>Ga0310811_10000012_pt1 | contig 370859 bp, 331 predicted proteins | sample YCmetagenome_FD_207642 | JGI IMG/M metagenome (GOLD analysis project Ga0310811, IMG submission 207642) | Soil microbial communities from experimental microcosm in Duke University, North Carolina, United States - YC | ecosystem: Engineered > Artificial ecosystem > Soil microcosm > Unclassified...
GGCGTTTCGCAATACGACCTGAAAATTGACCGGGAAAGTGGCTGGATAGCGGAGGCACGTATAAACCAGGTAATTAAAGGTAACGTGGAGATCAAGGATAACCCCAAACTGCCCGGCGGCATGATCATCCCGATGACGATCACCGACGACCAGACGATCAGCGACAATTAGCCCTGATTTATGCGTTCGTTTCCCGGTTTAAAATGTGTTCACACACTGGCGCCTTTGCCATGCAAAAACGCCAACAAAAAGCACTGTAAATCAACAATTTACTTAGCAAATACGGCTAAATACGGCACGTTAAACAAATAAACTCGCCGTAAGTCATTAACCATCAGCCAATTAAGCGCTTATAGTATGTGCGCTTTTTTCATCATTTAAAGCATTAATAATCAAATAGTTAAAATGTGACAATCAAAAAAGTGGCTCATTTTTAACATTTCCGTGAACACCCGGGCGCGGGGACCTCAATGCCAGGTGATTAGAAGTTGACGAGATGCGCCATGCCCCTTAATATGCAACTTTCTGATTATCAAATCATTAAATAACCAGCGACATCATTGCACCATCATCTTCTTGCTGATTTAAAATACCACCGAATTAGCCATTGATTTACAGGAAGTTAGGCAGCATCAGCATCTTCTGCCGGCTTAATAATCTGTTAACAGAAGGATACTATTAATTAGCCCGGGCCAGTTTAGCTTCGCGGGCGGCATCAATCGAAATGGTGTTCAACATCACTTCAAGCACGTTTTGCTCCAGGTCGGCGACGGCAATGCCAGAAAGCACGAAGCCGGGCGTTTTACTGATGATGCACATGGCAAACTCAAACGAAGCGCCCTGTTTTGTAATGATGTCCACTACTAAATTTGTCCAGTAAGAATTGTTAACTGTTTTCATGTCCGAAGCCCTCCCGCACGTTAATTAATAATTAATTGTTTATGAATAGTGAAACGAGGTTTGCCGCCGATAAGTTACAGTTGTTATGAAAAATAAATAAGGGTTAAAGGAAAAAGTAAAAGTTGCGTTAGGGACGGAAAGGGATACCGGCGGGTGCCTAGTGCCCAATGTCATTAAGTTAAGGGAAAGATACAGGAATAATAATATCGAATAATGAATTTTGAATATCGAACGTCGAAGTTTTTACTTCATTATTCAGCATTCGGTGTTCGATATTAAAACCCCTTAACTTAATGACATTGGCCTAATACCTTGTGACGTATGAGTGAACGGCCCGAGCCTGCCTGCCGGCGGGCAGGGTACGAGGGAAACGCCCCGATTGTCTGAACGCGAATTTAGGGAATTCACCATTGACTATTGACTATTGACTATTGACTATTGACTAATGACTATTGACTAATGACCACCGACTCCCTATCTTCGCTCCATGTCATTTGAGGAAGCAAAAAAACGTACCGCGGCGCTATCGGCCCAGTTAAAGGAGCATAGTTATAAATATTATGTGCTGGCCATGCCGTCTGTCTCGGATTTTGAATTTGATAAGCTGCTGGAAGAACTGGTATCGCTGGAAACGCAATACCCCGAGCTGATAGATCCGGATTCGCCCACTCAGAACGTAGGCGGGTTTATTACCAAAGAGTTCCAGACAATAAAACACCGCTGGCCCATGCTGTCGCTGGGCAATACCTATAATGAACAGGAACTGATCGACTTTGACCAGCGCATCAAAAAGGCTATTGGCGACAATTTTGAATATGTGTGCGAACTGAAGTTCGACGGCCTGTCAATGAGCCTGACCTATGAGAAGGGCCACCTGGTACGTGCAGTTACCCGCGGCGACGGTACGCAGGGTGACGAAGTGACCACCAACGTAAAAACCATCCGCAGTATACCCAAGCGCCTGCATGATGGTAACTACCCGGATGATTTCGAAATTCGCGGTGAAGTGTTTATGCACCTGAAAGCCTTTGACCGGCTGAACGAGGAGCGCATTGAGAACGGAGAGCCGCCTTATGCCAACCCGAGAAATTTTGCGTCGGGCACTATCAAATTGCAGGACTCGGCCGAAGTGGCAAAACGTCCGCTGGATAGCTTTATGTATTTTTTGTACACCGAACGACGGCTATTTGCAACTCATTGGGAAAGCCTGCAGGAGGTAAAAAGCTGGGGTTTCCCGGTGAACAGCGAGAGCAGGCTGTGCAGCAATATCGATGAAGTACTGAAATTCATCAGCGATTGGGAAAGTAAACGTTTCAACCTCTCGTATGACATTGATGGTATTGTGATTAAAGTGAACAGCTATGCGCAGCAAGAGGAACTGGGCTTTACTGCTAAATCGCCGCGCTGGGCCATCGCTTATAAATACAAAGCGCAGCAAGTAGAAACCGAGCTGCAAAGCGTAAGCTACCAGGTGGGCCGTACAGGAGCGGTAACGCCGGTTGCCAATTTAAAACCGATATTTTTAGCCGGAACAACCGTAAAACGCGCCACGCTGCATAACGCGAATGAGATCGTCCGGCTTGACCTGCACGAGGGCGACTCGGTGTACGTGGAAAAAGGCGGCGAAATTATCCCGAAGATCATCAGCGTGAACCTGGAAAAACGCAAGCCAGGCGCCGCACCCATCAAATACATTACCAATTGCCCGGTATGCGGCACCACGCTGGAACGCAAAGAAGGCGAAGCGGCCTTTTATTGCCCCAACGATGAAGGCTGCGCCCCGCAGATCGTCGGTAAGATGCAGCACTTTACAGGTCGTAAGGTGATGAATATTGACGGGCTGGGCGACGAGACGATAGAGACGCTGTATGAAAAGGGCTTTATCTGCCACATCAGTGATATTTACGACCTGCATACCAAAGCCGATCAGCTAAAAACGATGGAACGTTTTGGCGAAAAATCGATCAACAACATGCTGGATGGTATTGAAAAATCGAAGCAGCAGCCCTTTGAGAAAGTGCTGTTCGGTTTAGGCATACGGTATGTTGGTGCCACCGTAGCTAAGAAGCTGGCGACGTATTTTAAGTCGATAGATGCTTTGATGGCTGCTTCATTTGATGAATTGAATGCTGTGGAGGAAATAGGGGACCGCATTGCCAAAAGCGTAATAGAATATTTCGACGACCCGCAGCACCGGGCGGAAATTGAAAAGCTGAAAGCCCAGGGCCTGCAGTTTACAGCCGAGGAAAAGGAGGTGGTGCTGGCAAGCGACAAATTAGCCGGCAAAAGCTTTATCATTTCCGGAACGTTCGAAAAATCGCGCGACGAACTGAAAGACATCATCGAGCAGAACGGCGGCAAAATATTAAGCAGCATATCGGCCAAGCTGGATTACCTGGTGGCGGGAGATAATATGGGTCCGGCGAAATTGGAAAAGGCGACAAAATTGAATATACCGATCATTAGTGATGAGAAGTTGATGGGGATGCTGGAACAATAAAGTTGTCATTTCGAACGAGGAACGAGGAGAAATCTTATAAAAGAGGACGGCGGCTATGCAAGTAGCCAACTTACATAGTGTATAAGATCTCTCACTATCGTTCGGGATGACATGAGTTTTAGAAAAAAGAGAATGTCATTTCAAACGAGGAACGAGGAGAAATCTTATAAAAGAGGACGGCGATTATGCATGTAGCCAGCTTGTATAGTGTATAAGATCTCTCACTGTCGTTCGAGATGACATGAGTGTTAGAAAAAATAGAATGTCATTTCGAACGAGGAACGAGGAGAAATCTTATAAAAGCGGACGGTGATTATGCATGTAGTCAACTTATATAGCGTATAAGATCTCTCACTATCGTTCGAGATGACATGGATTATTCTAATATATGTGGAACTACAACTTCTATATCTACATAACAACCAACCCGGAGAAAACTGTAATATATGTTGGCGTTACTAACGACCTGCGCATAAGGTTACATCAACACTATGAAAACAGGGGCAAGAAAAATTCATTCGCCGGAAAATACTATTGTTATAATTTGGTTTATTACGAACACTTCCATCATATCGAGCATGCCATTGATAGGGAAAAAGAGATCAAAAAATGGCGCCGGGCAAAGAAGATTGCCTTAATAGAATCCGTGAATCCGGAGTGGCGATTTTTGAATAATGATATATCAGATTAAAATTACAAGTTGTCATTTCAAATGAGGAACGAGAGAAATATCTTATACACGCCGACAGAAAGCTATGCATGTAGCCAACTCACATAGTTTATAAGATCTCTCACTAGCGTTCGAGATGACAGGACTTAACAAAATAAACAAAAATGTCATTTCGAACGAGGAACGAGAGAGAAATCTTATTAAAGCGGACTGCTGCTATGCCTGAAGCCTGCTTAAATAGTGTATAAGATCTCTCACTAGCGTTCGAGATGACAAGGGTTAAAAAAATGACATCTTTTTTAATCCAGAAATCTTGTTTTAACACTAATTAACACCTCGCCCCTCGTAACTATTCCAAATTAAATCCATCTTAGCATAAAGTCTGCTGCGTATGAGATTTGCCTTACCTGTTTTTATTTTTCTGTTCATTTGCACTGCTGCATCGGCACAAGTAACGCTGAGCGGCAAGATAACCGACCAAAACGGCAACGCCGTACCCTTTGCAAGCATTTATGTTAAAACCACCACCAAAGGTACCTCGGCAAACAGCGAGGGCGAATACACACTCAAACTGCAGCCGGGTCAATATGAAATTCAATACCGCGCCGTGGGCTACAAGCAGGAAAGCCGCAAGGTTGACCTGAAAACAAACACTTCTCTCAATATCACGCTCAATGCCGAAGTATATCAATTAAATGATGTAACCATCAGCGCCAAAGGCGAAGACCCGGCCTATGCCATCATCAGGAAAGCAATACGTAAACGCAAAGCCCATTTAAGCGAGATCAAAGCGTACACGTGCGATGTGTATATCAAAGGTTTGCAGAAGCTTGTAGCCGCCCCGAAGAAATTTATGGGCGCTGATATTAACCAACTGGGTAAAGAGATCGGCCTCGACTCGAACAGGCGCGGCATTGTTTACCTGTCTGAATCCGAATCAAAACTCAGCTATAAATACCCCGGCCAATTGCACGAGGAAATGATCTCGTCCAAATTCTCGGGCAGCAACCGCATGTTCAGCTTTAACCGGGCAACGGACGCGAAAGTGAACCTTTATGAGAATTTCCAGGATTGGCAGGGCTTGAGTAACCGGCCGCTGGTGTCGCCCGTTTCGGACAATGCCCTGTTTTACTATAAATATAAGTTGATGGGTACCTCGACAGAAAATGGTGTGCTCATCAACAAAATACGGGTCACGCCAAAACGGGGTCACGACCCATGCTTTGACGGCTTTATTTACATCATCGACGGCAGCTGGCGGATCTATGCGCTCGACCTGTATATTACGAGTCGTGCCAACATTAATTTTGCCGATACATTGCGTATCAACCAACAGTTTATGCCGGTCGATTCCAATAAATGGATGCAGTCGTCTAATAAATTTGAGTTTAGTGGTGGCTTGTTCGGTTTCAGGCTGAAGGGTTATTTCATTTCGGTTTATAAGGACTACGACCTTAATCCAGCCTTCAAAAAGCACGAATTCAACGAACTGCTGAACATCCCGCAAAAGGTAAGTAAAAACGATACCGCTTTCTGGAATAAAGAAAGGCCTATCCCGCTAACCCTGGAAGAACGGACAGACTATCAGAAAAAGGAAAAGCTGGCGGCAAAAAGGGAATCGAAAGCCTACCTGGATTCGCTGGACAAGGCGACCAATAAAGTGACACCTACCGGACTGCTGTTAACCGGTATCAATATCATCGACCGGTATAAACACTCTTTTTATCACCTCGACCCATTAGTAACGTCGATACAATACAACACGGTTGAGGGACCCGTTTTAAATTATGGCTTCAGTTACCGCAAACAGGCGGACAGCAACAGCAGGAAGTTTGTTGCGTTTGGCGCGAAGGTACGGTATGGCTTTTCAAATCATTTGTTTAATGCCAGTGCTAACACTACCCTGCCGGTTGGGAATTTTTACCTGAACCTGAGTGGTGGTACGGATGTAGTTGACCTGAATAATCATGAACCTATTTCGCCATTTGTCAATTCAATTTATACACTGTTCGAGCGCGAAAACTACGAGAAGTTATACCAGAAAAAGTTTGCAGCGGCATCGCTTTCAGGCAGGATAACCGGCGGCTGGCAGGCAAGCGCATCCGTGGAATGGGCCGACAGGAAATGGCTGCCGAATGCGACCAGTTACAGTTTTTTCCATCCCGGCGATCATGAATTTACATCCAACAACCCGCTAACCCCGGGACTGGATCAGCCGTTGTTCCCGCAGAATCAGTCGTTCAAAGTAACGGTGAGAACGACCTATGATTTCAGTAATAAGTATGAGACCTATCCTTTCGGTCGCCGTTATGTCCCATCGGATTACCCGACCATCGGCTTAACCTTTACCAAAGGCATCAAAAATATCTTTGGTTCCGATGTAGACTATAGCTTGCTTTCTGCCGATATCAGCAAGCAGGATATCAGCATGGGAATGTACGGGCACACTTCGTTCTTCATCGGTGCGGGCAAATTCTTAAATGCAAACAGCCTGTATTATCCCGATTTTAAGCAGTTCAGTGGTAACCAGGTAGTGGCTTACAAAAGCGGTATCAACAGCTTTTTACTGCTCGATTATTACCAGTTCAGCACGCCTGATAAGTATATCGAGGCACACCTGGAACACAACTTTTCCGGCTTCATCACCAACAAAATACCACTGATCCGCAAATTGAAACTACAGGAGATCGTCGACTTCAATTACCTGTCAACCCCGCAATTGAAAAATTACATGGAACTGGGTGTAGGTCTGCAATATTTTGGCTTCAGGGTGATGTACGGCACATCGTTTAACAGCGGCAGTAATATTAAGAATGGCTTGAGGATTGGGGTGAGTTTTTAAGTATAACATTGCGCTCGTCTGCGACGAATACTTAAAACGGAATAATGCTTGTATTGCGATCAACAAGAAGCGTCGTAGGTGCAGAACGATATTACCTATCGTAAATATCTTTCCTATGACCTATCCTTCTTATTTCAACAATCCTGATTATGTCATCTATGCAATATAACACACGATAATCTCCCACTCTGATGCGCCAAATATCTTCGGATTCACCTTTCAATTTTTTGCAGCCAACAGGTCTGGGATTTTCCTTAAGGTGGTCGATGGCTTCTACAATTTGAAGATTATCTTTTACAGGCAGAGTTGCCAGTTCCTTAAACGCCTTTTTGGCAATAGCTATTTTATAGCTCATAATTTGCCGGTGGATTTTAAATCCTCCTTAGCTTTCTCCCAATCTATCATCTCATCGTCTTTGCGGCTTTCAGCTATTAAAGCATCAATAAAATCATGTACATCATCCTCATGCTCTTCAATCGTTTTCAAGTCGATCACAACTGCTTTTTTGCGATTGTAATTATCAGTTATGTAACTTATACCTTCCATGATTACTTTTTTATAAAATTAAGCAAAATTCATAAAAAACCCACTTTACCGTAAACGGCAAAGTGGGTCGACGAACATAGCTATCGGGATCAGCGGTGAGTCAACGACTTGTGTCCTATCCAAGCAACCCGTGTATGTACGCTGCGCTGTCCTTATAAGTATCAAAATCCATTTCGACAAAGAAGTTCTTCACTCCGCCTGTTTTTGCCGCTGCGAAAAACTCTTTCCAATCGATAACGCCCTGCCCTACCGGCACTTGCTTTTTGTCGGCCGTCCAATCAGATAAATGAGCAGAAATGAACCTGCCCGGATATTTCTTAAAGTAATCCGATGCTTTGTAACCTAATTTGATCACTTCGGTCTGGAACTGCATTTTCACCAGGCCGCCATCCAACGCGCCCATAATGGCATCATAGATCAATTCGCCATCCAGCATTTTAAATTCACCTTCATGGTTATGCAGGCCGGTAGCCATCCCTTCGCCTTTTATCTTTGCGGCTATGGTATTTAATTCGCCGCAGGCCTGCTTAAAATCAGCTATTGTTTTCCCGGGTGTTTCCAGTCCGGGAGTAACCATTTGCGTCAGGCCAAGGCCGTGTGCAAAATCAATACACTCGCCAAAATTATTCTTCAGGTTGCCCATCCCAAAGTGGCAGCTTGGGCATTTCATCCCGGCATCTTCTATCATTTTACGCAAATCGGCAGCCTTCACATCTACCAGCGGGGCAAAACCTGCACCGGCATAACCTTTGGGGTAACACATTTCGGTATATTGATAGCCCAGGCCGGCCATTGTTTTCATGGCGCCTGCAAAATCTTTTGCTACCATATCCCTTATCGGGAAGGTCTGGAAACCTATCGGGTGCTTATATCTTCCTGCTGCGTCGGCTTTTAATAAGTCAGGCAGCAGCAGCATTGCCCCCAGCCCTACCGAGCTTTGAGCAATAAATTTTCTCCTGTTTAAGTTTTTCATCATACCAGTTTTAAATAGTTGCAGGGTCCCAGCCGGTCCTGTAATCGCGCTTCAGGTATTTATTAGCGTCGGCAATATTGGTTATCTGTTTGCTTGCAGCATCGTACTTCAGCAAATGGCCTACCCGCAGCGAAGTCGCGTAAAAATTCACTGCTTCCGTCAAGCCTTCTGCTTCAGGGAAACTGCCGGGGTATTGCGTGCCGCTTTTGCAGCTATTAGCAAACAAGGTCAGCGCGTCCACCATCTTATTTTGCGCATACGAATTAACTGCCTGCGTAGGAGCCGATACCGGTTTTTTCTTCTTCGAGAACAGCCTTGGGTTCTGGATGTTAAACCCGGCCAAAATTTTTCCTTTTTCACCCACAAACATCATCCCCTCGGCGGGCAGCTCTTCGTTGTTAGCTATCAACTCATCAGGCAACGCAGGTCGTATGCCGCCATCATACCAGATCAGGTCAATGGCGGGGCGATCGCCATTTTCAGGATATTTAAACCGTACCGAACTACCCATCGGGAACGAAAAATCGTTGTGTACCTGGTGGGGCACAACCCCGCTCATGGTGACAAAGTGGGTAAGGTTAGGTTCGATAACAGTCGGCGAAGTTAATTGCAGGGCATTAAACACCGTCCATAAACTGTAGTGCCCCATATCAGCCATCGACCCCCCGCCGAAATCATACCATCCGCGGAAGACCATATTGGTATACTCGGGTGAATATGGCCGGTTAGCTTCAGGGCCAAGCCACAGGTCCCAGTTCAGGCCATCCGGAATTGGCACAGTGTCGGTAGGCAGGGTTGGATATTGCGGCCATACCGGGCGGTTGGTCCAGTTATGCACCTCTTTCAGTTTGCCTATTTTGCCATGGTTTATCCACTCCATCACCTGGTCCATTGATCCGTTCGAATCCCAGGGGATCAGGTGTGTTACAATATTCGTTTTTTGGCGCGCCAGTTCTATCACTGCTTTCCCTTCCAGCAAACGGTTGGAAACAGGCTTATGCATCAGCACATGCTTGTTCCTTTTCAACGCAGCAATGGCAAACAAGCCGTGCAGGTGATCGGGCGTCATGATCTTGACCGCATCTACATCTTTTTCCTTCTCCAGCAATTCGCGATAATCCTCGTAGGCATTGCATCCTTTAAAATTATCGCCGCCGCGCTTATTGCTGTAAAAACTATCAACTATATCTTTACCGTTATCACGCCCGCCGGGAATAGTATTATCTCCCCCAGGGTTCCAGTCCGGCTTTCCAATGGCATTCCTGATCTCGCTTTTAAGGCCATTTGGCGACCAGTCCCTATAACCGATAGCACTTTTATTGGGGTCGCAAACTGCAACTACCTGTACATTGGGTACGGCCAGCAGGGGCAGCATTTCCCTGAAACCCTGGGTGCCGCAACCAACATAAGCCAGCGTTAGCTTATCGCTTGGCGCAATAAAGCCGTTGCCGCCAAGCACATATCTTGGGACAATGCTAAAAGCCAATGCCCCTGTTGCGGCGGTTTTGATAAATTTCCGGCGATCGATGTGCGAAGCACCGGCTTCAGATTTCTCTTCGCCGGCAGCCGGCAAACCATTACCATTTTGAGTAAGCTCTTTTTTCATTTTAGGTGGGTTTATAATTGGTGAGAAGAATAGCAATATTAAAATTGACAGAAAAAAAGGAATATAACAATCTATTTTTCGAAATTATAGGGTAATGCCACGAATCTGTTACACAATTCCCACCTATTTTATCGACTATAGGTAAACTAACTTAAACATTCGGTTGCCTGTAAAAACAAATTATTATCTTAGCGTCCTTTTTTATAACGACCATGAACAAATTTTTCGGCACAGGCGTAGCTATGGCAACCCCTTTCCAGACAGACGGGCAGGTGGATTACAATGCGCTGCGCGATCTCATCAATTATTTAATAGACGGCGGGGTTGAATACCTCGTTTCCCTTGGCACAACCGGCGAGAGCGTTACATTAAGTAAGGATGAGAAGAAGAAGGTGTGGGCCTTTACCGCCGAAGTAAACAACGGTCGCGTTCCGCTGGTAGCCGGCATTGGTGGTAATAACACCTATGAAGTTGTTAACGAAGTAAAAAGTTTCGATACCACAGGTTATGATGCCATCCTTTCGGCCAGCCCGAATTATAACAAACCAACCCAGGAAGGCATTTACCAGCATTACAAAGCGATAGCCGAAGCATCGCCCCTGCCCGTTATCTTATATAATGTACCAAGCCGTACAGGCAGCAACGTATCGGCTGAAACTACGGTAAGGCTTGCGCAAGATTTCAAAAATATCATTGGCATGAAGGAAGCGTCAGGTAATTTCGACCAGCTGAACCAGATCATGCGCGACAAACCGGAAGATTTCCTGCTGATATCCGGCGACGACCCAATCAGCCTGCCGATGATCGCATTAGGCGGCGCGGGGGTTATTTCGGTAGTTGGCAATGCCCTGCCGCGGCAATTCTCGGATATGATCCGGCTTTGTTTGAAGGGTGATTTCAAATCGGCTCAAAAAGGGCATTCCTCCATGATAGAGTTTACCCGCATGATGTTTGCCGAAGGCAGTCCGGCCGGCGTAAAAACTGCGCTTAAGGCGCTTGGTGTTTGCGGCGATACCGTACGCCTTCCATTGGTGCAGGTAAGCAGCACCCTTGCTGATAAGATCATTAAAGAAACCCAAAAACTGGACCAAATAAAAAGCCCGCAGGGTTAGTACGGGCTTTTAAGTGATAAAGTAAAGCTATACTTTATGCTTTGTTTTTTGATTCCTGAATTTCCAGGCGGATGGCTTGGGCTAAGTTCTTAAGATCTTGCATTCCTTTACGAACACGGGTTCCGGCCGCGCTGTTTCCTTTGTTGTAGAATTTGTCAGCATCAGCTTCTAAAGACGCAACAAGGTTTTTTACATCAGTAAATTTTTTCATTTGAGTTACTCCTTTTAAATATTGAGGTTTATTGTTTTAATTAAAGCTAATCTAAATCCTTTTTATTAAAAAAAAAACTTTTAACTATAAAAAATAATGCCTTAACAGTGGTTTTTTTCCACATTTTGAATATCTACATACCCCGTAGACAATTTTAATATTGAATAATACTTATAATCAAAAAATCATAAGTATTATACTATTTCAGTATTGAAGAATTATTTACCCAGCAATTAAATATAACACCAATTTTACATTAAATGCATTTAGAGGCATATTAATTTAAAATATCCATTATGCCAATAACAAAACAATAGTTATATAACCTGTTTTAATATTTGCGGGTGATTTTGATGGATTTTAATGATCAATTCGCCAAAAAGCGTGTTTGCCCAGGCAAACCACTTGCGCGTAAAGTCGGCCGGGTTATCTTTATTGAACGATTCGTGCATAAAACCGGTGCCGGCATGGGTGTTTTTTAACCATTTGAGGCAGGTTACTATCTCAGCATCGCTGGTTGAGGTGATCGCGCGGATAATAATACTCATGGGCCATATATAGCCAAGCCCAACATGCGGCCCGCCTATGCCTTCGGCAGCTTTACCCCTGAAGAAATAAGGATTGGCGGTGCTTAATACAAATTTACGTGTTGCCTGGTAAAGCGGGTCGCCTACCTTCATAGCACCTAAGTAAGGCAGTGCCAGCAAACTTGGCACATTGGCATCGTCCATAAACGATTGGTTGCCGTAGCCATCCACCTCATAAGCCAGTATATTACCGTAAACAGCGTGGTGCCCTACAGCATATTTTTGCAAAGCAGTATAAACTTCTGTAGCCAGTGCGCGGCATTCTTTGGCTGTAACGTGGTCATGGGCTATAGTATCGAACATTTCGGCTAACTGTTTCAGGCTCAATACGGCAAAATAATTCGATGGTACCAGGAAAGGAAAAATAGTCGCATCATCCGATGGCCTGAACATGGAGCAGATCAAACCAACAGGCCGTATGGGATTGCCGTAACCACCGTTCGGCACCGTATCGCTGGCAACTTCCGTCCTGCGCTGGAAGTGATAAGGCCCGTGATTCTTTTTGCGCTGCTGGGTTTTAAAGGTATGCAATATCAGCTTACCCGCATTTTGCCAGTCGGCATCAAAAAAGCTGCTGTCGCCGCTTATTTTCCAGTAATTGTAAGCCAGCCTTACCGGGTAACAAAGCGAATCGACCTCCCACTTGCGCTCGTGCAGTTCGGGCTTCATATCCGTGTTGTCTTTATCCCATTCGCTGCCCGTCGCCTTTTCATTAAAAGCATTGGCATAAGGGTCTATCTGTATACATTTACTCTGGCGGTTCAGTACGCCCAGTATCAGCGTTTTTAATTCCGCATCGCCTTTGATGAGCGGCAAATACGGCCAAACCTGCGCCGACGAATCTCGCAGCCACATGGCATCAATATCCCCTGTTATCACAAAGGTATCGGGCTTACCGTCTTTGTCTTTAAACTTAACCGTGGTGTCCAGTGTATTCGGGTAGCAGTTCTCAAAAAGCCAGGCTATTTGAGGGTCGCGAATCTCAGCTTTAATGTGGGTGATGGTACTTTCAACAGAGGTACTGGTAAACCGGCGCAAATTGGGGCTGATGCGCTTAGTTTCCAATTGTTGAACATCGAACCAGTTTGGTCTCAGTCCAATTCCCATTCCGGCGGCGGTAACGCCATTTAATTTTATAAAGTCGCGACGGTTCAGCATAGCAAGGTAAATGTTGGTTGGTGTAAAAATAAAAAAGCCTTTCGTATAACCGAAAGGCTTTTAAAAATGTTTTAAGAAGTTATTTACGCCACCTCCATTTTATTTTCTTTATAATAACCGGCTTTTAACTTTTCGGCCATTTCGCTATAAGCATTCAATGTGCGCTGCACATCCTCTAAACTATGGGCAGCGGTAGGTATCAACCGGAGCAGGATCAACCCCTTAGGAATAACCGGGTAGATAACGATAGAACAGAATATCCCGTAATGTTCGCGGAAATCGCGGGTCAGTGCGGTAGCTTCGTACAGGTCGCCTTCTAAAAATACAGGGGTGACCATGGTATTGGTAACGCCCAAATTAAAGCCGCGCTCCCTTAAACCAGCCTGCAGGGCGTTGGATATTTCCCAAAGTTTTTCGCGCAGTTCAGGTTTAGATTTCAATAGTTCAAAGCGTTTTTTAAGGCCGAGTACCATTGGCATCGGCAGCGCCTTTGCAAATATCTGCGAGCGCATGTTGTAACGCAGGTAACCGATCACTTCCTTATCACCGGCCACAAAAGCACCTATCCCGGCCATCGATTTGGCAAAGGTTCCAAAGTAAACGTCTATACCTTCAACACAATCCTGTTCCTCGTGGGTACCGGCGCCCGTTTTTCCCATGGTACCAAAACCGTGGGCGTCATCCACCAATATCCTGAAATTGAACTTCTTTTTCAGTTCAACAACTTCCTTTAATTTCCCCTGCGCTCCCGACATGCCAAAAACGCCTTCGGTTATCAGCAATATGCCGCCACCGGTCTGTTCGGCCCATTTAGTGGCCCGCTCCAGTTGCTTTTCGCAGCTGTCCATATCGTTATGCTGATACACAAAGCGTTTGCCCATGTGCATACGCAAGCCATCGATGATACAGGCGTGAGATTCGGCATCATAAACAATAACATCGTTCCGGTCGACCAGCGAATCGATGATCGATACCATACCCTGGTAGCCGTAGTTCAGCAGGTAAGCATCTTCTTTACCAACAAAAGCAGCCAGGTCATTTTCCAGTTCCTCGTGGTGTATCGAATTGCCCGACATCATACGCGCACCCATTGGGTAAGCCATGCCGTAGTCGGCAGCAGCCTTTGCATCTGCTTCGCGAACTTCCGGATGATTTGCCAGCCCCAGGTAATTGTTCAGGCTCCAAACCAGGTGTTCTTTGCCATTAAATTGCATGTGGGGACCAATTTCACCCTCCAGCTTTGGGTATGAGAAATACCCGTGCGACCACTTTTGATGCTGACCAAGCGGCCCGCCCATTGTCTTCGATATCTTGTCAAACAGATCCAATGTATTGTCCTTTTTAATGTTAAAAATACAAATATAGCCCTAAAACGCCGCTTTACCAAAGCTTATAACTTTTTATAATAGGTTATAACGGCCCAGGCGATAGCAAATTGTTCATAGTTTATGGCTATTCATGCCATAAAACCTATTAAACCAAAAGAGACACAAAACTATGTGCCTCTTTATGATATTATATGCTATGAACTATGATCCATGAACTGTCAATCCACATTATCATGCAGAAAGGAGTTGTTGTTCTTGATCTCGATATTTCCTTCTTCATCCTGCAATAACGAGAATCTTGATACCTGGCTCTCGTCGGACGGAGGCGTTTGCTGTAAAGCTATCTCCTTACGTTTGTAAGCCGGCACATTCTCCAGTTCCTGTATATTTCCGTTGCGCAGTTTCATGCTCAGGTCTTTCAAGCGCATAATACGCTCGCGCGATTTACGCAACTGCTCTTCTATCGACTCGTCTGTTTTATGATCATCCGCCCCAACTACCGGTTCTGGTTCCGGCTCCGGAAGCGTTTCCTTCACAGGCTCGAACTGCATTACCGAGTCGGCTATCTTAAAGGTCATCTCTTCCATCGCTTCGGGTTCGGCCGGTGCAGGCTCTTCGGCCAGGTTGTACCTTACGGTGTCCGCATCGGCTGTTTCTTCCTTAGCGCCAAACAGGTCGAATAACCCGGTTTGCTTTTGCGGCTCCTCCTTGGCCTTCATGTATGGCTCATTGGCCGCTGCCTCAACCGGTTTAACATGGTTGATGAACTCATTAACAACAGGCTTAACCAAATTATTATTTTCAGGCACCAGGTGAGTTACAACTTTCTTGTTGATCTGCTCTTTTTCGCGTTCATCCTTGGTTTGGAAACCTGTAGCGATAATAGTCACCGAAAGCTTTTCGCCCAGCGCCTCGTCGCGGCAATTACCCCATATCAGGTCGGCAGCCAGACCGGCCTCTTCCTGTATAAAATCGGTTATCACGCTCACTTCGTCCATCGTCACCTCCTGTTCGCCCGAACTAATGTTCAGCAGGATATATCTTGCACCTTCTATCTCGTTATCCTTTAACAACGGTGATAACAGGGCGCCTTCCACTGCTTTCAGGGCACGGTTATCGCCTTCGGCCGATGCGCTGCCCATAATGGCTACGCCGCTGTCCTTCATTACGGTACGTACGTCTTTAAAGTCGACGTTGATATAGCCGGGCAGCGTGATGATCTCGGCTATGCCTTTGGCGGCCGTTGTCAAAATGTTATCCGCCTGTGCAAATGCCGAACCCAGTGTCAGGTTACCAAATACCTGGCGAAGCCTGTCGTTGGAAATTACCAGGAATGAATCGACGTATTTTTTAAGTTCTTCCAAACCTTCTTCGGCCTGCATTTTACGGCGCTTTCCTTCAAATGAGAAAGGCGTTGTAATAATACCCACAGTAAGGATATCCATCTCGCGTGCAGCTTTGGCTATGATGGGGCTTGCGCCCGTACCGGTACCGCCACCCATACCTGCCGTAATAAACAGCATTTTGGTGTTAGAACCAAGCATCAATTTAATATCGTCGATATTTTCTATAGCCGAATTTTTACCCACTTCAGGTATCGAACCTGCTCCCATCCCCTCGGTTAAACTGGCTCCCAACTGTACTTTATTAGGGATAGGGCTAAGCTCCAAAGCCTGTGCATCAGTATTACAAATGATGAAATCAACACCTGTGATACCTTGCTTGTACATGTGGTTTACCGCGTTGCCACCGCCGCCGCCAACACCAATTACTTTGATGATGGACGACTTTTCTTTTAACATCTCAAACTGCATATTCCTAATTTTCAGCTAAATGTGACCGACCTATTATTAATTTAACCTATCTGTAATATTATTACTTTTTCCACAATGTTTTTCCACAATTGTCAATATTGTGGAAAAGTCATTGATTGTGAATAAATACCGCTTTTTACTTCAAGAAATCTTCGTCTTTGATGTCGTCCTTGATAAATTTCTTGCCTGTCTCCAGCAGTTTACCGAACAACCCAAAGCGTTTATCCTCGCTGTATTTAACCTTTTCAGTCTTCACCGTTGTATTCACGGGCACCTCGTTGTACTCCATTTTCTGGATGCCTTTTATCAGCAAACCGATACCTGTTGCAAACGTAGGGCTTTGTAATTCTTCATAAATTGGTTTTGGTAAAACCTCATTTTTAGCAAGGTGTTCGTTAGGATAACCTACTCGGCAATCCAGCCCGGTTACGTACTCCACCAACTGCGGTAAATGCTTCAACTGGGCGCCGCCACCTGTTATCACGATACCTGCTATCAGCTTTTTCTCGTAGCCGGATGATTTGATCTCGTAGTACACATGCTCTACTATCTCCTCCATCCTGGCCTGTATTACGTAAGCGAGGTTTTTTACCGATATTTCCTTTGGTTCGCGGCCACGCAAGCCGGGTACGCAAACTATCTCGTTCTCCTTATTTTCTTCAGCCAGGGCCGAACCAAATCTTACTTTCAGTTGCTCCGCGATGTTGCGCATTACCGAGCAGCCTTCGCGGATATCCTCGGTAACGCTGTTACCGCCAAAAGGGATAACCGCGGTATGGCGAATGATACCCTCATGGAATATGGCCACGTCTGTAGTACCGCCGCCAATATCCACCAGCACCACGCCTGCTTCTTTTTCCTCGTCGCTCAATACCGATTCGGAAGATGCCAATGGTTCCAGTATCAGTTCCTGGCTTTCCAGTTCGGCTTTATTGACACATTTCACAATATTTTTGATAGCCGTAACCTGGCCGGATATGATATGGAAGTTCGCTTCCAAACGCACCCCTGCCATGCCTATCGGATCTTTAATACCCGGCTCGTTATCTACCGTAAATTCCTGCGGCAGCACATGGATGATCTCTTCGCCCGGGGGCATCACCAGGTTGTACATATCTTCTACCAGCTTGTCTATATCCTTGCGACTGATCTCCGACTGCAGGTCGCGGCGGGTTATTAAACCACGGTGCTGCAGGCTTTTGATATGCTGCCCTGCAATACCCACGTTCACCACCCTTATCTCGACATTGGATTGCGTACCCGCGACATCAACCGCCTGGATAATTCCCTGCACGGTTTTATCTATATTAGATACCATACCACGGGTAACGCCGGCTGATTCGGCTTTACCAATGCCCAGCACTTCGATCTTGCCGTTTTTGCTGCGGCGACCAACGATGGCGCATATTTTGGTGGTACCAATGTCCAATCCAACTACAATTGGCGAACTTTTCTCTTGTGTCGAACTCTTGTCCATATTAATTTACTATTTGAGATGTGTCTTGTTTAAGTTTCATTGAATCGGCCCGGGCAACAGCCTTCAGCGAATCCTTTTTAAAATTATCGCTCTTAACACCCACTACCTGGTTGCCGTATTTGATGTTGATAGTTTTATACCTGTCCCAGCCAACCTGCGGTATGGCCTTTTTGTAAAAGGTATACAGGTTGGCAAACTTACTTTCCAGCGAGTCGGCATTGCCGAGCATAATGCGGTTGGTGCCTACCCGGGGTATCAGTTCTATCTCGTGGTTTTGATTCACATATATTTGCGCCACCTGTGCGCTCCAGAGCGAATCGCGGCTTATAAAGTTCGCCGCTTTTAGTATTTGTTTGGCTATATCGGTATGCAGTGTATCCACCTTTTTGCCAAATATCTCGTCGATGTAACCATTGGCCGCTATTACCCGCGCGGTAAAGTTATCCGACAGCGGTATTTTGAGGCCGTTCTGATCGATATAAAAGTTTTGATCGAACTGGTTCATCACCCTCACTACCGGCTGGCGCTGACTTATCTTAACCCTTATCACTCCGTCCATATCCGCATATACCATTGCCGATTCGATGAAAGGGTTGGCTTTCAGCTTTTCTTCCAGGTTGTGAATATCGATCTCATCCATCTTCCGCCCCACCAGTTTGTGGCGGTGTATCTTCAGGATATTATCCACTTCTTCCCTATCGATGAAATATTGATTGCCGGGGATATAAACCTTCACATCCTTGCAAACCACGCCCGCCTTTTTAAACTCGATGAAACTCATCAGCACAACCAGTCCACCCAGGGTAATAGCCCATGCCGAACCAATTAAAATATGCCGCCAGATGCGTTTCTTAAACATTTTCCAATACGTTTTTTAAGGGTTGAACCAACTGGTCGATATCGCCTGCGCCTACCGTTAAAAGTAACTCAGGTTTTTCAATTCGCACAAGCTCAACAACTTCTTGTTTTCCACATTTGCGCTTATTCAACATTTTCATCCTGTCCAGTATCATATCTGCGCTAACGCCTTCAATAGGAAGCTCCCGCGCCGGGTAAATATCCAGCATAAGCAGTTCGTCGCTCATATCCAGTACCTCGGCAAAGCCATCGGCAAAATCACGGGTACGGGTAAATAAATGGGGCTGAAAAATTGTTGTGAGTTTTTTGTGCGGATACAGTCTTTTTACCGAGGCGATAGCCGCACGCAGTTCCTCTGGATGATGGGCATAATCGTCGATATAGATATGCTCCTTCGTTTTTACGATATATTCGAACCGCCGCTTTACCCCTTTAAACGATTCCAGCGCACCTTTGATCAGATCGGGGTCGATGTTCAATTTAAGTGCTACCTCGATGGCTGCCGTCGCATTTTCTATATTATGAACACCGGCAATACCCAGTTTAATATCATTGATAGCGGTGTCGCTGTTCTTAAAATCAAAATAGAAATCGCCGTCTTCTACCCGGATATATTGCGCCTTCACGTCGGCCGGGCCTTGTCCGCTGTAAGTAATGCCACTCATCAGGGGCAGGTCCTCGTGAAATATCAATGTACCGTTCGGCTTGATCTGTGATGCGAATTGCCTGAACGACTCCGTAAGCTGGCTGTGGTTTCCATAAATATCGAGATGATCCGCATCCATTGATGTGATGACAGCGATATCGGGATATAACGTCAGGAATGAGCGGTCGTATTCGTCAGCTTCAACTACTACAATGTCGTTCTTACCAAACAGAACGTTGGTGTTGTAATTGGACGATATGCCACCAAGAAAGGCCGAGCAATCGGTTCCTGAATATTTCAGGATATGCGCTATCATGCACGAGGTGGTGGTTTTACCGTGTGTGCCGGCAACTGCAATGGTAAATTTGCTTTTGCTGATCATACCCAAAACCTGCGACCGCTTGTATAATGTAAACCCGCGGTCGCGGAAGTAATTGAATATTTCTGAAAAACGCGGAATGGCCGGCGTATAAATAACCAGGGTGCAGGCATCGGGAGTTTGAAAACTCATGGGTATCCAATCCTCGCGGTCGTCATAAATGATCCGTATACCTTCGTTATGCAGTTCCCTTGTCAGATCGGTGGATGTCCTGTCGTAACCACAAACAATGCATCCCAAATGGGCAAAGTAGCGGGCAAGGCCGCTCATCCCTATGCCGCCTATGCCTATTAAATACACCCTTTTTATGTTTTGGAGTTCCATTGACTTATGATTTCACTTTTTATGATCTCACCGATCTTAGTCCGATTACACCGATCTATTTATTTTTGCTTAATTATTTCCTTCTGCCATTTTTAAAACTTCTTTCGCTATTACTTCATCCGCATACGGCAAGGCCAGTTTTTTGATGCTGTCGCCTAATATTTTCCGTCGCTTATCATCGTTCAAAAGTGCCATTGCCTTATTGACCAGGCTCCGGCTGGCTTTCCGGTCGGCAATGTATTCAGCAGCGTTAAACTGTACCAGTGTTTTGGCGTTTTTGGTCTGATGATCCTCAGCCACATTTGGCGATGGCACCAGGATAACCGGCTTCCCTACTATGCACAATTCTGCTATAGTGCCGGCTCCCGCCCTCGATATAATAATGTCTGCGGCGGCGTATGCCAGGTCCATCCGGTTCAAAAACTCCAGCATACAAACGTTCGGGTGGTAATTAGCGCTCAGTATCCTTTCAATATCTTTATAATAATGCTTACCTGTTTGCCAAATCAGCTGTATATCAGCAGAAATAAGCCGGTCGAGGTCTGTTATGATGCAGTCGTTCAAAGTACGCGCCCCAAGGCTGCCGCCGATCACCAGGATGGTCTTCTTTTCGGGCGAGAGTTTAAATTCCTTAAATGCTTCTTCACGTTTTCCTTCAATTTCAACCGATTGCCTGCGCACCGGATTTCCGGTCTTCACGATCTTATCTTCCGGGAAAAACTCTTCCATCCCGTCAAATGCCACACATATTTTTGCAGCCTTTCTGCCCAGCCGCTTGTTTGTTACCCCCGCGTACGAATTTTGCTCCTGCACCAGGTAGGGCAGCTTTTTAAGGCCGGCTGCATATAACAACGGACCAGAGGCATACCCGCCTACGCCAACTGCAGCGTCGGGTTTAAACTCTTTTATGATCCGCATCGATTTCATTACACTGCCTATTAGTTTGAACGGGAGCGCCAGGTTCTTTAATAACGACTTGCGCTGTATCCCCCTGATATCCAATCCAACTATTTTATAACCCGCCGCCGGCACACGTTCCATCTCCATCCTTCCTAAGGCGCCCACAAAAAGTATCTCAGTCGACGGGTCGAGTTTCTTTAGCGCATTAGCTATAGCTATCGCCGGGAATATATGCCCGCCAGTGCCGCCGCCGCTTATGATTATTCGCTTACCTTTTCCTGATTTCACTGATTATATTTTAATTTCACCGATTCCTTTATTGGCATTGGGCACCAGTCATTAGTCATTACCTTCTTTCACTATCTCCTATTCATCTGCACATCCGCACATTTGCATATCAGATAGCCATTTCAACTTCTCTTATTTCGCCTACTACCACTTTCTTCGGCTCTTCAATATCCCTGCTTACCGACAGGATGATGCCGAACGCCACGCTTGTAAATAATATCGACGTCCCCCCCATACTCACCAGCGGCAAGGGCACACCCGTTACCGGCCCCAGCCCTACGGCTACCGCCATATTAGCAAAGGCCTGTATAGTAAGGCTAAAGCTTAAGCCCGCAGCCAATAAGGCCCCGAACGCCTTGGGCGCTTTGGTTACTATTTTGATGCAACGGTATAACAGGAACAAATAAATGCCCACTAATGTTATACCACCTATTAAGCCATATTCCTCTACAATGATGGCGTATATCTCATCCGAATAAGATTCGGGTAAATAATTACGTTCGACACTATTACCCGGACCGCGACCTAAAATTCCGCCGTTAGCAATAGCTATCTTGGCATGGTTAGCCTGGAAAGCTTTATCTGGATCGACCTTTTCGGGATGCATGAACGTGTTTATCCTGGTTACATACATGTGCCGGCGCGGACCTAAAAACATGATACCGGCAAGCAAAACGGCGCCGGCCAGGCAAGTTATCCCGATCTGCTTGATGCTGATACGGCCCATGATGAGGAGTAAAATACTTACGCCAAACAGCATTAAACCGGTAGACATATTGGCCCAGGCTATCAAAGCGAAGACGATACATACCGCGCCCATTATGGGGGCGAAGGACTCTTTTACATTTTTGATATTTTCCTGCTTGCGCGATAATGTTCGTGCGAGGAATGTGATCAGTGCCAGCTTGGCCAAATCGGAGGTCTGGAAGCTTAAACCCGTTCCCGGAATAGGTATCCACCGGCTGGCATTATTGATATGTGCCCCAAAAACCAAAGTATACAATAATAAAGGAATAGTAATGATCATCAGCAACTTGGAGATACCTGCGTAATAGCGATAATCAACTTTATGCGAGAAATACATTAACGCAATGCCACCTACCACCATTGCCAGGTGTTTCATCAGGATGGATTCGACCCCCACCCCTTTTTTGAAGGCAAGCGTCCCGGTGGAACTATAAACCGCCAGCAGCGATATAGCCGAAAGCATAATGACAATAAGCCATATCCAGCGGTCTCCTTTTGTATTGTCTAATATCCTATTCACGATTACACCGATTATTTTTGATTACACCGATTCCATTTTGTCATTGGGTCATTTGCACATCTGCACATTTACTCATTTGCACATTTACAACTCTTTAACCGCCTGCTTAAACTGCCTGCCCCTGTCTTCATAATTTTTGAACAGGTCGAAACTGGCGCATGCCGGTGATAACAATACGGTATCGCCTTTTTTTGCCAGGTGATAAGCTACCTGCACAGCTTCCTGTGCCGAAAATGTATTTACTATCACTTCCACGTCATCTTCAAATGCATCATGAATACGGCGATTGTCCTTACCCAAACACACAATGGCTTTTACTTTATGCTTTACCAGGTCCTTCAGCATACTGTAATCATTACCCTTGTCGACACCGCCGAGGATTAGCACCACTTCGACGCTCATGCTTTCCAAAGCATACCAGGTCGAGTTGACGTTGGTCGCCTTTGAATCGTTGATGAAGCTGATGCCGGAAATCTTGGCGACAAACTCCAGCCTGTGCTCGATGTTTTTGAAACCGCCCATACTCTCCCGTATGGTTTCGTTCCTTAATTCAAGCACTTTGGCCACGATGCCCGAAGCCATCGAGTTGTAAATGTTGTGTTTGCCCTGCAGGGCCAGCTCATTGATCGACATTTGAAAATGTTCTTTTAGTATGTTTATAATTAATTGGTCCTGGTCGAGATATGCTCCCGGTGAAAGTTTTTTTTTAATTGAAAATGGAAGTTGCTGTGCTTCTATTTTCTTGCCCTCCATTACTTTTAGCGTCTCCGGGTCGTCTTCACAATAAATGAAATAGTCGCTGCCGGTTTGATTCTGCGCGATGCGGAATTTCGATGCCGCGTAATTCTCCAGCTTGTAATCGTAGCGGTCTAAATGATCGGGCGTGATGTTCAGCAGCACAGCTATATTCACCCGAAAACGGAACATGTCGTCGAGCATAAAGCTGCTTAATTCCAACACATAATGGTCGAACTTCTCCGTAGCCACCTGGTAGGCAAAGCTTTTGCCTATGTTGCCCGCTAAGCCCACATTTAACCCGGCATTTTTTAAAATGAAATAGGTAAGACTGGTGGTGGTGGTTTTACCATTGGAGCCTGTGATGCCGATGATATTTGCATTAGTATAGCGACCGGCAAATTCTATCTCCGAAATAACCGGCACACCCTTTTCTTTCAGCTTTTTGATGATAGGCGCCTTTTCGGGAATGCCGGGACTTTTAACTACTTCAGTTGCGTTTAATATCTCTGCTTCTGTGTGCTGATTTTCTTCGAAGCGGATATTCCAATCCTGTAGGTGCTTTTTGTATTGATCGGCTATTGTCCCAAAATCAGAAACAAAAACATCATAGCCCTGCTGCTGCGCAAGATATGCAGCCCCCGCACCGCTTTCGCCGGCACCGAGTATCACAAGTCTATTTTGTTTTTTAGGTTCCATTTATTTTTATATTGATCACACCGGTCATCTTTTGATTTCACGGATGCAAACTTTTCAGTTTTACCTTAATTTCAGCGTTATTATCGTCACTATTGCCAGCATGATACCGATGATCCAGAAGCGTGTTACGATCTTCGCTTCATGGAAACCCTTCTTCTGGTAATGGTGATGCAGCGGCGCCATCAGGAATATCCGGCGGCCTTCGCCCGATCTTTTCTTGGTATACTTAAACCACGAAACCTGCATAATCACCGATAAATTCTCGATAACGAAAATGCCGCAGAGCAAAGGCAGCAGCAACTCCTTACGTATCATGATGGCAAATACCGCAATAATACCCCCAATGGCCAAACTCCCGGTATCGCCCATAAATACCTGCGCCGGGTACGAGTTGTACCAAAGGAAACCTACGCAGGCCCCGACGAATGCGCCGGCAAATACCACCATCTCGCCCGAATTGGGGATGTACATGATATTCAGGTAGTCGGCTATTACCGTGTTACCCGATACATAGGCCAGTACGGCCAGTGTTATGCCAATAATAGCCGACGTACCCGTCGCCAGGCCGTCTATACCGTCGGTAATATTGGCGCCGTTGGAGATGAAGGTGATGATCACGATCACGAAAAACATAAATACGATAAGCCCGTATTTTTCAAACCCTTTGCCAAAAACAGTCAGTACCTTGCCGTAGTCGAACTCGTTGTTTTTGTAGAAAGGCATCGTCGTCTTGGTCGAGCGTATATCCTGCGTATAAACCGGTTTATTGCCTTTCATGTGAAACTCGACGGGTACATTATATTTTATCGGTGGCTTTACTTCCTGGCGGATGATGATACCAGGCGCGCTATACATAGTAAGGCCGATGATAACCGCCAAACCAACCTGCCCGATGATCTTGAACCTGCCGGCAAGGCCCTCTTTGTTCTTTTTGAATACTTTGATGTAATCATCCAAAAAACCGATAGCACCAAGCCACAGCGTCGTGATCAGCATCATGATCACATAAATATTTTCCAGTTTGGCGAACAGCAATGTTGGTATAACTATACCCAGGATAATGATGATACCGCCCATGGTTGGGGTGCCTGCTTTTTGCATCTGGCCTTCCAAACCCAGGTTGCGTACGGTTTCGCCCACCTGCTTAAAGCGCAGGTAATCGATCAGCCTGCGGCCGTAAACCGTGGTGACGATAAGCGAAGTTATAACCGCCATAGCCATCCGGAAGGTGATGTATTGAAACACCCCGGCTCCCGGTATGCTAAAGTTCTTCTCCAAATAAGAAAACAGGTAATACAGCATTTTCTTCTTTTTATAGCGGATTAACTGATTTGGTCAAAAATTGCCATCAATTCTTCCTTATCATCAAAATGGGTTCTCACACCCTTTATTTCCTGGTATTTTTCGTGGCCTTTTCCGGCTATTACAACTATGTCTCCGGGCTGTGCAAGGTTGACGGCAACCTTTATCGCCTCGTGCCGGTCCACAATGCTCATCGTATGCCTTTTAAATGCCGGGTCGACTCCTTCTTCCATGTCCTTAATGATCTGAGCCGGGTCTTCCGAACGCGGGTTGTCCGAAGTGAATATCACCTTGTCACTCCATTCGCAGGCCACGCGCGCCATAATCGGGCGCTTGGTTTTGTCCCTGTCGCCGCCGCAGCCCAAAACCGTTATCACTTTTTCCTTGCCTTTGCGCACGTCGTGCACAGTGCTCAATATGTTTTGCACAGCATCGGGCGAGTGCGCGTAATCCACAATACCGATAGTGCCGTTGGCAGCGATCACATAATCAAACCGGCCGCGTGCTCCGGTCAATTTGCTCAGGCTCACCAAAACCTTTGCCTTATCCTGCTCCAGCAGCATAGCAGCAGAATACACGGCCAGTAAATTATAGGCATTGAAAGTACCAACCAGTTTGAACCACACCTCTTCCCCATCTATATTCAAAAACAAGCCGCTGAATTGGTTCTCAATTATTTTTGCGCGGTAGTCGGCCATGTTTTTCATACCGTAGCTCTTTTTATGTGCTATGGTATTTTGCAGCATTACCATCCCATTCTTATCGTCGGCGTTGGTTAACGCAAATGCATTTTTTGGCAAATAATCGAAGAATGCTTTTTTCGCATCGCGGTAACTGTCAAACGTTTTGTGATAGTCGAGGTGATCGTGTGTGAGATTGGAGAATATTGCCCCTGTAAATTTCAACCCTTCAATACGGTGCTGCACAATAGCATGCGAGCTTACTTCCATAAAGCAGTAATCGCAGCCTCTTTCCACCATTTCGCCCAGCAGCATATTCAACACCACCGGGTCGGGAGTAGTATGCGTAGCCGTTACCACCTGGCCGTTTATCTGGTTTTCAACTGTCGATAGCAGGCCGCATTTATAGCCCAGGTCGTAAAATAATTTATAAAGCAGGGTAGCAATGGTGGTTTTACCGTTCGTTCCGGTTACGCCAACCAGTTTCAGTTTTGAAGAAGGATTGTCGTAGAAGTTGGCAGCCACTATACCAAGCGCGATGGCTGAATTAGCGACCATGAAGAAATCGACCTCGCCGGTTACATGGGCGGGTAACTCCTCGCAGATAACCGCCACGGCGCCCATGCTTATTGCCTGTTCGATATAATCGTGTCCGTCAACCTGCGTGCCTTTTACGGCAACAAACAGGCAATTGGGTTCCACTTTGCGCGAATCGAACACGATCGCGCTGATCTCCATGTCTGCACTGCCCTGAAGCTCGGTAAAGGCCAATCCATCTAATATGTCGCTCAAATACTTCATTGCAGTTCTATAGTTAATTTAGCACCCTTAGGTATGGTGCTGCCACCTGTTACTGATTGTTTTATCACCGTTCCGCTGCCGCGCGCCACCACTTTATAACCGGCGTTGCCCAAAATATACAATGCATCGCTCAGGCCCATTCCCGTTACATCGGGCACCGTGCCTTTTTGATATTTAACATCTTCAAAAGCCAGTCCGCCGCTGGTATCAACACTTGCCGTGTTTGAGGCATACAAGGGTTTTATATTCAGCTTACTGAACACTTCCTGCACGGCCTTGCGGTTACCCAGCTTGGTTTTAGGCAAACCGGTGTTTCCCACGTAATGCAGCGGCACACTTTGGTTCATTTCAAGGTCGCTGGAGTAAACCCTGTCGGCTATCGCCCTGAAAACCGGTCCGGCAATTTTGGCTGCCAGGTATTCGCCCTGCGGGTTGCTAACCACTACGATCATCGAGTATTTTGGATGATCGGCAGGGAAATAACCACAAAATGAGGCCTGGTGCTTTTTAACTGACCCATAGCCGCCGCTTCCGTTGGCTATTTGTGCCGTACCCGTTTTACCTGCTACCGTGTAGAGGTCATTTTTAATGACATTTTTCCCGGTGCCGTCCTGTACTACGCCTTCCAGCAGGCTCCGCATAAGTTTTAAAGTGCGGTCCGAACATATTTTGGGGTTTATAACCCTGGCGTTGAAACGCTCTACTGTATTATTCAGCCGGCGTATCTCTTTCACAAAAATGGGCGCTATCATCCTGCCATCGTTAGCTACGGCATTGTAGAAAGTGAGCATTTGCAGAGGGGTTAGCTTTTCCTCGTAACCATAAGCCATCTGCGGCAATGTCAGCTTGCTCCAGCTCTTTGATTTTGGCGTTTTTATCAGCGGCGACCCTTCGCCGGGTATATCCAGGTCAAGCTTATCATTCAGATGGTAACTGTACAACGCGTCGGTAAAATCACTTGGATCGTCGTGAAAAGCATTATAAACAAACTTAGCTGCGGCCACGTTCGACGACTCTTCAAATGCGCGGCGCGCACTTATAATATGATTATCTTCTACATCAGTAACCGTATACTTGCTATTACCGGGCAGGACGTGGCTTCTGCCACCCTCACAATCTATCGTTGAGCTGGTGTCTATCTTATGCTGCTCAAACAAGGTCATGTAAGTAGCCAGTTTAAAGGTCGAACCTGGTTCTGTGGCATACCCCAAAGCGTAGTTCAATCTTTCTGCATAGTCGCCATCTTTGGTTCTTGTAAAATTAGCGATGGCTCTTATCTCGCCTGTCGATACTTCCATTAATGCCACACAACCGTAATCGGCCTGGCTCACCATCATTTCTTTTTTAAGGGCGGCTTGCGCTACGTCCTGAAGGTTCACATCAATGGTCGAAATAATATCCGCGCCCTGTTTGGGGGCAATCTCTTCCTCGCCGTTATTCACCGGCATCCACGAACCGCCGGCAATACGCTGCATAAGCCTTTTGCCATTTTCACCGTTAATATAATTGGCATAAGCGCCCTCCAGGCCAACGGCAACCGGCTTAGGGTTCCCGTTAGCATCTACAGAATTATAGTTCTTATAGCCGATAGTACGGGCGGCCAAATCACGGAACGGCAGGATGCGTTTGTTTTGTTCCACCGCAATCAGGCCCCCTTTATATTTACCCATATTAAAGATCGGAAACTTGCGCACTGCCTTCAGTTCCTGGTAAGTAACCCTGCGCCTGATAAGTTGATAACGGTCGCCGTCTTTGCGGGCCCCGCGCAGCATGTGCAGGTATTCACGGGTCGATCTGTCGCCAAAAAAGTGCGAAAGAGCCGCCGCCAGCGAGTCCACCTTCTCGTTAAAAACATCGTCTTTTTCGATGCCGCCAGCCTCCATATCCATGTGCAGTTCATATTCGGGCACCGATGTAGCCAGCAGACTGCCATCATTGGCAAAAATGTTACCCCGGGCAGCCTCCACATTCATATATTCTGTCGACATGGCTTTTGACATGGCTTTCCATTTCGATCCCTGCACGAATTGCACCCTGCAAAGCTGCACCACAACCGCCCCGGCAAACAGCAGTATCAGCCCGAAAGCCAGGTAAACCCGCATTAATATATTGGTCCTAATGCTCATCACTCACCTCCTCTGCTTTCAGCTTTTGCGGCGGCACTATAGATTCTTTTATGCCGAGGGTATCGGCACGCTTGGCCACCTCGGACAAAGTGCTTTTGAATGCCAGGTCGGCTTTGCTTGTCTTATAATCCCAGCTTAGTTCTTTTACTTCCTTTTGTGTTTTTTCAATATCGCGGATGCTTTTTTCGGCCATGTGCATGTTGCCGATATAGATCATGCCTAACAGCGTCAAAAACAGCAAAAAAGGCAATGCGTCAGTTGCCTTTTCAGCATTGACGTTCTTTTTAAAAAGCTGCCAGAGGGCACTCTCGGAAATTTCCTTTGCAGGCTGTTTTTTTTCCTCGACTACCAGCTCCTTCTCAACTTCCTCTTCCTGAATTTCTGTACGTAAACGATTGGTCATTTTTTTACAGCTATTCTTAGTTTAGCGCTGCGCGCACGATTATTATTTTTTATCTCTTCGTCCGATGCTGTTATGGCTCCGCGACTTACCGCATCAAACGGTTTCTGATCATTACCATAAAAATCCTTCTCTACCTCGCCGCTGAATTTGCCTTTAGCTATGAAGTTTTTTACCAGGCGATCCTCGAGCGAATGGTAGGACATCACGACCAGCCTGCCACCCGAGATCAGCACCTCGGCCGACTGGATCAGAAAATCTTTCAACGCCTCCAGTTCCTGGTTAACCTCGATACGCAACGCCTGGAAAACCTGCGCCAGGTATTTATTTTCCTTGCCGCGTGGTATCAAACCCGATATGGCATTCTTCAGATCAGCTACTGTATTGATCGGCGCATTCAACCTGGCAGTAACAATAGTTCTTGCTAATGACTTTGCGTTTTGTATCTCACCGTATATACCGAATATGCGATGCAGATCGGCCTCGCTGTAGGTATTCACCACCTCTTTGGCGGTAAGCGAGCCGTTTTGATTCATTCTCATATCCAGGTCGGCATCAAAACGAATGGAGAAGCCACGTTCGGCCTGGTCGAACTGGTAAGACGAAACCCCCAGGTCGGCCAGTATGCCATTTACCGGGAGAGCATTATGCAAACGGGCGAAATTTTTGAGATAACGGAAATTCTGATCTATAAACTCAAACCTGTCATCGTCGATCAGGTTTTTTTGCGCGTCGGCATCCTGGTCAAAAGCCAGTAGCCGGCCGTTTTTACCCAGCTTCTTAATGATCGCCCGCGAATGGCCGCCACCGCCAAAAGTTACATCGACATAGGTACCATCAGGCCGGATATTCAACCCCTCTATACATTCATTCAGCATCACCGGGTTATGGTAGCTATTCATCGGCTACCCTCCTTCCGCCGCCCATTACCTCTTCAGCCAGTCTTGCAAAATTCTCAGGTTCGTTATCCAGCTGCGTATCGTAAGCCTCCTGCGCCCAAACTTCTATTTTATTGAATTGACAGGCCAAAACCACATCGGTTTTAATACCCGCATACTCCTGCAAATTTTTCGGCAAAAGCACCCTTCCGGCAGCATCGAGCGACAATTCCGACGCGCCGCGGGTGAAATAGCGGATAAATTCGCGCGTCTTTTTCTCGTACGAATTGAGTTTGCTCAGGTCCTCCACTATCTTTTCCCATTCCTTCCGCGTGTAAATAACCAGGTGCTTCTCAAAGCCACGATTGATCACAAGGCCCTCTCTTTCAGCTTCAGGAAGCTGTTTTTTGAGGCCCGAGGGGATCATCATCCTTCCTTTGACATCCAGTTTACATTCAAATTCGCCTAAAAAATGGGCCATACGCTACTCGGCGGTATTATCGCTGAGTAAAAGTAAAGTACTTTTTTCAATTTTTCCCACAAATTCCCATTTTTTCCCACCAAAAAGTTTTCAACAATAAATTACTTCAGTTTGCTCCCACTTTATATTGATTGTTACCTTATTAACACAACACATTTTTCAGAATTGATAAGCAGCAGCTTGCAAATACCCTATAATAAGGATAGCTTTATCGTACTATTATTTTTTAAATGAAAACGTACCTTACCGTCATCCTAACCCTTACACTCAGCTATACAGCACTTGCACAAAGCACGCCACAGCCAGCCGAAACAATAATGAAAGAGGCCTATGCCAAAGCAGCAAAAGAGAATAAAAAAGTGTTACTGATATTCCATGCATCGTGGTGCAGCTGGTGCCGCAAAATGGAAGCGTCGATAAACGACCCGGCCTGCAGCAAGGCATTTGACGGCAATTATGTGATAGCTTACCTGGACGTATTGGAAAACGCCGGCAAAAAAGCGCTGGAGAACCCAGGGTCGGACGAATTGCTGAAAAATTTTGATGACAAAAATTCGAGCCTCCCATTTTTCATCATCCTTGACGCTAAAGGGAATGCTATAACAGACAGCAACATTCGCGAGAACGGAAAACTGGCCAACCCAACCGGGGATAATAACATGGGCTGCCCTGCTTTAGAGAAAGAAGTTAATTATTTTGCGCAGATGTTACGATCGACCTCGAAATTAAGCGATGATGAACTGGCTGCTATCAAAGCGCGATTCCGTAAAAATGAAACGGTAAAAACCACAACAGGTACCAATTAATGCAGTTCCGATGGCTCTTCCTTCTTACCTGCACTGCCTGCAGTTGTTTTGCACAGGAGAAGCAACGTATCGTCCAAATAGATGTCTCAAAATTGCTAAATGCAAGGCCTGTTACCACCTTCGCCGGCAACAAATTGATAAGCTGGAATAAAGGAATAGACGGCAACGGCGATGGCGACGGGTACCTGACACATGCTGCCGCTTTATTTAATAAGGACGATACTGCACATGCCTTACCTGACAACCCGGTTTTTCCTTCAACCCGGTCGCACCCGGAAATACAGCTTCACTATAATAATGCCGACAGTGTCCATAACCAGGCAAGGTTTGTATCGGGCGAAGGCGGATTTTCGATCAACGTCCCACGGAAACACTACGCTGCAATTTATCTCGGCCTGACGAGCTCGGAGGGGCCGTCGGCACTTGAGTTTGAGTTGGTATACACCGACGGAACGGAAATAAAAAAACATTTATTACCCGATTACTACGATAACATTTCGCCCAAAGACCCCGACGTGAGCTACGTAGCAACAAACCTGGCTAAATGGAACAAAAAAGATGTAATGGCAGAAAAGGATCACCACAATATCCACCTGCTTAAACTGAGTATCGATCCGCGTAGAAAATTAAAAAGCATAGTCGTCAGAAAAGCAAAAGGTGGTTACCTGATGTTTTGGAGCGCTACCGGCGTTACCTATTGATCACAGTTTCAGAAACTTCACAAGTCTTTAACTGCCAGCAATTACAATTATTTTGCTTTATTTGACCCTATGATCGTAGTTATACAATGCACTGACCGGGTTGGACTGGTTGCGAAAATATCCGGGTTAATGGCCGCTGAAAACCTGAACATTGTTGCCATGCACGAGCATGTGGATAAAGGCGAAAACATGTTCTTTATGCGACTTGAAGTAACGGACCAACCAGATGCAGATTTGCTTGAACAAAAGCTACTGCAGTTGTTACCCGAAGGAGCCATTGTGCGGGTGAACCCTAACCCGGAAAAGAAGGCCATTGTGCTGGTAACCAAAGAGTACCATTGCCTGGCGGATATTTTAGTGCGGAATCATTTTAAAACGCTCGGAGCTTCCGTACAATGTGTTATTGGCAATTACACCAACCTGGAAGATATTTGCAAGCGGTTTGACGTGCCGTTTTATCACGTGGCCTTTGAAAACTCTAAGGAAGAAGCGGAAAACAACCTGCTGAATATCATCTCGCAATACGACTATGATTACATCGTTTTGGCCAAATTCATGCGTGTGCTGTCACCCGGTTTTGTGAGCAGGTTCCCCAACCGGCTCATCAATATTCACCACTCGTTTTTACCGGCTTTTGCAGGCGCAAACCCATACCGGCAGGCTTACGAGCGAGGTGTAAAACTGATAGGCGCTACAGCCCATTTTGTGACCGACGAACTGGATGAGGGCCCAATCATAGCCCAGCAGATCATATCTGCCGACCATTCCTTTACGGCGCCTGATATGATGAAAGCCGGCAAAGAAATAGAAACCGCTGTGCTGGCAAAGGCCCTGCGGATGGTTTTTGACGACCGGGTTTTTATCTGTAAGAATAAAACTGTGGTATTGGAATAATACTTAATTGAATTTTAGCGAGTCGGGCCCCGACACCCTGCTCACGTGGCAATTACAACCACCTGAAACTTTTACAACGGCTGTTTTGATTTCGCGGGTTACCGAATTAGTAGCGGATATTTGAACATCATCGCCATCGTCCGATAGCTTATCAAGATCGTTGTCGTCCGCCACATTATAATAAGGAGGGTAAACGCCGGGCACCAGGATACTATTGTCGTGCAGTAATATACCGGTGCGCATATTGGTGGCTGTATAGTTATCAACGGTTACCTGGTTGCCGTCCTTATCCAGGAACTTCATCGAAATTGTCCTGAATTCCTTGGTACATGGCCGGGAGGCGCAAGCGGGTCTTTCTGTTTGATCGCCCAGTGGCTTGCACGATACAAGCACCATTGATACAAACATCAATATTCCGAATTTATAGCTCATAACACGTAGGTTTATAATAGATTACGTAATCGGGCAACGTTATGCTACAAACTGAAATTATTTATACAAGTTCAGGGCGATTTCTAATATTTCGTCGATAGCTTGCAACGGCAGGTCGCAGGCCGGATCGACAAACATGATCTTCATTCTTGCCCTTTCCTCCTGTATCAATAAAGGGTGATCGATCTTTCGGCCTTCAACGATACCGATATAAGGCAGGCCATTTTTTTTATGCGTCCACAGGTAGCAGAACATCTTCCCTTTATAACAATAAAAGGGCATCCCGTATTTCCATGCCCCGGTTATATTTTCGTCGAAATTAAGAATATGGTCTCGCAGAAAAAGCAGGCAGCTTTTCACCGGCTCCTCTTTTTGCAGAAAGTAATTATCAATTTCGCGCATCAGTCGTAAATAACTGTAGCCGCTTTCAAAATAGAACCTATCGTTTCAACCGGTAACGGTTTAGTTGGGTCAACCATAAATATCTTAATGCGGGAACGATCTTCAAAGACCAATCCAGGGTGATCGATCCATTTGCCATCGTTAAATCCGAGGTAAGGCGTACCCAGCTTACGGTCGACTTTAAAATAACAGAACCGGTTGCCTTTATAAAAGAAGAATGGCATGTTGAATTTCCAGGCTTCGGTTATATGGATATCAAAAGCAAGTATATGCCCCCGCAGGGTCGACAGGCAACTTTTGTTCGGCTCATCCAGTTGAAGATAGAAAAGATCGAGCTCCTGCATAGCTTAATAGGTTATAATAATAACCAGGTCGGCTTTGCCCGTTTGTTTTAAGCCGTGCGAACTGCCGGGGCGGGTCAAAATGGCGTCGCCGGTTTTTACCGGGAAGGCCTTGCCGTTCATCTGCATTTCGCCGGTGCCGCTCACGATGTAATACACTTCGTCAACTTCCTGCAAATGGTAACCCACGGCTGCACCCGGGTGCAATACCCGTTTTCGGAAGGTTTTTTTCAGGCTGTCGGCTTTAGCGAAAAAGCTATAGCCTACGGTTTCGCCTCCGCCGTTATGCGGACCGGGTTCGTTTTTGGCGATGTCTTTTTCGTGCTCGAGAATGTAGGGCTGCTTTGCCTGCGAAAATGCAGAAACAGAAAACAAGCAAAAAATGACAATCAATAGCTTTCTCATGGCAATGGTTTATAAACAAATATAGCGATGAGTTCGAACCTCATCGCTATATCTTAATCATGTTTTAGCTAAACCTCAATTCATCACCCTCACCTTCAAAAAACTCGGGTGTTCTTTCGAAGTATAAACTTTATGCGCTTCCTTTTTAAAGTCTGTGTCTTTAGCCTTCATAATATCCTGGAACTGCTGCGTATTGCGGTCGATAAGCGGAAACCAGGTACTTTGCACCTGTACCATAATACGATGTCCTTTTTTAAAGGTGTGCAGTACGTCCTGCAGCTCAAAGTTTACCGGGGTTACCTGGCCGGGTACGAAAGCTTCAGGTTTACTAAAATCGTCACGGAATTTGCCGCGCATAGCTTCGCTCCGTACCATTTGCTCATAGTTGGACATGTAAGTTCCCTTAGCCGTAAACTTGTTATTTTTGGCCGAATCGGGGTAAACGTCTATCACCTTCACCACCCAATCGGCGTCGGTGCCGGTTATGGCAACTTTCAGGTCGGCCCATATATTGCCGGCCAGGGTCACATCATGGTCAAGCACATCCGTCTGATACGTTAATACGTCAGGTCTGCGGGCCGCAAAACGCTGGTCGCCAACCATGTATTCGCGCTTCATCCCAAGATCGATGCCATCGATAAAAGGCACAGGCTTGTTAGGGTCCGATGTATATTCATCAAAAGTGTCCTTATCACCATTTGGCGCATCAAAGGAAAGTTTGCCGCCCGGCAGCAGGTATAAGTTTTTATCTTCCGCTTCCTTTGGCGGCCAGGTGTTATAAGTTTTCCATTGGTTAACGCCAGTCTCAAAAGCTGATACGGGTTTCAGGTCCATATCCGTACCCTTCAGGTAATGGCTGAAAAACGCAAACTCGATCTTGTCACGATAGAATGGCCCGGTCGGTCCGCCAAAATCAACATCCCCTAAATGGTCACCATCACCGCGCGACCAGCCGCCATGCACCCATGGGCCCATCGTGAAATAGACCGGTGTATTCGGATTATTCTTTACTAATGTTTTATAGGTATTAATAGCGCCGTACAGGTCCTCGGCATCATACCAGCCGCCGGTAACCAGGGTAGGCGTTTTTATGTCGTGCAGGTGATATAGCACGTTACGGTCCTTCCAATGCTGGTCGTAATTAGGGTGGTCAAGCATTTCGTTCCACAGGCGGATAGTGTCCTTGTAATATTTATCGTTCGAATTCTTTACTGAGCCCATGTTCATATAAAACTCGTAGCCATCGGCAGTGCCGTAGTTTAAACGACCGCCCTGGCGTTGAGTGGGTTTATCATCCTGCCGGTTTGTAAAATAGGGATAGAAACCAAAATTAGCTGCCAGCATAAAGGCGCCGTTATGAAAAGCGTCATCGCGGTATAGGTCGGCCATGGGGGCTTGCGGGGATGCTGCTGCTAAAGCCGGGTGGCGGCTCAATAAAGATGCTGTAGTAAAAAATCCCGGATAGGATATGCCCCACACCCCTACTTTACCGTTGTTGTTCCTGATATTTTTGATCAGCCAGTCGATGGTATCATAGGTATCAGTGCCTTCGTCCACATCATTTTTGGTTTTATGCAGTTCCTTTTCGGGCGTCATTTCCTCAAATATGCCCTCACTCATCCAGCGGCCTCGTACATCCTGGTAAACGAAAATATAACCATCGTGCAGAAACAGCGACGATGGGCCGAGCGAACTTTTGTACCTGTCAGCTCCGTATGGTGCCACACTGTAAGGCGTGCGGTCCATCATGATGGGATATTTCTTCGACTGATCTTTGGGCACATAAACCGAGGTGAACAGTTTTTTGCCATCGCGCATCGGTATTTGGTATTCAAATTTGGTGTAATTGGCTTTTACATAATCCGCATCAGAATTATTAGGCTGTGCATAGGAGCAAAAAGCTAAAAGCACAAAGCCGTAAGCGAAGAGTAGAATTCGTTTCATTAGTTAATTTTGAGAATTGAAAGATAAAAGTAGACAATAAAACAAAAACGCCCCAATAAATTGAGGCGTCACAAGGTTGTTACTGTTCTAAGCCACAGTATTAAACAAACGTAAATTATCGATAAACCTGTAGTCCCTCAAATTATATGTAAAGAGTGTAAGATTGGAATATAAAGCACTCGCTGCTATGATGGCATCCGGAATATCGATTTTATGACTCAACCTATAGGCTTCTACCAAATTTAAAGCGATCGATGTAATTTGAGGATTGATCAGCAAAATATTAAATCGATGGATATTTTTATTTAAGAGCTTTAATTCGGCTTTATTAGCAGCACCTGCAATCAGTTCCATTTTGGTGATTGCAGATAGTACAATGTTGTCGATACCTAATTTGGGATTCTAATATTTGCCTGGTCGATTGATGTCTTGGTTTTGTATTATCAAAATAATCGATCAATACATCTGTATCACAAATTACCTTTTCCACATTTCTTTTCTTAGGTCCTTTGCGTCCAGGTTCTTACCTGTAAAAACCTGATTTAACGACGAAATATCAAGGGTTCTATCCCCTGGTATTAATATGTCATCGAGTGCTTTTTTTTGCTTATCCTTTGGTGAAGAAATTTGAAAATCAAAATACTTAGCCAGCCCTTTTAAAATCTTCAGGGTCTCCGGCTTTTTATATTTTATAGTCACTTCTGGCATAACTCAACTTTTTTATAAAGTTACATGAATAAACAAAAAAGGCAAGTGGTTAACTTGCCTTTCTTAGTATGGTATTAAAAATATCACTCATTAATGGCCTTCACACCCGGCAATTCCTTGCCTTCCATATATTCGAGCAAAGCGCCACCGCCGGTGGAAACATAGCTTACGTCGTTGGTAAGATTGAATTTGGCCACAGCAGCAGCAGAATCGCCTCCGCCTATCAGCGAGAAAGCACCACCTTCCGTTGCTTTTACTACGGCATCGGCAATGGCTTTGGTACCTTTTTCAAATTTTTCCATTTCGAAAACACCCATCGGGCCGTTCCATAAAATGGTTTTTGATTCTTCAACCACTTTGCTGAATACTTTAATTGAACCCGGACCAATATCCAAACCCATCCAGCCATCTTTTATGTTATCGTTTTGTGCGGTATCGGTGTTAGCATCATTGGAGAAATTATCGGCAATGATAGAATCGGTCGGCAGCAGCAGATTGATACCCCTTTCTTTCGCCTTTTTTAATATATCGTTCGCAAGGTTAAGCTTATCTTCTTCCACCAGCGACTTGCCGATCTTGCCACCCTGTGCCTTCGCAAAAGTATAGGCCATACCCCCGCCAATGATCAGGTTATCCACCTTGCCCATCAGTTGTTCTATCAGTTCTATCTTATCCGAAACCTTAGCGCCACCCATAATGGCCGTGAAGGGGCGTTCCGCGTTATTCAATACCTTTTCGGCGTTGTTTAATTCTGCAGCCATCAGGTAGCCGAAACACTTTGCATCCGGGAAAAATTGTGCTATTACAGCAGTAGAAGCATGTGCCCTATGTGCCGTACCAAAAGCATCGTTCACATAAATATCGCCCAGCGCCGCCAGTTTTTCGGCAAAGTCTTTATCGCCTTTTTCTTCTTCTTTATAAAAGCGGAGGTTTTCCAGCAACAGTACTTGCCCGGGAGCCAATTCTTTTGCTTTGTCTACCGCTTCCTTACCAATGCAGTCATCAGCAAATTCAACATGCTGACCTAAGAGATCGGATAAGTGAGGGATCAAATGTTTTAGCGAATACTTTTCCTCCGGGCCGCCTTTTGGCCTGCCCAGGTGCGACATCAGGATCACCGCGCCGCCATCGTTCAATATCTTTTTGATAGTAGGCAAGGCAGCCGTCATCCGGTTATCGTCGGTTATATTATAATCTTTATCAAGAGGAACATTAAAATCGACCCTGATCAGGGCCTTTTTAGAGCAGTGGCTTGTTTACGGGCAGCCAAATTCAGCAATTAATTCTGAAATCTGAACGCAAAAATGAAAAAGGTGTTTTAAAAAGGTGAAAGAGTCCGGAAGTCCGGGGTCGGAAAGTCAGAAAGATAGGATAAGTTAAAGTATCAATTGGTTTACTGTATTTTTAAATAGAGCACGCGATGCGGCCCAATATCGGGCACTTCAAATTCATCGGATATAACTTCAAACCCAATGCCTGCATAAAATCTCAAAGCGTTCTTGCGGGCATTGCACCAAATGTAGCTGGCCTTTTGGCCGCGCAGGTAAACAATACCAAAGTTCAACAACTGGTTGCCTATACCCTTTCCCCGGTAGTCATCCAGCGTTGCCATGCCCCGTAACTGAAATCCCTGCCCCGAAAACTCGCCGTGATTTTGCTTGTGAAATGTTGCAACTGATACCAGTTTATCCTTATCGAAATAGCCAAGATGAAAAGAACTTTCCGCCTCGTCGCCGGGAAACCGGCATTGCTCCAATGTTAGTTTACCCCCGCGCAATATTTGGTTGCGAACGGCAAGCGTATCCTCAACCGGTATAAACCTGATCATGCTTGGCAACGCTTATTTTGGTAACGAGGTCGGCCAGCCGGCTCGAATACCCCATTTCATTATCGTACCAGCCCACAACTTTTACAAGGCCACCAACTACAGAAGTTAGTTTTGAGTCGAAAATACAGCTATGCGGGTTGCCTAAAATATCGGTTGAAACGATGGGATCTTCGGTATACTCCAATATATCTTTCATGGGTCCGTTGGCAGCCTGCCTGAAAGCAAGGTTGATCTGTTCAACCGTCGGCAATTTTTTTAGGCTGCAGGTAAAATCGGTAAGTGAGCCATTGAGAACCGGCACGCGTATGCCGGCGCCGCCTAATTTGCCATCGAGGTGTGTAAAAATATGGGTTATGGCCTTAGCGGCCCCGGTTGTAGTTGGGATGATGGAACCGGATGCTGCCCTCGCCCTCCGCAAATCCTTATGCGGTGCGTCATGAAGACTTTGATCGCCCGTCATGGAATGTACCGTTGTGATGTAGCCGTCGATAATACCCCAGTTATCATCCAGTATCTTCACCATCACTGCTACATTATTGGTGGTGCACGATGCATTTGACAGTATGGGGGCATGCAGATCGGCCAGATCGTCGTTAACTCCGATCACGATAGTGGGTATGCTTTTATCGGCAGACGGCGCCGAAATGATAACTTGTTTTGCACCTGCATGCAGGTGTTGCTGAGCTGCCTTTTCTGACGTGAACTTTCCTGTTGATTCGATCACCAGGTCGATATCCAATTCGGCCCAGGGCAGGTTAGCCGGTTCTCTTTCGCTGATGATCTTTATCGGTTTGCCGTTGATATACAGGTTACCTGCATCAGCCTTTACCGTGCCGTTGAATGTACGGTGTACCGAATCGTATTTAAACAAATGCGCAAGTGTAGCCGTGTCGGCCAGGTCGTTAATGGCAACCACCTGTATTTCCGGGTTGGAAATGACGTTTCTAAGAAATATCCTGCCGATACGCCCAAAACCGTTTATGGCAACTCTCATACACACTATAGGTTTTATAATGATACAAAGTTAGCTAAATAAACAGGTTTTTGTAACCGGGCTTTAACGCTGAGCCCGGATTATGACATGCAGCAAACTAAAAAAGTGCGTTACACGAACAGGTTGCGTAGGGCCAGGTTTTCGCGCTCTCTCGAACGGATCAGGAAAGTGATCGTCCAGTTGAACAACAGGCAAACAGCCAGTATCAACCCGATCAAAACCGAATTGCCGTAACCCTGGAAGAAGATCACCATACCAATGCAAAGCACATTAAGGCCCGCCAAAATAAGCGTAGTTTGCAGGTGGTTAAAACCAAGCTTCAACATGCGGTGGTGTATATGGTTGCGGTCGGCCGTGAAAGGCGATACGCCGGTAGATAAGCGCAGAATAAAGACCCTTAAAGTATCGAATATCGGGCCTATTAATATAGCAACAGCCAAAGCCGGGGCCGAGAAAATTTCGGGTGTTTTACTACCGGTGAATTTATTTAATTCAATAAATTTTATGGCCATTACTACGGAGATCAACCCGATGAGCAGCGACCCCGTATCCCCCATAAATATCCTGGCCGGGGTAATGTTAAATTTTAAAAATCCGAATATGGCGCCCACCATTGCCAGCGAAACGGCGGCAAGCTGGTATTGGTGAGTGTAGATAAACAACAGCGCAAAACAACCGTTGGTTACGATACCCGTGGTTGCTGCAAGCCCATCGATGCCATCGATAAGATTGAAGGCATTTACGATAAGTATGATCGTCATAATGGATAATGCCGCGCTTGGCCAGTAAGGCAGGTTATGGATACCAAAAACGCCGTACATGCTGGTCAAACGGATATCGCCGAATAGTACCAATATGGCCGCTACAGCAAACTGTATAACGAATTTTGTGCGTGAGTTTACCCCGGAAAGATCGTCCTTTAAGCCCATGGCGAACAGGATGATACAAGCTGTAAGCAGGTAATTGATCGGTAGCGATTTATCCGTCATGCTAAAAAGCAGCGAGGTAATAGTAAAGCTTACGAAAATTGCCACACCGCCTAAACGCGGAATACCGTGGTCGTGCTGCTTCCTGAAGTGACCAAGATCATCATACAAGTGCCTTGCGCGGGCAACGTGAATAATTGAGGGGATGGCCAGTGAGGTTATTAAAACCGAAAAAGCTACGATGACCGGGTAATAAACGAGATAGTACGAATGTAGAAGTTCTGTCATGGATATCCTAAATAGTATTAATTAGATATGTCATAATCAGGCAGCCAAAATAAGCAAATTTTCATAATTGTTAAAAAAATTGCAGTATTTTACGTAGAGGCTTATAAACTACAGTTATAAATGGAAATAAAATATCGTTATTTCGCATTGCCTTTAAATCAAAACGCAATGCTTTTACGCGATTAATTAAATTTTTGTTACTGACCCCGCCGACATACATTTTCACGATCACTTTTTGAAGATAAAACACGCTCATTTTATTTGCGTGCAGGAACCGGAGCATCAATTCGTAGTCGGCAGCGCTGCCGTAGTCAAGCCTATAGCCACCCAATCTTTCAAACAACGTTCGCTTGCAATAAAATGTAGGATGCGGAGGCATCCAGCCCCAGTTAAACTTACCGTATTTGTACCCTCCCGATCTCCACTTACGAACAATATTCCCGTCCGGTTCTATAAAATCGAGGTCGCCATACAAAACGTCGGTTTCCTGACTGGCAAATGCCGCTGCAATATCGATCAACACTTCATCGTTTGCCAAATAATCATCTGCATTTAATGTGCCAATAATGTCCCCGGTCGCCAGCCTAATACCTTTGTTCATAGCATCGTAGATGCCTTCGTCGGGCTCGGATACAAAAACCTGTATGTTATTGCTGTATTTTTTGATGATATGAACCGTATCATCCGTCGATCCGCCGTCGATAACAATATGCTCGATATTGTTGAATTTTTGCCTCGCTACGGAATCGAGGCATTTTTCTATGGTATTTTGGGCATTATATACCACAGTCACGACCGATATCTTTAAATTTTGCATTTCAGGGAAAATACATTTTTAATCTGCGCAAAATATGTAATTTTGGAAATACTGCGTAATTATAAACAAAACGGCAACCCGATTGTATATGCGATTTTATACCGCCCTAAGTACCACCCTGTTATTTTTCAGCATAATTATCTTCCAGTCCTGCTCCACCAAACAGCAGCAAATATTGTTTCAGCAACAAATGTCGGCAGCCGATAGCCTTAAACAGATCAGTGAGGCCAATGCAGGTTCGGGCACAAGTGACTATCATATTCAGTCGCAGGACATTTTGCAGATCAGGAATTTACAGAATGCCAGGTATATAGTTGATGCAACGCCGTCAACGGTATCTGCCGGCGGGGCATCGTTGGGTGCCAGCGGAACAACATCGGGCGAGGGACAAAGTTACCAGGTGCAGGACGATGGCACCGTAGCCCTGCCGCTAATTGGCCATGTACAGGTTGCAGGGCTTACACGGGCCGAGGCTCAAAAAAAGATAGAAGCTATTTATAGCAAGGATGTTTTGGTAAACCCTATTATCGATCTCAAGATCACTAATCTGAAGGTAACTATCCTGGGCGAAGTAAAGGCCCAGGGAAACTATCCGCTTATAAAGGATAAAACCAATTTGATAGAATTGATAGGAGAAGCAGGTGGTTTTACAGACAAGGCAAACGAAAAAACGGTTAAGATCATCCGCGGCGATCCCAAAAAACCGCAGGTAACCGAGCTTGACCTGAGCCAGGTAAAAACTTTGGCCGACCCGAGAATAATCCTTAAGAACAACGACATTATTTATATTGCGCAAAATAAACGGGCAATAAAGAGTGACAACCTGCAAAGCGTTACTACAACCTTGCAGCCTGCTTTGATCATTCTGAATACAGCGCTGATCATTTACACGCTTATACATCGTTAAATGCAAGAAACGGAGAAGATAACCAGGAAACTGCCCAACCAGGAGGTTGACTACTACAAAATTGCCAAAATATTATTAAGCCGCTGGTATTGGATAGCCGCCTCGGTACTTATCTGCGTGCTGATCTCGTACATCTATCTTTGGGTAACGCCAAAAACCTACGCCACCTCATCGACACTAAAAATAGAGGAAAAAAAGTCCGAGTTCTCCGATCTTGTCGGCGTCATCAGCAATAACGACAGGGGGCCATCTAAAATACAAAGCGAAATATTCGTACTGCAAAGCAGGACTTTGATCCTGAATGCGATCAAAGACCTGGATTATCGGGTTAGCTTTTATATCTCGGGTAAGGTGCGTACCACAGAGGTTTATCCTCAGAAACTTCTCGATATCCGGTTACTGAAATTTGACAGCCTGAATTTTTTCCGCGACCTGATCACCTTCAAACCTGTAACCGATAAAACCTGCGACCTGAGTTACAAGATAAGCGGGAAACCGGCTCACCAAATTGTGAGCTACGATAACCCGGTTACTATCGGCAATACGTCGTTCAGCATTAAAGATCCGGGGTATGTTGTAAAAAATGCAGTTTACATCTTCAAGTTCAACGTACCCGAAGACTTTATTGGCCGGGTAAAAGGCGGCCTGCATACCAGCGAGGTGGTTAAAAATTCGAATATCATTTCGATGCAGGAAACGGATTCGAACCCCCAGTTTGCAGCGGATGCGCTTAACGCAGTGATGAAGGAATATCTTACTTATGATAAGAACCTGAAAACACAATCGGCAACCAACATGATCAAGTTCATTGATGATCAGCTGGAATCCTTGTCGAATAATGTGAAGGGCTCGGAAAACTCGATAGAAAAATTTAAAACAAACTCAAAGATATTAAGCGTTAGTTCGGCCAGTGACCTGGAATTGGGAAAAATAAGAGAAATAGAATCCCAACGGTCGATATTAAAGATACAGTTGATCGCCATAGATCAGTTGAAGGACCAGATAACAAAGGAAAAGGACAACGTTAGCCTGAACCTGAACCTTGAAGGTGTAATTGACCCTCTTTTGGCCGGGTTGGTACAAAGCCTGGATAACTTACTTGCCGAAAAGAACACGTTGTTAAAAACCTACAATGCTAATTCGCAGGTAATTAAAGATATTAACCAGCAGATACTGCAACTAAAGAATGCCGCGCTAAATAATATCGAAGGGACCAGCACCCGTATCAATAAGAATATTGATTACCTGGATGCACAGGCGCAAAAGGTAAACGAAAAAATCTCGACGTTACCTGCTGCCGAACGCGACCTGATAAGCCTGCAGCGCGATTTTGAGATCAACGATAAAGTTTATTCGTTCTTGTCAGAAAAAAGACTTGATGCACAGATAAGCCGTTCGGCCATTACGCCGGGGGCCTCTATTGTTGAGCCGGCGGAGGCAAACTTCAGCCCAATATCGCCTGATGAACATACGATACACCGCACGGCGCTCATCATCGGTGTTGCTATCGGGCTGGGATTGATCATTCTTATCAGGATACTGAATCCATATATCTATGACAAGGAAACCGTTGAAAGCCTTACAACTATCCCGATCATTGGTGTTATCCGCAAATTCCCTGACGAAATTGATGAGGACAATACACAGATACTGGCCGTCAGCCGGCCGAAATCGATCTTTGCGGAATCGGTGCGCTCAGTTCGCACAAACCTCAATTTTATTGCTTCGGAAAAGTCGAGTAAAATTATTTGTATCACATCCGAAGTAGCGGGCGAAGGAAAATCATTCATCGCCGTAAACCTGTCAAGTACGCTTTCGCTTATCGATAAAAAGATCATCCTGATAGCCGCGGATTTAAGGCGATCGAGATTGCACAAAACCTTTCACATGCCGAATGACATCGGGCTGAGCAATTTCCTGGCAAACCAGTGCGGCGTCGACGATGTGATCCGTAACACCAGCCAGCCAAATCTCGATATTATCCTGTCAGGCCCGGTACCGCCAAACCCTTCGGAGTTATTGCATAGCAAACGAATGAAGGAGATGATAACCGAACTAAAAAAACGGTATGATATCATCATGGTAGATACTGCCCCTATAGGCCTGGTATCAGACTCCATACCGCTCATCCGGATGAGTGACATCAATATTTTTGTGATAAGATCGGGCAAGTCGAAGTTTTACGCGGCGACTGTTCCGCAGCGCATCGCAAATGAATATCATTTGGATAACACGGTTATCATCCTGAATGCTTTTGCCGAAGACCTGTTGCATTCGCGTTATTACACAACGAAATTTACGGGGGAATATACCGGTTCGCATTACTACTATTATTCGGATTACAGCGGTTACGAAGGCTCAGATTATTACGTAGACAAGAAAAAATTTAAGTGGTGGGATATCAGGCGGTGGATAAAATAAATGGATAACGCGAGATCGAAGACAGCATCACATAAATGGTACCCGGTTTACACAAATCCGCGGGCTGAAAAAAAGGCCTGCCAGGCCCTGGCAGGTAAGGGTATCGAAGCCTATTTGCCGTTGAGACGGCAGCTAAAACAATGGAGCGACAGGAAAAAGTGGGTGGAAGAGCCTTTTATAAAATCTTATCTGTTCGTCCATGTTTCAGAACATGACCAGGCCGAAGTGCTGATGACAAAAGGCATTGCCCGCTTCATTTATTTCGGCGGGAAAATAGCGACCATGCCCGACCGCCAGGTGGATGATCTTAAACTGCTGATGGCAAGTTCGATTGAATTGGAGATAACCGAAGAAAACCTGTTGCCTGGAGAAAAGATCGTTATTAAAGCAGGTCCGTTGAAAGGAATGACCGGCGAGATCATATCCTACCGTTCGCAAAAACTACTGGCGCTGCGCCTTGAAGGCATTGGCTGCTCGGTAATAATACATATTGCGGCTTCTTTAATAGGCAGATTTTAACATTCCGCACCCTAATGTGAATAAGTTTTATACAGGGCTAATGCTATTTTTTGACTTAATTTAAAACCGTTATATATTAACAACCGGCTTTTTTTAAGGAATTTTAAAACGCTGTAAATTAATAAGTTATGCTTTGGCCGTGTGACTTACCGGGCGAAGCTTTGAATATACCTTTACTATGTGCCGTATTGCGGGAATGATATCTAAAAGGCTGCCTGCAGCCGTGTTGCGTGAGAAAGTTACCATGATGTGCCATGCGCTGGAACATGGCGGCCCCGACGACGAGGGAATTTATTCGGATGATAAAACCGGCCTTGTTTTTGGTCACCGGAGACTCTCTATTATTGACCTTAGCCAAAACGGTCACCAGCCAATGACCGATGTACAGCAAAAGGTTTGGATAACCTTTAACGGCGAGATATATAACTATATCGAACTTAAAGAAAAGCTGGCAAGGCTTGGGGCAAAATTCCGCTCCAATACGGATACTGAAGTGATCATACAGGCCTATATACATTGGGGAATGGCTTCCTTTTCGATGTTAAGGGGTATTTTTGCCTTTGGTTTATACGATACTGAAAAATCGCTTACCTACCTGGTTAGGGACAGTTCGGGTGTGAAACCGCTGTATTATTACATTAATGACGGCGACCTAAGCTTTGCGTCGGAGGTTAAGGCGCTGAAAAAAGCAGGCATAGCCACAGAACCTGATAGTAACTGGAAAGTACGTTTCCTGGCTTATGGGCATATCCCCGAACCTTTTACTACGCTTAAAGGTGTTTTTAGCTTGCCGAAAGGTGAATTTTTATGCTGGAACCATAAAAAAGGCACCTGCGATATCCATTCCTACCATGTAGCTGCCAATAAGACGATCATTACAGATCTGGACGAAGCACACAGGTCGATCCACGATGCGCTGATTTTTGCCGTTAACCGCCAACTGATAGCCGATGCGCCGATAGGCGTGTTCCTGAGTGGTGGTACCGATTCAAGCTTGATCACCTTACTCGCCAATCAGCAAAAACATGCCCGGCTAAAAACAATATCCATTTTTTTTAACGAAAAGGCTTATGACGAACGCATGTATCAAAGCCTGATACTACAGGAAATTGAAGGAGAAAAATTTGCACACCTGGTAAAACAACAGGACTTTGAAGAATTTTTACCCCAGATAATTGAAGATATGGATATGCCCACTACCGATGGCATCAACACCTGGTTCATCAGCAAATATGCGCACGACGATGGTTTGAAGGCGGTATTATCGGGCGTTGGGGCAGATGAGTTGTTTGGCGGTTACCCTTCATTCAACAGGATCAAATATCTGAAAAAGATGAGGCAGGTACCGCGGGTGTCGTTTGCGGCAGCCAAGTATTTCACATCCGACAGGTATAAAAAAATATCTTTCCTGGCTTATAACCACCCCCTTGCCGACTACCTGCTTTTGAGGGGCCATTACGCCCCTTTGGATATCGCAAAAATATTGGAGACGGACCTGGCCAATGTCGAGGATATATTATTTAACGACAAACCGATGCCCAACATCATCAAATACAACGAAGAAGATGCGGCATGGTTCGAAACAAACCTGTACATGCAAAATCAACTGCTGCGCGACACCGACGTGATGGGGATGAGCCATGCGCTTGAAGTGAGGGTGCCTTTCCTGGATGAAGATTTTAAAAAATTAGCCGAAAGCATTGCGCCTGAGATCCGGTTCGACATGAATCAGCCCAAAAAAATATTGATAGATAGTTTTAAGGATATTTTGCCGCGGGCCATCTGGGACAGGTCGAAAATGGGCTTTACGTTTCCGCTGCAGCAATGGATGCGTACCCATGCTGAAATAAACGACGAGAGTTTATATCAAAGCAAAAAAGCGAAAAGTATAATCAGCGATTTCAAAAGGAATACCATGCACTGGTCAAAAATATTTGCCTTGTACCAAATACAAACGCATGCCTAAAAAAATCGTCCTTTTTTCCTTACAAACTTTTAGCAGCACCGGCGGCATTCAAAAAATGACGCGCACGCTGGCTCATTCGTTATACCATTTATCGCAGCAACAGCAATGGGATTTTGAGCTTTGGTCGGTTTATGACTCCAGGTACGACCTGATGCGTCAGTACCTTGCCCCCGAAAACTTTGTCGGCTTCGGCCGTAACAAATTTAAACTTGGGATGGAAACCCTGGGCAAGGCAACCAAATCCGATATAGTGATATTGAGCCACGTTAACCTTGCCCTCTTGGGTTTCATTATTAAACTGGTCAATCCAAAGTGCCAGGTGTGGATGGTGGCCCACGGCATTGAAGTATGGCGACCGCTTACCCTGATAAAAAAGCTATTCGTTCGCCGTTATTGCGATAAATTTATTTGCGTGAGCGCCTTTACCCGTGATCAGATGATGCAATGGCATAATGCCGATCCTGAGAAATGCATCGTCCTGAACAATGCCGTCGATCCCTTTATCAAACATCCGGACGAATTCGAAAAACCGGAATATCTGCTGAACAGGTACAGTTTGAACGCGGAAAACCAGGTACTATTTACACTAACCCGCCTGGCCTCGTCGGAACAATATAAGGGCTATGAGCAGGTGATAAAAGCGGTTAGCCGCTTGAAAAAGCGTTTCACCGGCATAAGGTATATTCTTGCGGGGCCGTACGACGATGCCGAGGAAACACGCATTAAGGAATTGATAAAAGCTTGCGGGGTAGAAGAAAATGTTATCCTGACCGGCTTCCTTGAAGAAAAGGAGCTTGCGGACTATTTCCTGCTTGCCGACCTGTTTGTATTACCCAGCAAAAAAGAAGGCTTTGGTATCGTTTTCATAGAGGCGCTTACCTGTGGGCTGCCCGTTATTTGCGGCAATGCCGATGGCAGCGTGGATGCGATAAGGAACGGCGAACTGGGTACCGCCATTAATGTTAATGACCTGGACGAACTGGAAAAAACCATTGTGGCCTACCTGGAAACACCGCTGACCGTAGCAAAAAGAGAGCAGTTGCAGAAAACCTGCCTGGGCTACTTTAACGAAAAACATTACCGTGAAACCCTATTACAACTGATAACTAATGAGTTTGCAGCCTGAGGAAAATTGGGACATTGAGATCAGCCCGCAAAACAGTCTTTTCGACCTTAGGCTGAAGGATACCTGGCACTACCGCGACCTGCTGCTTTTGCTGGTGAGGCGCGATTTTGTATCATTTTACAAACAAACCATTCTCGGGCCCTTATGGTTTTTTATACAGCCCGCTATTACGGTTGCTATTTATACGCTGGTGTTCAGCAATCTTGCCGGTATATCCACCGAGGGCATACCCGCACCTTTGTTTTACCTGGCGGGTACGGTGATCTGGAACTATTTTTCGGAATGCCTTACCAAAACGTCTACCGTTTTTAAGGACAACTCGGCCATGTTGGGCAAGGTATATTTCCCCCGGCTCATTATGCCGCTAAGTATCGTATTCTCAAACCTCATCCGGTTCGCTGTACAGTTCCTGTTGTTCATCGCCCTGATGCTGTTCTTCGTGTTTTTCAAGGGAGCCAACATTCATATTACCGTATATGTTCTGCTTTTCCCCTTGCTTATCGTTTTGATAGCCGCACTGGGCCTGGGTTTAGGAATGATCATATCCGCAGTCACCACCAAATACCGCGACCTGGCATTCGTAGTCACTTTTGGTGTGCCTTTATTGATGTATACAACTACGGTTATTTATCCACTGTCAACTGCTATTAATAAATATCCGGCTTACGGCTGGGTGATCAAATACAACCCCATAACGCCCATTATCGAAACGTTCCGGTATGGATTTTTCGGCGATGCTTCATTCAGTTGGGGGCTGCTGGGATATAGTGCCGGGGTAACGGCGGTTATCCTGTTGCTGGGTATCATCATATTTAACAAGGTGGAAAAAACATTTGTAGATACGGTATAATGGCAACGGCGATAAAAGCGGAACATCTTTCAAAAGCTTACCAGCTCGGCGACTTTGGCACAGGCACCATATCGCGCGACCTGGAGCGCTTTTGGGCCCGTGTGCGGGGCAAAGAAGACCCGTTCCTGAAAATAGGTGAAAGCAACGACCGTACAACTAAAGGCGAAAGCGATATTGTTTGGAGCTTGCGGGATTTAAACTTCGAAATAGAGCAAGGTGATGCCGTGGGAGTAATAGGCAGAAACGGCGCCGGAAAAAGTACGCTGTTAAAAATATTGAGCAGGGTAACCTCCCCTACCACCGGTTCGGTTAAGATAAAGGGCCGCATAGCGAGTTTGCTGGAAGTAGGTACCGGTTTTCACCCGGAACTGACGGGGAAGGAAAATATATTCCTGAACGGCGCCATTCTTGGTATGCGCCGGGCGGAAATAAAACGAAAGTTTGATGAGATAGTCGGTTTCGCAGGCGTGGAGCGGTATATCGACACGCCGGTTAAACGCTATTCATCGGGTATGTATGTGCGTTTGGCTTTTGCGGTCGCAGCTCACCTTGAATCTGAAATACTGATAGTGGATGAGGTTTTAGCGGTAGGCGACGCGGAGTTCCAAAAGAAATGTCTGGGGAAAATGGGTGATGTTAGCAAAGGTGAGGGACGAACGGTACTGTTTGTGAGCCACAACATGGGGTCGATATTAAACCTTTGCAATACAGGCATGCTGCTTAACAATGGGCAACTGTACTCATCCGGCGAGATCAGCCATGTGTTGACCGATTACAATAACCTGCTTAATACCGGCAGCAACATCGAAGGAGTATTTAATGGCAACCTTAAAGGACAGCTTGAATTCAACTCCATCAGCATAAACGGGCAAAAAAACAGCAATGTGCTTGCGGCGGATAAAGCCATCAATATTACAGTTGAGGGCACGGCAGCCACGCCGTTCGAACGTGCCATATTTATAGTATCGCTTTACTGCAACGGTGTGCGCCTGTTCACCCTGCGCGAAACGGCCGAAGGTCGTGCCGTGGCAAATGGAGATTTTAAAGTAAACTTCGACATATCGTCAGCCGTATTAAGGCCCGGAAATTACACGCTGGCCCTCGGCGCATGGGGCGACCATGACGACGATTGGATATGGGGCACCGATATGTATATGCTTACCATTGCCGAAACATGGACGGAAGCAATAAGAAGAACAGATGAAGGTATTTTTAACGGTGAATTTTTAAGGAACAATGAGCGAACACTTTAAATCATTGGTCCCCCTTATCGAAAAGAAATCAAATATCAGCGATCCTGCGAAATTCCACGCCGCGGTCAATGTGATATTTCATGATATTGAATCCAAAGATTACGACGCCCTGCATGGCGAAATGTGGGATAGCCTGGGTGTGCAGTATGAACTGCTATCGGCTGATCTCGCTCCATTTTTCCACGATAAATCGAATCTTAAACTCCTTGACATTGGCTGTGGCACCGGTTTGGCGACAGATATGCTGTTGAAAACATCAGCCGGCGGGAAGGTAACCGAGGTGAATTTATTGGATACCTCGGCCAGTATGCTTGGGCTGGCCAAAAAAAGGGCAATGTCATGGGGAAAAGGGATAACTACTATTGAAGGCACTGTGGATAAGGCTACCGGCGGCTATGATATCATCCTGATATCCTCGGTCTTACACCATATCCCTGATCTGGCTGATTTTCTGCAACATGTAATGCGCGTGCAAAACCAGGGCGGGGTACTTATTACCATACAGGACCCGGTTTCGCTTTCATCCTTATCGGAAACCTATCACGGTAGAGTTAAAGAATACCAGCAGCATGCCGCCAAAGATCCGCGCAGAAATAAAAAGTCGCTTGGCGAACGGATAGCGAATAAGGTAAAACGCGCGTTAAATATCCCTACCTATATTGACAAGGTTAACGATCAATTGCTGAAAGAAAACGTGATCAAACAACCGCTGACAGAAACCGAGATATGGAGCGTAACGGATATCCATATAGAGGGTCTGCCCTACTCTATCGGCAAGGGGATAGAAAAAGAAAGCCTGGCAAAAAACTTAGCGCAGTATTCGCAGACAAGTTATCGCACTTATGGCTATTTCGGCATGCTGATGAGCAACCTGGACGAACAATATCAACTGACTGAAAAAGAACTGGCTTCGAAAAATGATCAGAATGGCCGTTATTTTTGTTCGGCCTGGACCAAAAACAGATCTTGAATATTCTATTTATTCTTCCTGAATATTACCCTCATTCTGGTGGCGGGATATCTACCTATTACCAGCACTATATTCCCGCGCTAAAATCTTCAGTCGGCCAAATAAAAGTGATCGTCGGCAGCGGGTATGTGCAAAGCGAGGACACTTATAATTTAGATGGTATCGAGATAGAATATCTTAAACCAGCCATTTATTCAAAATATTTAACTGCATTCTCGCGGTTCGATCTTTTGCCCGAATTCAGGAATAATCTTGCTGCCGCCTGGGCCATGTATGAACAAACCAACTATGGCAAAGGGTTCGACATTATAGAATGCACCGATTTTGCCCTCGGTTTTATCCCCTGGGTAGTCGAGCGTAAAAAACCTGTGGTTACCCGCATGCATGGCAGCAGCGGGCAGATAACCTTTAAGGAAAACGACATTCAGAATACTTTACAAAACGATTTCGTGCGGCAAACAGAACTGTTGCTGCTGCCTCAATGTGATACCCTTATCTCTCACAGTTCGGCCAACAAGCATTGGTGGGAGTCGCTTATCTCAAAGGAGATCGCACATATCTTCCCGGTTTATCATACGGCTGCGTCAGCACCAATACCGTTTTCAGAACGGGATAACTACGGGATAGTTACTGCCCGGATACAGGTTTGGAAAGGCCCGGTACAGTTGTGCCAGGCAGTTTCCGATACCAAAGATGGCATCAAACCAATTAAATGGTACGGACGCGATACCTCCTATTCGGAATACGGCAGCATGTCCGCGTATCTTCAGCATACATTCCCCTCGGTGTGGAACAAAACCGTTCTCCCGGAAAACGCAGTCCAAAATGACGAGGCCAGGGAACTGCAAAGCAAGGCATTATTTGGCGTGATATGCTCCACCTGGGATATGTTCAACTTTACCTGCCTGGAATTTATGGCCGCAGGCACCCCGGTTGTTTGCTCGGATGGCGCCGGTGTTTCTGAGCTTATCCGTCACGGGGTGAATGGGTTTAAATATGAGGCGCAAAATTCCAATGAGTTAGCCGAATGCCTGAAAAGGGTATCAGCCCTGGGTAAAGACGAATTCGACGAAGTAACAGCGGCGGGTATAGCCACCGTCAGGCAGGAATTATCTGCCGGAAAATTGATGCCCGAAAATCTGCACCAGTATGAAAAAGCTTCTGCCGATTTTAAACCAACCATCGCCAACGATTTTATGAGGCACATGTATAGTCCGTCCGATCATCATACCGATATTGGCTCGACATTGGACGGGCAGCCTGTGAAACAATTGGCCAAATATCTTGTAAAAAGGATCCGTTCTAAAAGATCAAAACGTTAATGCCCACGTTAGCCCTTTGCATACCGGCTTACAATGCCGAAAAATACCTGCCGATGATATTGGGTTCGGCAAAAAAGCAGTCGATACCGTTTGATGAGATACTGGTATACAATGATTGCAGCACCGACGATACCGCCCGGGTAGCCGAAGAATTAGGGGCCAAAGTAGTAAACGGCAGTGTGAATAAGGGATGCTCCTTCGGCAAGAACCAGTTGGCTAATGCGACCAGCTGCGACTGGCTGCATTTTCATGACGCGGATGATGACCTGCTGCCGGATTTTACCCAAAAAGTACACCAATGGATCAAAAACCATGGCGAACAATTCGAGGTCCTGCTATTGAATTTTGAATATATCGATTTCGAAACGCGCACCGTGTTCGGCAATGCTAACCACAACGCAGAAGAGCTGCATGCCGATCCGCTGAAATATGCGATCAACCATAAGATCGTCAACTTTGGGGTTTATAAACGTGAAGCTTTTTTAAAAGCCGGCGGTTTCGACCTGGATGAAAAGGTACTTTATAACGAGGATAACGCCTTTCACCAGCGCCTGGCAAAGTTCGGGCTAAAGTTTGACTACCTGCCGGATATTACCTGCATTAATTACCGTTACAAGGCGAGCATGTCGGCATCTAACCAGTTAAAATGCGCCCAGGCGAATTATAACGTGATAGCCAAAACAGCAGCTACCCACGGAAAAAAATACCCGCTGGAGCTAACCCGGCAATTGTGGCTTTGTATTGCCAGCCTTGCCGCAGGGCAGGATTGGGAGCACGTGAAAAAGGCAGTCGCCCTATCAAAAAGCCTCGGCTATAATTATGCACCTGAAGGCGGTGGCTTGTTCAAAAGCATGACGCATATTGGCCCGTTCTTCGCCGTATGGACCCGGGAAAAATTGATCAGGCTATTCAAGCCTGGCTTGCGGACTAATCAATAACTATGTTGGAATACCCGTTAGTATCCATCATTATACCTGTTTATAATTCGGAAAGATACCTGGGCGAGGCTATTAAATCGGCAATAGGCCAAAGCTGGCCCAATAAGGAGATCATTGTTATAGATGACGGCTCGACGGATGATTCATTGAAAATTGCCAATAGTTTTGGGCAGGGCTTAGTTGTTTGCACGCAAAAAAATAGCGGGGCAAGTGCCGCACGCAACCACGGCTTTTCAAAAGCCAAAGGCGATTACATCCAATTCCTGGATGCCGACGACATACTTGGAGCAGATAAGATAGCAAACCAGCTAAAACTACTGCAGCAAAACCCGGGGAAAATAGCGGTGTGCAGTACGGTACATTTTGCGGACGGATCAGATCATACCAAAAACAAGCCTTCGGAATATGAAGAAGAATTTCTTACAGACGCTAAGCCTTTGGACTTTCTGATCAATTTGTGGGGTGGGTATACCAACAAAGGCTCGATGGTACAGCCCAATGCCTGGCTGGTGCCAAAAGCCATTGCCGATAAGGCCGGCAAGTGGAACGAAGACCTGTCCCTCGACGACGATGGTGAATATTTTTGCCGCGTGATACTGGCTTCGGAAGGTATTGTGGTAGCCCGCGAAACTTTTAACTATTACCGGAAAAATCCGGGCCATACGTTATCAGGCAAACGCGATCTGAAAGCTTTGCAAAGCCTGTATCTTTCTATTTGTTTAAAGCAGCAACACTTGCAGCCGTTTAGAGATGAATTAACAGATAAAACCATGGCCCGCGCCTTTGCTTCGTTGTTAGTGCTTACTTATCCGCAGCATAAAACATTATCTGCTGAAATTTTCAAAAAGATAGAGGAACTGGGCGGGTTCGGATACCTACCGGTATTGGGCGGCGGGGGTGTAGAATTTTTAAAGAAAACCTTCGGGTGGAAAACCGCACGAAATATCCAGTATTACTACGCCAGGGTTTTCAGGAACTAATGATATGATAGCCGTTGTTTCATCGACCATAAAACCTGTTATACAAGCTGGAAAAACCCTGAGCGCTTTTTCATTTGAAGAACGGCTCGATCAAACCAAACATACCCTGACGCGGCTGCGCGAATGTGGATTTGACGCTATTTTCCTGGTGGATAATTCACCGCTGTTAAGCCAGACGGAGCTTGAAGGCCTGCTAAGCGACTTTGTAAATGTCAAAGCCTTTCACCTGCTGCAATACCAATTCCAAAACAAAGGCATTACTGAACTGCTGATGCTGCTGTTTGCAACTGATCATTTGCCACCCGGTCAGCCTGTATTTAAGATAAGCGGACGCTATTATCCCTCAGCTGATTTCAAGAAACCAGATTTTGAAGATTTTGCCGTACGGAAATATGTTTTCGAAAATAAAGCAGAGATGATATCGACCCGCGGGTATTGGGCGAAGGACGCGAAAACCCTTGAACATTTTCTGCTGTGGTGCCTTGACGAGGTTTTTGCTTACCCGGAAAGGGTTGTAGGCATCAAGAGCTTTATCGGTAAACTGTTCCGTAAAAAAGATATTATCAACAATCCGTTAAATATTTCCATTGAATTGGCAGCGGCAAATATTTTGAAGAAATATAACAACCGGGTAAGCCTGCTGGACAATATCGGCATCGAGGGTTACGTTGCCGGCATTGGCCATACCGAAAAAATAGTCGAATAAATCATATAGCAAAGCATGCAAAACGACAGCTTATTTAAAAAATTCATCAGCAGGATCAGCATCAACGATGCAGGCGGCCTGGCTTGTTATTGGGGACGGCGAAATGTTTTAGTTCCAATGCTGCTGCAAAAAATGGGTGTTAACAAGGAGGTGAATGTCCCCCTGTTTTTTGGCAGCAGGATGAATGTTATTACCGGCGAGGTTGTTTCGACAAATATTATAGGTTTCGGGTATAGCGAGGTGGCGTTAACAGCATTAATGTTAAAGGTTGTTACAAAGGGTCAAAATATAGTGGATATAGGTACTCATTTTGGTTACGAGGCATTGCTGGCATCGGTACTGGTGGGAGAAACAGGCAGTGTGAACTCATTCGAACCTAATCCGCATACTTTTGCCATCGCTTCAAAAAATTTAAATAAGCCCAATATCAAACTGCACAATAAAGCCGTTGGGGACCATAATGGCAGTGTTAAAATGCAGGACAAGCCCGTCACCGAATCGGCCTTTAATTATGTTTCGCACGACAACAGTGAGGACAACCTGATAGAAGTTGACCTCGTCACACTCGACTCGGCGCTGGCTGGTCGTAAAGCACCTGTCGATTTTATGAAATGCGACGTGGAAGGGTTCGAGATGCAGGTGCTGAAAGGCGCTGCGGACATTATTACAAAGGACAAACCCTTAATGGTGTTGGAAGCTGATATGCCGTCGGAGAGTGACCAAAGGGCCAATGAGATCAGCAAATTCCTTTCAGAGTTTGGCTATAAAGGTTATTCATTCGACCTGAAAGACGATAAATTAGTTATCGCTGACCTGCACAGTTTCGCGGTATCCCACGCCAATATCTTATTTGTTCATCAATCGAAACAGGCGGTTATTTCGGGGCTGTTATAAGGGATCCATTTTGAATATATTTTTATCATTCTTTCAATCCGAATACAGGCATCCCATACCGGCTTATGATTTCTGGCAGTATTACCTGAAAAACGGCATAGAAGAAGCCGGTGTAAAATGGGCCGAGTGCCCTGGTGCTGATTGGGCTTTAGGGTTGGTACCGAAGGACAAACACGGCCAGCAAAAGTGGAAGGACGATACGTGGGGTAAAACGGTAGAATGGCTGAAGAAAAACCCGGCGGATATCTTTCTAAGCTATTTATATCCGCAGCAAGTCGATATCTCAGCGGTAAAGGAAATACAGAAAATGGGCATCCCGTGTGTCAATTTCTTTTGCGACCATATAAGAGACTTTAAAACTCTGCCGCCCGAATTCAAAGTATTTGACCTGACCTGGGTTCCGGAATATCAGGCAGTCGACTTTTATAAAAAAGCCAAACGCCCGTTTTTGAACCTGCCGATGCCCATGTGGGTTGAACCAAAGCGCCGCGTGGCAGGCGAAGAAAAGCTGGAACAGGTTACCTTCATCGGCTCACGGGATATACAGCGGGTGCTGCTGTTTGAAGAAGTGATGCACCTCGATCCTAAATTACCGCTAAAAATCTATGGCAATAGCTGGGAACAAGGGGGCACTGCCTTCCGCGAACCGGGGAGCGGGTATACGCTATCGAAAAAAGTAAAATACAATCTTGACTTTATAAAAAAGCATGGCCTTGCCGCATATTACCGCAAAGTTGAACACCGCGGCATCCAAAAAAAACTAAAGAACAACCTGGGCCCGGTTGTCAACTCATCGCCGGGGTTTGAAGACTACAACCTGCTGACCACCCGGAGCATGATAACCCTTGGGGTCAACCGCTATCCGTCGTTTAATTTCCCCTCCTCAAAACCGGGTACCTACTCAAGGCTGCGGGACATCGAGGCGCCAATGCTTGGGGCCTGTTACCTAACGGAATATGCAAGCGGCATTGCAGAGTTGTACGATATTGGCAGCGAGATCGCCACCTATCGTAATGCGGATGAAATGATCGGCAAGATCAGGCAACTCGAAGCCGACCCTGCGCTGCGGAAAAAATTAAGAACAAACGGGCAGAAACGGGCGCTTAGAGATCATACCATCCCCAACAGTATTAATAAGATACGACAGGCCCTCAACTTATGACCTTTTTAAAACAAACCATTTCGCCACCGGGCTTAAAACACACGTACAGTATGCGGGTGGAACAGTACCGAGGCGTGTGTGCGCTTTTAGTTTTGCTGGCGCATGGCTCGGGCGACGAAGGAATGCTGGTGAATAACTTCAGGTGGCCGAATATGATCCATTATTTCAATGCAGGTTTACTGTCGGTCATGGTATTCTTTTGCATATCGGGCTATGTGATCGGCCTAAACTATGACCGTAATAAGATCAAAATAAAGGAGTATCTTAAAAAAAGGGCCATCAGATTGTTCCCGATATACCTGTTTGCATTGATACTTTGCGTGCTGGTTGCGGGCTTCCCCCAATGGCATGTACTGCTTGGTAACGCTTTGTTCCTGCAAACCGACCAGACCTATTTCGGCATAAGCATTCCTATTTTTGTCAACTACCCGGCATGGAGCCTGAATTTTGAAGTAGTTTATTACCTGGCATTCATCGGCATATTTTTTTGGCGGCCGGCCGTGTGGAAGATACTATTGATCATGGCGGCGATCACTATCCTGTCCTTGTTCATGGGCGATCACCTGGTGCTGTTGTCAGATTACGTTAACGGCTTTTATTTCTGGATGATGGGTCTGATGATCGCCTGGAAGATATTCGATACCACCGACAGTGAAGACATTGCTGTACCATTTTTTAGCATATTGTTTTTACACATGAGCCTCCATCATCTCAATGTGGGCGAAATTGCAATGCATTTATTGGGTATCCATACCTTGAACAATACCAGTTGGCTATTCAATATTCCATTTTCATTGATGGTAATGTGCACACTGACCGGGAGAAGCAACAGCTTTTTAAAATTCAACAAAATACTGTGCTATTGCCTGCCTGCCATGGTATTCCTATACCTCGGTATCAACCACCGGCTGACCGAAGACACCAGGTGGGTAATGTGCCTTATCTTTTGGATATTATCATTGATCTTTTATTTTGAAAAAAGGGTATCCGGATTTGTACTCAGTAAATTAACGGGTCTTGGCAAAATATCCTATGCCCTGTACCTGATACATGTCCCTGTAGCGAAACTGATCAAAAAAACAATATTTATCCAGAACCAGGGGTTAGAAGTAGCTGTAAAATACAGCTTATGGATAGTCATCACTTTCGGATTAGCCTATCTTTTGGAACGTCGATTGCAGCCGGCTATCAAAAAGTATTTTTCTGCAAAACAAGTTGATAAACATCTATTTCAGACACCCGCCTGAAGGGGACAAGTTTTTACCCGGCGACAGGTATATCATTCCACTGATAAGGAAACTTATCCGAAGGAAACGGACCAGCGGCATGAAAAAAGTGTTCCTTGGGCTTTGCCGGGGGCTGGACGAACTTAATATTCCTTACAAGGCCAATCCGCCTTTTAAAAAGATCAAACCAGGCGATGCGGTTATCGTGCTGGGTGTGGGAAGATATGCATTAGAAGGGTATAACCGCCCCAACAAAGTAATTGCCGGTATCGGTTTGATGACCCTGCCTACTGCGTGGCCCGACCTGTGCGAAAAATACCCGGTAGCCAAATACCTGCAGCACTCGGAATGGACTAGGGACATTTATGTTCCTTACTACGGTGCTGATGTTTGCGACCTTTGGGCCGCCGGGATCGATACAAAAAAATGGTTCCCGGATAATTCTGTGGAAAAGAAATATGATGTATTGGTTTACAGCAAGATCATGTGGAACAGGGAGCAGACAGCCCAAGAAGTAAAACAGCCGATACTGGATTACCTGGACAAAAAAGGGTTATCGTACCAGGTGATAACCTACGGTAAATACACCGAAGACGATTACCATACTGCGCTGGCCGAAAGCAAAGCTATGATATTTTTATGCGAGCACGAAAGCCAGGGCATTGCCTGTTGCGAAGCATTAGCAATGAATGTGCCTGTGCTGGCATGGGACCAGGGGAAATGGCTCGACCCGGTTCGTTTCGAGTTGAAAAATCCGGACGTGCCCGCTACATCTGTTCCGTTTTTTGATGAGACTTGCGGGATGAAGTTTAAGGATATCAGGGAGTTTGAAAACAACTTTGAATTATTTTGGAAAAAAGCGTCGGCAGGCGAATTCCATCCCCGGGATTACATCCTTGAAAATCTCACCATAGAAAAAAGCACGCGCCGTATGCTGAGCCTGATTACGGAGGTGTATGGCGATTAAACATATCTGCATCGTTACACAATCTCATTTATGCCGCAACCCCAGGGTGTTGAAAGAAGCGCTGACATTGGCGGAGGCAAAATTTCGGGTCACCATCGTCAATAGCACCTATAGCGCTGCATTAGCCGCTGAAGATATAGGATTGATAAACACGCACGACATTAAAATTGAACCCGTATCCGCATTGGAAAAAGGTGGCTTTCGGGCCTTTAAAGACAAGTTAATAAAGAAGATCGGCGATAAAATGGTTAGGGTATTTGGCGTACAAACGCCAATGGCCCTTGGTTATGGCGCCGGGCGATTTGTTAACGCAGCGCTAAAACCAAATGCCGATCTGTATATTTGCCACCAGGAAACAGGGCTTTATGCCGGTGTAAAGTTGATAGGTAAGGGGAAGCAAGTGGCGTTTGATTTTGAAGACTGGTATTCTGAAGACCTTTCGGAAGAAGCCAGGCTTGAGCGGCCTATCGGACTGCTAAAAAGACTGGAAAAAACAGCCTTGCAAAAAGGAGTATTTTGTTTTACAACATCAGACGTAATGGCCGCAAAACTGGCCGAAACTTACGACGCTCCCATACCCGCCACGCTCTACAACACGTTCGGTGTTGACGAAAGCCTTTTAACCATTCCCAAGCGGTACACGCCACCGGTCAAGCTTTTTTGGTTCTCGCAGACTATCGGTCCGGGTCGCGGATTGGAAGAATTTATCGGGCTAATGAGCCAAATCGAAACCAGGCTGGAACTTCATCTGCTCGGGGCTGTGTCCGAAAGTTATAAAAACGAACTCTCAAATATACAGCATACCCATCCGATATTATTTCATCCCCTGGTTAGCAATGAAAAGCTGCCAGCCAAAATTGCGGAGTTTGATGTTGGCCTTGCGCTTGAACTGGACAAACCGCTTAACAGGGATCATACCGTTACTAATAAGCTTTTTCAATACATCGTTAGCGGCCTGCCTGTCATCGCCACAAATACAAAAGGGCAACAGGAGGTGATCGGAAAATATGGAGGCGGTGTATTGATTGACATGAAAGATACAGACACTACCTTGCCGCAGTTGCGGGAACTGTTAAATAACCCGGCCCAACTTCTTGAATTAAGGCAGCAAGCTATCTACGCAGCTTCGCAGCTCGACTGGGAGAATGAAAAGGGCAAGATATTGAACAAAATAAACCAATTACAAATCACAATTGATTAATGGACAAGGTTTCATTAAAAATAAGCATCTCCCCGAGGGATTTTCGCATTCTAAAATATTTACTTCCTCACCAGTTAAAAGTATGGCATGGGCAGGTCGACGAAGTATTGATCGTTTTTGACTATCACGGCTACGATAAGGGACCGTATAAAAAACAGATAAGCCAGATCACTGAATTTATTTGTGAACTGGAAAAAGAGTACCCCAAATTATGCCTGGTAGCCGTTGATTATTCGGATGAAGCAAAAGCTGAAGTAAGCCGGGCGTACTTTGGCAACAAAACCGTTCCTGAAAAAACACATCGCTACGGGCCTTATTATTCGTATTTCTATGGTTTATACCATACCAAATACGACTATGTGATGAACCTTGACTGCGACCTGTTCTTCGGTGGTAACAATCCAAACTGGACCAGGGAAGCCGTTGCGTTAATGAAGTCGGACGCGTCGGTCATTACCTGTAGTCCGCTCCCCGGCCCGCCTACAGCGGACGGTAAATTGGTAACACAGGCAGGCCAGATGGATGATTCTGAGTTACGGAAAGTGCTGTTCGACAGTTTCAGCACCCGGATATTTTTCGTTTACAAACCTTCGTTCATCAGCCAGCTTTGCCCGATACCTGTTGAAGTGGCCGAATTATCGTCGCTGGTGAGGGCCGTAGCCAAACGTAAACCGATATGGGCGTTGCCCGAAGATATCCTGACCAACACGATGCGCAGGAAAAAGCTTAAACGTGCCGACTTTTTAGGTACGGGCGAGGGCTTGTGGTCGTTGCACCCGCCGTTCAGGAACGAGGAGTTTTTCGAAAAACTACCCGAACTGGTTAAAAGGATCGAAACAGGCGATATTCCCGATGCGCAACGTGGCGATTACGACATTAACGATTCCATGATAAATTGGGACGATGCCTGGGAAGAACTGAAGAATGCCAGCATAAAACGAAAAATTTACAGTGCGCTCGGCGTAAAAAAGTCTTGAAAAAACTGCTGATCATTTCTCCTTTTTTTCCGCCGTCTAACGCAGCCGATATGCAAAGGGTACGCATGAGCCTGCCTTATTTTAAGCAGTTTGGCTGGGAAGCAGAAGTAGTAACCGTTGATCCCGCCTATTCGGAAATGGTTAAGGACGACCTGCTGATGCAAAGTGTGCCACCGGATATTCCTATACATTACGTAAAGGCATTCAGTAAAAGCTGGACATCTAAATTCGGGTTGGGCAGCCTGGCGTTACGTTCGATGATTTTTTACCGGGCTAAAGTCAGCCGGATATTGGAGAGGACCCATTATGATCTTATTTATTTTTCAACTACGCAATTCCCATTATGTATACTGGGCGCTTACTGGAAAAAACGTTTTGGCGTGCCTTATGTCATTGATATGCAGGACCCCTGGCATTCCGAATATTACAAGAGTAAGCCCAAACATGAACGCCCTAAAAAATACTGGTTTTCGTACCGTTTAAATAAAAACCTGGAACCTATAGCGATGAAAAGCGCCGGCGGATTGATAAGTGTTTCCGACGACTACATTACCGACCTGAAAACCCGGTATCCGGAAATAAAAAACATACCAGCGGCAACCATAACATTTGGTGCGTTTGAACCGGATATGCAGATAGCTAAAGATAACGCAGCAAAATTTGAGCCTTTACTCGATAAACGATCCGTCAGCCTGGTCTATATAGGTCGCGGCGGCGCGGATATGTACAAAGCGGTAGCTAAACTATTCAGGTCGTTAAAACAAGGACTGGAAAAGGAGCCTGAAAAGTTTAAAAAATTCAGGGTTTATTTCATCGGCACAAGCTATGCTCCGGCAGGTCAGGCTAAGCAAACTATTATGCCTGTAGCGGAAGAGTTTGGAGTTAATAATATGGTAACGGAGATCACCGACAGGATCAGTTATTTCCACACACTGGCTACCTTACAGCAGGCAGACGCTTTGTTTATACCTGGTTCGGACGACCCCCGGTACACCGCATCAAAAATATATCCGTACCTGCTGACAGAAAAGCCGCTGCTGGCCATATTTCACCCGGAAAGCCCCGCAATTGAAGTGTTGAATGAATTTGGTTTGGAGCATGTATATAATTTTGAAAATTCCGCCGAAACGGACGAACAGATATTCGATTTTCTAACTCAATTGGTTGAGGGAACATTGGTATCTCCAAAACTTAATATCGAAGCAGAAAAGAAATATTCGGCTGAAAATATGACCCGGAGGCAATGCGAGCTTTTTGAACAGGTGGTACTATGACAGATTTCAGGATAACCTACGATTTTTTCCTTAGTCATCCTTTAATCAAACGCCACCCCATCAGAAGTTTTTCAGTGTTTTTATGGTGGCAGTTGCAAAGCAGGCTCCGGCCCTCCAAATTTTTTGAAAAGAATTTTATCCCGCCTTTAAAACTTTACGCCCGCAAAGGATTGGCCGGGGCGACAGGTAATCTATATGCCGGCTTACACGAGTTTAACGAAATGGGGTTTCTTTTACATGTACTGAAGCATGGAGACACCTTTTTTGATATAGGTGCTAACATCGGGTCGTACACACTTTTAGCGTCGGGGATATGCAAGGCTAACAGCGTAGCCTTTGAGCCTGTCGCTTCCACATTCGATATATTGGCCCAAAACATAGCGCTTAATCAGTTACAGGATAAAGTGATATTGAAAAATGCGGCAGCAGGGGCGCGCGAAGGAAATATCCTTTTTTCAACCGGCGAAGATACCACCAACCATGTAATAGCTAACGATGAACCAGGCGATCCGGAAAGTATAACTGTACCTGTTCTGACTGTGGATGCTCTCGCGGCAAATCAACCGCCCTTGCTTGTCAAGATCGATGTGGAGGGCTTTGAAACCGAGGTTTTAAAAGGCATGCCCCAACTGCTTGATTCAAGTATCCTGAAAGCCATAATTATTGAATTGAATGGAAGCGGCGACCGGTATGGTTTTAATGATGATGCCATTCATCAGCTTTTAATAAGTAAAGGGTTCCGTCCATGCAGTTACGATCCGTTTTCGCGTAAACTTACCATCCTGTCAACTTACCAAACTGAAAATATCATCTATTGCCGCGACCTGGACCTATTGAATGAGCGGGTGAAAACTGCTGCAGCTATAAAAGTAATGGGCGAATTGATATGAAGAAGCGCCTGGCCGTCGTAACCACGCACCCCATACAATATTACGCACCCATTTTTAAGCTGCTTAAGCAAAGGGGTGCAATTGAAATAATGGTATTTTATACCTGGGGCGAACAATCAGCAAAAAAATATGATCCGGGTTTTGGCGCGACGGTCAGCTGGGATATACCGCTGCTTGATGGCTATCCTTATACCTGGATTGAAAATACATCCGCTGATCCGGGCACGCATCACTATAAGGGGATCATAAACCCTGAACTAAACCATCAAATCAGCGACTGGAAACCTGATGCCATTATGGTGATCGGCTGGGCATGGCAGAGCCATTTAAAGACCATCCGGTTTTTTAAAGGTAATATCCCGGTTTATTTCAGGGGCGATTCGACCTTATTGGCGGAACCAAAAGGCATTAAAGGGTTGATCAAATCAATATTCCTTAAGTGGGTGTATAAGCATGTTGATGTTGCCTTTTATGTCGGCATCAACAATAAAGCCTATTTTAAAAAATACGGGCTAAAGGACGATCAATTGGTTTTCGCCCCGCATGCGATCGATAACGAACGCTTCGGGCAAGATTGTTCTGTACAAGCAAATGAGTTGCGGTCGTCCATCGGGTTAAAGCATGATGACATACTCGTTTTATTTGCAGGTAAGTTCGAACCTGTAAAAAACGTGGCTCTATTAGTTTCAGCTTTTATAAAACTTAACCGGCCGGGTGTCCACTTGCTGTTGGTTGGCAACGGCATGCTCGAAGGGCAGATAAGGGAATTGGCTGCTAATGACAGAAATATCCATTTTAAAGGATTCACCAATCAGTCCGAAATACCAGGCGTGTACCAGGCGTGCGACCTGTTTTGCCTGCCGTCCGTCAGCGAGTCGTGGGGTTTAGCGGTAAACGAGGCGATGGCCTGCGGCAGGGCGGTTTTGGTTTCGGACACCGTGGGCTGTGCCGCCGACCTGGTAAAAGAAGGCAGCACCGGTTCCGTGTTTAAATGCGGGGATGAAAACGACCTGCTTAGCCATTTGGAGTTATTAACGCGTTCGAAGGAAGAATTGACTAAATTCGGTGGCAATTCAAGAGACTCCATACAGCAGTGGAGTTTTGCTAATATTGCCGTGGCTATTGAAAATAAACTTTGCCCTGATAACGCGTGACCAACGGCTGTTAACCATTTAAAAAATGAAGAAAGCGCCATTTGAGCGATATGCAGTTTTGTATCTTCCCTGGATCCTGTCGCTTTTATTCGCGTCCTCTCCGCAGGCGTCTTACCTGATAGCCTGGCTGGGATCTTTTTTCATTTTTTACCTTACCCTGAGTGGTTGGGTAAAACCACTGCCCCATGACCTGAGCATGGCCGAACAACTCATGCGGCCTATCCTGCTGGTGCAGATCATATTTGCAGGCTATACTTGCTGTACTTCTATTTTCTTTTACCTTAATGTACTGGGTTACCAGGATTTTCATAAGATCAGCAAATACTATCTTATCGACTACGAATTGCTGGAACATACCGCCCAATGCCAGCGTTATTATTGTCTTGGCCATGCGGCGTTCGTTACCGGTATCCTGGCGTCTATGCGTTACCCGGTACAAAAGAAATATTATATCGAACATGAAAAGGTCGCCAATTTACTATTTGCGGCGGCTATCATTTCATTTCCTGTTTCCATCATTTTTCAAAAAGTCCCCGGGTTAACACAGTTTTCAAACCAGTTCAGCTCATTAAGTTTCATCGCGGGCACGCTCGCCCTTGCGTTTGCCATACCCCAGCACAAGATATGGAACACGCTTATCTGTATCATCCTTTACGTATTCAACTTTTACCAGGCGCTAATTTCCGGTTATAAAGAACCCATCATCATCAGCGTGATGGTTTTGGGCATATTTCTTTACCCTACCTATAAACGGCTGGTAACCGTTATTTTCGTTCCGCTATTGCTTGCCATTTTCATGCTTCTGCCAACCTACAACCGCATATTTCGTCAAAATGCCTGGGCGGAAGATGTCAATGCCGACGAGGCGTCGCAACTGGCGCTTGATGCTGCATTGGGAAAAGGCGGCTCGGATGACGACAGTAACTGGGGCTTCCTGACCTACCGGCTCAGCGAGATAGAAATGTTTAACGATTTTGTTAAATCGACCCCTGATAAGATCGACTTTTATGGCTTCCAGTTGCTAAAACAATCTGCTATTGCCGTCGTTCCGCGTATCTTCTGGCCGGGCAAACCTATAACGGAGGACCTGGTGATGGAGCGGGTGTACGATGCCGGGGTGGTTTACCGCGGCTCCAATGTTTCGGCAAAGCCGGCATATATTGTTGACACCTATCTGAGCGGGGGCACCCTTGGTGTATTCATCGGCATGCTGATCTACGGTATAGTGGCCCAGGTCATTTCGCAAAATGCCGAAAAGCTTTTCGGCGGCTATGTTTTGGGCACCGCGCTGATATTCAGCGGGCTTTTCCAGATCATGTGGCGGGGCCTTAGTTTCGAGTTTTTGATCAATTCCGTTTTTTGGGCGTATATCAGTATGCTGCTTATTCACAGGCTATTATTAGCTACGCATACCTTGAAAAAGATTTGAAACTGCTCCAGGTAAATGCATCTTATAAACCCGCTTATATTTATGGCGGGCCTACCATGTCGGTATCCAAATTAAGCGAGGAGATGGTACTTGCCGGAACAGAAGTAGAAGTTTTTACAACCACCGCCAACGGGCCCGATGAACTGGAAGTTGAGCATGGGAAAGCTATCAGTATAGACGGTGTCAAGGTTACCTATTTTAAACGCCTTACAAAAGATCACAGCCATTTTTCGCCTGCGTTGTTAAAACACCTGTGGCATACCGTTAAAAGTTTCGATGTGGTTCACGTCCATGCCTGGTGGAACCTGGTATCGGTACTATCATGCTGGATAGCTGTTAAGCGTGGCGTACCCGTTGTAATTTCGCCGAGAGGCACTTTAAGCGCTTACTCATTTACCAATAAAAACAACTTATCGAAAAGTTTGATGCACAGCCTTATCGGGAAGCGCCTGTTAAAAAAAAGCGCCATTCACGTAACTTCTGACAGGGAAAAGCAAGCGATGGAGGAACTGATCAGCCCGAAAAAAATATTCAACATACCTAATTTCATCAAGCTGCCCGATCAGGTCCCGTTCCTGTCGCCACCGGACGACGGCTGCCTGAAATTGATCTTCCTTTCGAGAATTGAAGAAAAAAAAGGCCTTGAGATATTATTTAATGCGCTTACTTCGGTAAACATCTCTTATCACCTTACTATCGCCGGTGACGGAGACCCTGTTTATGTCCAAAAACTCCGGGCATTGGCGGCGCAACTGGATATTGCCAAAAACGTCACCTGGCTGGGTTTTGTAAAGAATGACAAATTTGAAATTTTGCATCAGCATGATCTGATGGTGCTTCCGTCTTATGATGAAAATTTTGGCAACGTGGTGATCGAAAGCCTGGGCGTAGGAACGGCGGTACTGATAAGCAAAAACGTTGGTCTTGCTAATTATGTGGAAGAGAATGGTCTGGGTTGGGTATGTGATAACGATACGGGTTCGTTCAGCAAGCTGATCAATTTGATAGGGAATGAAAAAGATCAATTAAACCGCATCCGGCGGGAAGCCATAAACCGTATAAAGAACGACTTTAACGAAGAAGTGCTTAGAAAAAAATACGTGGACATGTACGCTCAAATCATAAATAATGGCTGATTATAAGGATTACGGTTTTACCACCGGCAGCCCGGCGCATACATTCGGCTATTTGCAGGAACCTTTGATGGCATTGCTGGATAAGCAGAAAAATCAAAGCATACTTGATTTGGGTTGCGGTAACGGATATCTGGCTACCTATTTACTTAAGCAAGGGTATAACGCTTACGGCACTGATGCATCGGCTGAAGGTATAGCGATAGCCAAACGAGAATATCCTGACCGGTTCTTTTTACAGGACCTTTCGACCGGGAAATTGCCGGATGAACTGTTATCGGCCAGATTTGATACCATTATATCCACCGAGGTCATCGAACATTTGTACGACCCGGCAGGTTTTATTGATTTTTGTAAGAAGTGCCTCCCTAATGGCGGTGAATTAATTATTTCGACCCCCTATCATGGGTATTTGAAAAATCTTTCGCTCGCCCTATTCAATCATTGGGATAAACACCTGAGCCCCGAATGGCATGGCGGGCACATCAAATTCTGGTCGAGAAAAACATTAAGCAAACTACTGACCGATAAAGGATTCCGGGTAACTGATTTTAAAGGGTGCGGCCGTATGCCGTATTTTTGGAAATCCATGATCATCAAAGCAGAACTCAATTGAGCGCACAATTTTCCTTCATCATCCTGACTTTTAACGAGGAGCTTCACCTGCCGAGGCTGCTGGAATCTATCAGCGGACTTGGTGCCCCGGTATTCATATTAGATTCGGGAAGTACTGATACGACAGTGGAGATAGGCACGCAATACGGCGCACAATTTTTACAGCATGCTTTTGAGAATCATCCGAAACAATGGGATTTTGCACTCAGGAATTTCGCGGTCACGACGCCATGGGTCATTTGCCTGGACGCCGATCAAATTGTCACCCCGGAACTGAAGACACGATTGCGTGATTTTAAAGATGAAGATCATGCGGGGATAGATGGGATCTATTTCAACCGGAAGAATTTCTTCAAGGGCCGCTGGATAAAACATGGCGGGTATTATCCTTTTTACCTGTTAAAAATGTTCCGTTTTGGTGTGGGATACTCGGATACAAACGAAAACATGGATCACCGTTTTATCGTCCCGGGCAAGACCATCGTTTGGAAGGACGGCATCATCCTGGAAGAGAACCTGAAGGAAAACAACATCCGTTTCTGGATAGACAAGCATAACCGTTACAGCGACCAGGTGGCGCAGGAGGAAGTGGAACGCATGAAACTGGCCCGCACCCAAACTGTACAGCCCAATTTTTGGGGTTCGCCGGATGAGCGTACCGCCTGGCGAAAACAACTGTGGTGGCGGCTGCCGCGCTACGTGCGGCCTATGCTTTACTTTACACAGCGCATCATTTTCCAATTGGGTTTCCTCGACGGCAGGACCGGCATCATTTTTCATTTTTTGCAGGGGTTTTGGTTCCGGCTTATTGTGGACATTAAGATAGACGAACTATTAAAACAGGAAAAGAATGGAAAAGCGACTATTTGAAAAAGGCTCGCCTTTACGGTTCCTGGCCGTATTCCTGTCGCTTTTCCTGCTGTTCTATTACTTCAACATATTCTTTTTCGGCATCACTTCGCCGGGCAACCATTATAACGATTTCCTGGCCAGGCATTTTAATTATATACAAGCTTTACGCACATTTTTGCTGGCAGCTACGAAAACTGTGCTTTCCTGGTTTGGCTTTACGTCGATCTACAACGAAACTGAAATATTGGTGGTCGGTAAGGGTACGCTCATACTGATCTACTCTTGCCTGGGGTTAGGGCTGATGAGCTTTTTTAGCGCTTTTGTTATTGCCTACCCCAAAAAATTGAACTCCAAGATCCTGTTTCTCATTTGCGGGCTCGTTGTTATACAAATTCTCAATATCATTCGTTTTGTTTTGCTGGCAATCTTTTGGCAGCATCGGGATGGGTTGATACTCGACCATCACACTATTTTTAACATCATTATTTACCTGATTATCGGTTTAAGTCTTTACATTTGGGTGAAGTCAGCCGAAAGAACATCCGCAGGCCATGCAGAAAACTGATCTTTCAGCCTATAATAATTCCCCTTACAACCCCGGGGGAAATGCTTTGAAAAGGGTGCTTTGGTATTATACCAATATTCTTTTTTTCAAAAGTGCGCTGTTCCCATTTTATGGTTTTAAAGTAGCGCTTTTGCGGGCCTTTGGCGCGAAGATAGGCAGGAAAGTCCAGCTCAAGCCAAGCGTCAACATCAAATACCCCTGGAATCTGACAATCGGCGACGAGGTGTGGATAGGCGAAAATGTTTGGCTGGATAGCCTGGCGATGATCAGCATCGGTTCGAATGTATGTATCTCACAGGGAGCGACATTGCTCACCGGGAGCCATAATTATAAAAAAAGCAGCTTCGACCTGATAACCAGGGGCATCACGCTCGAAGACGGCGCCTGGATAGGGGCCGGTGCGATAGTGAACCTTGGAGTTACCGCCCGTTCGCATGCCGTACTTACAGCCGGCTCAGTAGCCACAGGCGACCTGGAAGCTTACGGGATATACCAGGGTAACCCTGCAGTCAGGATACGTGAACGAATAATAGAATGATATGATGACCGCAAATCAAAATCTTCCAAAAGCCATCATGGCCTTTTTATACCTGGCCGTAATAGTATTGGGTATCATGATATTCATTGCCCCTCCGTCTATTTTCCCCGACCCGGCCAATGGCTTCCATGTGATGCGATCTATGCAGCTGGGTGGCGGCTTTAACCGGCTTATAACACCTGATGCCGATAACCTTACTCAAAACACCTCCGAATTTTTAACGTGGTGGTCGCCGGGGCAATACCTGGTGCCGTATGCATTCAAGCTGCTCTTTAGCGTTAACACGGGGCAGGCCTCGGCGTTGACGATAACCTTGTGCCAGTTGCTTGGTTTAGCAGGTTTTTATGCCTTTTTCAAAAAGGTCGGTTTTAGTCCGCTTATTGCTGCTTTGAGTTTATTGTTCATCGGCTGCCAGCAGTTTTTTGTAGTGCCTTATGTATTTTACAACGGCGGCGAAATACTGTTGTTTGCGTTTTTGGGCTGGTTCCTGTATGGCTGCACTGCGTTAAAAATGGCCGGCTGGCAATTGACCCTGTTCGTGTTGCTTTCAGGCTGGGTCGGATTCTTTTGTAAGTCATCCGTGGTTTGGATGTATGCCGCAGGGTTACTGTTCCTTTGGATAAGGCTGTCGTCGCAAAGGCCGTCAGCCGAATGGATCAGGAATGCCCTGTGGGTTGGCTTGCCGGCGATTGTTTCCATGGCGTCCATCTGGCTGTTCTTCCTTTCCAAAGGGCAAAACCCGGCCTCGGTTGCAGCGGGGATCAAGCTTAGTGTCAAGGCTATCTTCTTCCCCCTCGCCTCGCCCATCCTTTCAGGATTCTCTGTTGACGATCTTTCGCACGGTCTTGTCTATCATACAGGGAAAGTGATATTTTCAAATACTGAGGCTATCATCCTGTTAGCCCTGCTTGCATTTTTAAGTTTATGGTTAGTACGGGCAATCCTTAAAACCGTCCCCGACAAAAATTACCGGCTGCTTGTCCGTGTGTTTTACATCGTGTGTATTGTATTCTTTTGCGTCGCTTATCTCAGGCAGATGACTATCTCTTATGAGGCACGGCATTTCCGGATCATCGGACTTATCGTCATTCCCGGTACGTTGTATATTTTGAGTAAAGTTAAATTGCCTGTATACCGCATAGCATTTGGTTTGATATGGGCCGGCATCGCTGTTTCAAGCGTTATTTACGTCGCTAAAGGCTACAGTTTTAACGATACCAAAAGCGCGCGCGGCGTTACGGGTATAGCGCAGCAGGCCATAGACCAGAAAGCGCTGAACGAAGTGATAGCGCTGGACAAGCAAAACAAGAATGTTATTTTTGTTTTTGTGAACGAAAGCCTCGGCCTCGAAATAAAACATAACCGGGTAGTTACCTTAAACCCTATTGGTGACGACCTGCGTATTGATTATGACGATTACGAGCAGGGTGGCCACGCCGGGCCTCTGTACATTATTCTGCCGGAAAGCTATGCCGGACCGAAGGAGAAATTCATTCTAAAATCCTTCCCGGATTATCGCGGGTGGTACGGTAGTATGCTAAGTGATAATTACGTGATGTACCAGGCGAAGTGATGCCAGCCGCCAATGGATAAATTCTTCGAAGTAACCTCCCAACTCACCCACCTTTCACCCCAATCAAAAGACGCCCTTGCTTCTATTGCAAAAAGACTGGAGCTACCGAAGGGGCACATTCTCGTAAAAGAAAACACCATATGCAGCAATCTTTACTTTGTTGAAGAAGGTTTAACCCGGACCTTCTATTTTAAGGATGGAAAAGACGTTACCGACTGGATAAGTCCCGAAAATACTTTCGCCGTTTCCATACTCAGTTTTATTACCCGCAAACCCGACAGGCGGATGATCGAGCTTTTAGAACCTTCCGTACTCTATTCTTTCCCGCACGACAAACTGGAGCAACTTTATTCTAAGTTCCACGAGGTAGAAAAGCTGGGCCGCCTGCTCATCAGCTCGGGTTTGGTGCAATTGCAGCAGAAGTTCGACGATATGCATTTTACTACGGCCGCCCAGCGTTACCAAACGCTTATGGAAACCCATCCCTCCTTTCTTCTCCGCGTGCCGCTCGGCATTATCGCGTCGTACCTTGGTATGACGCAGGAGACCCTCAGCCGCATCCGTTCCCAGGTTTGATTTTTTGATAAATATCAAAAGGACTTAATTAAGTCTGCCCGAACTTTGTTAAAAAAAATCAGATCATCATGAACACAATAATCTGGATAGTACAGGCATTATTGGCAGGGTTATTCCTGTATTCAGGCACATGTAAAACACTTCTTTCACAGCAAAAGCTTCTTGCTATCGGGCAAACCGGCGCCGAACTTCCGATGACGTTGATACGTTTCATCGGCGTGGCTGAGATACTTGGCGCCATCGGGCTTATACTCCCTGTAATATTGGGCACCGCTCCCGAACTGACCGCAATGGCTGCCATCGGCTTTTCCATTATTATGGTGCTGGCTGCCAGGTTCCACTATCACCGGCACGAAACCAAAAACGTTGTTTTTAATATTTTGATACTATGCCTCTGCGTGGCGGTGGTATGGTACAGGTTTTAAAACCATTAAAAAAACAGAAAACCCGGCATCTGACCGGGTTTTCTGTTTTATAAAATTCGAAATTCGTAATCTTATCTATTGATCTCTTTCCAAAGCAGATCCTTCAGCTGATCTATCCCTTTTTGTGCCACGGATGATATAAATACCGATGGCACATCAGCCGGAACTTCCTTTTTCAACTCGGCCAGCAATTCATCGTCCAGCATATCCGATTTGGTAATGGCCAGCACCCGCGGCTTGTGCATCAGCTCGGGGTTATATTCTTTTAATTCGTGCAGCAATATCTGGTATTCTTCCTTAAGGGTACGGCTGGTGTCGGCCGGTATCATAAACAATAGCACCGAATTACGTTCGATATGCCTTAAAAAGCGGAAACCTAACCCTTTGCCCTGTGATGCTCCCTCGATGATCCCCGGGATATCTGCCATGATAAACGACCGGTTATTGCGGTAAGCTACAATACCCAGGTTAGGTACAATAGTAGTAAACGCGTAATCGGCTATTTCCGGTTTTGCCGCGGAAACTACCGATAACAAAGTTGATTTCCCTGCGTTCGGGAAGCCAACTAAACCAACATCAGCCAGGAGTTTAAGCTCGAGTATGTTCCAGACTTCCTGCCCTGGCTCGCCAGGTTGCGCAAACCGCGGCGTTTGCTGCGTAGCCGATTTAAAGTGCCAGTTACCCAAACCGCCACGACCGCCGGGCGTCAATATCTGAGTTTCGCCGTCCTTCGTTATCTCGAATAATATCTCGCCCGTTTCGGAATTTTTGGCGATGGTGCCCAACGGCACTTCCAATATTTCGTCGCGACCGGTTTTGCCGGTTTGTAAGGACAATCGGCCGCCTTCGCCGTCGCCGGCGATAACGTGTTTGCGAAATTTAAGGTGAAGCAGGGTCCATAACTGCGCGTTACCTTTTATAATAACGTGCCCTCCCCTGCCGCCATCGCCGCCATCAGGGCCGCCTTTGGCGGTAAGCTTGTCGCGGTGCAAATGCGCAGAGCCCGCCCCGCCATGCCCCGAGCGGCAACATATCTTCACATAATCAACAAAATTGGAACCCTGGGACATGATTATTTTTTTGGTCGGAAAGTCCGGAAGTCGGGAAAGTCCGGAAGATGTTTTTTAATAAACTAAACGCCTGCCCGAAATCAACCTTTCGGACTTGCGGTCTTTCCGACTTTCGGACTATTATAGTTTCTCTATGATCGCATTAACAGAGCCGAAGATATCTTCTTTCGACCCTATGCCGTTAACACGGTAGAATTTGTTTTGGTTTTTATAGAAATCAGCTACAGGCGCTGTTTTATCATTGTATTCTTTGATACGCTTACGGATAACTTCAGGGTTGGCGTCATCTGCGCGGCCCGAATCTTTGCCGCGCAACAACAGGCGGTGTTCCAGCTCTTCGTCACCTACTTCCAATGCGATCATGCCTGCTATCGGCTCATTCTTGCTTTTAAGCAATTCGTCCAATGCTTCGGCCTGCGCCACGGTACGCGGGAACCCGTCGAAAATAAAGCCGACTGCGTCCTTATTGGCGTCCAGTTTATTGCTGATCATGCCAATTACGACAGCATCGGGCACTAACTTGCCCTCATCCATCAGTTTTTTGGCCTCAAGGCCCAATGCCGTACCCTGCGCAATTTCGCTGCGAAGCATATCGCCGGTAGAAAGCTGCATCAGGCCATATTTTTCAATAAGTTTTTGCGATTGTGTACCTTTTCCGGCCCCGGGCGGGCCAAACAGAACTAAGTTCAGCATACGTTTTGGTTGAACATTTAAAAGGCCTTCCGGTAAACTTACTGAAAGGCCTAAACTTAGTGCACTTGTAGGGATTCGAACCCCAAACCTTCTCATCCGTAGTGAGATGCTCTATCCAGTTGAGCTACAAATGCAGTTTTATATAACCGCAAACCTTGCGGTTTTTAACGGACTGCAAAAATAGGATTTCTTTTTGAATCCGCTATAAATTTTTCAAAATTACTTAACAGCCTCCGCTATTGCGTTAAAATCAGGCAGGTCGCCGGCATTTTCAAGCACCTCGGCATAGCTGATGTTCTGCTGCTCGTCAATCACAAAAGCAGCGCGTTTGGATACGCCTTTAAGGCCGAAAGCGAAAGAATCATATAAGGCGCCATAAGCCGCAGAAACTTCTTTGTTAAAGTCAGAAAGCAATGGGAACTGATAATTATTTTCTTCTTTGAATTTCGCCAGGGTGAACGGAGAATCGACAGAAATACCAAATACCTGTGCGTTCAGGCCATCGTAATAACCAAAATTATCGCGCATGGTACACAGTTGTGTTGTACAAACGCTTGTAAAAGCAAAAGGGAAAAAATGCAGTATTACTTTCCTGCCTTTAAAATCTGACAGCGATACTTCCTTCTTTTCAGAAGATACCAGGGTGAACTGAGGTGCGGGTTGACCGGGTTGTAGTGACATAAATATTTATTTTGAGCAAATAAAGAACAATTTAATCAAAGGATGTTCCCGTTAAAGTAAAAAATATTTGTTCCGGGTTTAAATATAGAAATCCCCGAATGGTGTATCCGGGGTTTCTATATTAATTTAAGTTATCAAAGCCTGCCCGATTTAAAAATAATTTACCACATGTCCATATTCCACATACACGCCATGCCCGCTACCCACTGTTGTGCCGTCTGAACATACGCAAACTACCTGTATCCTGATGCCATAGTTGGGAGAATTGATTGGCATGGTAAGCGTAGTAGCAGTAGTATTGGTATTAGGGATTGTTACTACACCGGGAAAACCGGTTCTATTGTAGTAACCGCCATAGTTAAAAGATGCAGGGCTACCGGAATATGTCCATTGCATAGTAACTGATGTTTGACTTACAGCCGTGACTGTAAAGCCGGTAATAGTTGCTACGCAGTTAGAAACTTTTTTAGCAGCTACATGTTTTTTAGGCGCATGTTTCTCTTTGGTTAAAGTAAATGATAACAATGCCACGGAAAATAATCCGGTTAATAAGGATAATAATAAGATCTTTTTCATGATTTTTTTAGATTTAATAAGGTTGATAACATGTTTTTTGGTAAGCAGGCTTTGATAACAAGCAAAGGCAATATACCTAATTATTTAGTTAATATTAATCAATATTTAAAATAAATATTTCCTATTAATAAATAATGGCACGGCATCCCGTATAAGGAGCGTGAAAAGAGCAACAGAAGTAACTTATAGCTTAGTGTGCATCCAACTGCTGCAGCCGCGCACATATCTCTATCATCGCGGCCTGGTCTATCAAAGCTTTGGCTGGCTTTTTACCAACCATGTTATCGGCGTCGCGTTCGGTATTCCAAATCGCGTCGGCATCCTGCTCATAAAAATCAACCCAATTTTTATTCTTATCTATTTTATACAGTTCGATATATCCCCGCAGCATTACGGCGTTGAACCAGTAATTATCGGGCAGGCGCCCGTTTTTAAAGAAATGTTCTTTCCCTGCTTTGGCAATGCGTTCGGCTTCTGCCAGGTAATGTTTATTGCCGGTTAGGTTATACAACAGTACATTGGCCTGCAGCATGGTGCCGGTGTTGTAAGTGTACGTTGCTTTGGCGATATTCATCGACGGTATTTTGATATTATCATAATAAACACCTTCGGGAGATTGCAAATGTTGCTTAGTCCATTTGTAAACGGCAAGCGCCGTATTAAGATATTCAGGTTTATGAGTGATCTGGTATAATTGCAATGCCACCAATATAGCCGGCCCGTTTGAACAGGTGTTTTTGGTGGTTTTATCGCCTTCTTTCCAATACAAGCCACCTCCTGCTGCTGTATCCAAACCGCCCATCATAAAGCGGTAAATCATTGTAGCATCATCCAAATATTTCTTTTTATGATTTCGATGATAAGCATCCAGGTAAGCGATAGCTACCCATTGATTATCGTCGTAAAAACGGCTGCTAACCCTTTCCTTATAAGGATAATCCTGGTAACCTGGCCGCGGGGGCTTATCACTATAATATTCATCGATGGCTTTGGTTACCGGCTCCATATAATTTTTCCCCGGTTCAAGCACCTCCATTTCATTGGTCGCCTGTATCAAAGCACACAAGGGCCATAACCATGAATGCGGGTTTTCATTTTTGCTGATGTCGGTGGTCTCGTAATAGAGTCCCGCTTTGGTATCGGTCAATTTTGAATCAATACCTGAATAAAGCAATTGAATGCGGGTTTTATAATCAGTTTTTTGCGCTTTGGCGAATGTGCATGAAAGGCAGGCGATCAATAAAACAAAGGTTGACTTCCGGTTCATAAATATTCTTTACAGGTGATGGCCGGCAATTTATTGTTTATAACAGAACATAACAACCCGATTGAAGTTTACACCTAATATATTTACACAATGAAAGCCATCGTCATCACCCAACCCGGCGGACCAGAAGTATTGCAATTGGAAGAAAGGCCCATTCCCGCCATTTCGGGCAAAGAAGTATTGATCAAAGTAATGGCAGCGGGTATTAATCGCCCTGATATTTACCAGCGAAAGGGCAACTACCCGCCGCCGGCCTGGGCATCGCAGGATATACCAGGTTTGGAGATAGCCGGCATCATCGAAGCTATCGGCACTAACGGATCGCGCTGGAACGTTGGCGATAAGGTTTGCGCGCTGGTTAGCGGCGCGGGTTATGCCGAATATTGCAGCGTGCCCGAGGGCCAGTGCCTGCGCATACCGGGCAATTTAAGTTTTACTGAAGCAGCATCGTTACCGGAAACGTTTTTCACCGTTTGGAGCAACGTTTTTGACCGGGGACAATTGAAACAGCATGAATCGTTACTGGTGCATGGCGGCAGCAGCGGCATAGGCGTGGCAGCCATACAAATGGCAAAAGCGCTGGGCAGCACTGTTTTTGTTACCGCCGGAACCGATGAAAAATGTCTTTTTTGCGAACAGTTAGGCGCGGATAAGGGAATCAATTATAAAACTGAAAATTTCAAAGAAAGGATAGACGTGCTAACCGATGGCAAAGGTGTTGACGTGATACTGGATATGATCGGCGGCGACTATGCCAATGACAATATGCATTCGCTTGGTAATGACGGCCGTTTGGTGCTCATCAATACCATGAAAGGCAAGGAAGCAATGGTAGACCTGTCTTTAGTGTTGCGAAAAAGGCTGACTGTAACCGGGTCGACCCTGCGAAACCGCGATACGACCTTCAAAAGCGCCATCGCTACCAAACTGGAACAGAATATCTGGCCCCTGCTGGCATCGGGCGAGATCAGGCCCGTAGTAAACGCTGTATTCCCGGTATCAGAAGCTGCCAAAGCGCATCAATTGATGGAAAGCGGCGACCATTTGGGAAAGATCGTTTTGAGTTTTGAATAAAGCTATTGCTGCTTCCGCGGCCAGTATGCCCACATAATACCGGACAGGCACGCTATCAGCGTTATGCTGTATTCCATGCCGTTTCTGCCGGCCCCAACTACAAACCATCCTTCGGACATGTGGATATAAAATACTCCAACCATCAGTACGATCAGGTTGAACATACAGGAAAGCACCACAAAGCGATTGAATATTAAACCAAGACAACCAGCAAATTGGCAAGCCACGATCAACCATGGCAGGGCAAGACCAAAAGGGAAGCCATCGGCACTTAAGCCCTCGCCGAACGAGCGCATTCCTGCCGGATCGATTATGCCGTGTATGGGATGCACTATTAAAATAAGTGCTATCGCCGTGCGTATAATGGCGAGGCCCTGAACAGGTTTTGGTGCAGGGATATTTTTTAAAAGATCTGTGTTCATAAAACGGGCTTGTGCTGATTACTTTTTGCTTATCAGCACAAATATGATGGCTTGCAGCGAACACACATGTGCAGAAATGCTCAACTTTATCAGCACGCAGCCCTGAAAGCAAGGGGTTGTACCCCAAAAGCGGTTTTAAACGCCCGGCAAAAGGCGCTGGTATCCTCAAAACCACACATCCAGGTAATTTCATGGACGGGCAATGGGGTTCGCTTTAGCAAGTCAGTTGCATGGGCCAGCCTGATGCGGGTAAGATATTGATGGGGTGTGGTTTGAAAAACTGCTTTAAACTGCCTTACGAGCTGGGGAACAGACAGGCAGGCTTCGCTGCTTACAGCCTGCAAATTTAATTCTTCGGTAAACGACGATCGCAGCAGGTCGCGGGCAATACAAAGGCGTTTGTGTATCTCGGTTTTTGTATGGGTTTTTACGGCGTCCACCCGCCCGGCCAGTTTCAATTCCATTTTATGAGTCGCCAGCAATTGGCGCATGACAAAAACCAGTTGTTCATCAACCACCCAGTCATCATAACCTTGTGTTTCCAAATCGGCAACAAGGCATGATAATCGCTGCTGCAATGGGGCATCGATGGGGTTCAGCGTTTGAAAAAATTCCGGCGCACTGCCGGACGTATTAAAAGGATCATCAAGCGAGGCTGCTTCGCCGACAAGGGCATCTGAAAATACCGAAGCGGCAAACTCCTTTTTAAAAAAAATCGACAACACCCGTACCTTCTCCGTGGTGTCGATATTACAGGAATAGTTTTGATCGTTGTTTAATATCAGGAACTGCCCGGGCCTTACGGCAAGGCGCCGCTTGTTTACGCCATACCATTCCTCGCCGCTTAGCACAGTTTTTAGTGAAAGGCACCCGACATGATCGTCGCAACTGCTTTTGCTGCTCAGCGCATTAAAAATAATATTGTGCTTTTTAAACTTGCTGAAATGCAATTGCTCGTCAAATCCGGGTGCAGTGTGATCGGGCAGGCTCTTGAAATACATTTTTGCGTATCGCCGAAACTTGCTTGTTCCGGCTTTTTATTGCAAGGTAGTTATTTATGCGGAAAAGATAATTTTAAGTTGACAGTAGCCAGTTGGCAGTTTTCAAAAATTATAACTGCCAACTGGAAACCACACACTGCCCACTAACTTACGGGAATTTAACCGCCCTGTAATTGGTAATATCAGCTAAAGGGATACTCGACTTGTAAGTAGCGTTTATAGCTTTTATAAATTCATTCGCCACAATAGCATAACCGCGCGGGGTAAGATGAACACCATCCAGCGAAAATATGCCACCGCTGATATAGCCTGAGCTCATCGAAATACCATTTACCAACAGGCCATGCGCTTTCACATTATTCAGGAAAGTATAGGAATCAAATACCGCTAACCCCTTAGCTGCCGCCGCAGTTTTTATGGTGTTATTATAAGAGGCGATATAATCTTCGGTTAAGGTTACTTCATTCTCATCCAATACGTATTGGTTCTCGATAGGCGCGTACTGCGTTAAGCCATAAGGTACGGGGCCGGCTGGCGAGTCGACCACCTGCCCTATTTTGCTGGTTGGGAAAGTGAGCACGATCAGATCCTTTGTTGTAGCGGCACGTGGCGCATACCCATCGCTAAGGCCCGAGCCTGTTTTTGCATTAATGTACAGCGCCTGTACTGCCGGGTTCACTTTTTGCACACCTGCTAACACAGCGCTTACTGTAACAGTATTAAAGTAAGGTACCGCCGTAACATCGGGGACAGTAGCCACTACACCTTTTGCACCGCTCGCCGTCATCGAATTGATGAGCAGGTTGTACAATTGCTCAAACACCGCTTTATCTGTTAGCACATCGCCTGCCCCACCTGATGTTGCATAACCCAGCGCATCGTTATTGCCAAGCCAGTTGGAAAAGAAAGTGAAATTGCGGCCGGTAGTAACAAAATCGAGATACGATTCGGTATTGGCCGGCGCGGCAGGGCCCAGCATACGCTCGTAAAAACCGTTCAGGTTACCGTAGGGCGCATAGGTGATCTGCTGCAATTTAATACCGGGTACGCCCAGGTTGTTAAATTCGCCGCCGGTGTATTTGTTGTATAAGGTTACATTACCGAAGCCGGGTATGGCTATCTGTCCGCGTATGGCAAGGTTTGACGTAACGGTTTCTGTTTTGGGCGTACCATCGGTATTGAATCCGGCAAGCCTCAGATAACCCGAGCCATTTGCCTGGTCGGCGCTGAACAGTGGTTGCTTGAATTCGCCCCCGCCGACAGCCAGCATTTGCTTGGCTATAATGGATGGATAAGAGTTTTCCTGACCTTCCAAATAAAGCCCGCCATCGGCATAACCTGCGGTCAGCGAATTGCCTACCGAAATATACTTGCTAAAATCGGCCGTGCCTTTGGATGGGCTTACCGGGTTTATTTCGGGCTTACAGGCGCCAAGCAACAGTAACCCCGCAATAAGATATATGTGTTTTCTAAACGTTTTCATGTATTAATTTCTTTAAGGATTACCAGTGATAAGCAAGCGAGATGCCCGGTATATAAACATTGGATTTAAAGGTGCCCGATAACTGGGTTTCGATGTTGGTTTGCGTACGGCTATTCAGGTGCTCATACTCAAATGACACATCCACATCCAGGTGTTTGGCGAATGTGTAACCCAGGCCCAGCGTGCCATAAACACGGCTTGCATCAGGCACTTCGGGCGTAACATAGCCATCCGGCGCCGCCGCCGTTACATACCCGCCACCAAAGCGCAAAGCAAGATCGGGCTTAGCCTGGTACTGCGCACCCGCCCTCAGGCTCACCGTATTTTTATAGTTGCGTGGCGAGTGGGTGTCCTGTAAGGCAGTTGTATTGTTCTTATAATCGAATGATAAAGCCTTGAACGAATTCCAGCCAACCAGGTTAGCATCCAACGCTACCGTCCATTGTTTGGTTGGGTAAAAGCCGAACCCGATACCATTGGTTGCCGGCAGCGGAATGCTTGCCGTAAACTGGTTAGGTGATGGGAAATTACCTTGTATCGACGCCGGCACGGTAAATATCGCATCGCCGTCCTTGATCGTCGTTTTAACTTCGGAACGATGCGTGAAGCCGATGGTTAGTTTGGATGACGCTTTAAAGTAAATACCCGCGTTCCACCCATACCCTTTGCCGCTGCCCTTGATCTCGGCTTGCCCCGACTGCCCCGAACTATTGTCGAGCGGTATGCCGCGCGTCAGGTCGACACTCGAATGATTGTAAACAAAGCCCGCGCCGATACTCAGCCGGTCTGTTAACCTATAGCTTAATGTCGGCTGAAAGAAGATAGCCTTCAGGTTCAGCATTTCGGCCGTGTATTTTCCCGGCCAGGTAGTTCCCCAATCGGTCAGTCCGCCAAAAGGCGTGTAAACACCCAGGCCAACTTTCCACTTTGCCGCTTTCGGTCCCCATGCCCCATAAAAGGTGAATGGCGGCGCAACCTTATCAGCTGTGTGAAACTGTTCGTTCGTCCCGGCAGGGTTAAAAACCGATTTGAACATCAGCGGGCTTATACCCGCCTGGAAATAGTTTTGGGGTAAAGCAGCTACCGCCCCGGGGTTAAAGAACACGGATGCTCCGTCCTGCGCTATACCGGTCCCGGTGTGGCCCATACCTATCTGCTTATTGCCTTCCAGGTTTACCTGGAAACCTTGCGCAAACGACAGCACGGGCGCCATGGCGAGCGCCAGAAGTAAAATTTTCTTCATGAAATTAATTGTCTTAGGGGTTATAACTGGTTCGTTAATTATTATGCAAACATAATAATTTGATAATAACAAGGTAACGAATTTTTGACAAATGCAAGCGGTAATTCACACACGCTCATCGTCCTGATTTAGTGCATGGTATAAACCAAACCCTGCCCGGCAAAAATATTTCCCACACTCTTTATTTATTTGCCAAATAATCTTAGCTTTGCGCCTCGAAAGAAGAGCATCTTTTAAAGATATATTTTTGATTTATAAATTCTTTTAATTACCCGGTTATATATGCCAAACATTGGAAAAATATCACAGATCATCGGTCCGGTAGTTGACGTTAGTTTCTCTGGCGATAGTCATCTTCCCCGTATCTATGACGCCCTGGAGATCATCAAAGACAACGGCCAAAAGATCATTTTAGAAGTTCAGCAGCACTTAGGTGAAGACCGCGTGCGTGCCATAGCGATGGACTCGACCGACGGTTTACTGCGCGGAATGCCCGTAACCGACCTTGGTTCGGCTATTAAAATGCCGGTTGGCGAAGATATCAAAGGACGTGTATTTAACGTGGTTGGCGCTTCTATCGACGGCCTTGGCGATTTGGATAACACCAACGGTAAATCTATCCACAACGAACCGCCGCGTTTCGAGGATCTTTCAACTGAAACCGAAGTACTGTTTACCGGTATCAAGGTTATCGACCTGCTGGAGCCTTATGCAAAGGGTGGTAAGATCGGTTTGTTCGGTGGCGCAGGTGTAGGTAAAACCGTATTGATCCAGGAACTGATCAACAACATCGCTAAAGCTTATGCCGGTCTGTCGGTATTTGCCGGTGTGGGTGAGCGTACCCGTGAAGGTAACGACTTGCTGCGTGAAATGATCGAATCGGGCATTATCAAATATGGTGACGAATTCCTGCACTCGATGGAAAAAGGCGGCTGGGATCTTTCCAAAGTAAATAAAGAAGACCTGAAGGACTCCAAAGCAACCTTCGTATTCGGCCAGATGAACGAGCCCCCTGGCGCCCGTGCACGTGTGGCCCTTTCGGGTTTAACCATTGCCGAATACTTCCGCGATGGCGATGCCGAAGGCAAAGGACGCGATATCCTGTTCTTCATCGATAATATATTCCGCTTTACACAGGCAGGTTCCGAAGTATCGGCGCTGCTTGGCCGTATGCCATCGGCGGTAGGTTACCAGCCAACGCTGGCCACCGAGATGGGTACCATGCAGGAGCGTATCACTTCAACCAAACGCGGTTCCATCACTTCCGTACAGGCCGTTTACGTACCTGCGGATGACTTGACCGACCCGGCGCCGGCTACAACCTTCGCCCACTTAGATGCTACTACCGTACTTTCGCGTAAGATAGCCGAGTTAGGTATCTATCCTGCGGTTGACCCATTGGATTCAACCTCGCGTATCCTGAGCGCCGCTGTACTGGGCGACGAGCATTACAACTGCGCACAGCGCGTAAAGGAAACTTTGCAGCGCTACAAGGAGCTACAGGATATCATCGCCATTTTGGGTATGGACGAGCTTTCGGAAGAGGATAAGCTGGTGGTATCGCGTGCACGCCGTGTACAGCGTTTCCTGAGCCAGCCGTTCCACGTAGCCGAGCAGTTCACCGGTTTGAAAGGCGTACTGGTTGACATTAAGGACACCATCAAAGGCTTCAACATGATCATGGACGGCGAAGTGGACGAATATCCCGAAGCAGCGTTCAACCTGGTTGGCAGCATTGAAGATGCTATTGAGAAAGGTAAAAAGCTTTTAGCTGAAGCTAACGCATAAAGTGAATGGTGAATGGTCAATAGTGAATAAAAACCATTGACCATTGACTATTGACCATTGACTAATAACAAACATGACTTTAGAGATCCTCACTCCCGATAAAAAAGTTTACGAAGGCGAAGTAACCTCCGTTAGCCTGCCCGGCACCATGGGCGGTTTCGAGATATTGCCGCACCACGCGCCTATCATCTCCACGCTGGAAGATGGCAAGCTAACCGTACGCGGCGGCGGCAAGGAAGAAGTATTTATGATACAGGGCGGCGTGGTGGAAAACCTCAATAACCACATCGTAGTACTGGCCGAAGGCATTACGCCGCGACAGTAACGCAAAATATAACATTGTTTAACAGTAAAGCCTGGGCGAGAAATTGTCCGGGCTTTTTTGTGGGGTGTGGCTGGGGCGATTTATGCCTGCCCGCTGGGCAGGCGGGGTTCATGGTGGATTATGGTTTAGTATTCTAAGGTTAAATTACCAACAAATTTAGAGTTCCTCACAACGAGCAATGAACACTTCTGTCAACAAGCTACAGATCGTCTCTTTCCTTAACGTAATCTTCCAAGACTCTTTCAAATCTAGATCTAAGTAATACAGAATCAGGGTTTCGTGCCTTAATGTAATCATAAAGTTGAGCTTTATTTTCATTAAGGTGCTCTTTCTCCGTCGTTGTCGCGTTCAAGAACTTATTAATATGTCGCTTGATTCTTAAAGAGGAAATTGGCGAAGAAATGGCCCGCTCGGTTTTGATTGTCTCGACATGCATATTAGCATTCCTTATCGAATTTACGTTCGTTTCTAAGTTCCGAATGCTTTTTAACAACTCTGCTAGAATGTCCGCACTAACCTCTTCTTTCACTGGCTTCTTAGTCGTAGACGCCGCTATTTCGGTCTCGGTAATTATCTCTTTTAATTTTTCTTCGAAATCTGGCCAAAACTTCTCAAAAACTTGGTCAAGAATTTCTGTACTGACAGGTTTGGATGTTCTATTATTAATTACATGCATCAATTTTTTGAGGCCCGTTTTATTCGGTTTAGTTTGGTTAAACGCCGATAATGGGCTTAATAATATATCATCAGGTACCAAATCAATTAACAATACATAAATTCGACTCTTTTCTAATCCTTTTGCTAAACCTCCGGCTTCAAATAATATCCATGGTTGGTCTTTATTTTCTTTGGTTAGACAGATGATCCCATTGATTATTTCTGATACTTGTGTTTGGATTGCGTTAAACCAAAGTTCACCATCTTCAATGTTTTGGCTTGATATCCAAGGTTCAACGGATTGTAAAATACAAGGGATCCAACTATTTAAGAGTTCAGCAACTTTTTGGCTACGTAATTTCGACCAACTTAGAAAGACTTTCATGATATTTAATATTTAGATATGTTAAAAACCCGACCTAGCGCGAGTATAAGGGCTTGTATCAATTGTCTAATTATTTTCAAGCTTGCCCTGAATAAATCGGTCAATAGAGTATTTACCACTGCCATAAATAAGAATTGGCACCGCAACACCGAAAAGCAAAATGAAGTATTCAAAGCCCTCGCCTTTCTGTGTACCGTACCAATTCATAAAAAAGCCGTTAGAGAGGTGTACCATAAATACTGCACCTATCATTATTATAATAATGCCAAAGGCCGCGAACCTGCTAAATAATCCAAGAATCAATAAAACAGAGCCGATGCTTTGACCAAGAACTACAAGCACAGCAATAAACATGGGTATGCCCATATGCTGGGTATAATAATTTGTCGAGCCCGTGAATCCATATCCATCGAATAAGCCCAATAATTGCTGTGCCCCATGCGGGAGCATTACAAGACCTAAACTAATTCTCAAAATTGACAGGATAACTGTATCCCGCGTAGCTGCCATGTTATAAATGATCTTTTTCATTTGAGTTGTACTTATAATGGTTAATCAAAAAGGTGTTCCATATCAATGCTTGTAAAGCTTAGCTTAGTCTGCATATGATTTACAAATTTTTTTAAAGCTTTCTTGTCAGTAGAAATCCCCCAATAGCCCCAGGTAACACCATTCTTTTTGCAATGGCCAACCCAAAATCCTACAATATGTCCCCTTGTCGTGCAATACAAGATAGCGCCACCACTAACATTTTCGTTTGGCAGCTTAGATTGCCAGTGACCCGATATGATATTTCCCATTATTTCACCTTTCAATTCATAGTCGAACCCGTGTTCATTATTCAAAGACTTGTAGGTTATTTTCTTCCCCCTTTGGGATATTTTACAACTTTCCCAGGTTTGGGGTGGATTTTGTGTATTGGTATGCCAGACCGCATAATAAGAACCTGCTATCCTTCGCCCCTTGTCTCTTTTGAACCGATATGGTTGAATAACCCATTCGTTAATAAACGGACTTGCTAAACCAATAAGGCCAACTATAAAACTTAGCATGTTTATACTCATACGCAATAGCATTAAAGAGGGGATGTTATGTCATAAACCTACATATAACAGGGTAAAAATCATATAGCTTGATAGTGGACTGATTAACAAGCCTTTAAAGAATGTAGCCTAATTTAATGTAGTGGCCTTTTAGAAATAAAAAATGGGTTTTTACACCCATCAAATACCGTGAAAACACCCTCAAACCTAGAGCGAGTATAAGGGCAGGCCTGCTGTCCGAAGTCTCCAGACTTCGGACGATTATGCATGTAGTTTTTAACTACATATATACTAAAACCCGTTGCTATTGCACGCGCATGTCTACGTCCATCGTGTACCATCGCAAACCCATCACCACTTTCCACCCAACCCAAACTCCAATACACCAAGCCTATTAACGCACAAAAAAAACAGCATTTTGCTTTATCTTGCCGTTTGTTGCTTCAAAGCGGTATTGCTGGCTTTTATTGCACCCAAAATGCCTGTTGTGAGCTTTCCGTAAGTCACTGTATATCAATTCGAAAGCAACGCGGATGTTCACCAGGGTAACTGGAACTACACTAAGGCAGGTATTAGTGTATAATCTATATAACTGGTAATGTGCCCTTTACGCCATAGCGGCGTCCCACCGACGGTATTGGCGAGGATGCTTCGTGTTTCGGCAGGGTTTACCAAAAGATGATGGTTAACACCTTTCGGGGGAGTTTTGAAATAACATACTGACAATCAGTTCATTAATTGGTTTCACCCATAAAAAAGTGTAAACCATGTTAACCCTCTTTAAGTCCTGAGTTCTGAGTCCTTAGTCTTAAGTCATACCCCGGCTCAAGACTCCTGTCTGCCGCCCATCAGGTCGACCTCAGACTTCCGACCTCCGACTTCAGACTTCTCTCCTCAATCCTCCTGCGAACCCTCGGGCAGCCACTTGGTGCCGTCCTTATAATAGATACCGGCAACCGAGGCCTTGCCGCGCAAACCGCTCGGCGCGTTTATCTCCCACGAATAGCTCCCCGTGCGGCCCTTCGCCAGTTCCTTTTTCGCCATCCCGGCCGAGCTGCCAATGGCCTTGCCTGCTTTGTTATACACCGTCCACGCCAGCTTAACCGAAGCTATCTTTTTGGCCGAAACATTTTTGAGTGTTATTATTATGGCTTTCCCCCCGCGCAGGTCGTTTACCACGGCACAGGTTTTTATTGAAGCGGGGCATGGCCCGTACGATTTGACGGTGCGCGCCACCTGGTGCCCGGCGGCATAGGCCGTGCTGTCCTCGGCGCGCTTCATCATCTCCAGCGCCATTTTGCGGGCTTTGTTGTGGAGTTCGATACTATCTGCGCGGCGTTTCAGCGCCGCATCGGGCTGCGGCTGGTTACACGAATATAAAAGGCAAAGCGCCGCCGCAAAAATTGTGACATAGGATTTGATCATAGCGCCCGAAAATAGCGAATAGCCCCAACCCGCCTTTGCACAGGTTTTCAACATATCAACGTTGGGGGAATTGGTGATTGGTTAATTGGTGATTGGTTAACCGGTTATTGGGAAGCGGGGACTGAACTGAGCCAACCCGCTTTTCTGTAACTTCGCACAAGCGTCGCCGTAAAAGCAACGGCACTTTAACGAACAACCGCAATTGATGGAATTGATAAAACACCCCTGGCCCTGGTACATTGCCGGGCCGCTCATCGGCCTGATGGTACCCGCCATGTTGCTGCTGGGCAATAAACCGTTCGGCATATCGTCGTCGCTGCGGCATATTTGCGCGGCCTGTGTACCCGCACGCCTCCCCTTTTTCAAATACGACTGGAAAAGCGAAAGCTGGAACCTGGTTTTTGTGGCAGGGGTTGTCATCGGGGGTTTTATAGCGGCGCACCTGCTTTCGCAGCCCGCCCCGGTGAACATCAACCCCAAAACCACCGCAATACTACAGCAGCAGGGTATAAAGGATTTCAGCGGGTTGCTGCCCGGCGATATCTTCAACTTTGGTGCACTGCTAACGCTGCGCGGCTTTGTATTTATTGTGGTTGGCGGCTTTATGGTCGGCTTTGGCACCCGTTACGCGGACGGCTGCACGTCGGGGCATTCTATTTTTGGCATCTCTACCCTGCAATGGCCGTCGGTAATTGCTACCTGCTGCTTTATGATAGGCGGTTTCATTACTACCTGGCTGCTGCTGCCTTACTTACTTAAACTGTAACGACGTGAAGAACATAAAATTTTTGCTTATAGGCATCGTATTTGGCATTATCCTGGTAAAATCCGAGGTTATATCGTGGTTCCGCATACAGGAGATGTTCCGCCTGCAGGGCTTTCACATGTATGGTGTCATAGGCAGCGCTATAGCGGTAGGCATGGTATCGGTAATACTCATTAAGCGCTTCAAAATAAAAACCATTAGCGGTCAGGATGTTGCTATCCCCAAAAAACAATTCAGCTGGGGCAACGTCATCGGCGGACTCATTTTCGGCCTTGGCTGGGGAATCACCGGCGCCTGTCCGGGTCCGCTTTACGCCGAGATCGGCAGCGGCTTCCTGGTCATTAGTATCACCCTCCTCAGCGCTATCTTCGGCACCTGGGTGTACGGCGCCGTAAGGGGCAAACTGCCTCACTGAACACGATCTTTGGAATTTTTTGCCTGAACCAGAATTCAAGCATTACCAGGATTTATGGCAAGAAGCGGTTGCTTCGTTAAAGACAATTTTCTGGTAAAACGCACTTTAGTCCGATGGCACCGGTCTCAAAATAATCCTTGCAACTCCCCCTCTAACCCCGTACCTTGCATCCAAAGGAAAAAAATATTGATAAAGCAGATGTCGGCTTACAATAAAACAGGGTACAAAAACGAGGTTAATAACATTAACCCGCTTTGCGCTGTCGTTGTAATTTTGAACACCCGGATTATTGTGCTGCCCGAAAAGAGCCCGCACCGGTAAAGGATATAAAACCTGTTTTTAGAAACGTCCGGGCGAGCACATCACCCGGACGTTTTTTTTGCAGGATTTTTACCGTCGCATGCCCATTTCGGGCAGAAAATCGAGACATTGCTATGCATGCATAAAATACATACCGAAAACCGTTTTTAACTTTGGTATAGTATGATAATAATTTTATTCTGATATTTGATATAAATTCAGAATAAATAAAATATAAAATCAGAATAACAAAATAAAATATCGAATAGAAAATATTTTTTTGAACTATTGCGCCTTGGAACGGGCGTAGGTAACTTAGGAATAGTTGAACGGGTTGTATTTGTGATAGCAGTTAAGGCAGTTTGAAACGCTGCAAAAACCAACCAATATAACCCTTACAACTTCTGCAACTAATACAACTTATAAAAATGGATACTACCACCGCTACCGAACTGAACAAATACAGCAAGCACCTCACCAGCGACCCAACACAACCGGCCGCACAGGCCATGCTTTACGGCATCGGGCTGACAGACGACGACATGAAAAAGGCACAGGTAGGCGTGGCCAGTATGGGTTACGACGGCAATACCTGCAACATGCACCTGAACGACCTGGCAAAGCTGGTTAAGGAAGGTATTTGGGAAGAAAGCCTGGTGGGCCTGATATTCAACACCATCGGCGTGAGCGACGGTATGAGCATGGGCACCGAGGGTATGCGTTACTCGCTGGTGAGCCGCGATGTAATAGCTGATTCGATAGAGGCAGTTTGCGGTGCGCAATATTACGACGGGCTGATAACCCTGCCCGGCTGTGATAAAAACATGCCTGGCTCGGTAATGGCCATGGCACGATTGAACCGCCCCTCTATCATGATATACGGTGGCACCATCAAACCCGGTCATTATAAAGGCGAGGGCCTAAACATCGTTTCGGCGTTCGAGGCCCTGGGCCAGAAGATAGCCGGCAACATCACGCCCGAAGATTTTATGGGTGTGGTAAAAAATGCCTGCCCAAGCGCCGGTGCCTGCGGCGGTATCTATACGGCCAATACCATGGCCTCCGCTATCGAGGCTTTGGGCATGAGCCTGCCCTACAGCAGCAGCAACCCCGCACTAAGCGAAGAGAAGAAACAGGAATGCCGCGACGCCGGCAAAGCCATCAAAATATTGTTAGAGCGCGACATTAAGCCCTCCGACATCATGACCCGAGCAGCTTTTGAAAATGCTATTGTCACTATCATGGTTTTGGGCGGATCGACCAACGCGGTACTGCATTTGATAGCCATGGCAAAAAGCATGGGCATCAAACTGACGCAGGACGATTTCCAGTCGGTAAGTAACCGCATACCCGTACTGGCCGATATGAAGCCAAGCGGCAAATACGTTATGGAGGATCTGCATAACGTAGGCGGCGTGCCTGCGGTAATGAAATACCTGTTGAAATTAGGCTGGCTTGATGGCAGCTGCCTAACCGTTACCGGGAAAACCTTAGCCGAAAACCTAGAAAGTGTCCCCGACCTGGATTTTGGCACTCAAAAAGTAATTATGCCGGCTGAAAAGCCTATTAAAGCTACAGGCCACTTACAGATATTATACGGCAACCTGGCAACAGGCGGCTCGGTAGCAAAAATATCAGGCAAAGAGGGCGAACGCTTTGAAGGCCCTGCCCGTGTGTTCGACGGAGAGTTCGAACTGATCCACGGTATCGAAAGCGGACATGTCCGTGCCGGCGATGTGGTGGTTATCCGCAACATCGGCCCAAAAGGCGCACCGGGCATGCCCGAAATGCTAAAACCAACCTCCGCCATTTTCGGCGCCGGGCTTGGCGCTTCGGTGGCTTTGATCACGGATGGCCGGTTTTCGGGGGGCACGCACGGCTTCGTCGTCGGTCACATTACTCCCGAAGCGTATGACGGGGGTAATATCGGTATCGTAAAAGACGATGATATGATCGAAATAGACGCCATCAACAATACCATCAACCTGAAAATATCGGATGCGGAGCTGGCCCAACGCAAAAGCGAATGGAAACAGCCGGAACTGAAGGCGAAAAAGGGATTATTGTACAAGTACGCAAAAACCGTTAGTACAGCTGCAGAAGGTTGTGTAACGGATGAGTGTTAGCCCCGCAGGGGCGTTGAAAAGTTTAAATGTTGTAAAGTTGGAAGGTTAGATCCAGGACAAATAAATCCGAAATCGAACATCCGAAATTAAATAGAGATATGGAAGTTGCACAACAGACAATCGGTGAGATAAAATCACAACCGTCAGAATCAAAGCCAGCGGTTGAAGTTTCAGGTTCGGTAGCCTTATTGGAGGCGCTGATAACCGAAGGCGTTGATACAATATTCGGGTATCCGGGGGGCGCTATTATGCCCATCTATGATGCCTTGTATGATTATAGTGATAAATTACAGCATATCCTGGTCCGTCATGAGCAGGGTGGCATCCACGCGGGACAAGGCTATGCACGCACATCGGGTAAGGTGGGCGTGGTATTTGCTACCAGTGGTCCGGGCGCTACCAACCTGGTAACCGGTTTGGCTGATGCACAGATAGACAGCACACCTTTGGTTTGTATCACCGGCCAGGTGTTTGCGCACCTTTTGGGTACCGACGCTTTCCAGGAAACAGACGTGATCAACATCACTACCCCTGTTACCAAATGGAACTACCAGGTAACTGACGCTAACGAGTTGCCCGAAGTGATTGCGAAGGCATTCTACATTGCCCGCAGCGGTCGCCCCGGACCGGTTTTGATCGATATTACCAAAAACGCGCAGATACAGAAATTTCAGTTTAAAGGTTATACGCCTTGTAACCATATCCGCAGTTACAGGCCAAAGCCTATTGTTCGCCAGCAATATATACAACAGGCGGCCGAGCTCGTCAATTCGGCAAAAAAACCGTTCATCCTGTTTGGTCAGGGCGTAATATTGGGCGGAGCCGAAAAAGAATTCCAGGCTTTCGTCGAGAAATCAGGCATTCCCGCAGCATGGACTGTTTTAGGCGCAGGCGCTATCCCTACCGATCACCCGCTGAACGTAGGTATGCTGGGTATGCACGGCAATTACGGCCCTAACGTACTGACCAATTCATGCGATGTACTTATCGCCATCGGTATGCGTTTTGACGACCGGGTTACGGGCCGATTGGATAAATATGCCAAGCAGGCTAAGGTAGTCCATTTGGATATCGACCCGGCCGAGATCGATAAGAATGTAAAAAGCACCGTTCCGGTTTGGGGCGATTGCAAAGAGACGTTGCCCTTGCTTACGGCTGCTATTCAACAGAAAACATACCCTGAATGGCTGCAGCAATTTCATGACCATACCAAACAGGAAGTGGATCAGGTTATTCAAAAGGAACTAAACCCCACCACGGACGAAATGACCATGGGCGAGGTGATCAAACAACTGAACGAGATCACCAAAGGCGAGGCAGTTATCGTAACCGACGTAGGCCAGCATCAGATGGTGGCCTGTCGTTATGCCAAATTTAACAACACCCGCAGCAACGTAACCAGCGGAGGTTTGGGTACCATGGGCTTTGCCTTGCCGGCTGCTGTGGGCGCCAAATTCGGTGCGCCGGATAAAACCATTGTAGCCATTATCGGCGATGGCGGCTTCCAGATGACCCTGCAGGAACTGGGTACCATTATGCAGGATAACGTTGATGTGAAGATCATCATCTTGAACAATCGTTTCCTGGGCATGGTTCGCCAATGGCAGGAGCTGTTTAACGAACGCCGCTATTCCTTTGTGGATATGCAGAGCCCGAACTTCGTAGCGCTGGCCGCTGCTTACGGCATCAGTGGTAAATCAATTTCGGACCGTAAGGACTTGCCGGGCACTTTACATGAAATGCTGAACCACAAGGGCGCATACCTTTTGGAAGTAATGGTAACCAAGGAGAACAACGTGTTCCCGATGGTACCGCAGGGTTGCAGCGTTGCAGAGATAAGATTAAAATAAAGCCTCACCCCAAACCCCTCTCCAAAAGAGAGGGGCTTTATAAAGGATAAAAAATGGAACAACAAGAGGGTAAACAGGAATTTAACATCACGGTATATACCGAGAACCAGATAGGCTTGCTTAACCGCATAGCCATCATATTTACACGCCGTAAGATCAATATCGACAGCCTGAATACATCGCCGTCGGAAGTGGATAGTATTCACCGCTTCAATATTGTCATCACTGAAACAGAGGATGTAGTGCGCAAACTTTGCCGCCAGATAGAGAAGCAGGTGGAAGTGTTAAAGGTTTATTACCATACCAACGAGGACGTCATCTGGCAGGAACTGGCCCTGTATAAATTATCGACCGACGTTATCGCTGAGAAGGTGAGCGTTGAGCGTTTACTGCGCGAAAACGGCGCCCGTGCTGTTGTTATCCGCAAGGATTATACAGTATTTGAAGCAACTGGTCACCGCGAAGAAACGGACAACCTTATCAATATCTTACAGCCCTACGGCCTGATAGAATTTGTACGCAGCGCCAGGGTAGCCATTATAAAAGACAGCGAAGGCTTCAACTCCAAACTCCGCGAGTTTGAGCGTTTGGAACCGGGTGAAGATGTAATAGAGAACGAATTTTTAAACGACGGGGATAAAGTGTTCACGATGTGAGGAAGTGAACGGTGAATAGTGAGTAGTGAATCGATGTAATCATAAATAAAATCAGTGGAATCAACAGTAATCCAAACCCACCCCAAAGCCTACGATAGCATTAAAAAAGCTACCGAGGCATTGGGCTTTTTGCAGATGTCGGAAATATCGACGTGTTCGCTGCTGAAGACGCTGGCTGCATCAAAGCCGTCGGGTGAGTTTTTGGAACTGGGTACAGGCACAGGGTTGGCAACAGCCTGGATACTGGATGGGATGGATGAAGAGTCAACCCTGATATCATTGGATAACGATGAAACGTTATTGAATGTGGCCAAGGAAAATTTAGGTGTCGACAGGCGTCTGAAACTGATCTGTACCGATGGTAACGAATGGATAAAGAACAATGCAAAAATGAAGTTCAGCTTTATTTTTGCGGATACCTGGCCGGGCAAATACCTGATGCTGGAAGAAACTTTAGGCATGCTGGCCCCGGGCGGATTTTATATTATCGACGATATGCTGCCCCAATCCAACTGGCCCGATGGTCATGCAGATAAAGTGGCAAATTTATTAGCAATTTTGGATAACCGGGAAGACCTGGCAGTAACCAAAATGGGCTGGGCGTCGGGCATTGTGCTGGTGGTGAAGAAATAGAGTTGTAATGTTGAAAGGTTGTAAAGTTGTAATGTTAAAATGACTTAATGACCAATGACTAATGACCAAAAATGAACAAGTAAACAAATGAACCAATAAAACCGGTGTAATCAAACAAACACCGGTGTAATCAATAAAAGCAAAACAATGGCAAAACTAAATTTCGGCGGCACTGAAGAGAACGTAGTAACCCGCGAAGAGTTTCCTTTAGCAAAGGCACAGGAAGTATTAAAGAACGAAACTGTAGCTGTTATCGGCTATGGCGTTCAGGGTCCCGGTCAGGCGCTCAATCAAAAAGACAACGGTATCAACGTAATTGTTGGTCAGCGTAAAAATTCAAAAACCTGGGATAAAGCGGTAGCCGACGGCTTCGTACCGGGCGAAACCCTTTTTGAGATTGAAGAAGCGTTGGAACGCGGTACCATTATTTGCTACCTGCTGAGCGATGCCGCACAAATAGAATTGTGGCCAACTGTTAAAAAACATTTGACCGCCGGCAAGGCACTGTACTTCTCTCATGGTTTCGGTATCACCTTTAAAGAGCAAACCGGCATTATCCCTCCTGCTGATGTGGATGTGTTCCTGGTAGCTCCAAAAGGCTCGGGCACATCGCTGCGCCGCATGTTCCTGCAGGGCCGTGGCTTAAATTCAAGCTACGCCATCTTCCAGGATGCAACCGGCAAAGCTAAGGACAGGGTTATCGCTTTAGGTATTGCTGTAGGCAGCGGTTATTTGTTCGAAACTGATTTCCGCAAGGAAGTATTCAGCGACTTAACCGGCGAACGTGGTACGCTGATGGGCTGTATCCAGGGTGTATTTGCCGCTCAGTACGATGTGTTGCGCAGCAAGGGCCACTCGCCTTCAGAAGCATTCAACGAAACAGTTGAAGAACTAACCCAATCGCTGATGCCATTGGTAGCTGAAAATGGCATGGACTGGATGTACGCCAATTGCTCAACCACCGCACAGCGCGGAGCTTTGGACTGGTGGAAGAAGTTCCGCGATGCGACCAAACCGGTATTTGAAGAATTATACAACAGCGTGGCAACCGGCAAAGAATCACAGCGTTCTATCGACTCGAACAGCCAGCCGGATTACCGCGTGAAACTGGATGCCGAACTGAAAGAACTGCGTGAAAGCGAAATGTGGCAGGCAGGCAAAACTGTACGCAGTTTAAGGCCTGAAAACCAGGTAGTGGAAGCATAATTGAGGCGAAAGCTGAAAGGATAAAGGCGAAAGCTAAAAAACAATTGTCATTGCGAGGAGGTACGACGAAGCAACCTCTTCGCCAACACTAACGAAGAGGTTGCCGCGCTATCGCTCGCAATGACATAATGAATATAATCGGTGTAATCACTTAAAACATCGGTGTAATCAATTAAAAAAATATGAGCAAGACGTTATTTGATAAAATCTGGGATGCGCACGTGGTAACCAGCAATGAAGGTTTCCCGGATGTACTGTACATCGATACACAGTTTATTCACGAAGTGACAAGTCCGCAGGCATTTGATGGTTTGCGTAAGGCGGGCCGTAAAGTTTTGCGCCCGAAACAAACCGTAGCCACTGCCGACCATAACGTGCCTACCTGGGATCAGCATTTGCCGATCAAGGAAGAGCTTTCGCGTTACCAGGTGGATATGCTGGGCAAAAACTGTAAGGAATTCGGTATCGAATTCTATGGTTTGGGTCACCCTTACCAGGGTATTGTGCACATCATAGGTCCGGAATTGGGTATTACCCGCCCGGGCGGTACTTACGTTTGCGGCGACAGCCATACCTCGACACATGGCGCTTTTGGTGCTATCGCATTCGGTATCGGCACCTCGCAGGTAGAGCAGGTTCTGGCTACGCAATGTTTACTTCAAAGCCGTCCGAAAAGGATGAAGATAGAAGTGAACGGCAAGCTGCAGTTTGGTGTTGGCGCAAAGGATATTATCCTGTACATCATCAGCCAGATAACGGCTGCAGGCGGAACAGGTTACGCGGTAGAATACGCCGGCGATACCATTCGCTCGTTAAGCATGGAAGGACGCATGACCATCTGTAACATGAGCATTGAAATGGGTGCCCGTTGCGGTTTGATCGCTCCTGATGAAACCACATTCAATTATGTAAAAGGCCGCGAATTTGCCCCTAAAGGTGAAGAGTGGGATAAGGCACTGGCTTACTGGAAAACTTTGTATTCTGATGAAGATGCACAGTTCGATAAAGTATTAAGCTTTAAAGCGGAAGACATTGAGCCGATGATCACCTACGGAACCAATCCGGGTATGGGTATTGGGGTAACGCAGCACGTGCCTTCTACAAAAGACATTGACGCTACTGAGCAGCTTTCGTACGCCAACTCATTGAAATACATGGGTCTGCATGACGACCAAAGCATGCTGGGTAAAGAGATAGATTATGTATTTATCGGCAGCTGTACCAACGCCCGCATCGAGGATCTGCGCCAGGTGGCCGGTTTCCTAAAAGGCAGGAAGAAGGCTGACAACGTTACGGTTTGGGTTGTTCCCGGTTCAAAACAGGTGGAACAGCAAGCTATTGCCGAAGGTTTGGATAAAGTATTTGAAGCCGCCGGCATTCCATTACGCGAACCGGGATGCAGCGCCTGCCTGGCGATGAACGAGGACAAGATACCCGCAGGTAAATACTGCGTATCCACATCCAACAGGAACTTTGAAGGACGCCAGGGGCCGAATTCAAGAACCTTTTTGGCAAGCCCTTTAACGGCAGCTGCTGCTGCGGTGACTGGGAAGATAACGGATATAAGAGAATTATTGAAGGAAGAAGAATTGGTAAGCTAATTGTCTGAATCAGAATTTGCAGAATTAGGGAATTAACAGAATAGACATTGGAAAAAGACGAACTTACTTATAAAGTAATTGGTTGTGCAATGAAAGTGCATAACACTTTAGGCAATGGTTTTCAGGAAGTAATTTACCAAAGGTGTTTAGCTATCGAACTTGTAAAAGCCGGTATAGGCTTTACTAGAGAACAAGAGCACACGATATTTTATGATGGCATCGACGTTGGAACCAGGCGCGCTGATTTTGTTGTTGAGGAGAGAATATCTGTAGAATTAAAAGCAATTATAAATCTTGAAGATGTCCATTTAGCACAAGCTAAAAATTATACAGTGGCTTATGATTTCCCATTAGGGTTACTAATAAACTTTGGGAGTCAAAGTCTTCAGTACAAATTAATTTTCAATCCAAAATACAACATCAAGATTGACAACTTAAACAACAACTAAATATTCTGAAAATTTTAAAATTCTGAAAATTCTGATTCAGACAATGACAAATAAAATGATACTCGAAGTAGCCATACTCAATGTAATACCCGGATCGGAGAACGATTTTCTGTCGGCTTTTTCAAAAGCGCAGCATATCATTTCGAAGATGACGGGCTACATTTCGCATCAGCTAAAAAGATGCCTGGAAAATTCCAGCCGTTTTATTCTGCTGGTCGAATGGCAAAAATTAGAGGATCATACTGAAGGCTTCAGGGGTTCGGCAGCATAACAGGAATGGAAAGGATTATTACATCACTTTTATGATCCGTTCCCAACTGTTGAACACTATGAGGAGCTGAGAGGATAAAGATAAAAGGCGAAAGGTAAAAATGCCTGATGCCAAATAACCAATGACAATAAAATCGGTGTGGTCAAAACTACATCGGTGTAATCAAAATAAAGATGGCAACTAAAATATTTAAACATGTACAAAGCACCGTGGTGCCGCTGCCGATAGAGAATATCGATACGGACCAGATCATCCCGGCACGTTTTTTAAAGGCCACCACCCGCGAAGGGTTCGGCAATAACCTGTTTCGCGACTGGCGCTTTGACGGCGAGGACAATCCAAAGGATTTCGTGCTTAATCATCCCACCTATTCGGGTAAGGTACTGGTAGCCGGTAAAAATTTCGGCTGCGGAAGCAGTCGCGAACACGCCGCCTGGGCCATTGTCGATTACGGTTTCGACGTGGTTGTAAGCAGTTTTTTTGCCGACATTTTCAAAGGTAATGCCTTGAACAACGGCCTGCTGCCTGTACAGGTAAGTGATGCCTTCCTGGCTAAAATATTCGACGCAGTTTATGCTGATGCACATGCCGAAATAGAAGTTGACCTGGAAAATCAGTACATCAGAATATCATCGACCGGCGAACAGGAAAGTTTCGAGATCAACCCTTACAAAAAGGCATGCCTCACCAACGGCTACGATGATATCGACTACATCCTGAGCAAAAAGGAACTGATAGAGGAATTTGAAAGTACACGATAAGTCATCCTGAACTTGTTTCAGGATCTCACAGTACATGCCGCATGCTTAGCAGGCGGTTATTTGCAAGTGGGATGCCGAAACAAGTTCGGCATGACATTTATAAAATAAAATGGCAATTAACAAAAATATATTAGTAATACCCGGCGATGGGATCGGCCCTGAGGTAACAACCTGGGGTAAGGCTGTGCTGGAAAAAGTAGGCGCGATATACGGGCACACCTTCTCGTTTGACGAGGGCCTGATGGGTCACGTAGCAATTGAAGCTACCGGCACTTCGCTGCCTGACGACACTTTGGCCAAAGCCAAGGCCAGCGACGCGATCCTTTTCGGCGCGGTTGGTCATATCAAATATGACAACGATCCGTCCGCCAAAGTTCGCCCTGAACAGGGGTTATTGAAGATCCGTAAGGAACTGGGCCTGTACGCCAACCTGCGCCCCATCATGCTGTTTGATGAGCTGCTGAATGCATCGAGCCTGAAACCGGAGATACTGAAAGGCACGGACATCCTGTTCTTCCGCGAACTGACCGGCGACGTTTATTTCGGCGAAAAGACCAGGGGTGACGGATTCTCGTCCGACCTGATGATCTACCACAAATACGAGGTAGAACGCATCGCTAAAAAAGCTTATGAGGCAGCTATGGTACGCGGTAAAAAACTGTGCTCGGTAGATAAAGCCAACGTGCTGGAGACCTCCCGCCTGTGGCGCGAAGTGATACAGGATGTTGCCAAACAATACCCGGAAGTTGAAACGGAACACATGTTTATCGATAACGCGGCCATGCAACTGGTGAAGAACCCGAAGAAATTCGACGTAGTTGTAACTGCCAACCTGTTCGGTGATATCCTGACTGACGAAGCTTCACAGATAGCAGGTTCTATGGGTATGCTGGCATCGGCCTCTATAGGCGATGGTACCGGGTTCTTTGAGCCTATCCACGGTTCGGCACATGATATTGCCGGTCAGGATAAAGCTAACCCGCTGGCCTCTATCCTATCCGTGGCGCTGATGTATGAGATTGCATTCGGCCTGAAAGAAGAAGCCAAGCGCATCACCGACGCGATAGACAAAACATTAAAAGCAGGCTACCGCACCGGCGACATTGCGGATAGCACAACAGATAAAGCAAAAATATTAGGCACCAAAGCCATGGGCGAAAAAGTGCTGGAGTTTATTTAATTGAAATGTTGTAAGGTTGAAAAGTTGTAAGGTTTGACGAAATGGCCTAATGACTTAATGCCCCAATGACTAATGATCAAAGAATGAAATGGAACGCTAATCTGTACGACGACAAACATTCTTTCGTATTCCAATACGGAGAGGGTGTGCTGGAGTTGCTGGAGGTGAAGCCCGGCGAGCGTGTCCTTGACCTGGGTTGCGGCACTGGTCATCTGGCCAAAAAAATACAGGAACATGGCGCGGAGGTTATCGGTATCGATGCCTCGCCGGAGATGATCGCGCAAGCAAAGGAAAACTACCCTGACTTAGATTTTAGTGTTGCCAATGGCGCTGATTTTAGTTTTGACGAACCTTTTGATGCGGTGTTTACCAATGCTACTTTACACTGGATACACGATGCCGATGGCGTGATCAATAGCGTGTTCAACGCACTTAAACCCCGTGGCCGTTTCGTGGGCGAATTTGGCGGGAAGGGCAATAACCGGCTAATGTTAGCTGCCACGGAAACCGTGCTCAGAAAGCATGGCTATGTTAAAGGCGACTTCATCCACCCCTGGTATTATCCATCCACAGCGGAATATGCTACCAGGCTGGAAGCCGGTGGTTTCAGGGTGACTTTCGCCACGCATTTCGACCGCCAGACACTGTTACAGGATGGTCGCGACGGCATGGCTAAATGGTTCAATATGTTCGGCTCGTCTATTTTCAAAGATGTGCCGGCTGCTGAGCTCCCGGAAATATTAAATGAAATTACCGACCTGCTGCAACCCACCAACGAAATAGATGGTGAGTGGTATGCGGATTATAAAAGACTGCGATTTATCGCCGTGAAGGAATGAGGTGAAAGGATAAAGGTGAAAGGTAAAAGGTTTTTGTTGGAATGTTGTAAGGTTGAACCAAATCAAAAATGACCTGATCCCCTAATGACCAATGCCAAATGAGTAATTACAATCAATAATCGGTGTAATCAAAAAAACATCGGTGCAATCAAAAAAATAAAATTATGCTACACGATCCCAACCGCGTTTATGTTTTTGATACCACGCTTCGCGATGGCGAGCAGGTACCGGGCTGCCAGCTGACAACCCCTGAAAAGATAGAGATAGCCCGCGAGCTTGAAGCGCTGGGCGTCGACATTATTGAGGCCGGGTTCCCTATATCCAGTCCCGGCGATTTCCAGAGCGTGGTGGAAATATCCAAAGCCGTAACGGAACCTACCGTTTGCGCGCTTACGCGTGCCAATAAAGGCGATATCGACTCGGCCATCGAGGCGTTGAAATACGCCAAAAGACCACGCATACATACCGGTATTGGCTCGTCGGATATGCACATTAAATACAAATTCAACAGTACCCGCGAGGAAATACTGGAGCGTGCCGTCGAGGCCGTTAAATATGCCAAGCGTGCTGTGGAAGATATCGAGTTTTATGCCGAAGATGCCGGCAGGGCTGATATTGAATATTTGGCAAAGATGGTGGAAGCGGTCATTGCGGCAGGCGCCACCGTCGTCAATATTCCCGACACCAACGGTTACTGCCTGCCCAACCAATACGGTGACAAAATTCGCTTCCTTAAAGAGAACGTAAAAAACATCGACAAGGCTATTATCTCCGTCCACTGTCATAACGATCTCGGACTGGCCACTGCTAATTCCATCCAGGGTTTAGCCAATGGCGCCCGCCAGATAGAAGGCACCATTAACGGCATCGGCGAACGCGCCGGCAACACTTCCATCGAGGAGGTGGTTATGATCCTTAAAACGCACCACAGCCTGGGGCTGCACACGAACATACAAACGCAACGCATTTATGATATCAGCCGCATGGTAAGCACGCAAATGCGTATGCCTGTGCAGCCAAACAAGGCTATTGTGGGCAGCAATGCCTTCGCCCATAGCTCGGGCATCCACCAGGATGGTTTCCTGAAAATGCGTGAGAATTACGAGATCATCAAACCGGCAGATGTAGGTTTCCCAAATGCCAGTATTGTGCTTACCGCCCGCAGCGGCAGGGCGGCGCTTAATCACCACCTGGAACGCCTGGGCTACAAATTGGACAAGGAAGAATTAGCCGAAGCCTACCATCGTTTCTTAACCCTGGCTGATAACAAACTGGACATCCAGGACGAAGACCTGCACGGGTTAGTGGCGCAGAAGCTGGTTAAGTAGTAGCCTTGCCCCGGCCCTCTCCAAAGGAGAGGGGGATATAAAAAGCTAATATTCATTATTCGAGCCCTTCTCTATAGCGAGGATTAGAAGGAAAGCAGCCTTCCACCCATCATAGACACAAAACACAACCCGGAATTAAAAATCCCTCTCCTTTGGAGAGGGGTTTAGGGTGAGGCGGACCACCAAACACATGGACACAGTGAGCACGGAAAAACTAACCCTTATCGCTACCGGCGTTGTAGCGGCCTATCAGCGTTTAAAAGGCATTGTAAAGCATACTCCGCTTGAATATAATGCCCGGCTGTCCGAACGGTACGACTGCCAGGTATACCTGAAGCGCGAGGATATGCAGATCGTTCGATCCTACAAACTGCGCGGTGCTTATAACATGATCAGTCAGCTTAGCGCCGAACAGCATAGCCGCGGCGTGGTTTGCGCCAGTGCGGGCAATCACGCGCAGGGTTTTGCCTATTCCTGCAAAAACATCAATATCAAAGGCGTTATTTTTATGCCGCGCATTACGCCCCGGCAAAAGATCAAGCAAACCGAAATGTTTGGCGATGGCAATATCGAGATCATCCTGGTTGGAGATACGTTCGACGATTGCCTGAAAGAGGCCCTGGCCTATACCGAAGCCAACGGCATGACCTTCGTGCCGCCCTTTGATAATTTAGAAGTTATTGCCGGACAGGGAACTGTCGGGCTGGAAATACTGAACGACCTGCCCGATGTAGAAGCGGTTATTATGCCTGTCGGCGGCGGCGGACTATCGGCCGGCGTAGGCAGCTATTTAAAGCAGCACCGCCCGGGTATCCTGCTGGCAGGTGTCGAGCCGGAAGGTGCGCCATCCATGCTTCGCGCCTTTGAAAACGGCGGACCCATAACCCTGCCGCAGATCGACCGCTTTGTGGATGGCGCGGCGGTAAAACGTGCCGGCGAGCTTACCTATCCCATCTGCCGCGAAGTTTTGGACGATATGCTGCTGGTACCCGAAGGCAAAGTTTGCACCACCATTCTGAAACTATATAACGAAGACGCCATCGTGGTAGAACCTGCCGGTGCGCTATCTGTAGCCGTACTCGACCTGTACCGCGACCGGATCAAAGGCAAAAAGGTAGTTTGCATCATCAGCGGGGGCAATAACGATATCGACCGCATGGCTGAGATCAAGGAGAAATCCTTATTATATGAGGGACTAAAGCATTATTTTATCGTCCGTTTTCCGCAGCGGCCGGGCGCTTTAAAGCTGTTTGTTAACAACGTGCTTGGTCCGGATGATGATATCACCCGATTTGAATTCATCAAGAAAACCGAAAAGGAACGCGGTCCGGCGCTGGTAGGTATCGAGCTTAAAGCAGCCGAGGATTATACTGCCCTGCTGCAGCGTATGGAGGAATACCAATTCGATGTTATCGAGATCAACAGGGATCAGACGCTGTTTGAGTATTTGGTATAGTGTGCAGATTACAATTGTCTTGACAATGATTCCGCCCCGCTCAATTGCCGCGGGGGCTGTTACTTTTGTCGCGACAAAAGTAACCAAAAACGCTGTCAGCGCTAATGGTTTCTTTGCCGCACGGGCCTTATCCGCACAATAAAACAGAACCTAAGGCCGGAAATCTTCGCCCGGGCTACCTTGCAGCTTTATTACCCTGCATGGCTCTGATTTAATGCCTTTACAGCCGCACTATCCCCTCATGTTCTGTTTTATTTTGGCCGAAACACAGAGCGCTGACGGGATGCCACAATTAATTCCCCTCTCGGGAGGGGGCGCGTTAGCCTGTGTGGTTGCCAGGGGTGGGTTTCGCCGCCATGCTTATCCCCGATTTCCAACGCACATCATCAGTCAAAACAAAGTTTCGTTAAAAGATGAGATTACCCCGCTCAATTGGCGCGGAGCCTGTTACTTTTGTCGCGACAAAAGTAACCAAAAACGCTGTCAGCGCTAATGGTTTCTTTGCCGCACGGGCCTTATCCGCACAATAAAACAGAACCTAAGGCCGGAAATCTTCGCCCGGGCTACCTTGCAGCTTTATTACCCTGCATGGCTCTGATTTAATGCCTTTACAGCCGCACTAACCCTCATGTTCTGTTTTATTTTTGGCCGAAACACAGAGCGCTGACGGGATGCCACAATTAATTCCCCTCTCGGGACGGGCGCGTTAGCCTGTGTGGTTGCCAGGGGCGGGTTTCGCCGCCATGCTTATCCCCCGATTTCCAACGCACACCATCAGTCAAAACAGAGTTTCGTTTAAATGATGAATTCACCCCCGCTCATTGCCGCGGGGGCTAGTTACTTTCCCTTAGATGGAAAGTAACCAAAGATCAAGTCAGCGCTAATGGTTTCTTTGCCGCACGGGCCTGATCCGCACGATAAAACAGAACCTAAGGCCGGAAATCTTCGCCCGGGCTACCTTGCGGCTTCATTACCCTGCATGGCTCTGATTTAATGCCTTTACAGCCGCACTATCCCTCATGTTCTGTTTTATTTTTGGCCGAAACACAGAGCGCTGACGGGATGCCACAATTAATTCCCCTCTCGGGAGGGGGCGCGTTAGCCTTTGTGGTTGTCAGGGGTGGGTTTCGCCGCCCTGCCAACTTACTTCCCCGTCGGCTTAAACTGGTTGCTCAGCCGGGTCGAATCTCCGCCGAAGGGTTGCCAGGCCTTGTCGGCCGAAAGACGCACACCCGTAGTAGCCTGCCTGTCGGTTGCGGTATAGCCGCCCACTTCCAGCTCGCGTATCTCGCGTTCAATCAGCGAAAGTTCTTCCCGCAGTTTGGCCACACGCGCCACCTGGTTCAGCCGGTTGCTCAGCGACTCGTCAAAACGATAGTTATCCAATAATATTTTCCTGATATCCTCTCTAAGGCCTGCTGCCTTCTTTTTGAGGTTTGGTAAGCGTTTCATTAAAAAGATTCTAAGTAATGGTTTTGCCGGTAGTGGCATATCACCTCTATCAGCTCGTTAATTTGTGCGGCAGGCACCTTGGTGCGGCCGTTGGTGGTATATACAAAAATATTCCCCGGCTCCTCAATCGTTACGTATCCCATATAATTCATGTCGTTCGGCTGGCCCCGGTAAGGTTTGCCGCCACCGTTGTCATCGTCATTCGCACCAACGCCGGCGCCATTGTAAATATTGTATATGTAGCTAAGCAGGCCCCGGCTATCCGGGTTTACCTGTATCTCGGGTATTATCCTGTAAGGCACCCCAGCGCCTGCAGTTGTAAATATTGTTTCCATTGGTAATGTACTGATACATACATACGTATAAAACCACGGAAAGTTTGTTTTATTACCCCCTGCGGTTATTTGTGACAGGGGGATGATGAGGGGAGTGAATGGTGAGTGGTGAGTAGTGAGTAGTGAATGGTGAATAGTGAATAGTAGTAAATACTGAATAAAAAAGTTGGGGGTATACTAAAGTGGAGTTTGCGCTGAGTTGATTTAAGGGGAAGCATGGTGTGGGGTGCGTATTTACCGCCAACTATTCTGATAACTATCAGGAACGCCTTCATGGCCTTAAGCCAGTGTCATTACGTTAAAGAAAAATGGCGATAATGAACGCGCTCCATTGACTCACCCCGACGACGCTACGCTGGTCGGCCCTCTCTTTGCTGCGCATAAAGAGGGCATTTCAGATCTTTTGCGAATTACCCTAAACAGGCGTATGCTATACAAGTCCGCCGTCCGCTTGTATAAGATTTCTCCTCGCTGCGCTCGTTCGAAATGACATAGATTATTAAACCGAGTATCAAAAACTTCCGGACTTGCGCGGACTTCCCCCCTAAAAAAACCGCACAAAATACCCGGCTACCGATTGCCACAGGGCGGTATGGGGCAGAAAATAAATGCTGTAGTGCGATACTGCCAGGATGATGAACGCGATGATATAGGCGCGGGCGTTGTTCCCTTTCACCCAGTCGTAAACGATGAGGCCGACGAGGGCCAGGTCGGGTATTAAAAAGCCAAGCAGCAATGCTTCTGACTCCATGTGCAATACGTGTACGAAAACCCTGCGCATCCCCGCGCCCACGATGGCCAGCGAGGTGGCTATCATGTACCGCATGTGGTACGGGGTGCGGTGCTTGTTGATGATGGCCAGCAGGTACAGCACCGCGAAATCGAATATCTGGTAAACCTGAAAATACGTTCCGGCGAGGATGTCCGGACGGGGTTTATGCGCAGCCACCGCGTTCAGGTACGCCTCGCGGGCGATGAAATGGATAGAAACGATGATACAGGGAACCAACACATAGGTAAACCTGCCGATGATGCGATGCGCCCTGTATTTGCCGTACCGGATGAGCAGGGGCTGCACAAACAGCAGCACAAACCAGGTGCTGAACAGCAGGCCGTGTATATGCTGGATAGCGGTAACGTTATTAAAACTCGGGAAGAGCCCGAAATAGGTTTTGAAAAAGCCCAGCACTACAATGCCGAAAATAGCGACAAACAGCCAGCTGACATTTTTATAGCCTTTCTCTATCGAAGAATCCATTGCGATTTAGTTTACAGGCTGTAAGGTAGGTAATTATTTTAAAACTAAGTCTCCCGATCCGACTTCCATACCGACACATACTTCCGCGGCTCCGCTCATGTGACGACTATCATTATTTGGCGTGCCGCAGGTCATAGGTATCCGGGCCAAATCGGCGGAGCTTTACTGTTCATAGCCAGTTACTTAAAAAATCAGATCATGAAAAGAAAGTCAATGATGCTAAGCATGGCAATAGTGCTGCTGAGCGTTTCGGCAGGCGCGTTTGCGCAGGTTACCCGTACCGATACCTTGCCAACCGTTTATATTACGGCCAAATCGGTAGTGGCAAAAAAAGTGAGCGATGCCTTTAAGCAGCAGTTTAAGGAAGCCGTGGGCCCGCGCTGGTTCAGGATAAACAGGGAATATCTGGTGAAATTTGTATCGAAAGATCAAAAAAACCATGCCCTGTACCACAATAAGGGGCAATTGGTTTACCATATCAGCTACGGCGATAAAACAGGCTTGCCCAAAGCTATCAGCGACAAGGTAACCTCAAGCTATTCGGACGGCAAAATAACCACCGCTATTAACGTGCACCAGGACGACCGGAATATTTGGGTGATCAACGTTGAAACTCCAAAATTGCTGATCCTGATACGCGAGGAAGACGGCGAAATAACCGAAATGGAGCGCTATCAGAAAGGATAATAAAAAAACCGGTTTAATAAGTGTGATTTAATAAGCGCAGGGTTCCCTAACCGGAGCCCTGCGTTATTTGAGCCTATGGTACAATAAGAGATCGTGCATAAATATTGGTCACGAGTACGCCACGCTCGGGCTAACGCTGCATACTCGCGCCAGGAGGGGGGGGAACTACGGCAAGCGTACAGAATCAAAAATTCCCCTCCCCGGATGGGGTGCGGCTGGCTTTGCGGCGGCAGGGGTGGGTGTGCGCCGGGTGCGTGCGCTTTTGTCTGAACCAGGATTCGTAGGATCAAAAGATTGGCAGGATGCTGGTTTGATAACCTAAACAAAGTAATTCAGCTACTGAGCATGGTGACCACAAGCCGCGAGGCTTGCGGTGGCGGGGGGAATCAAAAATTCTTCCCTCCCAAATGCTATCGGCGGGCTTTCTATTCAGACACTGTTGCGGTAGCGGGAGAAATGTTACTATGTCGTCTCACAACCTTCCAAACATTTATCTTTGAATAAATAATTGTCATCGCACCAAATTGAAGAATCTTATACCAACTAGATACGATAGTTTAATAGACCTTGGCGGATCGACCAAGCCCTGGAAAGTCTTTGCAATTATCGACGATGAAAATGTGCCTATTGAAAAACCTTATGTCGTTAAATTGTTTTCCCCGTCTCAGGCTAAACAGCACCCCGGTATAGCTAAAGAGTTTATTTGCAATGCCCTTGCAAATGATTTTGATTTATTTGTACCAACTGCTGGAATTATAAATTTAAATGAGACGACATTCTTACGAACATTAAGCCGAAGAGAACAATATATACTAAAACAGAAATTTGATGGTAATACATTTGCTAGTGAGCTGCTAAATGCTTCATTGGTTAATGAACAAATGCGAGGTCTTATTTCAATAGAAGAAACAGCAATGATTTACGCCTTTGATTGCTTTATACTCAATATTGACCGCTGGGGATTTCGAAAAAAGCCAAATTTGATGATTTACAATGGCGATGCTATGTTGATTGATCATGAGCTTACCTTTTCTTTTATTGATTCAGAAAGTAGAAAAACGCTTGATCAGATTCTAAAAGCAATAAATGAAAAAAGACTAATCTACCCTTTTACAAATCACCTTTTTTTTAACTTATTGCGTGCCTATAAAGGCAACAAAGAAATTCTTTTTGATACCTTTCAGGAATATCTAAGGTCGATTAATCTTGGGGAACTAAAACGCTTAATTGATAAATTACAGGCAAATGATATTGATGTTGGAGCAACAGAGTTATTATTTGAATATATTAGAGAATTAAAGGGAAATTCAAAACATTTTTCTAATACACTGTTGAACACTATTTTATGAAGAAGACATATACATATAGTTTATTGCAATATCGGCACTCCATTGTATTAGGTGAAGTACTTAACATTGGATTACTTGTTTATTTTCCAATCGAAAGTCGGATTCGATTCATTTATCCTGAAAATTTTAAAAGGATCAAGACCCTATACAATAATTTCCCGGAAAGAACAATTATTTCATATTTTGAATATTTTAATCAACGTGTTGACGAGTTGAATAAAAAACCAGAAGTGTTTTATAAATATGAAATAAACAATAGTTTAAGAACCCTCATAGAAAATGAATTTCTTTCTGCAGATTCTTCTATTTTGCAATTTAGCAATTATCATAAGGCTATATTGTACACTGAGGATTTGAATACTTTGATAATGAAATTGTCTAATCTGTATTTTCCATCTGACGATATAGTCGTTAAAAATGAATTCATTGTTTCAAATAAAAACATCCAAAAAAAAGACGATTGGATAAGACCAGACATAAAAAATAAAATTGTTAAAATAGATAAGGATTTTATATTTTTACCAAATAAGAATGAATTATCATTCTAGAAAACATTCCTAGTTTGCTAGGACTTGGTCGGGTGAGTCACCCCGCTGTATATGAATAAGTTTTCAAGCTGTTGCGTGGAACATAATCCAAAAGTCTCCCCCCTACGGGCTGCCTTCCGACTATTTGTCTCATGTTCCACGCTTTGTTCAGATGGGTCTAAGATATTTTCTTAGGCCCATAAATGATTTATAGGGTATGACATATGACTATTATGAAAAAAGGTTTAGGATAAAGGCATATGAAGCGGGATATTCGGAAGATGACATTCAAAAATGCTTGATATACGCAAAACCCTTACTTGACAAAAATCTTCCTGTAATTTACAATACCGCTAACCTATCCGCCTTAGTTGGCTATAACAAAAGTTATTTAAAAAAATCCGCATTATTTACGAATTCATTCTATCGGTCATTTTCGGTAAGAAAGAAAAATTCCAATAAATTAAGGTATTTAAAAGAACCTCTGCCTAGCTTGAAAGAAATCCAGATTTGGATATTAGAAAATATTCTTTATTTAATTCCCGTCAGTAAATTCGCGAAAGCGTACGTTCCGAAAAGAAATATTTTAGAAAATGTGAGATTTCATAAGAATAAAGATAAAATCGTAAGCTTAGATATTGAGAATTTTTTCCCTTCTATACGAAGAACGTATGTTGAAAATATATTTAAAGCTCTCGGCTATTCCTCAAACGTTTCAAACTTACTAAGTAAACTTTGTTGTTGTGACGAAATACTACCTCAGGGTGCTCCTACAAGTCCATACCTTTCAAATTTATATTTACGAGAATTCGATGATAATATTGCAGGTTACTGCTTGCAGAAAAAAATTCGATATACCAGATACGCTGACGATTTGACCTTTTCAGGAACTTTCGACGAAAATGAACTTATTAATTTCGTAAAAAATGAACTCATACTGATAAAGTTGAATCTTAATAAAGAAAAGACAAAAATTTTGAAGCCTGATCAAAGGCAAATCGTAACTGGAATTGTTGTAAATAAAATAATTCAAATTCCAAAAGATCAACGTAAGCAAATCAGACAAGAAATCTATTATTTAAAAAAATACGGGCTAACCGATCATTTAATAAAAACTAAAAACTTTAGATCAAATTATATAGGGCATCTGATTGGTAAAATTAACTACGCACTATATGTTAATCCCAATGACAACGAGATGAAAGAGTACAAGGAATATCTTTACGCATCATACATCGAGTCGCCTAGAAGAAGTTCCCTTTAGGCCAGATCTTACAGATTTATAAGGCGTTACGGTTGTTTCCAACTACCTACGTACGCAATGGTACCTGGCGCTTCCGCGCAGCGAACGAATAAACGTGATCTGCGGAATTGTGTACCACGCGCGGACGTTGGCGCTTTTTAAACTGCACAAACTCCAAAACACGAAGCCTGTTTAACGCGCAAAAACGGCAGCAATTTGTTTTAACTCATTTTCCGGTGTTTTTAAGCTGCAATTACCGGCTTTATGTTGCCTTAAAAGTCCTGTTATGGGCTTTCGCTAAAACGCTGTATATCAATACCCTGGCAGCGCAGTTATACACTGGCGTAGCAAGTGTTACACTAAGACAGGCATTAGTGTATAGCTTACAGCGCTGATAACCTGGTGTTTACCATTGCAAAACGCAGCGGGACGGCGTTACCGGTAACACTTCGTGTTTCGGCAGATGGTCCCGGATATCATGGTTTACACGTTTTGCGGTTAAAATTTACTAAACTATTGATAGTCAATTATTTAACTACATAAGCAGATAAAATTGTGTTAACCATGTTAACCCTCATTTTTTGAATGCCGTGGCATACTGATAGCTATCGGCGGCAACGCCCATTTAAGGAAATCAGGGTTCGTTGATTAGCATGTGCAGAGATGGCTGCGTTCCTCGCCATGACGGTGTGGGCGGGCCGCTCCAACTTTGGGACTTATACGCTCCCGATAGCTATCGGCACGCTACTCCGATCTCTGACATCCGACCTCCCTCAATACTCCAGATACCGCACCACCTTCAGCGCTATTTTGCTGCCTTCGCCGTACTTGCCGGCCTGGCCGTTCAGGATGCGCAGGGTTACGCCCTTGTTTTCGAGCAGCAGTTCCTCGTAAAAACCTTTGAAAAGCACCTGTTTAACCACCCAGCGGCGGTTGCGCCAACTGGTGGTGGCCTCCACCCATTCGGGGTAAAGCATCACATGTGTCTTTTTGGCTTTAATGCCGCAAATAGCGGCTTCGGCAGCTGTAAGCACATTGCAGCGGGCCAGCAGGCGCGCGGTGTACAGGTACCCGGGATCGTTATATATCTTTTGCGGGTTACCGGCCTCCAGTATTTCGCCGTCCTTAAAAACCACCAGCGTATCGGCCATGGAAAGCACTTCGGCCGGGTCGTGCGATACCATGACGACCGTGAGGCCCGTATCCTTCACCACCTGCCGTATATCCTCCTGCAGCCCGTCGCGGAACGAGGTATCCACCTGGTTAAAGGGTTCGTCGAGCAGCAGCACTTCGGGTTCGGTAACCAGGGCGCGGGCTATGGCAACACGCTGCTTTTCGCCGCCGCTCAGGTCGGCAATGCGCTTGTCGGCCAGGGCCAGCATGTTCAGCTGTTTTAGCACCTTTTCGGTTTTCTCCTGCTTGGCTTTTACATTGGTGTTGGGCAGCAGTACGGATATATTGTCGCGCACTTTGGCAAACAGGTTCAGTTCGCCTTCTTCCTGGGTCACCATCTTCATGGCATCATGACCGGGTATTAGTTTTTCCTCCGGTCCCCAGATGCGTTCGCCCCTGAATTGTACTTCGCCTTCGTCGGGCGACAGCAGCCCGTAAAGCAAACGGAGCAGGGTACTTTTGCCGCTGCCGCTTGCGCCGATAATGGCCGTAACCTGCCCCGGCTGAATATCGAGATCAGTATTTTTAACGCCCCCGCCGCCGGGGTATGTTTTGGTGATGGATTTTGCCTGCAAGAAAGGTGTGGACATTCTTCAAATATAGCTGAAAGTCGGGAAGTCCGGAAGTCCGTGTAAGTCCGAAAGCCAATTTTGGTTGAAACAAAAAAGTCCGGAAACCCATCTTGCGGACTTCCGGACTTGTGCGGTCTTTCGGACTCAAAATCAGAACCCAAACGTCAGACCGAATGAGAAGTTCTTCAATCCTTTTTGGTCGGGGCTGTTCTCAAACATATCGTTCGCATAGTATTTGGCAAACACGCCCCAGCCTGCGTAGCCCATGCGCACAAAACCGCCGTACCGAACCTTGGCAAAGTGGTAGTCGTCGTCAATTTTCTGCTTGCCATGTTCCGCACTGATCTGTTTTACGCGGCCGTTTAGCAATATTCCTGCTTCGGGCCCGATGACGAAGTGGAAGCGGTTACCACGGTCGTCCTCTCTGGTGCGGAAATCAAACGACAGCGGTATACGCAGGTAGCTGGACGAAAAGCGGTTCTTGCTGTAGTGGATACTGTCTGTCCGGTAGGTAAGCACGGGCTGATTGGGCAGGATGGTAATATCCTGGCGCAGGCGTATCAGTGTCCAGTCGAATCCGCCGGACAGGTATATCTTAAAGCCGTCGCTCATCCTCACCCCCATCTGGAACACATCGAAACCTACATTGCTGCTCTTCCACGACCGGTAGTTCAAAAACTGGTTCTGCGGCGACAGTGTAAAGCTGCCGTTATCGATCAGGGTGGTCAGCCCCAGGTCGAACCGGGAGAAAGTGAGGCCGATAGAAGCTTTGGGATAGCTGTGTTCATCATGATGCCTGTGATGTCTCCAGGGCATGCTATTATCGTCATCATCGTGATAACCGATATGTATATCCCCGTTATTTGACGTATCTGCTGACGACTTCACCGAGTCGGTTTTGGTATCCTGTGCAAACAAAGTTGTTGCAGCCGCGCATATCATCGCGGTAATTAGTAAACGTTTCATATCAATCGTGTATTAGTATTATTTGTGATTTTATTGGTCATTAGTCATTGGGCATTTACGCCTCACCTTAAGTCCCATTTTAGCATCTGCACATCCGGATATCCGCACATCTGCACATTACTTATTTCTCCGCCCTCTCCTCTGCCTTCACCTTTACCGGGCCTATATTTACCGCCGTTATCATCGACTCGTCATCATCCGAATCGCTAAACTCTATAGCCTTATCTTTGCGTTTGTCCACCTTGGCCACCACAAGGTTCACCAGGTCGCCAAAGCTGTGTATGCCATGTCTTTTCACCTGTTTTGCGGGCTGTTTACCAACCGGCGCCTGCGCTATGGCCTGCTGCGGTTTGGTTACCTGCGGGGTATTATCTGCCGGCAGTGTTTTTATGGTCAACTCGGTTGATTTATCCGGCACAACTGCATTTTTAATATCCGTTGTGTTCACTATAGCCAGCAATTCCTTGTCCTGCTCTTTTACTACTTCCGGTGTTTGCTTCACTTCAACCGGTTGGGGTTGATTTGCAATAACCGGTGCTACTTTTTCCTTTTTAGTATTCACATGGGCCATGCGGTTAACCTCCGGTTGCTGCGCAGGTTGTCTTACCGGTTCCGGCTGCTTTACAATTTCCGGTTGCTTAGCAGCAGGCTCAGTTGTTGTTCCGGTTGCGGGGGTTTGTTTCACCGGTACCTTTGCAATACCATTTTTATTATTTTTAGGCCGATCGACCTTAACGTGCCGCGGGATAAACAGCAACCCTGCGGTGATGAGGATGATCACACTTGCCGCAATGCGAAGTACAGGCAGCCAGATCTTTTTGCGGGTTACCGGGTGCAGCTCTTCGTCAACACCCATCCATACCCTTTCGGATGGTTCGGCCTCAAAGCCTTCCAGTTTCGACCGGAATATATCATCAAATTCGTTATCCTGCATAGCCATATTTATTTCCTTCCCTGTTAACAATTTGTTCCTTTAATATTGTTCTCGCCCGTGATAATTGCGATTTCGAGGCACCCTCTGTAATGCCCATTATCCCGGCAATTTCTTTATGCGAATACCCTTCAATAGCATACAGGTTAAAAACCATCCTGTATCCCGGCGAAAGCTTTTGTATCAGCAGCATCAGGTCCTTCGCATCCAGGTTTGCTACTGCTACAGGGTTAACTGATTGCTCTTCGCCTACGTCATCCACGTCCACCACCTGCATCATTTTGTGGTGTTTGCGGTAGTATTCTATCGAGCTGTGCACCATAATCCTGCGTACCCAGCCTTCAAACGAACCGTCGCCCCGGTAATCGTTGATCTTTTGAAACACGCGGATAAAACCGTTCTGCAGCATATCTTCGGCCTCCATCCTGTCGATAGCATATCTTAAGCACACCCCCATCATTTTGGAGGCGAACTGTTTGTAAAGCAACTCCTGGGCTTTTCGTTCGCCGGCTTTGCATTTTATTAACAGTTCTTCAATTGTGTATTTATGTTCCAAAAACATCATTTAAAGGTAAGATGAAAATGGATAGTGAATGGTTGCACGGGTTATAAAATATTTTTGAATTTAGTGGATGAAGATTGTCACAAAGCATTTGTGTCTGGCTTAAGATAGGCGGGATTTGAAGATTACAGGGTGCAAGGCAGAGCTACAAACCTTTTACCTTTCGCCTTTATCCTTTCATCTTAAATATCCGGGCGCCCGGGCGGGCCATTCATTCATACGCCTGCAAGGCATTAGGCACGAGGCCGGTATCCATTATTGTCCCTGGCGCAAATGTACCCGTGGTCACTTTCAGATTATTTTTTTAATTTGCCTTTCCTCTGTTACCAACCAATGAAAAAACTATATCTGCTTGTCATTTTAACATTTTGCGCTTTTTTCGCCTCGGCCAATTTTAAAGCCATCGACACTTCTATTCTGTTGAAACCCGACCGTGTTTTCGACGGGCAGCAAATGCATGCAGGCTGGTGGGTATTAGTGAGAGGAAAACATATCGAAGCCGTGGGCGAACCCGCAACTATTCATGCGCCATCTGATGCCAAAATTATCGAACTGAAAGGAATGACGCTGATGCCCGGAATGATCGAAGGGCATTCGCACCTGTTCCTTCATCCCTACAACGAAACAAGCTGGAACGACCAGGTGCTGACCGAAAGTCGTGCCGAACGCACTGCCAGAGCGATTGTACACGCCAAAGAAACCCTGATGGCCGGCTTAACGACGGTGCGCGACCTGGGCACCGAGGGTGCAGGTTATGATGATGTTGGTTTGAAAACAGCCATTATGAAAGGCATAGTACCGGGGCCGCGGATGCTGGTGGCAACCCGCGCTATCGTGGCGACAGGAAGCTACGGCCCAAAAAGCTTAAACGACAATACCTTTATCCAGGGAGCCGAAGAAGCCGACGGCACAGAGGGCATAACGCGCGTCATCCGCTCGCAGATAGGGCATGGCGCCGATGTGGTTAAAATTTATGCCGATTACCGCTGGGGGCTCGGCGGCACAGCGGCGCCCACTTTCACCGAAGATGAATTGAAGAAAGCTGTTGAGGTGGCTAAAAGTACAGGCAGGATGGTGGCGGTGCATTCCAGTACCGAAGAAGGTATGCGGCGCGCCATTGTAGCCGGAGTAACCACTATCGAGCATGGCGATGGCGGTACGCCCGAACTTTTCAAAATGATGAAGGATAAAGGGATAGCGCTTTGCCCTACGCTTGCTGCCACCGAAGCCATAGAAAGCTATTACCACGGATGGAAGAAAGACAGCGGTGCGGACAATGAAGCTGTAAAGCGCAAACATGACATATTCAGCATGGCTTTAAAAGCAGGCGTTACGATATGCATGGGGGGCGACGTTGGTGTTTTTCCGCATGGCGATAATGCCCGCGAAATGATCCTGATGGCTGAATATGGGATGAAGCCGATAGATGTGCTGCGATCGGCCACCTCGGTAAATGCTGGCGTCTTTAATTTAAAACAACTTGGAAATATCAAACCCGGTTTTCTTGGCGACCTGGTAGCCGTACAAGGTAAGCCGGATGAAGATATCAGTACCGTTAAACAGGTAAAGTTTGTGATGAAGGACGGTGTTATTTATAGGCGGTAATAAGACATATTTTATTAGATTAGCATCTCCCAAATAAACCAAATGAAAAACCATTTATACCGCATTGGCACCGCTGTTGCCACATTTATAATTGTCACCTGTACATTAAAAACAAAGGCGCAGGAAACATTTATCCCTATAGAAACTAAGGACAATGCCATCGTTTTACAGGTGACCAGCGACAAGCATCTTGATATTATTTACTTCGGAAAAAAACTGTCCGATAAGAACGAATACCAAAATACCACCCATTTTTTTCCACTCGATGGCAATGGAGTTTTCAATTCTGCCTACACCACTACCACCCGCAATCTTTTCGAGCCAGCTATTGCCGTTACCAATGCTGACGGTAACAAAACCATCGACCTGGTGTATGTCAGCCATACGCTCGATAAGATCAGCGATGATGTATCTTTAGTACAGGTAAAGTTAAAGGATCCTGTTTATGATATTGACGTAACGCTTTTTTATAAATTGTACAATACTGAAAATGTGATAGAACAATGGAGCGTTATCGAAAACCACGAAAAGGGCAATATCATACTCAATAAATATGCTTCGGCCAATTTGCTCATCCGGGCAAAAAGTTATTGGCTTAAACAATATTTCGGTGGCTGGGCCGAAGAGATGAAGCCTGAAGAATCGCAGTTGACCCATGGAATTAAAACCCTGGACAGTAAGCTTGGCGCACGAGCTGATTATTTTCAGCCGCCGTCATTTATGATCTCGCTGGATAAGCCCTCATCGGAAGATGACGGCGATGTCCTTGTAGCCAACCTGGAATGGAGCGGCAATTACCGGATAGATTTTGAGATGGACCCAACCAATAATTTAAAATTACTGGCGGGTATCAACAACTATGCGTCCGATTACAGCCTTAAACCAAATACACCTTTTGAGACACCAAAACTGGTCTATACCCTCTCGCATCATGGCGCAGGCGAGGCCAGCCGGAACCTGCATACCTGGGCCAGGAAATACCAGATCGTCGACGGGATGGGGCCACGGCTTACCTTGCTGAATAATTGGGAGTCAACTTATTTTGATTTTAACGAACCCAAGCTTTCCGGCTTATTAAAAGACACGAAGAAACTTGGCGTCGACCTGTTTTTACTTGACGATGGCTGGTTCGGCAATAAATACCCGCGTAACGACGATCATGCCGGCCTTGGCGACTGGCAGGTGAACAAAGCCAAATTACCCAATGGCATTGCCCACCTGGTAAAGGAGGCGAAGGATGACGGCGTTAAATTTGGTATCTGGGTCGAGCCTGAAATGGTGAATCCTAAAAGCGAACTATATGAAAAGCATCCCGACTGGGTAGTTAGGCAGCCCAAACGTGATGAATATACCATGCGCAACCAGTTTGTACTCGACCTGAGCAATCCCAAAGTGCAGGAATTTGTATTCGGCATCGTTGATGGCTTATTCACCAAAAACCCCGACCTTGCCTATATCAAATGGGACTGTAACGCAGTGATGTACAATGCCTATTCGGCTTATGAAAAAGACCAATCCAACTTTTATGTCGATTATGTGAAAGGCTTATACAGCGTTTTGGAGAAGCTGCGGGCCAAATATCCCAAAGTGCCCATGATGCTTTGCTCGGGCGGTGGAGGCAGGGTCGATTATGGCGCATTGAAATACTTTACCGAATACTGGCCAAGCGACGATACCGAACCTATTGAACGGGTGTTTATCCAATGGGAATATTCGTATTTATACCCCGCTCTTGCCAGTTCAAACCACGTGACCGACTGGGGCAAGGAACCCATTAAATTCCGGGTCGATGTGGCGATGATGGGCAAATTGGGCTTCGACATAGTTGTGAGCAAGCTTTCGCCCGACCAACTGGCTTTTTGCCAGCAGGCCATTAAAAATTACAGAGATTTCTCCGAAGCGATATGGCACGGCGACCAGTACCGCCTGCAAAGTCCGTGGGATAACGACGCAGCGTCCGTTATGTACATGGATGCAGCGAAATCCAAAGGCATTATGTTCAACTACCTCGTCAATAACCGCTACCATAAAGGAACCTTCGCACCTATCAAATTAAAAGGCCTCGATGCCGGTAAAAAATATAGCGTTAAAGAGATCAATCTATACCCTGGAACAAGGTCGGGCATAAAGGAAGGCGTTTATAGCGGCGATTTCCTGATGACGGTGGGTATCAACCCGGAGGTGCGCGAAGGAAGGACGAGTGTGGTACTGGCGATTGCGGAAATAAAATAACCTTTCCACGCCATGTCATTTCGACGAGATACGAGGAGAAATCTTATACGTTATATAATGGGGATATATTAGGTTTCTCCCCGCTACCTCATCACTTCTTTTAGAGGCTCACCGAAATGGCCCCCTTATAACCGAATCATTTCTTCAGTCTGTAATACTTATAAACCTTCACACAGAGCATAATGATCATCGAGAACAGCACGATGCCCACCGTGCCATAGATCCAGCTGATGCCATCCTTAACCACCGCCAGGAAAACGATAGCGAATAACAATATGGTAGCAACCTCGTTCCAAAGCCGCAATTGGGTCGAGCTCCATTTGTACACCCCATTACGCATTTGTTTAACGATATTCTGGCAGATAAAATGGTAAATCAGCAAGCCAACCACAAAGCCAAGTTTAAGGTGCATCCAGGGTTGTTGCAGCCAGGCCGGCACCAGCCAAAGCATGGTAATGCCAGCAGCGACGGTAAGTATCATGGAAGGCACCGTAATAGCATTCCACAACCTGCGCTCCATCACCTCAAATTGTTTGGAAAGAATAGTTTTCTCCGGTTCAGGCTTTTCCTGCGCCTCGGTATGATAGATGAACAGCCGCACAATATAAAACAGCCCCGCAAACCAGCAGACCACAAATATGATGTGTATGGCTAAAATATATGGATACGCAGCTCCCATTAATTCCGGTACTCTTTTATCATATCAACCGCATATTTCACATGGTCAAACGGGATATCCGGCATAATGCCATGACCCAGGTTAAATACAAAGCCGTTTTCGCCCTTCATACGGTCGAAAAGTCGATAGATCCGGTCTTTTATCACCTTCTTATCAGCATACAAAATATGCGGATCAAGGTTACCCTGTACGGCTATGCCTTTCGGTAACCGATGCTTTATGTCCAATAAATCAACATTCCAGTCGATAGAGACCACATCTGGCTGGGCTTCTGCCATCAGCGGCGCAAATACCGAACTGCCTTTGCAAAATGAAATTACCGGCACGTCTTTCCGGTTCAGCTTGCTGATGATCTCCGCAATGTATTTGTGCGAAAATTCCCTGTAGTCGTCCCACGCCAGCGCTTGCGCCCAACTATCAAATAGCTGTACGGCATTTACACCGGCAGCTATCTGCATGTTCAGGTAGTCGGCGGTTACTTTAGCAATTTTTGACAATAGCCGATGCGCCAGTTCCGGCTTGTTGTGCATCAGCAGTTTGGTCAGCTTGAAGTCTTTTGACGACCCGCCCTCAACCAGGTAGCTCATTACCGTAAATGGCGCTCCTGCAAAACCAATGAGCGGAATGCTGCCGTTCAGGCGCTGTTGTATCACTTTTATGGCATCGGCAACGTATTGCAGTTTATGTACAACTTTCGTATCCAGTTTGTCTACATCTGCGCTCGTACGCACCGGGTTTGCAAATTTTGGCCCGATACCGTTCGCGAAGCTAAGCTCGCCGCCCATCGCTTCGCCTGTCACCAGGATATCCGAAAACAAAATAGCAGCGTCAATTCCTAAAAGATCGACCGGCAGCATGGTAACATCCGCTGCAAGTTCGGGAGTTTTGCACATTTCCAGGAAGGAATATCTATTCTTTATATCCCAGTACTCCTTCATAAAACGGCCTGCCTGGCGCATCATCCATACCGGCGGGCGCTCTGTTGGCTCCGAAAATGCGGCTTTTATCAGTAATGAATCTCTCATAATATGCAGAAACGCGATACTTCGCGTGTCTATGATGTATTTTATTCAGAGACGCATAATCATGCGTGTCTGTGATGTATTTTATTAAGAGACGCATAATCATGCGTCTCTACAATGTTAATGTTTTTTTAATTCCTGTTTTACTTTCTCTATTACCGCCTTCATTTTGGCTGTCGTCTTCTCTTCGTGCTTTTCGGCATCGGCCAGGTAAACTTCTGCCTTTTCGTAACGTCCTAGCCTGATATTGATATTGGCTGCATGCACCAACGCGGCCACATGGTCATTCACCGACCGCAGGGGAAATTTCGATGCCAGGTCGTAATGCAACGCTGCTTCCTCATAATCCTGCTTGTACAGGTTAATATTTCCCAGCATGTATTCGTAAATACCGCGGCGTTTATCCATAAGCCATTCGGGCTTTTTTATCTGCTTTAACAAAGCTTCGGCGCCATCATAATCCTTATCATGATAATGTTTTGCGGCCAGCACCAGCGTGCCCTGTTTAAAGTACTCAACAATAACCAATACAACCAGCAGCAGGCAGGCCGCAGCCAGTTCGACAACCTGTTTGTAGACGAAAAATACCATCATCCCGGCAAAAACCGTCAACACAAATATACGCGCCTTGTTACTGAACATGCTTAGTGGCTATCGGTAAACTTATACCCCACGCCCCGGATAGAATGGAAATAAACCGGATTTTTGGGATCTGGTTCGAAATATTTACGGAAAGTAAGGATAAAGTTGTCGATAGTACGGGTGGATGGGTAAACGTCGTAATTCCATACCGTTTCAAGTATCTGCTCGCGCGATACCGCTTCGTTACGGCGTTCTATCAGCAGCTTTAGCAGCATGGTTTCTTTTTTGGTCAGCGGGGTAATGGAGCCATCGCCGTTAACCAATTCAAATGAGTTGAAATGGATAGTTTTGTCGCCAATTTTATAGCTGTTGAATTCCTTCAGATCTTCCCCTTTCAGGCTTCTTTTTACCAGGTTATTAACGCGAAGGATCAGTTCTTCCAGATTAAAGGGTTTGGTCAGGTAGTCATCAGCGCCTTTCTTCAGGCCGGCTATCTTGTCCTCGTTGGTGTTCTTTGCGGTCAGGAACATAATCGGCACTTCCGAGTTTTCCAGCCTGATAGTTTCAGCAACCACGAAACCGTCTACTTCGGGCATCATCACGTCCAGTATCACCAGGTTAAAACGTTCTTCCTTAAAACGCTGAAGCGCCTTTTTGCCATTATTGGCGGTGGATACTTTATATCCCTCCAGTTCGAGGTTAAGTTTTATAGCTTCCAGCAGGTGTTCTTCGTCCTCTGCCAGTAAAATTCTCTTTTTGCTCAGCATGTGATTTTAAGATTTATTTAATACACTAATTTTCACGAATTTATCGCGAATTACACGAATTTATTTGACCTAACTGTCATATTACCGTAAACGAGTAGGCCTATAATAATTGGCTTCAATTTGTGGTTATGCAAATACCACTTCAAATATACTTCCCGAAGGATCATTGTCCCTTACCTTTATGCTGGCCTCGTGCTTATCCAGCACCTCTTTCACGATATAAAGGCCAAGTCCGGTGCCTTTGGTGTTCCTGGTATCTTCGCTGCCCACACGGTAAAATTTATCAAAAATACGTGGTTTTTCAGTATCCGATATGCCAATGCCATGGTCGGCAACTTCCAAAAATATCTTGTTATCCCGTGAGTAGAGCCTTACATCAACCACCTCGCAGGGCCCCGAATATTTGATAGCATTTTCTATCAGGTTGGTAACTACGGATGTTAATGCAAACTTGTCCCCAGTTATCGCGATCTTTGGCTCTATTTCAGCGTTGATCAATTGCTGGGTCAGGTCGCACTTGTTCAGTTGCAGCCGGTTGACAACATTATCAACCAATGCCGACAGGTTAAATTCAGCCTTCGGAAATGTATACGACCGGTTATCGATCTTCGATGCCAGCAGCATATTTTCTACCATATCATCAAGGCGCTCGATGTCCAATAGCGATTTACCTATGAAGTCTTGTATCTGTTGTTTGCTCAGGTCGCGTTTTTGAATAGTCTGCAATAACAGTTTAATAGATGCCAGCGGCGATTTTAACTCGTGTGTTACCGAAAGCAGGAAATTTCTTTTCTGGTCCTGTAGCCGACGCTCCTTTTTAATGGACTTATGCAGGCTGATCGCCCCAACCAGGAACACCAGTATAAAGGTACTGCCCTCGCCCATGATCATAGCACGCCGCTCGGGCTGCAGGTGTACCAGCATATAACCCCACCACGTCAGCTCGGCTAACGCATAAATAATGAGTGCGTAAAAAATGACAAATGGTCTTTTCATTTCATTTTATCTTTTCACCCTTGATCAAGTCTCTCTCTTTTGGAGAGGGATTTAGGGTGAGGCTATTACTTTCTGAAGACTAAATCCAAACTTTCAAAAATAGCACGTTTAGCTTTTTCCAGGTCCACCTTGGTATGCGCCGATGATATAAAACCGACTTCATATCCCGAAGGACCCAGGTAAATACCCCTGTTCAGCAATTCGCGGTGCATGATCTTAAACTTCTCCATGCTGGCCGGGTCGATCTCTTCGGCGCTGCCGATAGTTTCTTTATCCGTAAACGCGAACCAGAATATCGACCCGATACTGAAAACCTTAAATTTATAATTTCTCGCGGTAGCAAAACGCTGTATCGACTCGGTAAATTCTTCGGTCTTGTTGTTCAGGTCGCGGTAAAAGCCCATACGCAACAATTCTGTCAGTTGGGCAATACCCGCTGCCATGGCCACGGGGTTGCCGGAGAGTGTACCCGCCTGGTAAACCGGCCCATCGGGCGATATACTGCCCATGATCTCCGCCGACGCCCCGTAGCAACCTACAGGCAAACCACCACCTATGATCTTGCCATAAGTGATAATATCAGGCTGGATACCATAGTGCCCCGCAGCGCCTTCAAACCCTACGCGAAAACCCGAGATCACTTCATCAAAGATAAGCAGCGTTCCGTTTTTGGTGCATATATCGCGCAGGTACTGCAGGTATTCTTTGGTTTGAAGCAACAAACCATTGTTGGCTGGTACCGGTTCGATGATGATCGCCGCTATCTGATCTTTAAACTCTTCAAAGGCCTTGTCCAATGCCGCCGTATCGTTCAGTCCGACAACAATAGTCTCATCGGCAAAGGATTTGGGTACCCCTGCGGATGACGTTTCGCCAAAAGTAACCAGGCCCGACCCTGCTTTAACCAGCAGCGAATCGCTATGACCGTGATAACATCCTTCAAACTTTAGTATTTTATCGCGTTTGGTGTAGCCCCTCGCCAACCGGATAGCCGACATTACCGCTTCGGTGCCCGAACTTACAAAACGCAGTTTTTTGATAAACTTGTTGTTTTTCAGCAGCAGCTCAGCCAACTCGCTCTCCAAAGCTGTAGGTGCGCCGAATGACATCCCATTCTGCATTACTTCGATTACCTTCTCGCGAACTTTTGGGTGATTATGCCCCAGTATAAGCGGCCCCCACGAGCAGCAAAAATCGATAAACTGATTGCCGTCCGCATCCCATATATGGCAGCCATCACCTTTGGATATGAAAAGCGGTGTGCCATAAACCGATTTAAAAGCCCTTACCGGCGAGTTAACCCCGCCTGGAAAAAACGTCTTCGATTTTTCATACAGTTCAGCCGACTTCTCCCGGCTTATATCCGGCTTACCTGTTGTGTTAACAGGTTCGTCACCCTCATTCGAAAATATTTTTTTTATTGAATCAAGCATTTCTTTTTAGCTGAAAGCTAAAAGCATAAAGCTTAAAGCTTGTATTTTATATTAGTTATTATATTAATTTTCTGCTCCTAATAGTTTGCTTTTAGCTCAAAAAAGCTTTCTGCTTTGGTCTTTCTGCTTTTCGCTCTATAACCATTTATTCTCCAGCACTTCCTTCGCGTGATAGGTTAGTATTGCCGTCGCTCCTGCCCTGCGGATGCTGGTGAGTACTTCGGTAATGGCGCGCTGTTCGTTCAGCCAGCCTTTTTGTATGGCGGCCTTTATCATAGCGTACTCGCCGCTTACGTTATAGGCTGCAATCGGTAATTCGGTATTATCTTTTAGTAATTTAATAACGTCCAAATACGGCAAAGCTGGTTTTACCATTAAAAAGTCGGCGCCTTCCGCTTCATCCAGGTCGGCCTCAATAAGCGCCTCGCGCTGGTTAGCCGGGTTCATCTGGTAGCTTTTCTTATCCCCAAATTTTGGCGCCGAATTTAATGCATCCCTGAACGGTCCATAAAATGCGCTGGCGTATTTGGCCGTGTACGACATAATAGAAACCCCGGTAAAACCGTTATCATCCAATACGTTCCGGATATATTCCACACGTCCGTCCATCATATCCGACGGCGCAATAATATCGGCACCCGCGTGTGCATGGGCCAAAGCCATTTTGCCCAAAACCTCCAGCGTTTCGTCATTCAATATCTGGCCGTTCTCAACAATGCCGTCGTGCCCGTCGCTGCTGTAGGGGTCCATGGCAACATCGGTTATCACGCAAGCCTCGGGGAAATTCTTTTTTACTTCGCCTATAGCGCGCAGGTAAAGGCTTCCGTCACGGTAGCTTTCAGTAGCAAATTGATCCTTCAACGATTCTTCGATATTCGGGAACAGGTCGAAAGCGTTCAGCCCCAGTTTCAGGCAGCTCTCTACCTCGCGCAGCAAATTATCCACCGAATGGCGGTAAATCCCTGGCATTGAGGCCACTTCGGTTTTCTGGTTGTTACCATCGATAATAAATAAGGGGAATATCAGGTTGGCCGCGCTTACATGCGTTTCCTGTACCATTTGGCGGATAGCATCGCTTTTCCGGTTTCTTCTTGGTCGTTGCAGCATTTTTATATACGGCGCGGGATTATACTGTACCCGCCCGGAATGACAAAGTTATACAAACCATGACAATTATGTAAGGATTAACCGCCTAAAGATGCATTATGGCTTGTAAATGATTTTTGTCATAATAACTTCCGGACAGACAGGGAACTGACTTGCATAACTAAAAATTTTGTTATAACTTTATCCCACCTGGATACTTAGATCATATGAAAACCCCTATTTCGTTTCTCGCGTTAGCAGTAGGTTGCCTGCTGGTAATAAGCGCATGCCAAAAAACAAAGATCGCTCCTACTCCCGATAAAACTTCAGATCAGACAAAAACAAAGCTGCATTCAGTAGCTGTGGCCGAGGCTGATGTTACAATAACTTTACCACAGGATTCGGTTCAATTAACAGGGCAAAGCGGCACACCCGGCGATACGGTGGTTGGCTATTTGTGGAGCCAGATATCCGGGCCCAACGAAGCTACGATCATCAACGAAAGTTCACAGTCGGCATGGGCAAAAAAGCTGGCCGAAGGCACCTACCTGTTCCAGTTTATGGTAATTGACAAAGGAGGTTCGACGGGCATCGATACGTTAACGGTAACCGTTAAACCTTCGGATATAACAACCCTCGACCTGTCGCCGGCAAATAATCCAGGCGAGTCGAATATAGCGATACTGGGTAGTGTCGACGCAAGTAATCACGTGTCTATTGAGGAGCCCCTTTCAGCCTGGACCATTAATGGCGTGCCGTTTACGGTGAGGAACCTTCTGAAATTCGACCTCAGCAGTATCCCGGCTAATGCAACTATCCAGTCAGCCCAACTTGTTATGTATTCCGATACCATCCCTATGAACGGTGACCTGATACACGCCAACTACGGTGTCGATAACTCGGTGCTTATTCAACAGGCTGCAACTTCCTGGGATTCGTCAACTTTAACGTGGTTCAACCAGCCGGCAGGGTTACCGGACAACCAGGTGGTGGTACCCTCTACCACACAGCCATATCTTAACATCAATGTGAATGTGAAAGATATCGTAAGCTCGATGGTGAAAAATAATACCAATTATGGGTTTAAGCTGCAACTTCAGCATGAGGATATATACACCAGCAGGATATTCTGTTCAAGTTATTATAGTGACGCGACGCGGCATCCAAGGCTTATTGTGAAATACCGTAAAAATTAACGCCGGGGTTATAACCCAAATACCGCTTCCGCAAGGCCAACTTCGTCGGGCGAGAACGGCAGCATATATTTCGTGCCCATGTCATCGAATTTTCGCCCGGTAGATTTGCCTATGGCGATCACTTTCTGATTAGGCTCCAGCAAGTTGTCGCTAAAGTACGCTTCTACATTCGACGGACTGGTGAACACGAGCACATCGGCCCCTGTCCCTTCCACGTTTTCTTCCAGTACAGTTTCGTATACTGGCAGATCTATGATCTTTGTATCGGCCGACAAGCCCTGTTGGATGCTGCGCATCGAATTCTCGGAACCGGGAAACAGTATTTTTTTACCATTAGCTATTTTGGCGAATTCGCGAGCGACGTCAACCGTGTCTATACCTACACCGGTATATTGTGTAAAGTGACCCTTCAGCCGCAGTGCTTCTTCAGATCCGGCACCCATCACGCCGAATTTAACATCGGGCGGTAATTGCGGATCTAACTGGAAGAAATATTCTATCGCGTTTTTGCTCGAAAAGAATATCCAGTCGATATCCCGTAATATATAAGGATCAAGTTTATTAATGACGCGTACCGTACGGATGAGCGACCGTGCTTCAACTTTTATATCATGCTTCTCCAGCGCTTTGCGGAAATAGCTGTGCTCGGATAACTCGCGAGATATAAACACGCTCATCGGAAATTTCCGCTGCGGATCAAACCGGGCAACCACCTTTTCCGCCAGGCCATCAGAGGTCTCCGACTCCAAGAACAACCTGTCAGGAAACTCCTCGCCTGTGTTAGCCTTTGAGGTGAATACCTGGAACACTCCATCGTCCCTGCGGCAATAACAGCCCAGTGGTAAGTGGCAGCCGCCGCCAAATAGTTTCAACACCGTGCGTTCAACGGCAAGTGCCTCGGCCACATCAGGGTGGTGCAATATTTGGAGGACATTAAGCAGCTCCTGGTCGGTCTCGCGTATCTGGATAGCCAAAACACCTTGTGCCGGCGCGGGTACAAGCTCCACCGGCGTCAATTCCTCCACATGAAATTCACTGAGATCGATACCCAGCCTGGTTACGCCTGCTTTGGCGATCATAATGGCGTCGTATTTTTCGTCGCGCAGCTTTCCTATGCGTGTCGGTACATTCCCCCGAAGTTCCTCTATTTCCAGGTCGGGCCGGTAAGCCAGTAATTGGGCCTTACGCCTGTTGGATGATGTACCTACTATGGCACCGTATTTAAGGGACATTTTCTGGCGGACATCCACGCAGTCCTTCAGTATCAGCAAAAGTTCAGATGGATCCTCGCGCTCGGATACGGCAGCGATGATGAGTCCCGGCGGATTTTCAGTCGGCAAATCTTTATGCGAATGTACGGCCAGGTCTATCGTGCCTGCCAATAGTTCTTCCTCCAGTTCCTTGGTGAAAAAGCCCTTGCCTTCCAATTTGTCAAAACTCAGGTTCAGTATACGGTCGCCCTGTGTTTTGATGATCTTTAATTCAGCAATAATATTGTTTTCGGCAAGGCGGTCCTTCACAAAATTTGCCTGCCACAACGCCAGGTCGCTGCCACGTGTACCGATGATAAGTTTTCTGTCCAAGAGAGGGTTTGATTATTTGCCCGCAAATTTAGCTTTTTGCGGGGATGATTAGATGATTAATTTATAATATGAGCACGGTGCGAACCTGCAGTAAGATATATAACTCATTTTAGGTATATTTTCGTAATGGGCAATTTATTTACTTTGTTATGTACCTGCAAGACGATGAAGATCATGAATATTATAGCAAGAAAACAGAACCGTTCTAACGATTTAGCTACCAAAGCATTAGTTGTTTTTATTTACCTGTTGGCTATGGCACTCATGCTTTTCGCAGCCTTTGAACTGGGCAAGCATGTGATTTGGTTTTTTAATTGATCGCGATATTAATCCCCCTAACTGATCTTACTATTATTTAATCCTGTTTCCTTATTACAGAAAGCCGCTGTCAAAAGCGGCTTTTCTGCTTTACTGCGGGGGTAATATCAGTTATTCTTTACTATCGACATACCTTATTTTAGGGATTAACTTCCAGCAATTAATATCGTTTATTTAGGAAATTAAAAACGATAAAATGCTTAAGCTGATAAAAAGTCAAGCCCGGGCAAATGACGGGGTAATGAGCTTGGTGGCCGTATTAATAGGTATACCGGCAGGGACATGTTTACTGCTGCTGGCAATGGCTTTGTTAAGGGCTATCTTCGGAGTTTTAAATTGATCGCAGGTTTTAGTTCCCGCTTTAAGCTCAGGAATTGATCAGTATCTCTTTCGCCATGATCATCGGTACGCTGATGTACTTTTTTTCCATATAGGCGATCACTTTTTCCAGCACCTCGCGCGACTCTTTGTCCATGCTCTGAACTTCATCGGCAAAAACTGTATTAAGCGCGGTTTTTCGTATTTCTTTTATCTTTTCAGGCACTTCGCGCATAGCTACTTCAACGCGGCGCTGCTTTAGCATAGGAACAAATTCGATGATATTTTGCTCAATTATCTTTTCGGCATGCACCAATTCCTCGTAACGCTCCTGCATATTCTTTTTTGCAATATCGTTAAGCGATTGCACCTCGATAAAATTAACCGGGAACTCAGCCAGAACTTCGGGCGCTGTATCATTCGGCACTGCCAGGTCAACGATGGTTTTCTTATCCGTTTCACCATTCAGCAAACTACGGTACAATTCCCTGGTAATGATGGGCTCTTTACAGGATGTACAGGTAATGATCACATCAAAACCTTTTTTGTATTCCGGTAATTCATCAAGGGTGAAAGCTTCTCCGCTCAGGTCGGCTGCCAGGTCTTCGGCTTTGGATAAGGTGCGGTTAAAAACTGCGAAATTGGAAAATTTATGTTTTTGAAGGTATTTGGAGATGTTCCGGTTAGTTTCGCCAGCGCCGATGATCAGTATACGGGCATTGGAGCATTGTTTAAGATCTTTAAGTTTTCGGTAAGCGAGAGAGACGACGGAGATAGGGTTTTTGGCGATGCTGGTGTGGGTATAAACTTCCTTGGCAGTTTTGACCGCGGTGCTCATCACCATGCGCAGGTAATCGCCCGTCAGGCCCGCGTCTTTGCAGCATTCATATGCCTTTCGCATCTGGGGCAGTATCTCCTTTTCGCCCACCACCATGCTTTCCAGCGAGCACGAGGTACGCAGTAAATGGTTCAGCGCCTCGTTATCTTCATATACTGTCCCACCCTTAATAAAAGTATCGATATGGTTGGAACAGATGCCCATATCCAACGCATGAATAAATTTTGTAATGAAGTCGTTGTCGATGGGGTTAGCTGTGGCCATCACAAATTCGACGCGGTTGCAGGTGGCAACATAAAATATCTCCGGAATGTCGAACAGTACTTTTATCTTTTGCAGCTTCTCCGTCAGGTTCTCCTGGCAGATCACCAATTTCCCCAATTCCTTCAGCTCGATCTGCTTGTGCGTAAAAGCAATTATTTTTAAATACTTCAACTCGGTTTTAATTTTAGCCCAACAAAAGTAACAGGATTAGCTTAGCGTAGTGTCAACACTTTGTCATTCAAAGCAATTTAGAAGGTTTCTAAATAACAAATTCTGTGTATTCCAAACCATTTTAACGCAATACAGTTATCCTGTTCTGATGATATACCGATCAATGCAAACCTTTAAAAAGATCAGCCTGATCGTATTTATAATATTTTACCTGTTTGCCGGCATCAATCACTTCCGTAACCCTGCCTCGTACCTGCGCATCATTCCTGCTTATATTCCTTATCCGGCAGTTGCTAATGTTCTTGCCGGTTGCTTCGAGATATTGTTTGCGATAATGATGGCTGCTCCTAAAGTAAGAAAATTTGCAGCATGGGGCATTATTTTAATGCTGATCGCATTTTTGCCGGTGCACATCAGCATGATCGGCAACGCTCCTTTAAAACTGGGCAACCTGGTTGTTACACCCTTTTTGGCCTGGTTAAGGCTGGTTGTATTGCAGCCGTTATTAATATTATGGGCGTTTTGGTTTACAGGGCAAAGCGATTATGCAGAGCATTGGCCGCACACATCGCGATGACGCAAAAGTCAGTTTTACGGCAAACTTACGCCGCATTTAAAGCGTAACTTAGTTATAATAACGATACTTGCGCATGAATTTAAATAGTGCCCGCAAAAAGGGCCGCAAATTTCTAAATCCTGTTCCGACAAACGAGGTCGGGTTTAACAAGTTCTTTCCTATTTTAAACGAATATATAAGCAATAAGGCAGAGACTATCCCCAAAATACCCCTTGGCCCGTTTACAACAGATCCGTCCGTTTATAAAAAGAAACCTGCAAGCGGTTTGCGCATCACCCTGATAGGGCACTCGAGTTTATTGATAGAAATTGACGGCAAACGGATATTGACCGACCCGGTATGGAGCGAACGCGCATCGTTCCTGTCTTTTATGGGCCCGAAGCGTTTTTTTGAGCCGCCATTACCGTTAAACATGTTGCCAAAATTGGATGCTGTTTTATTGTCGCACGATCATTATGATCACCTAGACAAAGCGACCATCAAATTTTTTGCGGGTAAAAATATACCTTTTTTTACCTCGCTGGCCGTGGGGAACTACCTGGAAAAATGGGGCATCGATCCTAATCTTATCACCGAATTGGATTGGGGCGATAGTGCTATGATAGCCCCGGATATGATATTGACCTCAGTGCCTGCAAGGCACTTTTCCGGCCGCGGCATTGTCAACCGTAATGAAACTTTGTGGGCCGCCTTCGTCATCAAGGGCCCCGAGCATAATATCTTTTTCGGGGCCGATTCGGGCTGGTTCGACGGTTTTGCAGATGTTGGAAAAGTTTATGGCCCGTTCGACCTGACGATGCTCGAGATAGGCGCCTACGGCAAATACTGGCCCGACATACACATGGGGCCAGACAATGCATCGAACGCGCACCTGGCGTTGAAAGGTAAACTGATGATGCCCATTCACTGGGGTACTTTTAACCTGTCTACCCATGCATGGTACGAGCCTATTGAAAGGCTTTTGCAATACGGCGAGGAAAAACATATCGACCTGTTTATACCTGAGCCGGGCAAGCCAACTGAAGCTATAGGTCCGCTGAATTCGGAATGGTGGGTTTCTTCCAAGTCCTGAGTCGAAAGTCTTAAGTCAGGAGCCGACTGTAAATTTCGGAGTTAAGATCCTCGATTTAAAAAACCTCTTTCAAATGTTTGTAATTAGCTTTGATTGTGTCCACTACCTCATCCATCCGGCCGTTCAAAACTAATTTCGACATAGAAAGCGCCATACCTTTTACCTGTTCAAACTCCACTTTCGGCGGCATGGCCAGGGCGTTAGGATCAGTAAAGATATTGATCAACACCGGGCCCTTATATAAAAATGCTTCTTTCAGCGCTTGTTTTACTTCATCCGGGTCTTTCACTGTCATGCCTTTCATACCCATTGCCTGCGCCACCATAGCAAAATCAGGGTCGTACATATCGGTTTGCCAGTCGGGTATACCGGCAACTTCCATTTCCAGTTTTACCATTCCCAGCGACCGGTTGTTGAACACGATCACCTTAATGGGCAACTTGTATTGGGTGATGGTGGCCAAATCGCCCAGTAACATGGAAATACCGCCATCGCCACAAAGGGCAACCACCTGCCTGTCCGGGCAGGTTAAGGCTGCACCGATAGCCTGCGGCATAGCATTCGCCATAGAGCCATGATTGAACGAGCCCAGCATTTCGCGTTTGCCTGTGGCGTTGATGTAACGTGCACCCCATACGCAGGACATACCTGTGTCTACCGTAAAGATGGCATCCTTAGCAGCGATACCATCTATCATTTTAGCCACGAATTCAGGGTGTATCAGTTCCTTTACCCCTCCGTCATCTACATAAGTCTGCATGTTCTTTTTTACCTCGGCATAAAGTTTCAGCTGAGCCTGCAAAAAACTATTATCGGCTTTCTGCGGCAATAACGGCAACAAAGCCCGTAAGGTATCTTTTATGGAACCGGATAAACCTATATCCACCTTTGCGCGGCGACCAATGCGCTCAGGCTTGATATCCACCTGCACTATCTTGCAATCGACCGGCATAAATTGGGTGTATGGGAAATCTGTACCCAAAAGGATCAGCAGATCCGACTCATTCATGCTATGAAATGCCGACGGCAAGCCGAGCAGGCCGGTCATTCCCACCTCGTTCGGATTATCATACTGAATACTCATTTTCCCGCGGAAGGAATATCCCACGGGAGCGTTCAGCCGCCCGGAAAGTTCGACCACTTCGTCGTGGGCATCCGAGGCGCCGATGCCGCAAAATATCGTGATCTTACTGTGCTGCTGTATTAATTCAGCAAATTGCTTCAAGTCATCGTCAGACGGCTTTACCTCGGCCACCGGGTTGTAATTTTGCACAGAAGTGATGATGTCCTCCGCATCCATTTTAGCGAGGTCGCCGGGCAACCCAACAACGGCCACACCTTTTTTGTGCAAAGCATGCTGGATACCTGCCTGTAACATCCGGGGAAGCTGCGCCGGTGTGGTAGCTACCTGGTTATAGCAACTGCAATCGTCAAAAAGCTTCATGGTATTGGTTTCCTGGAAATATTCCGATCCGAATTCGGTACTCATTACCGTAGAGGCAATGGCTATAACCGGCGCGCCGGATTTGTGCGCATCATACAATCCGTTGATCAGGTGCACATGCCCCGGCCCGCTGCTGCCTGCGCAGCAGGCCAAGCCACTTAATTGCGCCTCGGCACTGGCAGCATAAGCACCTACTTCCTCGTGCCGCACATGTATCCATTGTATCTGACCGTTCCGCCGTACTGCGTCATTCACTTCGTTCAGGCTGTCGCCAGTTACCGCATATATTCTTTTAATACCGGCATTTACCAGCATTTCCACCAGTTGGTCCGCTACATTCTTCGCCATGGTTTTGATTTTATTTATCTAATCAACATCTGCAATATTTTAAAGTTTGTACCTTGCTTTATTAAACTATTATTATGGGACGTATCGTAATAGTCGCCTATAAACCTAAAGAAGGTATGGCCGAAGAGCTTAAGGCGCTAATGAAAACCCATATGCCCCGGTTACGTGCGGAAATGCTGGTAACCGACCGTGAATCAATTATCGCAGAGGCGGCCGATGGCACCATCGTCGAAGTTTTTGAATGGCTGTCGGACGAGGCTATCCGGCAGGCACATGAAAACGCGAACGTGCGGCAAATGTGGAGTGAATATTTTGCTGTGTGCGATTGCATTCCGTATGGCAATTTAGCCGAGGCTTCGCTTACGTTCCCCGGCTTTAAGCCGCTTAACTAAACAACAATTAATGGAACCACAGATAAATGCGATAACCATTGCTGCACAGGACATCCAGTCGTTAAAAAGATTTTACAACCAGGTGCTTGAATGGAAAATACTGACGCAAAATGACAAAGTGGTGATGTTCAGGCTGAACAACACTATCCTGACCATTTGCGCAACGGATGTTTTTACAGAATATTCCGGCATGCAACCCGTGAGTTCAGAGGAAAAGAGCTTTTACTTAACTGTCAACCTCGATTCGCCCAAGCGTGTTGATCAAACTTTACAAAAGTTAGCTGCCCTGAATGTGGATATTGTAAAAATGCCAAAAAAAGCTTTTTGGGGTGGATACAGCGGCTTCTTCGCCGACCCGGAGGGAAACCGCTGGGAAGTTTGCTTTAACCCGGCGCCGAATACGATTGTCTAGGCGCTAAATTATGACTTACTCTGTTAGACAAATGATTGAAAGTAGTCCGGCGCTAAGCTCGACTACACCCATTTATACAGACACTTTCGCTTTAACAATTGGGGGCGTTCTGAATATCTATGACGACTTAACAAAAGAAGACCATGACTTGATAATTGGCGCGGAAAGACTTAGTCAAATTCAATTTGCAGGCAATAAATTAAATGACAAGACCCTCCGTTACATCAACGAAATGCTTTTGCCCTCTAAACCAAATATTTGTTTGAGGATTGCATTAAATGGGCAAGGGGCTTTCGACAGCCTGGACTTTCTATCAAATCTTCCAAACTTGAAAAATCTTACTACAGACTTATTCAAGACCAATGAGATTGAGAAAATCAACAAATATTTAAAATTGAACGTTTTGGCTATCGGAACACACAAAGTTTCTTTAAAGCCTATTATTCAACAGGCCGCCCTAAAAAATCTATTTATTTTTAACCAACCCAAAGACATCGAAATAGTAGGACAAATGCCCTGGCTTGAAAATCTCACCTTTTCAATGCAAACTTTAAAGAGTCTCGATTTTTTAAGTCCATTAAGCGAACTGAAAGAACTACATTTCATGCTTGGCGGGACAAAGAATTTATCCAACCTACCAAACATTGGCAAAATTGAAAAGCTATCGTTTATGTGGGTGCGACAACTTATGATTGAAAATCTTTTACCTATCAATGAAATGAGGCATTTAAAAGAGCTATCTTTTGACACACAGGTACATTTGACTGATTTAGATTGGCTAAAAGACAAGAGCATCAAAACCGAAATAAGAAACTGCAAAAAATTTAAGCAGTAAGATTTTTACATAAGCGCGAATTACTTAGACCTGCTCAATCCAGTTGCCGTCTTCCTTGATGATACCGATCAGTTCATCCAAAGCATTGGCTGAATTGATGTTTTTCTTCACCGCTTCCTTACCTCTGTAAAGGGTCACCTTATCCGTTCCCGAACCAACATAACCGTAATCCGCATCCGCCATTTCACCCGGACCATTAACGATACAACCCATAATGCCGATCTTGAGGCCTTTCAGATGGCTTGTCCGGCTGCGTATCATTTGCGTAGTTATCATCAGGTCGAACAGGGTACGCCCGCAGCTAGGGCACGATATATATTCCGTTTTTGATATCCTGGAGCGTGTCGCCTGTAAAATACCAAAGGCTGTCGATGTAATTACTTTTGTTTCGATTCCAGGTGCGTCTATCCATATCCCATCGCCGAAGCCGTCAACCAGCAACGCGCCGAGGTCGGTAGAGGCGTAGAGTTGTAAGTTCTGAGTCCTGAGTCTTAAGTCTTCAGTCGTTTCATCCGGAGCTGACTTCAGACTTCCGACTTCAGACTTCAGACTATACGAACGCTTAATTATCACCGGAACATCCAGTCCCAATTCTTCCATTTTAAAAAAGAAAGTCCGCTGGTCGGCCATGCCGTGTAGTTCATCTGTTTCCAGCACGAAAACCAAACTTTTATCTAAAGTGATCGACCCGAACTCATCCGACTCCACATCCGAAGATTTGATACGGACCAGGTTAAGGGCCGATGTTCTATCTTCTGCCGCAATATATTCCGGCAAAGTAAACACCGGGTGGCACAATGTTTTGTCGGCCAGTTTTTGCCACGTTGGATAGTTATAAAGTTGCTTTAAATTCCCCGGGAAAGTAAATGACGGTAAGGCATCCGCCAGGTACACAAAATCTACAGACTGTTCACCCATCTGGTATTTGTCCAGCAATGGCGAATAGATATACCCGGCATCATTCAGTACAGCAGGATCTTTCAGATTGGAATGCGACAAGTCGACCACTACACGCGGTACCATATGCCCGCCGATGAACGCGTTGGCTTCGTAGGTCTCTCTTTTCTTATAGGAATAAGGATCATGTGCAGGTGAAAGGTTAAAGGTTAAAGGAGAAAGGTTTTTCTCCTCTCCATCATTCCCTTTCACCTTTGGCCTTTCGCCTTTTGCCCTAAGCGCATAGCGCTGTACCAAGGCAATAGCCACGGGTGCTTCCGCTTCAGGTTCTTCGGTTAAGGATACACGTACGGTATCGCCCAGGCCGTCTTCCAGCAAAGTGCCTATGCCTACTGCCGATTTGATACGCCCGTCTTCGCCGTCGCCGGCTTCGGTAACGCCCAGGTGCAGCGGGTAATTCATGCCTTCAGCTACCATGGTTTCCACCAGCAACCGGTATGCCTGAACCATCACTTGCGGATTGCTCGATTTCATCGATATCACCAGCTCGTAATAATTCAGCATCTCGCATATCCGCATAAACTCCATCGCGCTCTCCACCATACCCTGCGGGGTGTCACCATAACGGCTCATGATGCGGTCGCTTAACGACCCATGATTGGTGCCGATGCGCATAGCGGTGCCATATTCCTTGCACACCTTTACCAGTGGTGAAAATTTCTGGTAAATGCGTTCCAGTTCAGCCTGGTATTCGGCATCGGTATAGTCTATCTGGTCGAATTTCTTTTTGTCGGCGTAGTTACCGGGGTTCACCCTCACCTTTTCTACAATACGCGCGGCAACTTCAGCAGCATTGGGGGTAAAATGAATATCGGCCACCAAAGGCGCTGTATAGCCGCGTGCCCGTAATTGCTTTTTGATCTCCGCCAGGTTCTGCGCCTCCTTAATGCTTGGCGCGGTGATCCGCACATACTCACAACCGGCGTTGATCATCCTTATCGATTGCTCTACCGTACCAATGGTATCCATGGTATCGGTAGTGGTCATGCTCTGGATGCGGATAGGGTTGTTGCCGCCCATAGGTACATCGCCGATATGCACCTCGCGGGTCACAAAACGAGAGTATTCGGTTAACGAATTACAGTAACGGCCGGGAAGTGATTTAATGGCATCAGCATTCATGCTGCAAAAATACGGATTTGTTATTTCAGACTTATGAAGTTTCAGAAACTTCGTAAGTCTGCCAACCGCCAACTTAAAACTGCCAACTCACTTTTCCTCCATCATTTTTATGGCCTCGTCATATTTGGCAATCAGCGATGGTGCCCTGTCAAATGCCCAGCCTTTGTAATTATCGCGCATCAGCACCAGGCTGGTGTGGATATTCTCCTGCCTGCGAGAATCGTAGGTTAAAAATATGTCGGCCACTTTATCCTCCAGCTTATCTATTCTTGCCTGCTGTGCGTATATATCGGTTAGTTTTGCTATCAGGGCGAAGTCGGCCTTGGTGATAATGTCTTTACTTTTAGCTACCTCCCAGGCTACCGTGCTTAGGTCGCGGTATTGGATACCGTCAGGCGCCAGCAGCTTTAGATGAAACTCGTCGTTCACAATGATCTTTTGCTGAAATTCTTTTGACTGCAGGGCCGAATCAATGTTCCTTAACACCATTTTCTGGTAGGTATATTGCTCTGCTTCAGCTTTTTTGTTTTTTACCAGCTCTTCCTTAATATTTTTCAGCAACTCCTTCGTTTCATTTTTTTCGTGCAGCCCATTAAAATATTCGGTAAGCACTAACGCCAGCAGCACGCTGAATATGATCAAAACCGACTCGCCCAGGTACTCTTTTATATCGCGGAGCACATAAACTTCGGGTTTATCTTTTTTATGGTGTGTTTTTGGTTCTTCGGCAGGCGTGGCTGGCTTGTCTTTCATAGCGCTGATTTACAGCTTAAAAATAGAAAGAATTCCCGGATGTTATAAATCGAAATACTGCAAAATTGTAATATTATTCCGGGGAGCGTTACAACCTTCAACCCTTACAACATTTCAACATATTCACAAATTAAACATTACCTTCAAAAGCACGATCCTTCCCGGCAAGGTATAGGAACTTGCCGTCAGGGCATTGGCCGACAGGTAAAGCGCATTGTAGGTTTTGACATTCAAAAAATTGGCGGCGCTTAGTTCAAAGTCGGCTTTGAGTTTAGTTAAGCGGTATTTTACTGAAGCATCCGCAAAAAAGTATTTCAGATCCGGGTTTCCCTGCTGGCGGGTAAAGTAATGCTCACCTGAAAGCTTGAACTGCAGTTCGTCCATCGGGTTATAATTCACGGATGCTTGTTGCTGCAATTGATCAATATGAAAAGCCGATGCTTCCACTGTTGAGTGACTGGCGGTTTGGATGCCTGTAGCCTTGTAGCTGAAATTCACCTGGCTGCTCACTTTGGTCTCGGCGCCAAAACTCAGCGATTCGGTTTCGGTATTAAAAGGCAGCAGCGTATTGTTCTGTATCTGTACCGAGCGGCTGCTTTGCCATTGAACGCCACTGCTGAAAGTAGTGCGTAAGGCAAACGAATATTTGCTCACCGATCCGTTCAGCATCCACGAATCGGTGCTGTTGGGATAAGGAAGCATGACACGTTTCTGCACATTGTTGGTGATAATGCTCGACGAAATATTGTTGGCACTGGTATGGCTATAAAGCGCATTAACACTAACGAAAAATAAAATTAGCGCCTTACGATAGTTGAAACCGATACCGGCCTGCTGGTTTTGCTGCAACGTCAGATCAGCACTATTAGCGTAGAGTGTGCGGTAATCCCTCAGTATATTTCCCTGGTAAATATCTTCAATGGTGCCTACCTGGTTCCGGTAGTTGTACATCAGGTTCAGATAATTTTCCGCGCTAACCTGGTATTTCATCCTGAATTGCGGGTTGAAATAAAGACGTGTCAAACTCCTGTTCAGCGCGTAGGTAGTATCCGAATAATCGATCTGCTGCAATGTGAGCGGCAGCGTAAGATTGGCTTTAAGCTTATCGCCCGGTATATCGTAAGCCAACTCGGTATAAGCCTTCTTCTTCATCCAATTAAGGTGATTAATCGCACTGTCTGATTGCAGGCTGACGCTGCTATTGTTCTGAATAACGCCCAGGTTCGATGTCAGCGTTTGCGACTGTACGCTAAAACCAGCCCTGAAACTTTGCGTAACAACATTGCCCGGTATTTTGAACGAGAGGTAGTTGTTGGTATACCATGTAGGAACATTCACATGCTGGATCAGTTGCGAATAAGGCACACCGTGGTTAAATAGGGAGTCGTTGTAACTGGGTTGTATGGAACGATTCTCCGGCTCGGTTGTATGACTGAAATAAGAATATGCCTGGATGACATAATTGGATTTCAGCGTCCTGATCAGGTTGAACTCGTTAGAGAAACTGAATGCATTATCGCGGAAATTCTGTCCTACCACGCTTCCGTTGGTATTGAGCGCCGAATTCCAGGCCGAACGGCTACCGTCCATCAACAGCACGTTATTCAGGTAATACTTGTCCTGGTTTATATTCAGGGTAAATCCGGCATGAAATATATCCGGCCTGTACCGGGTGTGCTGCGTTTCGGTGTAACGCACCGTATCGCCCGGCAGAAAAATATTAGTTCGCTGATTATAATCCTGTTTTTGGTTATCGTGCAGGTAGTAAGCATTCACTTTCAGCTGAACTCCTTTTTTCAGGTTCACCAGGTTGTTCAAATTTAATATTCCGGCCTGGTTAAACAGGTACCGGTTCTCGGCCAAAGCAGGTGTATTGACCGAGCCGAGAGAAAGCACCGTTGCCGGGATATTGTTATCGATACGCTGCATGTAGTCGTTATAGTTGTGCGATACCAGGTCCTGCTGCAAGTCATGACCGGTGTTATTACCGTTCAGGTAATTGATGGCCTTATATTTATCCTTGAACATCATCGCGTTCAGCTCAGCATCGTAATTCCCGGGCAAGCCCGCTCCAATGCTTTCCTGCCCTACCATCTGTAGCTTGGCACCCTTTTTAATGCTCAGATTTAAAGCCACATCATCGCTCATTACTTTGTTTTGAAGTGCTTTAATAGGCTGATCATTCTGGATCACCTGCACCTTATCAACCACGCCCTGCGGGATGGTGTTGGTGGCAATGTTGTATTTATCATCCAGCAGGTTATCACCGCCGATATACACCGTACTTATTGGCTTGTTGTTGTAGCTGATCTTCCCGTCGGCAGCTACAGTTATTCCGGGAAGCTTTTTGATCACTTCGCCTATGGTCCTGTCCTGCGGATTAGCGAATTCCGAAACTTTGTAGCTAATCGTGTCGCCATTTACACGCAGTACCGGCCGGCTGCTTTTGATCACAACAGCCTGCAACTGGTTAACGGAAGCCTGCAGCACAAAATCAACAGGCCCGGTGCCTGTAATACTTTTTGCCTGACTCTTATAACCCATGCTCCGCACTTCAACCATAAGACTATCCGTCTTTTGTCCCTGTGGAAGCACAAGGTTATATGTTCCGTTATCTGTCGTTGTGCTATAGGCCACAATGGCATTGCTTGCCTTGTTTTTCAGGTTGACAGTGGCGAAAGGCACAGCCTTATCCGTACTATCTTTAACCGTTCCGTGAACGTTTCCCTGGGCAAAACAGAGCGTAGAAAGTGCCATGCCGCATAGCAGCAGTATAAAAGCTCGCATAAAACGCCTGTTATTTCTCCGGTAATTCGATCGGGTTATTGTTAACCGGCTGCGGACCCATCTTGATGTTTATCTTCATCTGGTCTGAACCTGCCGGCCTGTTGGCATTGTGTGCAGCCATCATGGATTGTACAAAGGCATCAGGGTCTTTACGCATGGCCTCCTGTAACTTGCTAAACTCTTTGTCGGTTGTTTTGATAGCGTTTTTGGGCAGTTGTATGATATTGGGATCGCCGCCATTGTCTCCGCCTATCACTATCATCCGTGGCCCCGGGCCGTCACTTTTTGTTTCAGCCAGCTTTTCTTGTTTATCGGGTTTGGTAACAAACACTTTTTCTACACCATCAAACATAAACTGCACATCTTTCTTCGCATCATAAGCTTGCACGATAACACCGGGCAGACCGTTCAGCTTCCATGGGCCAACGTGCAGCGGCATATCGGGGCAGAACCAGGCGGTATAATCGCGTCCTTTGAAATGAGCGGCAGCCTTCTGGCAATGCAAGCCCCCGAACGTCGCGGTATCATTACTTATTTTCCAGTCAATAGCCGGCATGGCATCGTCTATCAGGTAGGTATCCATAACCAGCGGTTCTTTCCTCGCCAGCTTTTTATCATTGGGGAACTGGTAATACTCGCTGGATGAACCCCGCCTGTGCCTTTGAATGTTAAAATGACCGTCCGGCGAACTGGCCAGCGCCGCTTCCATTTGCTTTTTAGCTTCGGCCTGCTCAAGTATGTTGTCATAGCTTCTGTAAGCGCTTGAGTTTCTGCCTATATACAGCCCCATGTTTTCGGTATAAGGATGGTCGCGGTTCGTGGTATCGCGTACATGGGTAAATTTGTAATGCACCAGTACCTGGGCGGTGTCGGGTTTTTGGGCTTCGGCGGCCTGGCATGTTCCTGCCAGCGCTGCGCATATTGCTAAATATATTTTCATGATTATTGGTTTTCAGGTAATTCAATGGGGTTATTGATCACTGGGCCCATTAGCGGAGGACCCATTTTAACCTGATCCATTTTAGGGCCGTTGCCCGCGTTTACCGCCTGTACAACGCCGTTAGGATTTTTTCTCATGGCTTCCTTCAATTTGTCAAAATCCTTTTGCGTGGTTTTTATCGAACCGGCGGGTGGCGCTATCAAATTCATGTCGTCATCCAGGTCGCGTAGTATAGGGGGCAGGTCTTTTTTATCAACTGCCGGCCCATTTCCCTGTGATGTAGGCACCGCTTTTTCTACCCCGTCAAACTGAAATATTACTTCGTTTTTTGCATCGCGCGCATCTACGATCACGCCGGGCAAGCCAGTCAGTTTCCAGGGCCCGGTGCGTACCGGCAGATCGGGGCAGAACCATGCGGTGTAATCCCTGCCTTTAAAATGACCTGTGGCTTTCTGGCAATGCAGGCCCCCAAAAATTGCGGTATCGCCGTTGGTTTTCCAGCCGATCATGGGAAGCGGGCCCTCGATGGCATAATTGTTGGCCATTAGCTGATCCTTGGTCAGTAATTTTTGCTGATTGGGATACTGATAATATTCAATGTTCGAACCTACGCCTCTTCGGTTTATCATGGGGTGTCCATCGGGGCTGGCGGCAACCGCTTCAGCAAAGGCTTTTTTAAATTGCGCCTTATAAACTACACCATCGTAGCTCCTGTAAGCGCCCGCGTTTTTACCTACATACAATACCATATTTTCGGTGTAAGGGTGCGCCCTGTTTGCCGTGTCCCTCACCCACGAGAACTTGTAGTGTACCAGTAACCGCGCTGTATCCGATTTTTGGGCTTCAGCTGCAATACACGTCGTTAGTAAAGTGACGACCATTAGTAATTGCCTATTCATAATTGTAGTAATTTTAAGCAATACTATTTTTTGCGCGTCAACCAATAAAAACTTTGGTACGAACAGCATTTGTAAGCCGATGAAATAAAGATATTTGTTATTTGGGATTTCAAAAACCGGCAGTTTATACCGTTATTGCATGGGTTAACAACATTAATTTTTTAGGCAGTCCCGCTGTTTTATTTTTGTTGATATGTTTAAAATAAGGAAGAAAGACTGGATAGAAATCGTGTTGCATGTTGCCTTTTGGGTTGGCGTTTTCTATACGCTTTTGTCGCTTACCGAGACGCACGTAACCATACGCGTTGACCATGCCGTTGGTGTCAAAAAAGATCCTGTTATGATAAAGGACGTCAGGCATGCGTTGTCGGCTCACTTATTTATCACACTGGGATTTCTTGTCCTGTTATTCTATGGCAACATCTTCTTGTTATTTAAAAAGGCTTTGCAATTCAAAAATATATTGATCAGGGTGGCTATCCCTGTGGCTTTTTTTGCCGGCGTGTTCGCGGCGAATTATTACATGGATCATTTACTATATGCGCCGGTAAGCGATCAGCCATTCAGGCGTACTTTTAAATTCGACCAGCAAACCGAAGCTCCTCCCATGTTGCCTGTTATAAAAAACAACCTTGTGTTACGATCTGATGCTATGGTATTTACCAGGGATGGGTTGTCCAATACCGTATTGTTCATTTTCATTATCGTATTCGGGCTTTCTATAGCTTATTTTTTCCTAAAGGAATGGTCAAGAACCGAACAAATGCGATCACAGCTGGCAGCAGTTCAGCTGGATACCGAGGTGAAATTCCTGAAATCGCAGGTAAACCCGCATTTCCTTTTTAATACGTTGAACAACCTTTTTTCGATGGCGCAAAGTAAGGGCAATGAAGACCTGGCAGACGGCATTTCGAAACTTTCGGGGATGATGCGCTACATGATCTATGAGAGCAATGAGGAAAACGTGCCATTGAAAAAAGAGATCGAATACCTGGAGAATTGCATCCTGCTTAATAAATTGCGTTATGCGGATGATGAGGTAAAGGTAGTATTCAATTATCCTGCGCAAACAGAAGGCATTTTGATAGCCCCTATGCTCTTTATCCCTTTTGTCGAAAATGCCTTTAAGCACGGGGTGCTGATAGGCCATACTTCTGAAATCTATATTGCTATTGCAGTTACCGGACAGCAGTTGCTGTTCCGTTGCGAAAACGCAGCCTATGAGGTTAAAAAAATGGACGAGAAAAGCGGTATCGGGCTGGAAAATGTAAAGCGGAGGCTCGAACTGGTTTATCCCGGCAAGCACAGCCTTGAGATAAGAAATGCTGATGGTAAGTTTTTGGTTGATCTTAAAATTGACCTGGAATGATGTACTTTGCCTCACCCCTGCCCCTCTCCAAAGGAGAGGGGTGCATTAAACAGCCGCCATTTTTCAACCGGACATCCAAAGTCCTCTCCTTTGGAGAGGATTTAGGTGAGGCGACCCTTAAAATTGACCTGGAATGATAACCTGTATAGCAATTGATGATGAGCCCAGGGCCCTGGAGGTGATAGAACGGTATTGCCAGAAAAGTAATTTGACCGATCTTAAGGCCACCTTCCGAGAGCCGGTAAAAGCCATTGAATTCCTGAATAGGGAAAAGGTGGACCTGGTATTCCTCGACATTAACATGCCCGATATCAGCGGCTTACAATTAATTCAGACTCTGGCAGATAAACCGATGGTAATTTTCACCACGGCTTACAGCACCTACGCAGTTGAAAGCTATAGCCTGAATGCCATAGACTACTTACTAAAGCCCATCACTTTCGATCGTTTTTTAGCCGGGGTAAATAAAGCTGCCAACTTACTTCAAACTAAAAACAGCAACAGCGCCAAAGACGATGAATCCGCAGCGGTATTCATCAAAAGCGGCTCGCAAACCTACCAGGTGCGCATAGCCGATATACTTTACCTGGAAAAGGACGGAAATTATATCACTGTTTTTCTGAAAGACAAGCAAATACTTATCAGGGAGAACATGGGCGATATTTTTGATCTTGTGCCTGCATCGGAGTTTGTGCGGGTGCATAAATCGTACGTGGTGGCTATCAAACATATCACCATGATAGAGGTGCACCAGCTTATTATTAACGGCACCAAGATCCCCATTGGGAGTACCTATCGCGAGCCTTTGAGAGCACGCTTGGGCCTCAAATAGTATACATTTCGTTTAATACTATTGATAATTTTTTTATCTTTCATCAGCAATTAAACTGGATGATCAATACCTATTACCTTATCGAAGGCAACGAGCAGATCGGGCCTTTTTCACACACCGAATTAATGGAGCGGGGCCTGTCGCCCGATGAAATGGTGTTATCGCCATTGACAAACGAGTGGAGTGCCGCTTCCAATCTGCCCGAGTTAAATAATTATTTCACATCGCAGGGAATTTATTTCCCTACAAAAGTCAATGCCGCAAATTTTTGGTGGCGGTTGCTGGCGTATATCATCGATTATGTCATGCTTATAATTGTCTTCGGGGTAGCGGGTACCTTTCTTGGTTTTATCGAGGCCTATACCGGTATACAAACCGAAAGCCTTTTTGATGATAGTAGTGATTTGACACTAAAGTTATTGCTTGTAGTCTGTTTCTTTCTGTATCATTCCATTTTCGAATCGACACGTGCGCAGGGAAGCGTAGGCAAGATTATTTGCCAGTTAAAAGTAGTTGATGCGGAAGGCAGAAGAATACGCTTACGCAGGGCGCTTGGCCGTAACCTGGCTAAAATACTCTCAAGTATTATGTGCGGTATAGGCTATCTTCTTATTTTTTGGAACGACCGCCACCAGGCGTTGCACGACCAAATAGCCAAAACGTATATAGTCAGGAAAACGAATTAGAAGTTAAGTTTATCTGTCAGATCAACCTATCCTTCATCACCAAAGTGCCTGCTATCATATCATGCAGGCATTGCTGCTGTTTATTAAAAAAGATGAGCAGGTATCCTATGAATAATGGCAAAAAGGAGAATAGCTTACAAAAATTACGGATAAATGCGGTGCCCGCGCTTATCCGTTTTCCCTCCATATCGCAAACCTTTATTTTCAATACCTGCTTGCCCCATGTGGCTTGTTTGTCCGAGCTTTCCATCACCACGTGATAAATAAAATTGGTAACGGGTATCAGTACTAAAAGGCTCAGTGCTATCACTATTCTTGATTCCCTGTCTGTCATAACTAACACCGCGGTAAACCCCAGGACAATATATATACCCGACACGGCCAGCAGATCGAGAGCACCGGCAAGCATGCGCTGGTCGAGACCTGCGAAGTATTGTGGTATTACACTCTGCTGTTTAAAATGGAACACCTGCCGTAGCTCGGCAATTTCGTGCGCCTCTTTGTAATCGGGCATTTCAGGTGTCTTTACAAAGTCGCCGGGCCTAAGCGTGCGCTCTTTCAGTTCATCCACAGAAAAAGGCCCTTCGGGTTTACCGTTGATAACGAGGATATATTTATTGTTGGAATGTTGCAAAGTTGAAATGTTGGAAAGTTGCCATAGCTATGACAAAGATAAACGCAGTCCGTTACATACAATTGCATTAAACAAAAAATGCAATGCCATCCGGTATAACCTTCAGGCATTGCAGCTTTCAAACTTAACAGAGATCTTTAGTATTTATGTACTTTAAAGTCGGATATACCGCCGCTTATATGGATGTATATTTTGTTTTTTGCTGATTCGAAACCGCTCGTTTCGTATTCGCCATTGCTCATCTTGTTAAAACCGTCAAAAGTATTTGATGACAGTCCCGAATCGGATTTGATGTGACAGGCAGCGTTGGAAGGCACATCGATGGTCACGTCCGACGCGCCGGTGGAAACGTTGATGTTTGTTTCGGCTAACGGTTGCCCTACTTTTACTTTAAAGGCCCCGGCCCCGCCGTTTATTTTAACCGACCTAACCTTATATTTAGAAAGGTCGAAGTCCAGGTCAGTAGCACCTGCGTCGATATTTACTTCCCATTCCGGGTTGGTATTCAACTTAATAGTGGCCACATTAGCATCGTTATTATTATCGCCCCAGCCCCATACGCCTTTATGATTTTTCATGATGAAATCCATCACATACACCGAATCTTCCTGGTGAGTAGTAAACTGGTACCTGCCATGGAATTCGTGCGTATTGGCGCTGAACAAATCTGCGGTAGTATCATTCAGCCTGTAGGTTGTTGCGCCGCCTTTGATATTTAGCTGCGCTACTTTTACTGCTGCGTTAAAAGGCTCTCTAAATTGGCTGTCGCCCGATACTTTTACCATTTTCCCGCTATCGCTATCATCAGAGTCGTTGTCGTCGCCATCGTCAAAATTGATATCATTGTCATCGTTATCCTTGTTGTAGTGATAACGGAAACCTGGCCACCAGTGGTTGCGATAATTAAAATTACCGAACAGGATAAGCGCGAAACCACCTACAATAACGGTGATCTTTAATATTGTTGCCCATGGCGACCTGTTGTTTGCGAACAGCAGGTTAACGCCGCCTATCACCAGGAATACGGGCCACAAGTGCCATATATTGTTCCATTGAAAATGGATGTACCCAAAATTATGCAGCAGGAAAGCCGCCCCGATCAATACCAGGATCATGCCCGGTACCAGTTTATCGTTTTTCATGATCTTAATTTTAAATTGTGTATTTAACTATTGCCCTGGTTATTCGGGGGTGTTGGTTTCGGCAGTATCGCCGTCGGTTTTTTCTTCTTTAAATGATTGCCACTGAGCATTCAGGTCCCTTTTCTTTTTTTCGCCCGATAACATCAGCACACAGCCTACGGTTATTAAAGCTATTGGCCACAGGTGCTCAAAATCCCAGTCGGGTAAAATATCGAGGTTATCCAGCAATATCGATCCGCCGACAACAATGAGTATCACACCAAAAATGATGGCCGCCAGCGAAGTTGTGCGGGGTGCCGGTTGAAATGGCGGATTGGGCTGCGGCGGGATATTGGTGAACGGGTTGCCCTGGAAAGGGTTGCCGCCAAATGGGTTACCAGTTGGGGGCACGGTACCTTCGGGGCCCTGCGGCGGTACGGTGTAATCAACCGTAGGGTCCATATAAGGGAAGGGCTTTTTTGGAAGCACTATCCACAGAACAATATACACAGGCAAACCGCTGCCATGAAATATACAGGCGAGCACAAAAAACAGCCGTACAAGGGTCACGTCTATTGTAAAATAATCGGCTAAGCCGGCACAAACACCGCCTATCTTTTTGCGGAATTCGTCTCTATATAATTTCTTTTCCATTTTGTTAAGTTTTAAATTTTGTGATTGGTTAACTTGTTACTTGTGATTAGTTAATTTGTATTTAGTGTCTTGTCGGACTGATTAACCAATCACCAGTTAACTAATCACCGGTTAACCCGTCACTAAACCTGCCCTGTTACGGGCCTTATTATTATTTCGTCGACGTTGGCGCCGGCGCTCATTTTATAAGTATTCACAATAGCCGAAGCAATATCTTCGGGTAGTATAAATTTATCTTCGCTGATGGTCGTTCCGGCCCATGAGTTGGTGAGCGTTGAACCCGGTATAACGGCGGTAACCTTTACCCCATGCGGCTGCAGTTCGGCCCGCATTACTTTCGTAAGCCCTAACAGCGCTACCTTGGTTACACTGTAACTGCCTGCTGCTGCGATGGGGTCAAGCGCCGCGACTGAACAGATGGTAAAAATATGACCTTCACGTTTTGCGATCATCTTTTTACCGAAATGTTTATACAGGTGATAGGCGGGCATCAGGTTAGTATTGAGTTGTTTGTCAAAAGCCTCGTCGCTTTCGTCCAGTATACTCACCGGGTCGAACATGCCCAGGTTATTGACAATAATGCTGATAAAACCTAATTCCTTTTCGGCACTGGCGGCAAAACCGAGCAATTGATCTTTTACACTGCCGTCAACCGTTTGCGTCATTACCTGTATGCCTGGGTTCATCTCTAGCAGTTCCAGCTTAAAAGCTTCCAGCTCCTGCTCGTTACGGGCGCATATCGCCAGGCTGATGCCATCCCTGGCCAGCGCAATTGCTGTGGCCCGGCCCATGCCTTTGGTTGCTGCGGTGATGAGAGCGTTTGTCATTTTAGTTTGATATATAATTGGTGATTTAAATCGAAAACAAATCTACTGTTGATTTATATACAACAAATATGCTTTTTGGGAAGTGCACTTTATTTCTCGGTGAATGGCGGAAAAAAAACGGTGAACGCGAAATGTGCAATGCCTGCTTTAGGAGGCATGACCGAGGAAAACAGATCAGTTGTCCCTGTTTGAGATAACAACAATAGCGGCGTTTACATTCATTATTTCCCCTGATCAACCAACGCAATACCCCGAAATGAGCATATTGTTTGGGGAGCATTATCCACATTCCCCATTTCAGGTAATAATTTTTTATTGCGGAAACGCCTGTTTACCTGCCGTTTAGGGCATTTCAATTAAAGGCATATTTATTGTTTTATTCACAATGTATTAATCTTAACTATTATGGAACCATCAACTATCGTAGGCCTCGTAATCACTTTGATCCCAATAACACTTATTATTTCCGTAGTTATTGTCAGGGGCAAAAAATTATTTGATTAAGCTTTTACATTCGTCTATAGCTGAACCTTCAATTACAATATCCTGAAGATATTCTATTCTGGCCGGGCATATCCGGCTTTTTTTGTCACTCGGCTTTAGGGTGATATTCCTCTGTCACATACTTTAACAGTTCGTCTGCATCATTCTTCAATAGTTTATTGTCGCGTATCATCTCATCCAGGTTTATCCGTACCAGCACCAGGTCGGTAGCTAATTGAGTTAAATCCTGTTGCTTCAGGTCGCGCATTTGTGCGTTGGGTGCGGGCAAACGATTAAACACCGCCTCCAGGTTAGCCGGTAAAAAGTGCAGCCGCATAAACGGGTCAATATAATTTCGCTGATATTGCAGCGCAATGCCTTCTACTGTGCTTGTGAGCGATATATGCCCCTCGTAGTTTGCGATGTAGCCAATTATCTTCGAATTGGAAAACTGCTTCAGGCGAAGTTCATTTTTTATTGCCGCTATAGCGCCGTTTGACGGATGGAACAGCCATAGGCTATGCGAGTCTGCTATCAGCTTTTGAATTTTTTTCAGATCAGCTTTTTCCGTGGGTTGCTGTAAAAGGCTGAACAATGTATCAGTCTCCTTCCTTATCGCGGTTTCGCCCAGGTATATTTCATGGAGGTGGGCAGTATCGGTCTTCAGATCGCGTACCAGTTGCGATGTCAGTTGGTTAACATGCTCATTGTCGCTGATATATTCACGGATATTTTCGGCAATAAAACCCATCATAACGGCAATAAATATCATAAGGCCCTCCAGTAGGTATTCTTTCCAGACTTTGGGCTTATGTTCCAGTTGAGGGTGATGATGTACTTCCATGTTTTCAGTTGGTGTGGTGCGCGTGGGGATCGGTGTATTTTCTGTAACGATTTTGTTGCGGCTGGCGGCAGATGCAGCTTTTGGCTTTGGTTTTTCAGCTTTCGGCTTAACAACACCTTTCGGTTTTATTCTTTGCCCTTTCACTTTATCATTATTTCCTTGGCTGTTTTCACTCATAGCGCTTCAAAACTAATTATTTTAAGAATAGCCATTTAATAAATCCCGGCAGAAAATATCCTGTCACGGCGATGTGGTCAAAACAATTTCACAATTTATGTTTTGTTAGGGTGAGTGAAGTGTTTTTCACATATTTACCGCTTAGGGCCGGTATGTGTTATATTAAACCGTATTTTTAGGCGTTTTACCTGTTTTAAATGTTTCACAGCTTAGGAAGATATTTACTTTTACTGCGTTTAAGCTTCAAAAAACCCGAAAAGTTCAGTGTTTACTGGTCTGAGGTGATGCGCGAAATGGTTTCTCAGGGTGTAGGGTCACTTGGTATTATCGGGATCATCTCGGTATTTATCGGTGCTGTAGCTACCGTACAGGTGGCTTTCCAGCTTTCCAGTCCCCTGGTGCCGCAAAGTATTGCCGGCAGTATCTCACGCGATTCTACCATCCTCGAATTCAGCCCTACCATATCGGCCCTGGTGCTTGCGGGCCGCATCGGCTCTAGCATTGCGTCGCAAATAGGTACCATGCGGGTGACTGAACAGATAGACGCGCTGGAGATCATGGGCGTAAATGCCCCCGGGTTCCTGATATCGCCAAAGATACTCTCCGGCCTGTCTATGGTGCCGCTGCTTACCGTTGTATCCGTAGCGCTGGGCCTTAGCGGCGGTTACTTGGCATGCATCGTTTCGCGCGATATAGCCCCTACAGATTATGTGGTCGGTTTACGCGATAGTTTCAACCCAATCATCGTTGGTGTATGCGCTGTAAAATCCATCAGCTTTGGATTTATCATCACTTCGGTTTGTTCATATTTTGGTTTTTATACCTCAGGGGGGGCGCTGGAAGTGGGGCAATCGGCCACCAAGGGTGTTGTTTTCAGCTGTATCTGGATATTATTTGCCGATCTGCTTATCACAAGTGTTATGCTATGATAGAGGTCAAAGACATACACAAAAAGTTTGGCGATAACGCCGTGCTGCGCGGAATAAACTCCCAGTTTAAAGCGGGTAAAAAGAATCTTATCATTGGTGGCTCAGGGTCGGGAAAAACAACCCTGCTCAAATGTATCGTCGGGCTGCACGAACCAACCAGCGGCGAGGTTTTTTACAACGGAGAGAACTTTACCGAAATGCACTTCCACGAACGTGTGCCTATCCGCAAGGAGATCGGCATGCTTTTTCAAAACTCGGCCCTGTTCGATTCCATGAGCGTCGAGCAAAATATCACGTTCCCGCTCAATCTTTTTACCGATATGAGCAAAAGCGAAAAGCTCGACCGTGCTAATTTTTGCCTGGAGAGAGTAAACCTGAAAGGCAAGGGTAAGCTTTTCCCTTCCGAACTTTCGGGTGGGATGAAAAAGCGCGTAGGTATAGCGCGCGCCATATCTATGCAGCCAAAATACCTGTTCGTGGATGAACCCAATTCGGGCCTCGATCCATTAACATCCATCCTGATCGACGAGCTGATCAGTGAACTGACCGAAGAATACAACACCACCACCGTTGTCGTTACGCACGATATGAACTCTGTAATGGGTATCGGTGACCATATCATCTTTTTATTCAGCGGAGAAAAATGGTGGGAAGGCACTAACAAGGAGATAGCCCATACCAACAATAAGGAGCTGAACAACTTCGTATTCGCCAGCCCGTTTATGAAAGCGGCGAGGGAAAAATTGTGAGTGGGAAAGTCCGGAAGTCCGAAAGTCGGCAAGACAACTTATATTTGTAAAAAAATTTTTCGGACTTTCCGACTTATGCGGACTTCCGGACTCAAAAATGATCCAACTCCTCACACCCACCCACTGGAAAGATTACGAGCTGATAGATTGCGGCGATTTTGAAAAGCTGGAACGCTTTGGCAATGTTATACTGATACGGCCCGAACCGCAGGCCGTTTGGGGTAAGGTTTTGCCGCAGTCGGAATGGCAAAAGTTGCATCATATTAAATTCAAGGGCCGCTCGGCTACTTCGGGCGAATGGCTAAAAAAGAATCCATCAACACCTGACCGCTGGCATATCGAATATAAGAACCCGGAGATAGCCATTAAATTCAGGCTGGCGCTTACTTCATTTAAACACGTCGGTATTTTCCCGGAACAGGCTGTAAACTGGGATTATTCGTCACAGATCATCAAAAAATTTAAAACACCGCAGCCCAAAGTACTTAACCTGTTTGCTTATACAGGCGGGGCATCGCTCGCTGCCCGGGCGGCTGGCGCCGATACCACACACGTGGATTCTATAAAACAAGTAGTTACATGGGGAAACGAAAACCAGGAACTTTCGGGCCTAAACAATATTCGCTGGGTGGTGGAAGACGCGCTGAAATTTGTAAAACGCGAGGTAAAACGTGGCAAAAAATACAACGGCATTATCCTTGATCCGCCGGCATACGGGCACGGCCCAAGCGGCGAGAAATGGAAACTGGAGGATCACATCAACGAAATGATGCAGGACGTGACGCAACTACTTGATCCTGACGAGCATTTCCTGATCTTAAACGCGTACTCATTGGGCTTTTCTTCCGTCATTATCGAAAACCTTATCAAAAGCGCCTATCCCAAAGCACAGAATTTAGAAACCGGCGAGCTTTACCTGCAGGCAACGTCTGGCATTAAATTGCCTTTAGGGGTATTTGGAAAGTTTTATAAGATGTGAGCTTTTGCCTATTATGTCATTTCGAATGAGCGCAGCGAAGAGAAATCTTATACATTATATCTGCGAGCGACGCATCTCGTTTAAGAATTCTCACTATCGTTCGAAATGACAAACTATTAGATAAATTTGCTACATGCCGAAGCTGAAATTAGTCTTCCTATTCTTCTTGCTCCCTTCCCTGCTTTTTGCACAAAAGCATTTTGATATCATTCTTAAAAACGGGAAGATCATCGATGGCGCCGGCAACCCCTGGTTTTACGGTGATGTGGGTATTGTAAAAAATAAGATCGTCAGTATCGGCGACCTATCCAAAAACAAAGCCAAAAAAACCATCGATGCTTCGGGGCTTATAATAGCGCCGGGATTTATCGATGTTCATACCCATATCGAAGGCGACGAAAAGAAAACGCCTACTGCCGATAACTTTATTTATGACGGCGTAACCACGGTGATCACCGGCAATTGCGGCAGTTCCAACATTGATATTGCAAAATACTTTAAGCAGCTGGATAGCATCAGGCTTTCCATTAATGTGGCCACTTTGATAGGGCACAATGATGTGCGGCGTGCCGTGCTTGGAGAAAAAGCAGTAACGCCCGATGAGGCCCAATTAAAGCAAATGGAAAACCTGGTGGAACAGGCCATGCGCGACGGCGCTGTGGGCTTTTCAACCGGGCTTATTTATACACCGGGGCTGTACTCCAAAACGCCCGAGGTCATCGCGTTAGCAAAGGCTGCCGCAAAATACCACGGGGTTTACACCTCGCACATGCGCAACGAGTCGGACAAGATATTTGATGCCATTAACGAAGCAATTGACGTAGGCAGGGAAGCGGGCATGCCCGTAGAGATATCGCACTTCAAAGTGGGGCTGCCCAACTGGAACAAATCAGACCAAATGATAGCCATGGTAGAAAAAGCCCGGGCCGAAGGTTTGGATGTAACGGTCGACCAATATCCCTATACTGCCAGCAGTACCACACTGAATGTTTTGCTGCCCGACTGGCTGCTGGATGGCGGGCGCGATTCGGTGATGAAGCGGCTGAACGATCCCGCTATTCATCAGAAAGTAGTTGATGAGATGATCAAAGATATGGCGCGCCGCGGTCGCCAGCATTTTGACTACGCGGTAGTGGCGCATTGCGACAGCGATACCACGCTGAATGGCAAAAACATCATGCAGATCAATATCGAAAAAAGCCGGACTTCCACCATTCCCAACGAGATAGAAACCATGCTGGATATTACGAAGATCGGCAGCGCTTCGATGGTATTCCACGGCATGAACGAGGACGATGTGGAGAATATCCTGAAATTCCCGCTTACCATGGTAGCTTCTGATTCGGGTATCCGGTTATTCGGGTCGGGCGTGCCGCACCCGCGCGGGTACGGCAGCAATGCGCGTGTGCTGGGCTACTACGTGCGCGAAAAGCATTTGATAAGACTGGAGGACGCCGTCCGTAAGATGACGTCGCTGCCCGCACAAAAGTTTCATTTAACCGGACGAGGGCTTTTACAGCCGGGGATGTTCGCCGATATTGTTATTTTTGACGCAAACACAGTAAAGGACGAATCGACGTTCGGGCACCCGCACGCGTATTCCGTTGGCTTTAAATATGTTTTGGTAAACGGCCAACTAACTGTTGATAACTTTAAGCATACCGGTACCCGAAATGGTGCTATTTTGCGCGGCCCTGGATTTGAGCAAAAAAAATAGAAATGAGATTAAAAAGTATCGTATTACCTGCTATCTGTATTGCAGCATCAATGGTTTATTTAACGGGCTGCAGCCATAGCAGCAGCGTGCCCGCTGGCGGAAGCAAAGCATCGGCAACCACCAAAAAAGATACCGCCAAAAAAGCAGAAGCCGAAAGCGCTGAAGTTACACCGGCTACCATCGTTTACCCGCCGATAGATCATGCGAAGTACGATACCTTGATGAAAAAACTTGCCCACGGCGATACTTCGGGCTTGTGGCCGGTTAAAAATACGCCATACCCGCTGCCCGGCGCTATACTGCCATACAAAAGGGTGGTAGCATTTTACGGCAACCTTTACGCAAAAAAGATGGGTATTTTGGGCGAACTCCCTCCTAATGAAATGCTGGCCAAGCTAAAAGGCGAAGTAAAGAACTGGGAAAAAGCCGACCCAACCACACCGGTACAGCCTGCGTTGCATTACATTGCTGTAGTTGCGCAGGGCGATGGCGGCAAGGACGGCAAATTCCGTTACCGCATGCCTAATAAGGGTATCGACTCGGTGTTGAGCCTGGCTAAAAAAGCACATGCCATCGTATTCCTTGATGTGCAGGTAGCTTTGAGTAATATCCATACGGAATTGCCTTTGCTGGAAAAATACCTGGCGATGCCACAGGTGCATTTTGGCATGGACCCTGAATTTTCGATGAAAGACGGTACCCATCCCGGTAAAAAGATAGGCACTTATGATGCTGCCGATGTGAATTATGTTTCAGAATACTTGGCGAAACTGGTTAATAAATATCATTTGCCACCCAAAATATTGGTGGTGCACCGTTTCACTAAAAAGATGCTGACCAACTACAAAAACATTAAACTGCGTAAAGAGGTACAGATAGTAATGGATATGGACGGATGGGGCGAACCCGACCTGAAAACAGGCACTTACCGCTATTTTATCCACAACGAACCTGTTCAGTTTACCGGGTACAAATTATTCTACAAAAACGATATCAAAAAGGCGCCGCACCACATGCTTACACCGGCCGAGGTGCTAAAATATAAGCCGTACCCTATTTATATCCAGTACCAGTAATTTAAGTCTGAAGCCGTAAGTTCTGAGTCTTGAGCCGGATTTACGACTTCGGACTACCGACTTAAGACTTCGGACTCATGATAAAATTCGGCATCATCGGCTGCGGGCGCATAAGTCACCGTTTTATGCAGGGGCTTGCGGCGGTGGAGGGTACTGAACTGGCTGTGGCCTGGTCGCGGCGGGCGGAGAGCGTGGAGCAGTTTACCAAGCAATATGGTGGCAGGGCGTGTGCAACCCTTGATGAATTACTGGCAAGCGATATTGATGTTGCTTACATTGCTACTTTACCCGATAGCCATGCTTTTTACAGTATAGCTGCGCTGAATGCCGGCAAGCACGTGCTTTGCGAAAAACCGGCGACGGTAAATCTTGCCCAACTGGAAGAGGTATTAAAAGTTGCCCGCGCCAGTAAGCTGCTTTTTATGGAAGGCATGAAACCGCCCTTTTTCCCACTTTACCGAAAACTTAAAGAATATTTAGAAACTGATCCGATAGGACCGGTGGGCTATGTGCGGGCGGGTTCGTCCGTGGCTGATCTTTCGCACGATCATCCCAATTTCAGCTACAATCTTATCGGCGGAGGTATAATGCAGATATTGCCTTATGAAGCTTTCCTGGCGCTGGATTGGCTGGGACCGCTGACCGATATCCAAACCATGGGCCGCTTCAGCGGGAAGGAAGTTGACATGTTCGCCGTTATTCAAACTGAGCACGAGGGTGGCTATTCACAGCTTTATTGTGGTTTCGACCTGCATGGCAAAGGCGATGCGTTAATTGCGGGCACCCTGGGCCATATCACCATTCACAAAAACTGGTGGAACCCGACCAAAGCCACGATAGATTACCTTGATGGCCGCAAGGTCGAGATCGACGAGCCTTTTACCGCAGGCGGGCTCAATTATGAAATTGCCCACTTTTGCGACCTTATCCGCACGGGGCAAACCGAAAGCCCGATCATTACCCATGAGCTATCGCGCGGCATGATGGCGCTGTTGAATAAAGCAAGAGAGCAGGTGGGGTTGAGGTTTGAGGGGGAGTGAATTTGATTTCAAATATCGAATGTTCAATTTCGAATTTTAGGTGAAGAATAGCAGAAAAGATTTCATTAAAGGCTATAACGCCGCAGAAGACGATTTGTCATCCTGAACGTAGTGAAGGATCTTATATAAGCAGCAAGCGAACCAGGCATATTGTACAAGATTCTTCACTACGTTCAGAATGACAATAAAGGCTATTCGTGTCTCAAAACTGGAAATAAATAAACGCCTTACCGGTTTGCTGGCTGAGGACGATGAGTATGATCAATACCGACCATACGATACCTGTCAGCCACCAGGGCATTTTTGACGCAGTTTTTAAAACGGTGGTGTTACGCATGAACCAGTGGAAAGCGAGCATCAGGGTGATGACGACGCCTACTTTAGCAATATCGGCGGTAGTTAGTATCGGCGGACCGGATGGCGGCGCCTGGCCTGCCATGGAATGCAATATGCGCCATGCCCCGGTAAACGTAGCCGAACGGAAGAAAACCCAGGTAACGCAAATAAGCAGGAAAGTGAATAATGCATAAATAAATCCACCGGAATCTTTCGACCGGGCGGGCGCAAACGATGCCTGTATAACTACAGGAGCAGGGATGTCTCCTTCGGGTTTGTCGGACATCCTGGCGCGACTGTCTTTAACGGCCTTTTCTATCCATAAATATACCCCATGCAACCCACCCCAGGCTACAAAGGTCCAGTTAGCTCCATGCCACAGACCACCGATAAGCATAGTGATCATTACATTGATATAGGTCCTGAATTTCCCCTCACGGTTACCACCCAAAGGAATATACAGGTAATCGCGCAGCCAGGATGACAGGGTGATATGCCACCTGCGCCAGAAATCGGAAAAACCGATAGCGGCATAAGGGTACAGAAAGTTCTGCGGCAGGATAAAGCCCAGGCACATGGCCACGCCGATGGCCGAGGTGGAATAGCCGGCAAAGTCAAAAAATATCTGCCCCGAAAAAGCAAGCACTCCTGCCCAGGCATCCAGCGGACCCATATTGCCCGGCGAACTGAATATCATATCCGACGTTGCGGCAAGCAGCGTATCGGCGCAAACCACCTTCATAAACAAACCAAGCGTAAGCAGCAGCAGGCCATTCAGCAGTTGATCTTTGGTAGCCTTGTGTTCCGTTTCAAACTGGGGCACCAGTTGTGGCGGGCGAACGATAGGCCCGGCAACCAAGTGCGGGAAGAAAGTAACGAACAGCGAAAAATCGAGCATTGATTTTACCGGTTCGCTCTTCTTTTTGTACATATCTACGGTATAGCACAAAGTAGTGAACGTGTAGAAGGAAATACCGGCAGGCAGGATAATATTCGGTTTGGCCGGGTGATAATCTACTCCTACTGCGTTGGCCAGGTGCACAAAGTTTTCCAATATAAAGCCACCGTATTTGAAAAAGCATAGCATGCCCAAATTGCCGATGAGACTTACCACCAGCAACATCCGGCGTTTGGCTTTATTAGGCTGAGTATATAAGGCGCGGCCCACGAAGAAATCGACTACCGTAGACAGCCAGAGCAGGAGGATAAAAGGCGGGTTCCAGGCGGCGTAAAAAACGTAGCTGGCCAATAACAGGTTTACCTTCTTTGCTTTCCAGGATATAGGAAGGTTATGCAGAATGAGCATAACGACAAAGAATGCTACAAAGGTGTATGAATTGAAAACCATGGTTTGATCGTTTAAAAGTGATTAGAGTTTATAGGATTGAACATGACTTATCTTATTGAAAACCCAGCGCTTTATCTTGCTTCAGAAGGCTAACCAGCGCTGTGGTATAGGTTATCGCATCCTTAGGTGTTAAGTGCGAAAATTCGGGGCACACCAGTTTGGCTGTAGTGGGGTTATCGCTGTAGAAAAATCCTTTACAACCGGTTTCTTTTAACAGCCGGTCCCAGTAGGCTTCGCGGGGGTACATGTGCTGCTCGGCCATTAAAAAGAAACCGTTGGAGGGGGTGCGCGTAAATATCACATCGCCGCCGCGCGCCTTTATCTTCGCCACATCGCGCACTACCGAATTCATAATGGTATCCAATGGTTTGCCGGTGGTGGGCGGCGTAGGGTCCATTCGTAAAAGGCCCCATATCGCTTTTACCTGGTTGTGCTGATTGGTATCAGCTATAAAATCGGCGGTCATTACGTTTTGCCGGTTATACAGGGTAACATCAAAGCCCGTAGGGAAATCGAGAAAAGGATATACCATCGGCCTGTCGGGTATATGCAAACCCCCTATCAAAGCATTAATAGCATAATGCCCTTCATTCAAAAATGCAAAGTGGCCTTCGACGGGTTTATCCAAATAGAAACTCGCCCTTTGCGAAGGGGTCAGGTCTTTGTAATAGGCTATACCCGCGTCGGGGTAGGTGTTCCCGCGCATCCTGTTAAAAAACAAGACTTCGGTAACATCAACAATAAGCCGCCCTTTAAATTTAGGGTCATCGGCCAGGTTAGTTAGTATATGCCGCGGCGATGAGGCAACCATGGCCAGTTGCACCGCATGTGTATTGGTTAACGACTCCCAGGTTGCAATATCCAGGTCGTATTTAATACGCGATGAGCCGATAAAAACAACAGCTTTGTCTGATGGTTCGTAAACCTGGTCGCGTACATGTGCCCAAAGTTCAGGGCCATCGTCATAATCTTTTTTTACCCCCTTGTGCCGCAGGAAAAGTTCCCACGAAACTAAAAAGGCTGCAACAAGAACTACAGCCAAAACAGCTGACTTGCCGGATACGTGTGTTTGCATATACTAAGTTTTAAGACCAGAAAATATTCGTAACAACAATTCCCCAAAAGCCAACTGTAGTAATAGCTTGCGCACTATTTAGGGACGGAAGTAGAAATTGTAATAAATTAAGCTCCACTAAAATAGGTATTTAAATGTAAAATCCAAATTAGTTCGGCATTAAGCAGAAGTATCGGTGGCAGGGTGTTGCGGTAAGAACAATAACAGATATCGGCCTGTGGCTAACTGCGCAGTATGATTAAATGGCTGACCCGCCGGGGAACGCCATTTGTTTGAACTAAGCTTTAAAAATGATAGGGCGAAAGGATCAAAGGATCTATATCCCGGGAATCTATAGATTGTTCCTATCCTCTCTTATGAGTCTTACTTCAAACAAAAAACATCCAAAACCTTGCAATTATATAAGCACTTATATAAATTGCACAATGAATTTCTATGAGGAGTTGGGGTATCTTGTTTTAGGCAGCCGTTTGAGGCGGCTAAGTGAGGCTTTCTTGTCTGAAATAAACAAGACCTACCAGGCGGCGGGCATTCCTTTTGACGCCAGCTGGTTCCCGGTTTTTTATTTGCTGTCGCAGAACGAATCGCTTTCCATCAAGGAATTGAGCGATGCTACAGGCGTTTCGCACCCGGCGGCAAGCCAGTTGGTAACAAACCTTAAAAATAAGAAACTCCTCAAAACAACGACAAGCAGCGATGATGGCAGACGGCAACTGGTGCAACTGACCAAAGCCGGTCGTGCTTTGCTGGAGCAGATATTGCCGGTATGGGAAGCGGTGAAGCAAACCATGGAGGAACTGGTGCATACCGACCCGGAAAGCGAACATTTGCTGGCCGCTATTTCGGGGGTTGAAAGATCATTTCGCGCGGTTAGCCTGTCTGAAAAAATAACGGAAAAGTTATCGGTGAAGGAGGTTGGGAATGAATAAGATTTTCAATTACGGCGTAAGCCATTTATCGATAGGCATTTGCCTGGATATTGCATCAGGCAAAGTTAAAGGTGTGCTAGGCACTGATGCCAGATCGAAGATAGTAGCATCATGGGAAGAAGTGAAAAAGATTGTTGCCCGCGAGATACCGGTTTATGGTATTAATACGGGTTTCGGTCCGCTTTGCAATACCCATATCCCCGAAGAGGATACCTGTGCGCTGCAATATAATCTGCTAAAAAGCCATAGTGTGGGTGTGGGCAAACCCATACCTGCTGAAATAGCCAAGCTAATGCTGATAACCAAGGTGCATGCCTTGGCGCAGGGCTATTCGGGCATTTCGATGGAAACACTCGATCGCATTATCTGGCACATCGATAAGGATATTATTCCTATCGTTCCTGAAAAAGGCTCGGTCGGCGCCTCGGGCGACCTGGCGCCGCTGGCACATTTGTTTCTGCCGCTGATCGGTTTTGGCGAAGTGAGCGACAGGGGAAAAAACGTACCTGCAGCTCAAATGTTAAAATCTTACGGTTTGGAGCCGATCAAACTGGGCCCGAAAGAAGGTTTGGCTTTGATCAACGGCACACAATTCATCCTTTCCTTCGCCGTAAAAGCGGTGCAGCGCATGCATAATGCCTTACAACTGGCGGATTTGGCCGGGGCGATGTCACTGGAAGGATTGATGGGTTCGGCGAGGCCGTTCGATCCAAGGCTGCATGCTATTCGTCCCTACAAAGGCAGCAAGCTGGTTGCCAACAGGCTGTTCAACCTGCTCGATCATTCCGAAATACTAAACTCACATGCTAACTGCGACCGCGTGCAGGACCCCTACTCGCTTCGCTGTATGCCGCAGGTACATGGCGCTTCGCGCAATGCATGGCTGCATTTGAAGGAATTGACAGAGATCGAACTGAATTCGGTAACAGACAACCCTATTATATTTAATGCCGACGATACCATCAGCGGGGGCAATTTCCATGGACAACCATTGGCCATACCACTGGATTACGCTACCATCGCGACAGCAGAACTGGGCAACATTGCCGACCGCCGCTGCTACCTGATGAGCGAAGGGCGTTATGGGTTACCAAAATTACTGACAGAACACGCCGGGCTGAATTCGGGCCTGATGATACCGCAATATACCACCGCCGCTTTGGTGACGGAGAATAAAACGCTTTGCTTCCCCGCCAGTGCGGACAGCGTGCCTACTTCGCTTGGACAGGAGGACCATGTTTCGATGGGTTCCGTAAGCGGGCGCAAACTGCACCAGGTGCTGGATAATTTGGAATATATACAAGCTATCGAACTACTGTATGCCGCACAGGCAATGGATTTCCGCAGGCCGCTAAAGTCGACACCAGTGATGGAAGCCTGCCACGATTATGTGCGGCAATATGTGCCTTTTATTAAGGAGGACAGGATATTCGCCGATGATATCAAGGCGCTGCATGGCATAGTAAAGGATGGTTCGCTGCTGGCTTTGGCCGACGAGGCAGCCGCCAAAAACAATATTAAACTGGATAACGATGACGAGTTCGGAATTTATTAAAACCTACGCCGCCCACCCGGTGTACCATGCTCCGCGGGGTATACAGCTGCACGCCAAAAGCTGGACCACGGAGGCTCCTTTGCGTATGCTGCTCAATAATTTGGATGCGCAGGTGGCCGAAAACCCGGATGAACTGGTAGTGTATGGTGGCATTGGCCAGGCAGCACGCAACCAGGAATCGTTACGCAAAATAATCGAGCTTTTACTGGAGCTGGACGAGGACCATTCTCTGCTGGTACAATCGGGTAAGCCGGTGGGTATCATCCGCAGCCACCCGCAGGCGCCGAGGGTATTGCTGGCCAACAGCAACCTGGTACCTGCCTGGGCAACCTGGGAACATTTTAATGAGCTGCGCTCGAAGGGCCTGATGATGTTCGGGCAGATGACCGCCGGCAGCTGGATCTATATAGGCACACAAGGTATTTTACAGGGCACCTATGAAACCTTTATGGAGTGCGGTCGCCAGCATTTTAATAGTGACCTGAAAGGCAAACTCATCGTAAGCGCTGGTCTTGGCGGCATGGGTGGCGCTCAGCCATTGGCTGCTACCATGGCAGGTGCTGTGTTTTTGGGTGCCGATGTAGATGCATCCAGGATACAAAAACGCGTCGACACGAAATATATCGATCGCATGACATATTCCTACGACGAAGCTATTGCCTGGGTAAAGGAAGCCATGGAAAATGGCGACGAATTGTCCGTTGGTTTAGTAAGCGATGCCGGCGATATGCTGGAGCACTTGCTGAAAGACAATTTTATCCCGCATGTGTTAACGGATCAAACCTCGGCCCATGACCCCATCAACGGTTACGTACCCAATGGACTAACTTTAGAAGAAGCCGCCGATCTGCGGAAAAGCGATCCGGCAAAATACAAAGACCTTTCGTTAAAAAGCATGGCGCGGCATGTGGGCCTTATGTTAGACCTCCAAAAGCGCGGAGCCATTACTTTTGACTACGGCAACAATATCCGCGAGTTTGCCAAACAGGGCGGCGAGCCAAACGCATTCAATTTCCCCGGCTTTACACCAGAATATATACGCCCGCTGTTTTGCGAGGGCAAAGGCCCTTTCCGCTGGGTGGCATTATCCGGCGATCCGGAAGATATTTATACTACTGACAAGGCATTAGCCGAAGCATTCCCCGAAAATAAACATTTGATCAACTGGCTCGAAAAAGCAAGGGAACGGATCGCCTTCCAGGGCTTGCCGGCACGTATCTGCTGGCTGGGCATGGGCGACCGGGAAAAAGCAGGGCTGATATTTAACGACCTGGTGCGAACCGGCAAGGTAAAAGCGCCGATAGTTATCGGTCGCGACCATTTGGATTGCGGCTCGGTAGCATCCCCAAACCGGGAAACAGAGGCGATGAAAGACGGCTCTGATGCGGTATCCGACTGGCCGCTGTTGAACCTGATGTCGAACACATCTGGCGGGGCAACCTGGGTATCTTTCCATCATGGCGGCGGTGTGGGCATGGGCTATTCGCAGCATGCGGGTATGGTTGTAGTAGCCGATGGTACCGGTCGCGCAGCAGAATGCCTGAAAAGAGTTTTATACAATGACCCCGCTATGGGCATTTTCCGGCATACGGATGCGGGTTATGAACAGGCGGAGGAGACGGCAAGAAAATTTAACTTATCTCTATAAGTAATGTCATTTCGAACGAGGAACGAGAGAGAAATCTTATACAACATGCATGTTGCTCCGGGTCATGCGCTTAAGATTTCTCGCTACGCATCGAAATGACATAGTTTATTAAGAAAACAATGAAACTAACCGGTCCATTTACCCAGATCCTAACCTTAGCGGGCTTACCGCTGAAGGGCGCTATCGCGGATGATCAATTGCAGATCATCCCGAATGGTGGGGTATTAACCGAAAATGGCCTGATCGTTGAAATCGGAGAATTCGAGCAACTAAGAAAAGATCACCCCAAAGCTGAAATTGAAGAGATAACCGGCGACCATGTGCTTCTCCCCGGCTTTATAGATTGTCATACCCATTTATGCTTTGCCGGCAACAGGTCGAAAGACTATGCACTCCGTATCGCGGGTAAAAGCTACCTGGAGATAGCCAAATCAGGCGGCGGTATCTGGGACTCGGTTGCGCAAACACGCCAGGCCGGCAAGGATGAATTAGCCGGGCTGCTGACTGACAGAGCCAACAGGCATTTAGCCGACGGCGTAACGACCATCGAAGTAAAAACAGGTTACGGGCTTAGTGTCGAACAGGAATTAAAACAACTGCGGGCCATCAGTTTAGCTGCACAAAGCTGCCTGGTTGATTTGATTCCAACTTGTCTCGCCGCCCATATTATGCCGAGGGATTTTTCGGGGCCGCCGAGCGGATACCTCGAATATATTTTGAACTATTTACTTCCGAAAGTTAAAAATGAAAACCTGGGCAACCGGGTGGATATATTTATTGAAGTGAGTGCCTTCGGCGCCTCCGACGCCACGCATTACCTGCGCGCCGCGCGGCAGCAAGGTTTTGACGTGACCGTGCATGCCGACCAATTTACCACTGGTGGCAGTGAGGTTGCGGTAGAGGTCGGCGCATTATCTGCCGACCACCTGGAGGCCAGTACAGAAAAAGAAATTAAAGGATTAGCTGCTTCGGATACCGTTGCAGTTGCTTTGCCAGGCGCATCCTTAGGTTTGGGTATAGGTTTTGCCCCCGCACGCCAGTTACTGGATGCGGGGGCCTGCCTGGCTGTTGCCAGCGACTGGAACCCCGGCTCGGCGCCCATGGGCGACCTCCTGATGCAGGCATCGATCCTGAGTGCCTACGAAAAGCTAACTACCGCAGAAACATTTGCGGCACTAACCTATCGCGCAGCAAAAGCACTAAATTTGACAGACCGCGGCACCCTGCAAAAAGGCACTTTAGCCGACATGCAGGCTTACCCCTGCAAGGATTACCGCGAGATACTATACCACCAGGGGAAGATGAAACCGGCGATAGTTTGGAAAGACGGGAATACTATTGCGTGATAATCAATGACTAATACCCAATGACCAATGACTAAACTCATAGAATGCGTACCCAACTTTAGCGAAGGCCGCGACCCCGGCATCATCAAACAGATAACCGACGAGGTGGAATCTGTCGAAGGTGTGCGTTTGCTGAATGTCGACCCGGGGAAGGCTACCAACCGTACCGTGGTAACTTTCGTCGGTGAACCGGAAAAAGTGATCGAAGCGGCGTTCCTGGCTATTAAAAAAGCAGGCGAGCTGATCGACATGAGCAAGCATACCGGCGAGCATCCCCGCATGGGCGCAACGGATGTTTGCCCGCTGATCCCCATCAGCAATATCAGCATGGAGGAAACGGCGGAATACGCAACTCGCCTGGCGGAACGTGTCGGGAAAGAGCTGAAAATACCTGCTTATCTATACGAATACGCGCAACCCGATAAAAGCCGGAGCAATCTGTCGATCATCCGCGCAGGTGAGTACGAAGGCTTTTTCAAAAAGATAAAGCAACCCGAATGGAAGCCCGATTTTGGTCCGGCAGAATTTGACGCCAGGCGCGGCGCTACGGTTATTGGGGCAAGGGATTTCCTCATCGCGTATAATGTCAACCTGAATACCACTTCCGTTCGTCGGGCTAATTCCATTGCCTTTGATGTTCGCGAGGCTGGTCGCGTGATGCGCGAGGGCGACCCGGTAAACGGAAAGATCATCAATGACGAGAACGGCAAGCCCCGCACTATCCCCGGCTCGCTGAAAGCCGTCAAGGCCATCGGCTGGTATATTGAAGAATACGGCATTGCGCAGATATCCATGAACCTGACCAATATCGAAGTAACGCCGGTTCATAAAGCGTTCGATGAGGTGTGCAATAAGGCCAACGCGCGTGGCATACGCGTAACCGGCAGCGAACTGGTGGGGCTTATCCCCCTCAAATCGATGCTGGATGCGGGTAAGTACTTCCTGGCCAAACAGCAGCGGTCGACCGGCGTTAGCGAAAAGGAATTGGTGCGTATAGCCATCAAATCGATGGGGCTGGATGAACTGGGGCCTTTCAAACCGGAAGAACGTATCATCGAATACTTACTGAGAGATAAGGCTGATAGCACGTTAGTCGACATGAGCCTTACCGGTTTTGCCGACGAAACGGCCAGCGAAAGCCCTGCCCCGGGCGGGGGTTCCATCTCGGCTTATGTGGGTGTGCTGGGTGCCTCGCTGGCGACCATGGTTGCTAACCTGTCATCACATAAAAAGGGTTGGGACAACCGCTGGGAGGAGTTCAGCGAGTGGGCCGAGCAGGGCCAGCATTACAAAAACGAGCTCACCAAACTGGTGGATAAGGATACCATCGCCTTTAACCGCATAATGGAAGCCTTCAACCTGCCAAAGGGCAGCGACGAAGAAAAAGCCGCCCGAACAGAAGCTATACAAACCGCCACCCGGTACGCCATCGAGGTACCGTTTAATGTGATGAAGCTGGCCTACCAAAGCATGGAAGTGATAAAAGCCATGGCCGAAACCGGCAACCCCAACTCGGTAACCGATGCCGGCGTGGCTGCCCTTTGCGCCCGCACCGCCGTTTTGGGCGCCTTCATGAACGTACGCATCAACGCATCGGGGTATAAGGACAAAGCCTACACCGATAAAGTATTGGCCGAGGGTAACGCCCTGCAGCAAATGGCGATGGACCGGGAGGCGGAGATTTTGGAGATAGTGAACGGGAAGATAGGCTGAGTTTTGAGTCGGGAAGTCCGAAAGTCCGCATAAGTCCGGAAGATGATTTCATGCTGGGCGAACTACCGGTACACAAAGTGTTCACGCGCGCACCCTCTTCCAGGCATTTATTCGCAGTAATAGCCCAATTATCAGCTTCTTATATTTTACACGAAGTATCAAAAATAGCCCTTTATTGCAATTGGCGTGAACACCTGTTTGGAGACGCTGAAAGTCAGTAGGTTATGCCCGAATTTCACCGCGATAAAATACGGCTATTTTCACCAATATCCACCAAAAAGCAACACCCGGCCACTTTAGGCAACACCAGGCCGCTTCGAGCCAATTTTAGCCAATTTTGCAACGCCGATTTTGGCTTAGTGTAACAAAAATGTTCAAATACCGGGCGATAGCATAAATTAAAACGGATACACTTAGCTCTTGCTGGTGGTGTGGTCACCAATGAAAGCGAAACCCGCCCCCTTGTCATTGCGAGCGACCGCAGGAAGCGCGGCAACCTCATCGCCCATGCATGGGAATTTGTCTGAACTATGATTTGTATGATTAAAAGATTATAAGATAAAAAGTGCGTTGTCACACTGAGGCGCTCGAAGTGTGTGCGTGGGGCCCTGCCCGCCATGCTTCGAGAGCCTCAGCATGACAGCCCCTGTTGGTGTGGGCACCAATGAAAGCGCCCCCCATATGTCATTGCGAGCGACCGCAGGAAGCGCGGCAACCGCGTCGCCAATGCATGGCCACTGCAAAGCAACGGGGTGCTTCATCAACCACCGTGTAAAGTGTAAAGACGCATAATTATGCGTCTCTACCTCCTCAAAATCTTCTCCATCGCCCTCCCCTTTGCCAGCTCATCTATCAGCTTATCCAGGTAGCGCACCTTCTGCATCACCGGGTCCTCTATCTCCTCTACCCGGTAGCCGCAGATAACGCCGGTAATTTTAGAAACGTTCGGGTTTAAGGCCGGCGCTTCGGCAAAAAAGGTTTCAAAGTCGGTTTTATTGGCTATCACCTGCTTCAGCCCCTGTGCATCATACCCGGTAAGCCAGGTAATGATCTCATCCACTTCGGCTTTGGTGCGGCCCTTCCTTTCCGCCTTGTTAATATAAAGCGGGTAAACGCCGGCGAAAGACATGCGGTAAACACGGGTGTTATCCATGATGGTTTTTTAAAAGTAGGTTTTTAGCAAAATGAAAAAGTTCAAATCGGAATAAATTTATTCTGCGTCCCCGTCGTATATTCTTGTGTAGTCGGCAAATTCGGTCCCGTTCAAACTTTCGGTGATCACTTTTTTTGCTATGTCAAAATCTACAACGTAACAACATACTTCCATGGTTCCGCTGCCTATACTGCCCCCATCGCAATGGCCTAGCCCGGCCCAACCTAGCACACTATCCATTTTATCCTGTAGCCTGGCTCTTTTATCTAAATCCATGTTGGAACCCATCCCATCCACTTCAAATTCGATCAGCAAAGTAAAATGGTCGTCGATATCTATCTCGGTGTACCGTTCATTTATTTTAGCTGAAACTTCCTTTTGAATTTTTTTGGTAAAGCTTTGCAATAAAGTCGAACTGACTTCTTTGCTTTCACCAGTTTGGCCTGCAATACCCCAATGGACTATTCCTGTTTTTTTATTCTTGTCCCACGTTTCCCAGTAGTGCAGAATACCGTCAATGTTTTTGTAAAGTTTAAGCATAAGCCTGAATTTGTTAGCGCTAATTTAGCACTTTAGTAATTGATTAGATGATCTCATCCACTTCGGCTTTGGTGCGGCCCTTCCTTTCCGCCTTGTTAATATAGAGCGGGTAAACGCTGGCGAAAGACATGCGGTAAACATGGGTGTTGTCCATGATGGTTTTTTAGCAAAGTTAGGGTTTTCAGGTCGATGACAAAGCGTACCCCAAGGTTGAGGCCAGGTTCGCCAAAAAGATTAAACGAAGTACGACAACAATACCATCAAAAATCCATTTGCGTTTTCAAAGTTAGCCCTTTGTTGGTCGAGTGATGGTATATCTTTGATTCCATGGAAAAGATTATTGCGGAGCCGGTAGACGATGATCGTCAGTGCCAGTATTTTTTCGCCAGTCTGGCTTGCCGGATTGATTAGCGTTTGTTGCACGAATGCCTGTCTATCGGCTTGCCTAAAATGCAAAGCTGCAAAACGTTGGTTTGGTAAGCCGTTTCCATCTATATACCTATTTTTAAAGTAATTATAGAAAGGCAGAAAAGGTTGTTCATTAAACTGCCGTTGCTGGAATCTCTGTTCAGCGCTGGCAATGGAAAAACTTGTGTGAAATACGACGCCTTCCAGAACATTCCAAAGCAAGGTGAAGTCTCGCGCTGCATCAATGTCCTCCTGACTAAAGTTGCGATGAAATGTTTGATTAATCCAATTTAACATGCTCTTCCTTCTAAAAACCCATCTTATCCAACGAACGATGTTCATGATGAAACAATATATTTTAATTTAATCTGATGGCTATTTCAATAGAGAGCACTTTACTATGCATGCGCTTATAAGCATGTCTAAATTCACAATCGTTACATCCACAATTGTCAGCCGGATGAACGCAATGACACCCTTGATTACAACCATTTGGAAAATGATCATACAGCATTTTTATTTCCCATTCATTCGGTTGAGGTTCTCTCCAATCTTCCATTTTAGGTCAATAAAATATTGATAAATTAAGCTGCTTTACCAGGCATTTCCCTATAAATTTTCCCGTCAAGTTCACATCCACCTTTTGCATGTTGCGGATGATCCGCCATTATAGTTGGATCTTCAGGGTTGACATTGAACTTAGGTTTGCCCCATTGCTTGAAAAAGAAGGCTACCTTGTTCTTCTCACATTCATCTTTGACATGGTCGATCCACGCCTTTCTTACTGGACGCGCCTTGTGACCTGACTCACCGCCAACGATTACCCAATCAATCTTAGCAAGATTTAAGGTTTTGACCGGTCCAATAAGTGGCTCTATCGACAAAAATTTAGTTTTTGCAGCTGTTTGAGAAAGTTCTGATATGCGGCTTGTGTATTTTTCATTCTCTACTGAAACACCCATCCAAATATTTTCTGTCCAATTCAATTGAGATGACAATTCTAAAAGTCTATCAGAGCGCTTGGTAAGCACCTGATAAATATGTTGCGGTGTGTTGTTCATTACTGCGAATACGGCTTTTATGAAATCAGCAGGTATTTCTGGATGAAACAAATCGCTCATTGAGTTCACAAAAACGATCTTTGATTTTTTCCAGGTAAAAGGTGTATTCAATTCTCCAGGATGCAATCTAATATTGAATCCATCTTTGTATTTTTCAACGCCCATTGCCTTTAGCCGCTTAGACATAACTTCGGCATAACAAAATTTGCAGCCTGGACTAATTTTATTACAGCCAGTAACCGGATTCCAGGTTAATTCTGTCCATTCAATATTTGATTGTGCCATAATTAGATAATTAATTTTGTTTGCGAGCTTTTTATTTTATGAATATCAGCGGAAACTGAAATATACTCATTCTTTATGTTGTTTTCAGATCGCAATTTCCTTAATACAATGTTCGCATGTTTAGGTAAAAACCCAGACATTAAAGAATATTCATAAACTTGGTAGTTAGTTTTCAATGTTTTATTTAAAATAAGCTCTTTTAATTCGCTTTCAAAAGCTTCAATTTTTTTTGGACCAACGACTCTACCACTGAATAGATCCATCTGATTAATAGTATGATTGTCGTTGTCTATGTCAAAATTAGCTTCGCCTCTTATTCTATCCAACTTCCACGATTGATTTAAAAACTTTTCTATGCCCAACGTATGACCAGATCCGAAAATTAAACCATAAATATTTGAAGACTTTTTAATTGAGAAAGGAGCTAGGTAATATAATACCGTCAACGGAATGAGTGACTTATAATAACTAAAAATAGTACGATGGATATTGTAATAGTTATTATTTATTAGATCGGATTGATTAATAACCATGTGCTTTTCAAACGACTCGTGGTCAGCAAATCGTGCAAAATATGAAGATGATATAAAGAACAAAATATCGGTTGTTGAGGCTGAAATTAAACTCGAAAATACATCTCGGTTGATTTGTTTTATCCCGTTTTGATCTAAAAATACAAGATTCGCGCTATCACGGGCAGCTATTTTAGGATAGAATTCCTTAAAAATAACTTGAAAATCTTCATTATAATGTTGAACATTAATATAATCTACTTTACCATATTCATTCAAGTTTTGAACCAGTGTACTATATTTCGCTTTATCAAATTCATTTAAATAAACATTTACTTTAAGGTTATTCCTCAGGATATAATCCTCGTATTTTTTTATATTATCGAGAATAATTATTGGACTGCCTTTTGTTCCCGCACAGTCATATCCCTCGCCGGCAAAGAAATCGAAAACATTGATTACTGGCCATATTATTTCTTTTTTAGACAAAAAAACGGGCAACCACTCAAGTAAATAGCCTTCAAATAAAGCTAACTTGGTTTTTGTCCCTTCATCAAATGGTTTTCTAAAAAGGTTCTTTCCGGGCATAATCAAAAATACTAAAATTTTTAGCTAAAATACTAACACTGGTTAAAAATAGACGTTAATAACTTTAAAATCAACCCGTGAAAACACCCATTTTTTATTTAACTATTTGTTAAACAGCGATTTCCAAATCCACCGCCCGCGCACGCGGCATGCGTGCGCTTAATGTGAACCAGCGATAGTAGCGCATATCAGCCACGTGGTTAAGGCTCGTCCGGTATGATCCGATATGCATCGGGACAAGTCTTAAAAAAGCGCCCCGGGGGCGCGTTTTTAAGTTGACGGTTGGCAAGACCTCAGATTACTGCCCCAAACTGGCATGAGTATGACGCACTGGCCCTGCGTGTAATAGCTACTCGTGACCATTGAGTTCCATTCCCACCTGCCTCAAGCCTCCCCGCCTGTGCCCCGCAGACAGGTAACGCAAATGCCGCACTATTCATGGTTAACACCCCTTTAATCAACTTTATCACAATGTTTTGATAATCAAATATTTATATATTATATAACTAAAATTGTGTTAACCATGTTAACCCTCTAATAGTCCGCGCTAAGGATTGCAGTGATACCGGCCCTGCGCCTAATGCCTGGCAGGCGTATAAACGAAAAGCCTGACCCGAGGAACGAGGGGAGCGCCCTATTGCGCAGTTGGCAGTGGGCAGTGGGCAGTGGGCAGTTGGCGGTTTGATCCTGTTAATTCTTTAATCCTGAAAACGGCGCAGCCTTCTTGAATACCTTTTAAAAACAAACAATAAGTTCCGGCAATAATCATCAATAGATCCTTCGCTACGCTCAGGATGACAAAAGGGTATAAAACACGCAGAGACGCATGATTGTGCGTCTCTGCAAATAGGTATTATTCTACCCTCTCCTTTGGAGAGGGGCCGGGGGTGAGGCTAAAAATGACACCTCCGTTGGTCCGGATTTCCAAATCCCGGACTAAAATCATCAATAGATTCTTCGTTACGCTCGGGATGACAAAAGGGCATAAAACACGCAGAGACGCATAATTATGCGTCTCTGCAAATAGGTATTATTCCCCCCTCTCCTTTGGAGAGGGGCCGGGGGTGAGGCTAAAAATGGTACCTCACAAACGCTTCCATGGCCTGGTATTCGGCCAGACCGAGGCGGTCGTAGGCTTGTGCGGTTTCGCGGTTGCGGTCTTCGGCGCGTACCCAAAACTCGCGGGCATCATCACCCGGGAACACCGCCCTGTCCTTTTGGCTCTGGTGCTTAAATATGGCGTTGCGCTTGCGCAAAACCTCCTGCGGCGATAGCGGCACGGCCATTTCAATTTCGTAGGTTTCAAACTCCTTCCAGGCGCCGCGGTACATCCATACCCAGCAATCCTTCACCCAGTCTTCGGTTTCGCGCAGTTTGCGCAGCGCGGCTATCACAATGTTAAAGCAAACCAGGTGGGTACCATGCGGATCTGCAAAGTCGCCGGCCACAAATACCTGCTGCGGTTTTATCTTTTGCAGCAGCACCATGGTCAGTTCCACGTCGGCGTCGGTAATGGGGTTTTTCTGCGTTTTGCCCGTCTCGTAAAAAGGCAGCGCCTGGAAATGGATATGGTCATCGTCCAGCCCGGCGTAGCGCGCGCCCGATATGGCCTCCGTTTTGCGGATAAAGCCTTTTACATCGCGTATTTCCTTGGTGTCTATTTCGTTCGGCTGTTTGGAGGCAATAAAGCTCCGCATATCTTCGTACAGGCCCTTCAGGTGACTGTTATCATCGCCTATGCTCTGGTTAAAATCGATGGCGAACTCCATATAGCGCAGCACGTCATCGTCCCAAACGGCGGTATTGCCCGATGTTTGGTAAGCCACATGCACATCGTGCCCCTGGTCAACCAAACGGATGAACGTACCGCCCATGGATATTACGTCATCATCGGGGTGCGGCGAAAATACGATAGAGCGTTTTTGTGCCGGCATGGCCCGCTCCGGCCGCTGGCTGTCGTCGGCGTTCGGTTTACCGCCCGGCCAGCCGGTAATGGTATGCTGTATCTGGTTAAATATGTCGATATTGATGTTGTAAACCGGCCCCTGCTCCACCGCCAGCTGCGCCATGCCGTGGTTGTTGTAATCCTCCTCGGTCAGTTTCAGTATGGGTTTGTTCAGCGTTTCGGCCAGCCATATCACGGCTTTCTTTTTCAGCTGCTGGTTCCATACGCAATCCTTCACCAGCCATGGGGTGCCAAAGCGGGTCAGTTCAGATGCGGCGTCCTCGTCCAGGACAAACTCGACATGATCGGACAGTTGCAGGTAAGTAGCCGGCACATCGCCCGAAATTTCACCCTCGACGGCCTTTTTGATGATCGGCGCTTTCTTGCCGCTCCAGGCCATCAGCACAATTTCGCGGGCCTTAAATATGGTACCTATGCCCATCGTAACGGCCTTGGTTGGCACGTTGGCCTTGCCGCCGAAGTCGCGCGAGGCGTCGTTACGGGTAAGGTCGTCCAAAGTAACCAGGCGCGTGCCCGAGTTTGGCGCCGAGCCCGGCTCGTTAAACCCAATGTGACCGGTACGACCGATACCGAGTATCTGCAGGTCGAGCCCGCCCAGGGCGTTTATCTGGCGTTCATATTCCAAACAAAAGGCCGGGATATCGTCCTGCTTCAATGTACCATCCGGAATGTGAACATTGGCTTTGTCAATATCTACATGGCTAAACAGGTTCTCGTTCATGAAAGTGACATAGCTTTGCGCCGCCTTCGCCTTCATGGGGTAATATTCGTCAAGGTTAAAGGTGATCACGTTCTTAAAGCTCAGGCCCTCCTGCTTGTGCATGCGCACCAGTTCGGCATAAACGCCTATGGGGGTAACGCCGGTTGCCAGGCCAAGCACGGCCTGTTCGCCGCGGTCCTGCTTGCTGCGGATAAGGTCGGCTATGCGTTTTGCCACCGCCGCCGAAGCCACTTTTTGATTGGGGTACACCGTTACCGGCAGTTTTTCGTACCGGGTCTCTTCCAATAAATTTAATCTTGCCATTTGTAGGTCTTTGTTCGGGTTTTTAATTAGTAAAGCAATTTATAAAAAAAATCCCCGCAATGCGGGGATTTCAATCAAACCAATTTAACTATCAAATTATTCCACATGACAGGTGAAACAATAAGGAGATCTTTTATTCTTTTTATGCTATGTTTTAACATTGTATGCGTAGGGACGATCCTTAACAGGAAATTAATCCTTTTTATTAAGATAATACAAATGTAATTACCAGAATTGATAAGTGCAAATACTTTTTAAATTTTTTTAATAAGTGAAAAGACTATGCAGGCGATGTTAAACTTTTGACTTAATACTTTTGACTTTAATAAGGGCGTTCCCCTCCTTCGTCGGGTCAGGCCATCCATTCATACTGCGCACGGCATTATTCACAGGCCGGTATCCATTGCTGTCCTTAACGCAAAAGATCACAGCTGCTGCTTCTCAATTACGATATCCGCCCCAGCGCCTGCTCCAAATCTCTGATCAAATATTCCGGCTCCTCCAAACCAACATACATGCGAATCAACTGGTAGCGGTTAGGGTTCACGGCATCATACTCGTTTTCGGGCAGCGCGGCTATGGATGGAATGATCAAACTCTCGTGCCCGCCCCAGGATACCGCCATCAGGATATGCTGCAATGAGTTACAAAAGGTCTCTATCTTATCAAACGCCGGGTCCTTCAGCACAAAGCTGAACAGCCCGCCGCAGCCCTGCATTTGCTGCCGGGCCAGGTCGTGCTGTTTAAAATCCCCGCGGAACGGCCATATCACATGGGATACTAAAGGGTGGTTTGACAGCCAGTCGCTAACCACTTTAGCGCTTTCAAAACTGCGCTCCAACCGCAGCGGCAAGGTCCGAAGCCCCCGTATCAGCAGCCAGGCCGAGTGCGGCGACAGCGACGGCCCGATCGTCATATATTCATGATCGAATATTTGTTTGATCAGTTCCCGCTTACCGGTTACCACGCCTGCTACCACATCCGAATGCCCCCCGATGTACTTGGTAGCCGTTTGCGCCGACAGGTCGATACCCAATTCAATGGGCCTTTGGTAAAGCGGCGTGCAGTAGCTGTTATCTATCATCGTCAAAATACCTTTGGATTTTGCCAGGTCGGCTACCGCTTTCAGGTCCTGCAACTCGTAGCTGAAGGTGTTAGGGCTTTCCAGGTAGATCAGCCTGGTTTCTGGCTTTATCGCATCCTTAAAATGCTGGATGTCCGTTCCATCAATAAAAGTGGTCGTTATCCCAAACTTCGGCAGGAAGTTTTTGAACAACTTTATTGTCCAGCTATACGGGTTCTCCACCGACACCACATGGTCGCCCTGTTTCAGCAGGGCCAGTATGGGCACCGTAATGGCCCCTATCCCGCTGCTGAAAACCAGCGCATCCTCCGCCCCATCCAAAGCCGCCAGCTTTTTGCGCAGTATATTCAGCGTAGGGTTATTACCTCGCGAGTACAGGTCGGCATCAAATTCGTCCGCCAGCGCATTGCGAAAATCCTTAACCGTTTTAAAGGCAAAATTGCTGGTTTGTATTATGGGCGGTGCAACGGCGTTAAAATAGTTTTCCCGTTCTTCGCCAAGCTCATTCAGTATGTAGGAGATATCCATTATTAAAATATATCAGTTAACGTCACCAGCATCAAAATAAACACCGGTATAATATCAAGTATAAAAATCAGGGTCAGCAGTGTTTTCGCGGGCGCCGTCCGCAACGTTTTTTTAAATGCAATGCGCAGGGTTAATACCGCGAAAAAAAGCAAATACACAACAACACCGGCAAATATCAGCAGCCATTTGGTTTCGTCAAAAATAAAATCAAAAGGATCATTTACCAGGTACGCCGTACATAAAAACCCCAGCGCCTGCAATACTAGGAATACTTTGGCCCTAAGCCGGATGCCTTTAAGCACGTAAATTTCCTGGGCAATCGTTTCAGTCATATTTACTCTGTTTTATCAGGTCTGTGCTTGCGAGCACCCAGGTAATATATTCCCAACCCCAAAGCATAACAAGCCAGGCATATCAGCGCAGCATAGGGGTTTTCTTTAAACGTGATAAAGATATTGATCGTCACGAACCAGTAGGCCAGGATAAATATCAATGGCACCAGCGGGAACCACCCAATGGTGTATATCTCCTTTTTATCCAAATGCTTTGTCTTTTTGCGCAGGCTGAAAATGGTTAATGCCGCTACCGAAAGCCCTATCGTATCAAAAAACATCACGTATTTTAGCATATTGCTGAAGGTATCCACAAAGAACAGGATAACCAGCGTTGCCGCTACAAAAAAGCTCATGCCAAATTCCTGCACCTGTGTTTTTTCATTCACCTTTTTAAATATCGGCGGCAAAATGCCATCCTCGGCCATGGCATAGTAAACGCGCGGATTGGCCAGCACATTTACATTGACATAGGCCAGTACCCCGCCGAACAATAGCAGCGAGGTTATCTTATAACCGGTTGGGCCGAAAAGCACGCCCATCATTTTAGCCGCCAGCGCCGGGGTATGCTGCAGGCCGCCTATCCCCAATACTTTGAAATAGGCGAAATTAACGGCCAGGTACAGGAAAATGACAACCGATATTCCCAGCGCAATTGCCTTTGGGATATTCGACTTCGCATCGATAATATCACCGCCGAAGTTGATGGTTTGCTGGTACCCGCCATAGGTGAAGAAAACCGCCACCAAACTAAGCCCGAAGGCTGTTATTTTATTGGTGCTTAAAGAATGCGTAACGGTGACCGCCGCGGGATAGGCGTCACTCTTAAATACAGCCAGGCAGATCAAAAGGATGAGCCCGATCTTAAACGTGATAAGCAGGTTTTGCACACGGGCGCTCATTTTGATTCCCAAAAAATTGATGACATACAGCAGCAGCACCGAAGCGATGGTAATAATGCGCGTACCGGTTGCATTTTGGAGGGATGGCGGCAGCAGGAAGGGCCTGATGTAATCGGAACCGATAAGCGCCACGGCAGCCACCGACGCCGCGTTGCTGATCACCAGCACCCAATTGATCATAAAGGCAAAAGCCGGGTGGTAACAGTACGAATAAACCTTGTAAAATCCCCCGGTGTTGGGGTAGCGCGAGCCGATCTCGGCAAATGTAAGCGCGCCGCATAAAGTCACCAGCCCCCCAAATATCCATGCCCCAAAAAATATCCATGGGCCGCCCGCTTCATTGGCCACATCGGCCGGGGTTGCAAATATACCCATGCCTATTACCAGGCTTATCACGATCATGGTCAGGTCGAAGCGGTTAAGCCTTGGTTTAATACTCATTATTTTATTAGTTCGTTTTTAACTATTTATGTATTATTTTTGCTTTTGACCCTAATTTTAGCAAAACTATTGACTACCGCGTATGGGTGTGCTCTGTTTTTTAAGGCAATTTAAACAAATATTATTTACAACATTGGTTTTACTTGTTGGTATAACAGCCTTGTCGCAAGTAAAGCCAAAAGTGGCCGCACTGCACCAGGAAGCACCAAAACTCATTAGTCCCTACCGCCGCGAGTTTCTCCGTTTAGCAACTGACGCGAATGTCGTATTTAATTTCCCCTCCGGGTTCAGGGAGATACTGCCGCCGAATGATGATTATTTTTCGTTTGACTACGCCATGGAGACTTCCGGGCATCAATTCGAGATATGGTTCAAAGTAAGTTCGCAGAAGAACGACTGGAAGAATTACCTTACCATGCGCAACGACCCGGGGAGACAACTGCCTAACCCCGATACCGGTTACCTGGCCAAAGGAAGGGCCATTGCAAAAACACTTGCCGACGACACCGTATCGGTAACGCGTACAATAGACCAGGAAGTTCTAAAACGTTACAATGCCAGCGCCGGCAAATCGTACCTGGTAGATATGCCCTACCGGGCGGCAACCAAACATTACAAGTACGCCCTGGTGCTGGCTATCGAAAAGGACCATATTGGCACTGTGCTGATGGTTTGTTTTACCGACGAAAAAAGTCCCGAGTTCTTCAGGAACGTTAACCGGATAAGCCACTATTTGAAGTTCAAATCCTAACGGATTTTATTGGAAGGCTGTAAAGTTGAAAGGTTGGTTCCGATAGCTATCGGGAGTTACAATACAACTTAACCAATGTTGATAAGTTGGCACATTTAGACTGGCTCGTTTCAGCAGAAATTATATTTTTGCCCATATACAAAGACAAACTTTCAAACATTACAACATTCCAACCTTACAATTCTACATAAATGGCAGGAGCAATAGATTACAGTGAAGATAGTATACGGTCGCTCGACTGGAAGGAACATATACGGCTCCGCCCGGGTATGTACATCGGCAAACTGGGCGACGGTTCGGCTTATGACGATGGCATTTATGTTTTGCTGAAGGAGATCGTCGACAACTCGATAGACGAGTTTGTGATGGGCGCCGGCAAAACCATCGACATCAGTATGAGCGATCATAAGGTTGCTGTGCGCGATTATGGCCGCGGTATCCCGCTGGGCAAGGTGATCGATTGCGTATCCAAGATCAATACAGGTGGCAAGTACGATAGCAAAGCCTTCCAGAAATCAGTAGGTTTAAATGGTGTTGGTACCAAGGCGGTTAACGCGCTCTCCAATAATTTTGTTGTACAGTCATACCGGGATGGTAAAACCAAGATAGCCGAATTTGCCAAAGGCGAACTGCTGCGCGACGAGCCGGAAAAGGAAACAACGCAGCGCAACGGCACGGCCATTAACTTTGTGCCGGATGATACCATTTTCAGGCATTACCATTTTATCCCGGAGTTTGTCGAGAATATGATCTGGAACTATGTGTTCCTTAACTCGGGGCTCACCATCAATTTCAACAATAAAAAATATTTATCCGAACGCGGTCTGTACGACCTGCTAACCCGCAATACTGATGCGGAAACCATACGCTACCCAATCATTCACCTGAAAGGCGAGGATATAGAAATTGCCATGACCCACGGGCAGCAATATGGCGAGGAATATTATTCCTTTGTTAACGGGCAGCATACCACGCAGGGCGGCACGCACCAGGCGGCTTTCAGGGAAGCCGTGGTAAAAACACTCCGCGAGTTTTACAAAAACGAGTTTGACGCATCGGATGTCCGCGCGTCTATCATATCGGCCATCGCCATTAAGGTACAGGAGCCGGTATTCGAATCGCAAACAAAAACCAAGCTGGGGTCGCAGAATATTGGCCCGGAGGGGCCGTCGGTGCGTACCTTCATCAACGATTTCGTAAAAAAGGAGCTTGATAACTACCTGCATAAAAACCCGGCGACGGCCGATGCTTTAAAAGCCAGGATATTACAATCGGAACGTGAACGCAAGGACATTGCCGGCATTAAAAAACTGGCGAACGAGCGTGCTAAAAAAGCATCGCTGCACAACCGCAAACTGCGCGACTGTAAGCTGCATTTTGACGATAACCACGAGCGCAAACAGGATACTACCCTATTCATCACCGAAGGCGACTCGGCCAGCGGGTCGATAACCAAATCGCGGGATGTGCAAACCCAGGCCGTTTTCAGCCTGAAGGGTAAACCGCTGAACTGTTTTGGGCTGACCAAAAAGGTGGTTTATGAGAACGAAGAATTCAACCTGCTGCAGCACGCTTTGAATATTGAAGACGGGCTGGATGGCCTGCGCTATAATAACATTGTGATAGCTACCGATGCCGATGTGGACGGCATGCACATCCGCCTGCTGATGATGACCTTCTTTTTGCAGTTCTTCCCCGACCTGGTGAAGGCCGGGCACGTGTCCATCCTGCAAACACCGCTTTTCAGAGTACGCAACAAAAAGGAAACCATCTATTGCTACAGCGACGAGGAACGCCGCAACGCCATTGCCAAATTAGGCAACAAACCCGAAATAACCCGATTTAAAGGTTTGGGCGAAATATCGCCGGAGGAGTTCGGGCTGTTTATCGGCAAGGATATCCGCCTCGATCCGGTGATCCTGAAGGATGCCAACATTAAAAGCCTGCTGGAATACTATATGGGCAAAAACACACCCGACCGTCAGAAACATATCGTAGGAAAACTAAGGGTGGAGAAGGACGACGAAAGCATTAATCCAACCATTGCTGTGGAAGAGGAGGAACTGCCGGTGGCGGTGTAGGGTAACCGAAAGACTTACGAAGTTAAACCATGTTTCCTTTTCAAATTTAACTTCCCCGGAAACAGAAACAGCTTTTATCAGTTATCTCTTCATGGAGTTGCATGAACTGAAGAATAAAGCGATAGTGATAACGGGCGCATCAAGCGGCGCCGGCAGGGCGGCTGCCCTCGAATTTGCAAAATACAGGCCGGCCATAGTACTCGCAGCCAGGAACGAGGAGGCATTGCACGAGGTTGCCGCAGAGTGCACCGACCTGGGAGCGATGGTATTGGTGGTAGTGACTGATGTTACCGACCCTAAAGCTATGATCAACCTGGCCAATGCTGCGAACGACTGGGCAGGGAAAATTGATGTATGGATAAATAACGCAGGTGTACTTGCCGCAGGCGAATTCGACCATACCCCTATGGAGGTTCACGAACAGGTGATACAAACCAACCTGCTGGGCTACATCTATGGCGCACATGCCGTAATGCCGTTTTTTAAGGCGCAGCAAAAAGGCATACTCATTAATAATATCTCTATCGGCGGCTATTTGCCTATGCCATACGGCACAGGATACACAGCAAGCAAATTCGGCCTTCGTGGATTTTCGGAAGCGCTGAAAGCGGAATTGTCCGTCTGGCCCGGCATCCACATCTGCGACCTGTTTCCCGGTTTCCTGGATACACCGGGCATACACCATGCGGGTAACTATACGGGTAAAACGCTGAGACCCGCACCACCTGTTTACGACCCGGTGTTAGTGGCGCAAGCCATGGTAAAAGTAGCGGCGAACCCAAAATCGAACCGGTATATCGGCGGCATGTCCCTTGGGCTTAAATTATCCCATGCGCTGTTTCCCGAGCTGACCAACAAATTGACCGGACTGATGATGCGCCGGTATTTCAGGTCGGCCGATAGGATGACCCCAACCAGCGGCAACCTGTTCAATACCGTTGATTACGGCATGAGCACCAACGGTATGTTCGGAAGTAATAGTTCGCCCAAACCCTACCGTAAATATGTAGCCGGGGCACTGATTGCCGGTGTTGCGGCGGGGTTCTTTTTGATAAGTTCACGAAAGTAACTTAGTGTTCCATATAGATCAGCATGCAGATTATTTTTATAAAATTCGTTATCTTGTTGCCCCCTGTTTAAAAAGAACCCTCTCCTTTGGAGAGGGCAGGGTGAGGCCATGAAGGAGCACGAGATAAAAATAAACTTTACAGAATACGGTTCATTAGCCGAACTGGATACCGCCGATAAAGAACTTTGCGAGGAAGCGGTAAAAGCTTTGGATACCTCTCATTCGCCCTATTCCAAATTCCGCGTGGGCGTGGCCATGCGCCTGCAAAGCGGCAAAATACTGCATGCCAGCAACCAGGAAAACGTTGCCTATCCCTCGGGCTTATGTGCCGAACGTGTTGCATTGTTCTATTGGGGCGCCAACTATGCTGACGATCCTATCCAAAGCATGGCGGTAACCGCCTATACCGATGAATTTCAACTTTCAAAACCCGTCACTTCGTGCGGGGCATGTTTACAGGTTTTGGCCGAATATGAGAAGAAACAGGGCCGTGCAATAAAAATGTTACTCTATTGCAAAGGCGGTCCGGTTTGGGTAGCTACCGGTATTGAAAGTTTTTTACCATTTTTGTTTTTCGAGGATCGTTTAAAATAACCATCAACCCATGAAAATTAAATTGATACTGCTGTTCGTACTGGCAGGCTTTAGCGTAAAAACTTATGCTCAAACAGGTTTTCCTTTTGATAACGAGATACGCGACTTTAAACACAGGGACAGCCTGAGTTTTCCCAAATCCGACGGTATATTGTTTATCGGCAGTTCATCCATCCGCAAATGGGACGACCTGGAGAAGCGCTTCGCTGATAAAAATATCATCAAGCGTGGCGTTGGTGGCTGCGAGCTTTCGCAACTGGTAAAGTATTACACGCCGTATATCCTGTTCCCGTACCATCCTGCCAAAATATTTATTTATGCAGGCGAGAATGACATCGCCGCCGGCGAAAAGGCCGATTCCGTGCTCACCAACATGAAAGCGCTGTGGACCATGCTCAATAGTCAATTGCCGGATGCTAAGATATATTTCCTGTCCATAAAACCGAGCCCGAGCCGCATTGCCCTGCTACCCGAAATGCTGAAGGCCAATGAAATGATCAAAGCCTACCTGCAGGATAAACCCAACACGCTTTATATCGACGTCAGCACACCCATATATAAACCGGGGACCACCGAACCGGATGCCTCACTCTTTCAGCAGGATATGCTGCATTTGAACCCTACCGGCTATGATAAATGGCAGGCGGTGTTGCAGCAATACGTGGATTAACCCCAGCCTGTCTGGACTAAGATTTGCAGGATTTAAAGATGATAAGACTCTATTTTAATGAATTGAAAAGCATCCTGCAATCCTCAAATCCAACGACTCTTAGTTGAGACAAAAAGCGAAAGGCCCCTAGCGGGGCCTTCCTTGCAAAACAAACAATAAACCACTTATTTATTTAAATGAGGTTTCCACCTTCGTAATTTTCCAGCCGTCGTCGGTACGCTGCGCGGTTACTACATCCGTGCGGGTGATCTCCTTAAACTTCATCTCTACTTTTTCCACCAGCGTGTTATCGTCCTGGCTCAAAACAGTGCCGGTGAAAGCACAATTTTGGTCGATGTGGGCATTGCTTTTCAGGTACGCCAATACATCTTTTTTGTCGGTAGTACGCACGCGCACACCCTGCACCACGTAAAAACGGGCATTGTCGGCTATTGCGTTGGATATGCCCTCCAGGTTACCGTGGACAAGCGCGTTCATATAAGTATCCAGTACTTCCTGTTTCGTAGTGTTAACATCAGTCGACGTCTTTGGAGAAGCGTTGGCAAAGCCGCAAACTGCTACCAGGGCCAGGCCAATCATCATTGCTTTTAGTGTTTTCATAATATTGGTATTGAAGGTTAAAATTTTGTGAATCTACACCCATAAGACAGCGTCATATTTCCATTCGTTACAGGCAAAAACCCCGTTTGACATTCATTTAACAATCTTTAACATTTCGCATTTAACATTTGTGACAATGCCGTAATTTGGCGTCATGGTTGACTTTACCGCCATGATGCTGCAATTTGCCGAACAGGGCGAAAAAACCGGCTGGACCTATATCGAAATACCCGCCGGTATAGCCCTGCAAATGAAGCCCGGCAATAAGAAATCGTTCCGCGTGCGGGGCATACTGGATGCTTTGCCGGTACGCGGCATGGCACTGATGCCTATGGGCGACGGCAACTTTATTATGGCGCTAAAAGCCGATGTCAGGAAAAAACTTCATAAGAACGCCGGCGCCGTGCTGCATGCACGTTTGGAAGAAGACATTGACTATAAAGTAGAAATACCCGCCGACCTGCAGGAATGTTTTGATTTTGAACCCGAAGCCGCGGATTTTTTCAACAGCCTGGCCAAATCGCACCGCGAATATTTTATCAAATGGATAAACGACGCTAAAACCAGCGAGACCCGCGCCAAACGTATAGTAAACACCGTGAACGCCATGCTGCGCAAATGGGCTTTTAATGTGATGTTGAGAGAGATGAGGAAAGGTTGATGTGCAGATGTGCGGATTTCAGATGTGCAGACGAGAAAATTGCTTACTTTTAAGCATTAAACACCTTATCCATAATGAAAAGTTTCTTTGTAATAGCACTTCTGTTAGTTAACCCATTTGCATTTTGTCAGTTACCGGCTCAAAAAACGAAGTTTACGCTAACCGATCAGGACAAAAAGAATTTTGTCCTGCGTGTGGATCAGAATAAGGTCACAAAATCAAGAGACACTACAGTATTTTGGGGTGACAAAAAATGTAGCTATGTGGTTGCACAAGTAAAACTCTCTAATCTCTCCGGGGATACTTTAAAGTATCTCAACATGACCTGTTCAACTTATGACATTTTTACAAGCAGTAACAAAACTATATTTATCGGACAGTGGCCATGTGAATCAAACTTTCCTGTTGTTTATAAGATAGCGCCTCATAAATCATACATTTTCAAATTCCCACTTTTCTTATCGGGAAAACCTCATGACAATGATAAAATCAAGATTGGCATATACCTTTGTAAATATTCGAAAACAAAGGATAATGAGACTTTTGCCTATTATTTATTCAAACACCCACATCTGCCTGAAAACATCCTTATTTGGTCAAACGAAGTAACGATACCAAAATAAACACTACACCCGGGCGCTCTTATTTTTGGTAGCAGTTAGCAGTTTTAATCTGCCTTCATTTCATTCAACAATAAAACAGTCCAACAAGAACTCAATCTTTCGGACTTATGCGGACTTACACGGACTTTCGGACTCACCCATTGTTCAAATGTGAATAAATCCGCACGTCTCCTCATCCGCACATCTGCACATAATCTCTATATTTACCCATCCTATTTTTAGCTACGAATGAGTGAAGATCTGAGCAATCAGCAGCCTGGTAATAACGAAGACAATAAATTACATAATGTAACCACCCTCGGCGGGTTGTACGAGAACTGGTTCCTGGATTATGCCTCTTATGTGATCCTGGATCGTGCCGTGCCGCATATCAACGATGGTTTAAAGCCTGTTCAGCGGCGCATTTTGCATTCGCTGAAAGAGATGGACGACGGGCGCTTTAACAAAGCCGCCAACGTTATCGGCAACACCATGAAGTATCACCCGCACGGTGATGCTTCCATTGGCGATGCCATGGTGCAGATAGGGCAGAAAAACCTGCTGATAGATTGCCAGGGCAACTGGGGCGACCCGATCACCGGCGACTCGGCCGCGGCTCCGCGTTATATCGAGGCCCGCTTATCCAAGTTTGCCAACGAAGTTGTTTTTAACCCCGACACAACCGAATGGCAGGCTAGTTATGACGGCCGAAATAAAGAGCCCATTACCCTGCCGGTTAAGTTCCCCTTGCTATTGGCGCAGGGTGCCGAAGGTATTGCCGTAGGTTTGGCTACCAAGATATTACCGCACAATTTTATTGAGCTGCTGGATGCATCCATCGGCGTATTGCAGGGCGTAAGGCCGAACCTGGTGCCTGACTTCCCGACCGGTGGTTTGGCAGATTGTTCGTTATATAACGAGGGTCAGCGTGGCGGCAAGGTGCGCGTGCGCGCCAAAATAGTGGAGCGCGATAAAAAAACGCTGGCCATAACCGAAATACCATTTTCGACCACTACGGGCAGTTTGATAGACAGCGTGATAGCCGCCAATGACAAGGGCAAGATCAAGATCAAAAAGATCGAAGATAATACGGCGAAGGATGTGGAAATTATGATCCACCTGGCGCCCGGTATTTCGCCCGATGTGACCATCGATGCGCTTTATGCCTTTACCGATTGCGAGGTGTCCATATCGCCCAATACCTGCGTGATTCAGGACGACAAGCCGCGCTTTATGAGTGTGAATGACATGCTGACCGAAAGCACGCATTACACCAAGGAATTGCTGAAACAAGAGCTGCAAATACGGCTGAAGGAACTGATGGAGAAGATATTCTTCAGCAACCTGCTTAAGATATTCATACAGGAGGGGATGTACAAAAACCCGGAGTATGAAAGCTCCGGCAGTTTCGACGTGGTGGTTGAGGTATTGAATAAACTGTTTACACCTTTCTTCCCGCAGTTTTACCGCGAGATATTAGCTGAGGATTATAAGAAGCTGATCGACAAACCGATGAGCAGCATCACCCGTTTCGACGTAAAGAAAGCGGATGAGCAGATGAAGACGCTGGAGAACGAGATCAAGGAAGTCAAACATCACCTGAAACATCTGAACGACTACGCCATTGCCTGGTTCCAGACGCTGAAAGACAAGTACGGTAAGGACCGCGAGCGCAAAACCGAGCTGCGCACCTTTGATAAGGTGGAGGCCGCACAAGTGGCTTTAGCTAATGTGAAACTATATGTGAACCGCGAAGATGGCTTCATCGGAACAGGGCTTAAGAAAGATGAGTTTGTGGGTGATTGCTCCGATATTGACGAGATCATCGTTTTCCGTAATGACGGCAAATGCATGATTACCAAGGTACAGGAAAAGGTTTTTGTGGGCAAGGACATAGAGCATGTGGCCGTGTTCAAAAAGAACGACGAGCGCACCGTTTACAATATGATATACAAGGACGGGCAAAGCGGCGTAAGCTATATCAAACGCTTTAGCGTAGTGGGCGTAACCCGCGATAAGGAATACGACCTGACCAAAGGCAGCAAGGGTTCAAAAATGCAATACTTTTCTGCCAACCCTAACGGCGAGGCGGAGGTGGTGAACATCCAGTTGAAACCGCACTCGAAGCTAAAAAAGCTGCAGTTCGACGAGGACTTTGCAACTATAGCCATCAAGGGTCGTGGCTCGATGGGCAATATCGTCACCAAGTACCCGGTTAAAAAGATCGTGCTGAAAAGCAAGGGAGTATCTACCCTTGCCGGTCGTAAGATATGGTATGATGATATCCTGAAACGCCTGAATGCGGACGGCCGCGGCAAATACCTGGGCGAATTTGACGGCGACGACCGGGTGCTGACGGTGTTAAGCGACGGCACGTATGAGCTTACAAGCTTCGACCTGAACAATCACTTTGATGATAAGATGATCCTGATCGAAAAGTATAACCCCGAGAAGGTTTATTCGGTTATTCACCTGGAAGGTAAATCAAAGAACTACATGGTAAAACGCTTCAAGTTCGAGAATACGGCTATCGGCAGGCAAACCAGTATCATCAGCGAAGAAAGCGGTTCAAAACTGGTCCTGATATCGGGCGCATTGCAGCCTATGGTAACAGTCGGCCAGTTGAAAGGCAAAGCCGAAATACCGGAAACGATAGAGATAAACCTGGCTGAACTGATCGATGTAAAGGGTATGAAAGCGATGGGTAACCGCCTGTCGCAGCATACGGTAAAGTCGGTAGCCTTATTGGCCGAAGCCGAACCCGAACAAGTTGATGAAGAGCCCATAATTGACGAGGAGGAGGCGACGGGAGAGCCAGAGTCGGTAACCCCACCTGCAAAAGCAGCGGAGGTGATCGAATCGCCCAACGGGTTAGCAAAGGCCGAACCCGAACAACAGGATGAACCACAAGTCGAGTCGAAAGATGAGCCGGTTCAACGGGAAGAGAAGCCCGCAGATTCACCTCATAAAAAGGTCGATTTTGAGATAACCAATCCTGACGATATCAAGATTGATGACAAGGGTCAAATAGGATTTGGTTTCTAATAAATACGCTGCTACGCTGAACGCTGTGAAGAATCTTAAATGTAAAGCATAACGCGGAAAAATGAAACGCCGGACATGCCTGTTCGCTTTTACGTTTACCCTGCTTTTGTCCATTCGTGTTACGGGGCAGCAGCTACCGGTATGGGACAATGCGGCACAAAAATCAACCGGAACAGATTGGCTGATCTCGTCAGCGGGTTATAAAGCCAATATCTACCAAAGCAAGGACGGGAAAGATATTGTGCTATATAATGGTTTGCTAAAGCGCGCATTTCGCATTAGCCCCAATGTTGTTTGTACAGACTACCAGAACGTAACTAATGGCCGCCAATTATTGAGAGCGGTGAAAGCCGAAGCAAGGTTAATTATCAACGGCCACGATTATAATGTGGGCGGGCTTTATGGGCAAAAAGAAAATGCTTACCTGCTGCCGAAACAGGTTGACCAGATGTCTGCCCATGCGAATGACTTTCAATTCGTCGGTTACGCTATAACGCCTATAACTCCGTATCTCAACTGGAAAACGCGGTTTTGGATGCCGCCGGTAAAAGCGGCCTCAGGGAAAAAAATATCATTCCTCTATCGTGCCGGCGCAGCCGAACTACAGGGCCTCGAAGTACGAATCGACTACGAACTTTTTGACGGTATTCCTTTGATTATAAAATCGCTTTCAATAGAAAATAAAAGCGCCAATACCTTTAAAATAAATCGTGTGGTGAACGAGATACTGGGTATGGTTGAAGAAGAAAGCGCGGTGGTGGGTAAGCCTGATGATATGAAGAAGAACCAGGGCATTTACCTGGAAACCAACTACGCCTTTAACAATGCCATGCGCTACGCTTTGAGCGACCAGGTGACGCATTGGAAAACTGACAGTAATTATACCTCGCAGGTCAATTACGACCTGCAAACCCCTTGCTTGCTAGAGATATACCCTGAACAGGGGCCCGGTATTGGGTTAAAGCCCGGTGAAGTTTTCAATTCGGTGCGGACAAGCGAATTGCTAATGGATAGCTATGACAGGGAAAGAAGGGGATTAGAGGTAAGGAAGATGTACAGTGTAATAGCTCCCTGGACCACCGCCAACCCAATTTTTATGCACCTGGTAAGCCGGAATGATGAGGATGTGCGCCGGGCGGTCGACCAATGCGCGGCAACGGGTTACGAAGCAGTAATATTAAGCTTTGGGAGCCATCTGGACATGGAGGATACCAGTTCGGTCAATCTGATGCGGTGGAAAAAAATGGCTGATTACGCGCATAACAAACATGTTTTTATTGGCGGCTATACCCTGTTCAGTTCGCGGCGCATCAGCGATTCGGATGATGTGATCGACCCTAAAACCGGCAAACCGGGCGGGGCGTTTTTTGGGCACGCTCCTTGTTTTGGAAGTAAATGGGGGTTGGCTTTTCGGGATAAGATCAAAAACTTTTTCACGCAAACGGGTTTCGATATCTGGGAGAACGATGGCCCTTACCCGGGCGATGTATGCGCGTCCACCACCCACCCGAGCCACACAGGGCTGGACGATTCCCAATGGCGGCAAATGGAAATACAAAAAGACCTGTATCACTGGCTGAACGAATGGGGAATTTATATCAACGCACCCGACTGGTATTTTTTAGACGGAACAAACAAGATTGCGATTGGCTACCGCGAAGTAAATTTTTCGCTGCCGCGCGCCGATCAAAAGATATTAAACCGGCAGAATATCTATGACGGCACCTGGGAGAAAAGCCCATCGATGGGATGGGGATTCGTTCCATTAACCCGCTACCAGGGAGGCGGCCCCGAAGCAGTGCTGGAACCGTTAAGCGAACACCTGGACGATTACAAGGCTTTGATGATGGAATATTATGGGGCGGGTGTGCAGGCCTGTTACCGCGGGCCGCGGCTGTTCGATACCGAAAAAACAAAGCAAACTGTCATTGATGTTATTAAGTGGTATAAAAAATACCGTGATATCCTGAATGCCGACATCATCCACCTGCGCAGGCCCGATGGGCGCGACTGGGATGGTATTTTGCATGTCAATCCGCAGCTGAAGATCAAAGGCATGGTGATGCTTTACAACCCGACAGGAAAGGCCATCAAAAGGCACATCGAACTACCGCTTTATTATACGGGTTTAACAACAATCGCTTCGGTAAGCGAACAGGGCCGATCTCTAAAAGTTTATCATTTGGACCGGCGCTACAACATCAGCTTAGATTGTGTGATCCCGGCAAACGGGTACACATGGTTCACCATTGAATAAGGCGTGGTATTTAGCCTGATGACCGGCGTGTGCGCGGTAACATTGCCGAAAAATCCTTATTTTGCAGCGTTTTCACAGCTATTCTACCATGAAAAAGTCAGTCATTATTCTTTTTGCTTTAATTACTCTTGCCAGCTTCACCCAGGCCCAAAAGGCCCTGCACACCTTCGCCCTCGGCGATTCAACCTTTATGCTGGATGGCAAACCCTTGCAGATCATTTCCGGCGAAATGCATTGCTACCGCATCCCCCGTGCTTACTGGCGCGACAGGATACGCAAAGCCAAAGCGATGGGGCTGAACACTATCGGCACCTATATTTTCTGGAACATGCACGAGCCCGTTGAAGGCAAATATGATTTTGCAGGTAATAGTGATATTGCTGAGTTTGTGAAGATAGCCAAAGAGGAAGGTATGTGGGTGATCATGCGGCCAAGCCCCTATGCCTGCGCCGAGTGGGAGTTTGGCGGCTATCCCTGGTGGCTGCTAAAGGATAAAACCTTAAAAGTGCGCAGCAAGGATCCGAAATTTTTAAAGGCTTATCATGATTATGTGATACAGTTGGGCAAACAGCTTGATCCGCTGCTGGTAACCCACGGCGGCAATATCCTGATGGTGCAGATAGAGAATGAATATGGTTCGTACAGCAATGATAAGGAGTATTTGGATATCAACCGCAAATTGTTCCGCGAAGCGGGATTTGACTGTACGCTGTTTACCTGCGACGGGCCATCACAAATGCCGGCGGGCTATTTACCAGGCTATCTGCCCGCGGTGAACGGCCTGGATAACCCGAAAGAAGTAAAAGTGCTCATCAACAAATACCACGAGGGCAAAGGTCCTTATTATATCGCCGAATGGTACCCCGGCTGGTTTGATAGCTGGGGCAGCCCGCACAACAAGAGCAATATGGATGAGGACGCCAAAAAGCTGGACACAGTTTTGGCGAACGGCATCTCCATTAACCTGTATATGTTCCACGGAGGCACCACGCGCGGCTTTATGAACGGCGCCAATATGAGCAAACGCGACCCCTACTCGCCGCAAACATCAAGCTATGATTATGATGCCCCGCTGGATGAGGCCGGCAATCCTGCACCGAAGTATTATAAGTTCCGCGAGATCATTCAAAAGCATTTGCCGCCGGGCGAAAAGTTGCCACCGGTGCCTGCCAGCAATAAAACAATAGCGATACCAAACATCAAACTAACCGGCCGGTACCCATTGTTCTGGAACCTGCCGAAACCTGTAGTTTCAGAAAAGCCGTTATGTTTTGAAGATCTGAACCAGGGCTATGGATTTGTATTGTACAGAACGAAGCTAAAGGGCGTGAAAAGCGGCTTGTTAAAGATAAAGGAGCTGCGCGATTTTGCGACCATCTATATCAATTCGGACCGTGTGGCCGTTCTTGACAGGCATTTGAGACAGGATTCGGTGCAACTGGAAAATGTTCCTGCCGATGCTACGCTTGATATCCTGGTTGAAAATAACGGGCGCATCAATTACGGTCCGTATCTTACCGATAACCGCCAGGGCATTACCGAAAAAGTTACTTTAGGCGGAACGGAACTGACCGGCTGGAAAATGTACAAATTACCATTTAACAGCGAGCCGAAGTATACTGTTAAGCAGGGCAAGGTGCTTGAAAATGCGCCTGTAATTGAAACGGGCACATTCAACCTGACCAAAACCGGTGATACTTATTTGGATATGAGTAAATTCGGCAAGGGTTTTGTATTCCTGAACGGGCGTAACATAGGCAAGTACTGGTATGTCGGGCCGCAACAAACGCTGTATGTGCCGAAATCATGGTTGAAGGTGGGACAGAATGAGATCGTGATATTTGATCAGTTGAAGTCTTACAATATGAGCATTAGCGCATTGGATAAGCCGGTATTGAATACGGTGGTGAAGGAGCAACAATAATCACGTAGAGACGCATGATTATGCGTCTCCACAATTTAAACGAACCATGCCATTTCGAATGAGAGACGCATGATTATGCGTCTCTACACCTTCCCCAAATACACCTCCGTCTGGTACCGAAATACCACCTTGCCATGCCTGTTATAACTATCAAACAATTCCTGGAGGCTGGCTTTAAAATGCCGACCCGCTTCTGTTTCTTCGGCAGGCACATAGGATGAACTAAAAGCTCGCCCCGCCAGTTCCTCAAAATCAAAAACCTGCTGGTTATGGAACTTCACGAGGCTGTATTTGCCGTCACGGAAAAAATTTACAAAGTCGGTCTCGGCCAGGTTCTGATGATTTACCCGCTCGTAATCGCCGCTTTGTTGTTGCAAAAGCAATTCGTAAGCAGTCGCAAAAGCATCCGCTTCCACATCCCGGTTGTTCCATATCAGCGCAACGTGTCCGCGTGGTTTTAATATTCTTTTAAACTCAGCTTTGGTTTCAGGAGTATTAAACCAATGAAACGCTTGTGCGCAAACTATAAGGTCGACAGTTTTTGCTGGCAAACCGGTAACTTCAGCGGTACCGTTAACCGAATGATAGCCAGGATAATTTCCAAGCTGCTCATCGGCCGCCTGGCGCATCGGTTCGTTAGGCTCTACCGCGTAAACGGTGTAACCTTGCTCCAGTAAAAGTTTGGTAAATATTCCCGTGCCCGCACCAACATCTGCCACCACTGAACCGGCCGACAGCTTGCATTCCTTTTCCAGGTGGCTGATAACTTCCGGAGGGTAGCCAGGCCTGTATTTTACATAGTTATTTACCCGGTCGTTAAATCGTGAGGTAGAATTGTTTGTCATTCAAAATATTTAATTCAAATTGCCATTTTGCGCCACTCCGCCCAACATCACGCATTATATACTTATAAAGAAAGCCGCCTCGAACACATGCCCGTGTTTCAGGTGCTGTATCGCCTCTTTTTTGCTGATATCAACGTGTTTGCCTTCGGTATCGGCGCAGCCCAGCCAGGGTTCGATACAAAGGAAATCGGCGCCGGGTTTGGCCCAGATACCCAGGTAATTAAAATGCGGAAATTCGACAGCCAGTGTCCGATCATGCTTATCGCTTTTGATGGTTACCTCGCGCGAGTTTAGTTTCTTGAAAACCCATGCATCGTCCTTAAACATATCACGGGTCAATCGCAGTTTTTTCCCCTCCAGTTTTACGGGTTGGGTTTCGCCGGTGAAAAACCCTTCAGCCGACAGCAGGTGCCTTTCCAGCTTTTCCTCCGATTCAAATTCCAAATAATAGTCCTCGTAGCTCTCGCCTGTTTTAAACGGCACATTAAATGCCGGGTGCCCGCCAACTGAAAAATATATAGCATCCCTTTGATGGTTGATGACCTTATAGGTAACCCGCAGTGCATTTTCTATCAGGTCGTAATGGATCTGGAAATCGAACTTATAGGGATAAACATCCAGCGTATGATCGGAATACGGGAGCGAAAATCGTGCAGAAACCTCGTTGGATGCCAGCAGCGGCAATTCGCTTTCACGGTTAAAGCCGTGGCGCTTCATCGGGTAGGTTTTACCATCCACCAAAAGTTCGTTACCGATCAATCCACCCACTACCGGGAACAGGTTGGGCGCGTGCCAGGGCCATATATTCGGGTCGCCCTGCCAAAGGTGTTCAACGCCGGAGATTTTGTTATAAACAGAGGTCAGTTCGCCGCCTTTATTGCGGATGGATACTTTCAGGAAGTCGTTTTCAATTACGGTCATAGGGATGGGCTTGCCAGGTAAATTTGAATGTAAAGTTAAATACTAACCATCAAATTGCAACCTTGTTTTGCGTGTGGTTATAATGTCAATCCCGGAAAGTCTGGCGCGTAATAAATGCTCGTTAATGTTCCGTACCTATGGCACGGGAATTGATTTATTATCGGAGGCTACAAACGTTTAACCCCGATGGGGTTAGTCAGTTGGTGAAGCGCTGTTTGCTATTTTCTACCAACATTTGACCCGTTAGATCGTTTAGCTAATAATTCTATTTAATCCCTAAAATCCCGAAATCGTGTCTTAATCATCATCATCCTTCTTTTTCTTCTCCAGTATCACAAAGGCGCTGCGTTTTGGCGCTGGCATTACCGAATTTTCGCCTTTCACATATTTCCAAATCACTTCGTTCAGCTCAAGGTCGGGCACTTTATCTTCTTTGGCCAGGTTGAAAAATTGCGAGCGGCGGCTGCTTTCATTATCAGCCACATTACGCTGCTCCAAGTCTACCTGGGCTGGCTTAACAATGTATGGCGTCAGATCAGGTGTTGATGTAAAACATTCATACATCGGTTTGGCAGCAGCATCGTACTGGCTCATTGGCGGCAGGCCGAGTATCAGCTCGATGGTGCGCAGTACGCCCGAGGTGGAATACATTTCATGTATAACCGTATTCCGTTTCACGTAAGGGCCAACCACAAACACCGGCGACCTGTGTGCATCGATATGATCAGGCCCGTTTTGGGCGTCGTCCTCCAGAATAAATACAACCGATTCTTTCCATATCGGGCTGTGCGACAAATGTTCGATAAATTTCCCTACCGAAAGGTCGTTATCTGCTACAGCGGCCGTTGGCGAAATAGCGCCCTTGTGCTGCCCGCTGGTATGGTCGTTACTGAAGCGCACCGTATTGAACTGCGGCACTGCGTTTATATTTAAAAGGGAATCAAAATCGTGTTCCCATATAGCTTCGCGCTTCACATCTTTAATGTCCAGGTCGAAACTTGGCGCCTGTTGACAATAGTGGCCTTCGAGTACTTTGATATTCGGCTTATAATCGTCGGCAAATTCGCCGTAGGTGCGGTAGCTTACTCCGGCGCGTTTGCAATAGTCCCAGATATACCCATCGCGCGGGTCGCCGGCGCGGCGGGTGCCTTCCGAGTCGTAATTACCTCCCCTGCCGCCGTAGCTGGTGGGCCAGGTCTTTTCGATAAAATCGGTAGCGTAGGCCGCTGTGCTCCAGTTATGGCCGTCGGCGCTTACTTCAGCATCTACATAAAAATTATCCAGCAATACAAATTCATTCGCAATAGCATGTTCGTTCGGCGTTACGCGCTTCCCAAAAATACAAAGCGCCGTATCGCCTGCGCCCTGCCGCATATCGCCTAAAACCTGGTCGTAAGTGCGGTTTTCTTTAATGATATAGAAAACATGTTTAATAGGCGATTTCTGCCCCATTTTACGTGGTATAGGGTTACCTGCTTCGCCATCGGCCATTTCAGTTTTTTCCTCATTAAAAGGCGTATTGGCATACACCTGTTTGGTATAAGTTTTTAACTGTGCCGCCTGCGGTACTTTAATAAAGGACATGGTGCCTTTAAACAAGCCGCCGATGTATTGTTCCTTTGCGTTTTTCGAGCCTATCTGGTAGCCGCTGTTGTCGGTTTTCTTCAACGGTTGCGGGCCGTCGGGGTTAGGCATCGAAGTAAATCCTTTGCCATTAGATACGATGATCTTATCGCCCAAAGTCTTCACATTGGTGGGATACCAGCCCACAGGGATGAAGCCCATGCTTTTGCTGGCGCCGGGCGCACTTACATCAAACACGGCCAGGCAGTTGTTATCGGCATTGGCAATATAGAGTGTTTTTTCGTCGGGCGATAAAGCAAGGCCATTCGATGTGGATCCGGTCAGATGCGTGGGGTAAAGCGAAGTGGATAACGTTTCGGCTATTTTACCGGTGGCGGTATTGATCACCGACACTGAATTATCGTTGGCGTTGGCAACATATAAATAGGTGCCCTTTTTGTTCAGCAACAGCTCGTTGGGGTGGCTGCCGGTTTTAATATTTTTAACTATCTTTTGGGTTGAAGTGTTAAAAACCGTTACTTTCTCATCGCCCCAAATGGAAATGTACAGCAGTTTTTCATCGCGCGACAAAACGCAGCTGTAGGCCTCGGCGGGCAGGGGCACACGTTTGATGACTTCTCTTTTTTGCGGGTCGACCACATACAGCGCGCTGTCTTCTTTCGTCACTGTGTACAACCTGGTATTACTTTTATTGACGGCGATACCGGTGGGCGATACTTTATTTTTCGGCCAGGCCTCGGGGGCCAGTTTGATAGTATCGGCAGCGCCGAATTTGTTATTTGCTATAGGAAAAGCCAGGATCCGGTTGTCGTTACCGCCCGAAACATACAGGGTTTTTTCATCACGACTGAACGCCAGTCCGTACCACGATTTTTTGATGATGCGTTCGTCCAGCTGCTTTTCTGTTTTCGGGTCGATCAGTTGTATCGACTGTGTGCTTTGCCCGTTGTTGGTAACGGCCAGCAAGCGCCCCGAGGCTGACAATTGAATGTTCAGCGGCAAATCGCCCAAAGGCAGCGACGTACCGGCCGGACTTAGTTTCCAGCCGTTTGGCAACAGCACCTGGCCAGTTTGCTGTATTTTACCCGGCAACTGTGCAGAAACATTAGCGGCAATAAATAAGGCAGCAATAACGAGGGATATTTTTGATCTCATAGGTAATTATTGAAAGGGAAACCAAAAATACGGATGATGACTTTAAAAAACTACTGTTAACAGAAACTTAATGATCAGTGACTGGTGACCGGTGATTAGTGATTAGTTTTTATCGGTTTTGATGAGAGACTTGATGATGGAATCCTTCTGCGCCGTTGTTAAATTGTAATTGAATTTGAACAAAGCGTTCTCAAAATCGCCGTAGGATGGGTTGGGGATAACGATATATTTCTTCCCAAAATCCCGGCGCAGTTTTTCCGTTGTAACACTGCGGTTTTCTTCAGATGGCTTGTTGTCGTACAGGGCATCAAAATCGGGCAGGTTATCGCCGCACAGCAAAACAATATTGTATTTTTTCAAAACCTGCTGCCGGCGGCTCTCCTTACTTGATGAACCATTTTTTAGCAGCAGGTGAGCATCATCTGCATTGGGCAAACGATAAATCTGCAAATTTTTAAGTGTTGCCGCGCGTTCGTCCTCATCGCGGTTGGTAATATAAAATACCTTTACCCCTTTCGATGCTGCATACTTAAAAAACGACGGCGCGCCGGGCACGGTGTCACATTGTGCTTTTGCGGTCCATTGTTTCCAGGTGTCGGTTGTATAGTCGAGATTTTGCAGTGCACGGGCCGCATCATAAGGGCTGTTGTCCAATACAGTTTCATCAATATCCGTCACTACGGCTAATGGTTTGGTATGATGCTTTTTTACAGCTTCGTCAATACGCAGTTTGGCCATATTATAAGCCTGGAAACAAAGCGCCTTATACTCCGCGGCCCGCTGCTGGTATAATGATGCCCAGGCCTTGCCGGAGTTGACAAGGCTGGAATTATCATTTTTATCTTGCGCCGATACTGCTCCTGAAAACAGAAAGCTGCCGAATAGTAATAAGCAAAGGTATTTTTTCATAATTTCCTGTTACCGCAACATTTCCGGCCGTATTTTTTCACCAAACTCCTTCGCGAACTTATTCAGCTTTGGCTGGATAACAAAGGCGCAGTACGATTTATTGGGGTTATCCTGGTAGTAGTTCTGGTGATAATCCTCGGCTTTGTAAAAATCGGACGCCGGGGTTATTTCGGTCACTATCGGGCTGTCGAAAACCTTTTCGTCCGTCAGCCTTTTGATCATCGCGTCCGATTGTTGCTTCTGTTCTTCCGTATAATAAAATATAGCCGAGCGGTACTGCGTGCCCACATCGTTGCCCTGGCGGTTAAGCGTGGTTGGGTTATGTGTCCTGAAAAATACCAGCAGCAATTCGTCAAACGATATTTCGTCCGCATCATATTCCAGGTGGATCACTTCGGCGTAGCCGGTATCGCCGTTACAAACTTCCATATAGGTTGGGTTAGGCTTGTGTCCGCCCATATAGCCCGAGGTTACCGATCTGACGCCTTTTAAAGTTTGGAAAATAGCCTCTGTACACCAGAAGCAGCCATTTCCGAATGTTATTTTCTGTATGTTCATATTACCCTTATAGCCAATATAATGCCGTTCGGTCAATTACGCCATTTTGGCGGGTTATAGCCTTACCCCAACCCCTCTCCAATTGGAGAGGGGCTTAAAAATAGTTATTTACGCCCGGCATTAAAAGCCCTCTCCTTTGGAGAGGATTAGGTGAGGCAACATGAATGCTTTTTTATTGTAGGAAAGCCTCATAATATTACCTAAATTCAATTCATAAATCTATAAAATATGAAGACTGCAATATTAATTGCCCGGCTCATCCTCGGCCTCATTTTCCTTTTGTTCGGGCTGGATTATTTCCTGCATTTCATGTCGCATATCATCAATTTTCCGCCCGCAGGCGAAAAAGCCGACGCCTTTTTTGGCGCCATCGGCGCTACCGGGTATTTCTTTCCTTTGCTCAAGACGATAGAAATCATTTGTGCTGTGTTCCTGCTCATCAATCGCTACACGGCCTTTTTTGCGGTTGTTATTTTCCCCGTTACGTTCAATATATTTATGCTGCATGCCTGCCTGGCGCATCCTTATATACCATTGGGGACGGGGATGCTGGTGCTGAACATCTTCCTGCTTTATGCTTACCGGAAGAATTATACAGGCTTACTAAAAACCAAACCGATCGTCTAAACGGCAATTTTAATTTTATAATTGATGATAATTAAACAAACATTCATAGATTAGTGTCGATTATACATTTATTACCAAAACAGACCATCATGCCGTCATTTAAAACTCCCTTACAGGCCGCAAGGATACTTGTACTTGTGCCATTATTATTTTTTGCCTTGAAAAGCTTTGCCCAATCGCCGCGCAGCAAAGCGGATTTTGACATGGGCTGGCGCTTTAACCTGGGTGATGTAAAAGGAGGTGAAGAACCGGGCCTGAACGATACCAAATGGCGCGCGCTTAACCTGCCGCACGACTGGAGCATAGAAGGAAAGTTCGACAAAAACAGCCCGGCTACCGTTGAAGGCGGCGCCCTGACCGGCGGCCTGGGCTGGTACCGTAAAACGTTTACCGTGCCGGCCACATCCAAAGGCAAAATGGTTTATATCGATTTCGATGGCGTGTACTGGAACAGCACGGTGTGGATAAACGGTCACAAGCTTGGATTCAGGCCGAACGGCTATATTTCATTCCGGTATGATATGACGCCGTACCTGAAATTCGGCGGTAAAAATGTGATCGCTGTTAAGGTGGATAATTCGGTGCAGCCAAACTCACGCTGGTATTCAGGCTCGGGTATTTACAGGCATGTGTGGCTGGAAACGACCGATAAACTGGCGATAGATCATTGGGGGACTTACGTTACCACGCCTGAAGTGACAGATCATTCAGCAACAGTCGATTTAAACATCGTCGTAAAAAATAACATACCGGGTGATGATTCCAAATCGCTGCCGATCGAGCTGCAATCGACTTTATATGACGCAAAAGGAAAGAGTATTGGCAGTGCCGTGTCAAAAAATTTAACCATCAATTATGCCGGGGCAGCTACGTTGTTCAATCAAAAAATTTCGATCATTAACCCGGCTTTATGGTCGGTAGACAACCCCTATCTGTACAGGATTGTTACCAAAGTAATCACCGGCGGTAAAGTGACGGATGAATACACCACCCCGCTTGGTATCCGCTATTTCAACTTCGACGCTGATAAAGGTTTCAGCCTGAACGGCAAGCCGTTGAAGATATTGGGGGTTTGCGACCACCACGACCTGGGCAGCCTGGGCGCCGCCTTAAACAACCGCGCTTTGCAGCGCCAGCTTGAAATGCTGAAGGCGATGGGCTGTAATGGCATCCGCACCTCGCACAACCCGCCAGCGCCCGAACTGCTGGACCTGGCCGACAAAATGGGCTTTATTGTGATGGATGAGGCATTCGATTGCTGGGAAGTGGGTAAAGTAAAATATGACTATCATCTTTTCTTTAAGGAATGGCACAAACGCGACCTGGAGGACCAGGTGCTGCGCGACCGCAACCACCCGAGTGTGATGATCTGGAGCATTGGCAACGAGATACCGCAGCAGGGCGATCCGCGTTCGCTGACGCTGGCTCCCGAGCTGGCAGGCATCGTTCACAGTTTGGATAAAACACGTCCTATTACAACGGCAAATGACAGGCCCGATACCAGCAACAAGATCATTCAGTCAGGTGCGCTCGACCTGATCGGGTATAACTACCATGAATATAACTACGCCGGTTTCCACGACCGTTACCCCGGTAAGAAATTCATCGCAACGGAAACGACTTCCGGACTGGAAACACGCGGGCATTACGATATGCCATCGGACAGTATCCGGGTTTGGCCAAGCCGCTGGGACAAACCCTTTACCGATGGCAACCCCGATAATACCGTTTCGGCTTACGACAACGTTCGCCCGGCGTGGGGATCGACCCACGAGGCCACCTGGAAGGTGATGAAGAAGTATGACTTCTTGTCGGGTATGTTCATCTGGACAGGCTGGGATTATTTAGGCGAACCGACACCATACAAATGGCCGTCGCGCAGTTCGTATTTCGGGATTATCGACCTGGCAGGTTTCCCGAAGGATATCTATTACATGTACCAGAGCGAATGGACCAGCAAAACCGTGCTGCATATTCTCCCGCATTGGAACTGGGAGCCGGGCAAAACGGTTGACGTTTGGGCATTTTACAACCACGCCGATGAGGTAGAACTGTTTTTGAACGGAAAATCGTTAGGCACCAAAAAGAAGGAAGGCGACGACCTGCACGTGATGTGGCGGGTGAAATATGAGCCGGGGACATTGAAGGCCGTGTCGCGCAAAGACGGCAAAATAGTGAAGACCGAAGTGATACATACTGCCGGCAAAGCAGCCAGGATAGAATTGGTAGCCGACCGCAAAAACATCAAAGCCAACGGCAAGGATCTTTCATTTGTAACCGTCAGGATATTGGATAAAGATGGCAATGTGGTACCGACTGCCGACAACCTGGTGAACTTTAAACTGAACGGCAACGCTTTTATAGCAGGCGTGGATAACGGCAGCGAAACCGATCACGACCCGTTCAAGGCCAATTACCGCCATGCTTTCAACGGGCTGGCGCTGGCAATTTTGCAATCGAACGGAAAGGCAGGCAGTATTACGCTGAATGCATCGTCCAGCGGTCTGAAAGGCGCCTCGCTTGTCATCAACTCAAAATAAAACCAAAAAGCCATTGCTGTTTATCCGGCAGCAATGGCTTTTACCTATAAAAAACCGTAGCTCATTTATAATTCTTCAGCAACTCATTGTAGGTCCATTCGTTGCCCCTGGCAAAAAAATTATAGGTTTTATCCCAGGCCGGGCCCTTGCCCCAACCCATCATCAAAGATACAACCTGTGTTTGCTGCGGGCCGATGGCCTTTAGCAGGATCACCTCCTGCAAATTCTTGTCCCCAGCCCTTGCCTCCTGGTCAAAATTATCGTTCAGATTAACTTTAAGCGTTAGCATTTCGCCATCTATGTAATTGATAATCTTCAATTTGATCGAAGACGGGTCACTTAACGGCTTATTCTTATCATAATTGGTCACGATAGAACCACCTATCGCCAATTCGATATGCGCCAGCGGCGCTATCCATGTTTTCAGGCCTTCGTCGGTAGTAAAAAGTTTCCAGGCCGTGTTGATATCTACAGGCAAAACCGATTCGAGCCGTAAAACTTTTTCGCCTGTTGGCGTTGTATAGGATGTGTTTTTGACCTGGCCTATACCCTGGTTAAATAATAGCAGCCCTGCGGCAAGCAAAAAGAACTTTCCCATGCTTAGTTTTTTAAAAACAAAATTTACTGCTTTTTCCTGATATACGTAAAATCGTAAGATACGGTAACCGTTTTGCCATCGTCGTTATTAATGTCCTGGTACTGGCGCACGGTGTCTTTATCGATGTTGTAAAATTTGAAATTTCCTGTCTGTTTTTTGCCCTGCGCGTTGGTAAACTCGTAGGCAAATTGCATAGCGCCGTCTTTGTATTCGCCGTTTAGGTAGCGCTGCGGCCCGCCTGCCGACCCTATCCAGTCCTGCTCCCATTTACCGGTTGCTGCATTGTAATAGTTTATGCTTTTGCCGGTACTGGCCTGCGTGGAAGTCCAGTTTTCCAGCAACGCACATTCGCCGGATATACTTTGAACCAGGCTGTGCCCTACCAAAAATTTCGTGCCTGTTTGATAAACATCCCATTCTCCTATCCAAAAGTCGAAATCGTGGGCATGTGGTTCGGCAGCACATGGAAATACCGTTTCATATACTTTTTTGCGTATATCGGCAAAATTGGGGGCGGCGCGCATATTTTTATAGTCGGCCAGTGTATCCAGGTCGGGCAGGCTGTTATAACCCAAAGCGGTGGCTTTTATCAGCCTGTCGGCTGCCTCGTCAATTTTACCCGTAAGCGCATACACCCGCGCCATTCGCGACAGCGTTACCGACCTTACCTGCGGTCTCGGGCTATTTGCAAGGCATTTTTCATAATTCGTCAATGCCTCGGCATAAAGGCCGAGGTTTTGATCGCAGTAGCCCAATCGCGTCCATGATATGGGGTTGGACGAAGTGTCTTTCAGCACACTTAAATAGTTTTGCTTTGCAGCTTTCCACTCCTGCTTCGCAAATAGCGAATCAGCTTTTTTCAGGGTCGCCTGCTGTTGTGCAAAGGCGCTTACATTCATTACGATCAATAACAACACGGTAATTTTTTTCATGATGCGGTTTTACTTTAGCCAGTTCCTATTAAATTTCACCCAATAAATATCATCGTTGCCATTGCCCGGGCCCGATAACATGCTCTTAGTTTCCCGGTAATTTTTTGCCCTCCCGTTTTTAAAAGCGGGGTTCATGCGGTTGCTTGTAAACACCAGGTATTTTTTATCCGGGGTTACATAAGGGCAATAATCCAGGTAGGCCGAATTAAATGGGGCGGGGAGATGCTTCACAGGTAACCAGTCTCCGTTCTGGTTTTTCCTGCTTATATAAAGATCTCCGCCGCCCATATCGTCAGGCCGGCCGTAGGATGAGAAGATAATAAACTGCTCATCCGGGTCGGCAAAGGCGTTAAATTCGTCGTATTTGGTATTAATATCTTCGGGCAGGCTTTCGGGTTTGGCAAAGCCTGTACCGTTCCATTTGCATATCACAATATCCTCGCTCCCCTTCCCATAATCCGCTTCAACGGTAAAGTACAGGTTGCCGCTGCGCGCGACCGACGGGTAAAATTCATTTTTACCTGAATTGACAACCGTGCCGAGGTTTTCGGGTTCGCCAAACCTTCCCCCCGGCAAGCGTTTGACGCGCCATAGGTCGAAGTCCTTTTTAGGCTCGCCATTGACCGGCCTGTCCGACGAGAAATAGATAAACTGCCCGTCCGGTGAAAATGCCGCCTCCAGGTCGCGCCATTTGCCCGAGAAGGGCGCCACTTCCGGATCGCCCCACTGCCCGTTCTTTTTGGTCATGCGCAGGATGGTGCTCAGCGCAAATCGCGGACCCTGCACCGTAAAATATATCTCGTCACCTTCGGGCGAAATAGCAAAATCGCGGTTATTCAAACCATCTGAAAGGATGCCTTCGGCAAATATTTGAGGCGTATCGGCTGCTGCGCCATTACCGGGATAACTGCCCTGGGCATACAAACTGCCGGCGGCGGGCAGCAGGGCGATGGCGATATATAACCGGAGATGCTTCATGACGTTACTTAAGTCCGTATTCCGCTACGCGGGTTATAAAGCTCAGGTCCCGGTCGCCCTCACCTGCCCATATCTGCACAAAACCCGAGCCTGAGCTTTTATGAAATTTCTTTACCCAGGCCGATGCCAGCCCGTTCTCGTCCATCCCCAATATAATATCCACCTGCTTCGGGTCGATACTAAGCGGGGATGCCCAGAAAGACTGCACACCCCAATCTTCCCCCGCTCTGGTGCGGAAGGCCGGCTGGTTGCCTTTGTACGACCGCAGATCGTCGGGGCCGTATTTAATACCTATCACACTATCGGCATACAGGAAGCTGCGCAAAACGACTGCCTTATATTGCGCATCGTATTTCAGCACCAGCGGGTCGGTAGCTGTTACTACCACTTTCCCCCCGCCTTCAAGGTAACCGCGCAGGGTTGAACTTTTCTCTCCTTTGGTTATTTCCTCCGGTAAAAAGTTGGTGGCAAATACGATGACGGAGTTTTCGGCCGAATCCGTTTCGCCGATCAGCTTAATCAATTTTTCCTTATCCAAACGCTTATAACCGTTATCGGTAAGGTATTTCCTGATGCGGATGTCGTTCCCGTTTGGGGCCGGTATGCCTTCATCCCAAAACACGTATTTACGGGCCGTAACTGGTGAGGCATGACCAATACCCGGTTTAAGGGCATAAAGAAAGCCATCGTCCGAACCAACATAAAGCAAGTGCCCGCCGATAACGGGCGAAGAGAACACGATACCGCCCGTTTGAAAACTGGTGAGTTTACGGCCGGTTTTTAAGTCGAGGCAATAGATAACGCCTTCGTGACTGCCGATATAAACCTTATCGCCATCGATAATGGGCGACGACCATACCACATTCACTGTATGGTATTTCCACAATTGTTTACCGGTATTCAGGTCGACCGCCTGTACAAAATGGCCGTCCGAGGTTCCGGTTACTACGATATTATCTTTTACCGCAACTGCCGATATGATCCATGAAACTTCATGATCGACGCGCCACAATTGCTTTCCTGTATTTTTATCAAGGCAATACAAAAAGCCATCGCGGCCGCCAATGATCACCTTATTGCCGGTTACCAAAGGCGAAGCAATGATTGCCCTGCGGTCGAATGAAAATTTCTCATTCTGCATGGTATGGCCTTCTATCTCAAAACACCATTTTTGTTTACCATTATTAAGGCCGACCGCGTAAAAATTACCTTCGGTATCCCCGGCATAAACGATATTATCAGCAACGGCGGGTGAGCTCCGGACGATGCCCCCGGTTTTAAATTTCCATTTGACTCTCCCGGTCGCCTCGTTAATATTATAAATACAGCCGTCCTTGCTGCCTATCAAAATTTGCCCTTTGACGATGGCCGGCGAGGAATAGGTATAGTCAAATGCCCAGTCGTAGTTTTTGGCGGGGCCGAGGCCTGTTTTCCAGTTTAATTTTCCTGTGACCGCGTTAAGTGAATAAAGGCTTTGCTGATTATCGCTGAAGAAAACATTCCCATGGTGCGCCGCTGCCGACGAATTGATGGCATAGCCTGGTTTGAATGTCCAGTTGATCTTTCCTGTGTTTTTGTCCAGGCTATAAAACACGCCCCGGCTGCTGCCGAAATAGAGTGAGTTGCCCGCAACTACCGCGGTGGACCTGATGGGCGCATCCGCATCAAACTTCCAGGCGCATTCGTTAAAGAAATCTTTGATGCCCGAATTATAATTGCTGTTGTGTGCCGCGGTGCCACGGTACATATCTTGCGCGCTGATACGCCCGGTGCCTAAAACAAGCAGGAAAAGCAATAGCAGGATGATGGGCCGGGCAGTTTTGGTCATGTGATTGCGTGGTATTTTGGTCTTAACCAAATATAAAAGCAACGCCGATGCCCTTTATCACCCCTAAAGGGGGAATTTAACTGTACAGAAAAGCATTGCAGGGATTTACCTGTTCAAAATCAAATATTTACGAAGGTTTGCGGGTTACCGGGACATTCAGGCGTCCTGTTCCTGTGCCGATTCTTCGGTTTCGGCCTGGCCAAAAAGTTTCTGTAGTTTTTTGATCTGGCGCTGACGGTTAAAAAACTCGTCCATCAGGTAGGCCGGTATAAAACCACCCATCCAAAAAGCCGCCACAAACAGGTTAGACATACCCTGCACCAAAAACAAGGTAGAAAGCACGCAGAAAATAAAACCGAAAAGCGAGTAATAATTAGCCTGTTTTATTTTCAGTTTGAAGCCTTTTTCCTTAAAACCCAGCCTGAAAGGCGCGGTCAAAAGCGGTATAAACAGGAAATAAAACAAGTTTTTTTGCGACAGGGACAGATCGTGCGAAATATTTTTCCGGATGTAATTGTTCAGTTTCTCTATTTGTTTCGACTTGTAATTCTTGACTTCCTCTTCTGATATCTTCCGGCTGGCCAGTTCTTCAAAAGCTACAGACACGGCCATTTCAGTATAGCCAAATTTATTGTCTATGATTTCCATCAGCTTTTCTGTAGGCAGACTGGAATACGTTAGCTGTAGCTCTTGTTTAGAAACCATCCAAAAAAAGGGTCAATAATTGGTGTTTATCTGACAGATAATATCAAAGTTAGCTGTAAGTTTTATTTTATCCTAATAAAACGGAATAATTATTTTATATAATAGTTACAGCAAATTAATCTTTAATTACTTTTAGTTAAAAGCTGATTTTCTGTGGATTACCGCAATTACTGTAACTATACCGTCCGGTGTAATTTTCCGTATTAAATTATTATTTTCATCCGAAACATATATGTTTCCCAATGCATCCACGGCCAACCCGACTGGTGTGTTAAAGCTTGCATTAGCGCCAGTTCCGTTTGCTGCCCCTTTTATTCCGCTGCCGGCAAAAGTACTTACTGTACCGTCAGGTATTATTTTACGTATCTTATTATTTCCGGCATCAGCTACGTAAACATTGCCGGCCCCGTCAACAGCTATACCGAAAGGCGAATTAAAACTCGCAGTTTTTCCGATTCCCTCGCTCTTTCCGGCTGTTCCGTTTCCGGCAAGAGTACTTACCAGGCCCGTGGGCGTTATTTTACGGATAGCATTATTACCGTTATCAGCCACGTAGATATTACCTGTGGCGTCAACAGCCACACTTTCAGGCAGGTTGAACCTGGCTGTGGTATCCTGGCCGTCTGCCATGCCGGAAACCCCTTGTTTTCCGGCTATGGTACTTACCGTGCCGTCGGCCGTTATCTTGCGGATAAGGTCGTTGCCATAATCGGCCACATAAACATTTCCGGCCTGGTCGGCAGCTACTCCCAGGGGCGAATTAAAAGTAGCCTGGGTTGTGCCGTCATCGGCCCCTGCAACACCCGTTCCGGCAAAGGTGCTTACGGTACCGTCAGCAGCTATTTTGCGGATCACATTATTGCCCGCATCGGCAACAAATACATTGCCCGATGCATCCGCAGCAACCGAAAAGGGCTTATTAAAGCTTGAAAGCGAATCCACACCGTTGGTTAAACCCAGCACACCTACCATGCCAGCAAGCGTGGTGACATTGGCAGCAGGGTCGATCTTCCTTATAAGCGAATTGCCCTGGTCGGCCACATAAAGATTTCCCGCATTATCAAACGCTAAACCAAATGGATGATCAAACCTTGCATCGGTACCTAAGCCATCTCTATATCCAGCTGAATCGCTGCCGGCGACAATAGTTGAATCGGTAAAAGGATTGGGCGATATCAGCTCCTTACCGCAGCCAGTAAAAGTGGACAGGAAATACCCTAACGATGCCAACGCGAATAATGCTGTGATATATTTCCTCATTCTTCAAAGGTAAAAGGATAAAGGCGAAAGGGCAAAGGTAGTTTTGTTAGGTGAAAATCACCTTTCGCCTTTGCCCTTTTACATTTGTTCTCAAAATAATATCTTTAGCCTTGATGATCAAACTTGAGCTGAAGGGAATAAACAGAGTTGTGCCGAGACTAATTACCTTTCACCTTTTACCTTTCGCCTTTATACTCCTTCTTCTTAATTCATGCCATACCGATAACGCCACACCGGGCAAATCAGTGTTCAACATCAACCTGGATGAGGGCCTTACCTCGCTCGACCCGGCCTTTTGCCGTAACCAGAACACCATCTGGATGGATAACCAGCTTTATAACGGGCTGGTGCAGATAGACGACAGCATGCACGTTCAGCCTTCCATTGCCAAAAGCTGGGAAGTGTCGGCCGACGGGCTGCAATATACTTTTCACCTGCGAAACGATGTCTATTTTCATGATGATCCCCTATTTAAAGATGGCAAGGGCCGCAAAGCTGTCGCAGCTGATTTTGTGTACAGCTTCAGCCGGCTCATCAACCCGAAAATTGCAGCCTCGGGTTCGTGGATATTCAGCGACAAGGTGAAAGACAATAAAGCCTTTATCGCCCTTAATGATACTACGTTCCGCATTGTACTGAAGGCCCCCTTCCCGCCCCTGCTTACGCTGCTTACCTCGCAGATAGCCTCGGTGATACCGCGCGAGGTGGCCGAGCATTACGGCAAGGATTTTCGCAATCACCCTATCGGCACCGGGCCGTTCAAATTCAAATACTGGAAAGAGGGCGAAGTGCTGGTGTTCCTGAAGAATGACAGGTACTGGGAAAAAGATAAGGACGGCAGCCCCCTGCCCCATTTAGATGCGGTGCGGGCAACCTTCATCGGCGACAAGCAAACCGCTTTTATGGAGTTTGTGACCGGGAAGATCGATTTTCTGAACGACATTGATGGCAGCTACCGCGATGATATCCTGACCAAATCGGGCCAGGTAACGCAGAAATATAAGGGCAAGTTCATCCTTAATTCGGCGCCCTACCTTAATACCATGTACCTGGGTATGCTGGTTGACACTAATTTACCCATCGTCAGGCATTCGCCGCTGAAACTGCTAAAGATCCGCCAGGCTATCAATTATGCCATCGACAAGCAAAAGATGATCAAATACCTGCGCAACAGTATGGCCACGCCGGGCAACGGCGGATTTGTGCCCGCAGGCATGCCGGGTTTTGACGCCGAAAAAGTTAAAGGCTACACCTACAACCCCGAAAAAGCACGGCAGCTTTTAGCCGAATGCGGTTACCCCAACGGCAAGGAATGCCCTGAAATAACGCTGACTACCACCATCGGCTACCGCGACCTGATAGAATACGTGCAGGGCCAGCTTGACCAGGTTGGTATACGGACCAGGGTGGAGATAGTGCAAAGCGCCAGCCTGCGCGAGCTGGTATCGAAGAACGGCGTAAACTTTTTCTATGGGTCGTGGATAGCGGATTATCCGGATGGGGAGAATTACTTGTTACTATTCTACTCCAAAAACAAGATACCCTGGGGGCCGAATTATACCGGCTTTAACAATAAACAATTCGACTGCCTTTTTGAACAGGCCTACCACGAAGCCGACGACCAGAAGCGCTACGCCCTGTACCGCGAGATGGATAACATCATTATGCAAAACGCCCCAGTAGTGGTGCTTTACTATGATAAGCTGGTGAACATGTACCAGAACAACATGACCGGCATCAGCAAAAATGCGTTGAATTTATTGGTGCTGAAGAGGATTGTGAAGCGGTAGGGAGTCAGGAAGTCCGCATAAGTCGGAAAGTCCGGAAGAATAAATAGGTCATGCCGAACTTGTTTCGGCACCCCACTTACTAAGTAAGTCTCCTGAAAGGTTTCCTGTCCCGTGGGTTCCTGAAACAAGTTCAGGATGACATCATTCGACTTAATCCTCATACTTAACCACCTCGGCCACCATGCGGTTGGGTTTACCGGTGATGGTCGAGTCAACCCCAAGGATGATCACGGCATCGCCGCCGGCGCGTTTGGCATCCATCATCATTACATGGTCGTTTTCTTTATCCAGGTATTTTCGATTCGTCAGTTTACCTATCACTTTGTAATGCCGCTTTACTTCGGCAGCGGAATGATAAACGTCCGCCGTTTTAGTTTTGGGATATTTTGCGCCGACGTATTTGCCTGGCTGTACGCAGGCGGTGAGCAGCAAGCAAAATGCGGTTACCAGCAGATAAAGGTTTTTCATAATGCAATTTAACTATGTCCCGGAAAATCGTCGATACTTTTAGAAACATAAATATTGCCGGCGTTGCGCTTGCTGTCTTCGATACCCCAAACAGCCATGGCGGCTAATACTGGCCCCAGCTCCTGGCCACCGGGTGTAAGGCGGTAGGTAACATAAGGCGGCACCACGGGCTTCGATTCGCGCACTACAATATTGTCGTTCTCTAATTGTTTCAGGTGCTGTATCAGCATTTTTTCGGTTATGGTGGGTATGGCCCGGCGCAATTCGCTGTAGCGCTTGCTGCCCGACAGCAAATGATACAGGATAATGGGTTTCCAGAACCCGCCTATCTTATTCATCACGTAAGTTACGGGACATTCGTTAAGGGCGAATTTTTTGTTTTCCTGTATGGTCGAACTTTCTTTTACCTGTGTCATTGATACATACTTTAGGGTAAGTACTTGTATAAAAGTAAGTACAAATATACCTTTGTTCTCAACAAAAACAAAAAAATAATCATCATGAAAATTACACTAACAGGCTCGTTGGGAAACATCAGCAAACCCTTAGCCAAACAATTGATAGCCGCCGGTCATGAAGTGACCATCGTAAGCAGCAGCGCAGATAAAGTAAAGGACATTGAAGCATTAGGTGCCAAAGCCGCCATAGGTTCCATTGCCGACGCCGCATTTTTAACCCGCGCCTTTGCCGGGGCCGACGTGGTGTACACCATGGTTCCGCCAAACTTTGGCGTTACCGACTACCGCAAATACGTAAGCGACAGCGCCCGCAATTATGCTGAAGCCATCCGCAACAACAACATTACCCGCGTGGTGAACCTGAGCAGCATCGGCGCGGATATTGACGGCGGCACGGGCCAGATATCGGGCGTACACGACGGCGAAAAGGTGCTGAACGCCCTGGAAGGTGTGGCCATTAAACACCTGCGCGCCGGGTTCTTTTACGTCAACTTTTACGCCAATATCGATATGATAAAACACCTGGGCTTTATTGGCGCCAACTACGGTGCGGATACGCGCATGATCATGGTACACCCTGAGGATATTGCAGCCGCCGTGGCAGAAGAACTGCAAACACCGTTTACCGGTAAAAGCGTGCGCTACATTACCAGCGACGAACGCAGCGCCGGCGAAGTGGCATCCGTATTAGGCGCCGCCATTGGCAAACCCGACCTGAAATGGGTTAAATTTACCGACGAGCAGGCACTCGACGGTATGCTGCAGGCCGGCTTACCCGAACCTATCTCACGCAATTTTATCGAAATGAACAACGCCGTAGGCAGCGGCATTCTGTGGAAGGATTACGACGCCCAGGGCAGCAAACCTACCGGTAAAATTAAGCTCGAGGACTTTGCGAAGGAGTTTGCGGAGAGGCTCTGAGAATAGTTGACTGGTGGTCAGTGACTCGTGATTAGTTAAAATCTTATTTAAAGAGGCAAAGGGCTGTGCGATTCCCGCCCTGGGGCGGGTGCAGGGCGGGGTTTCGCCGCTTTGCTAACGCCTTCCTGCCCTTCCCGGGGGAAGGAACCGCACGGCCCGACGCTTTTTAGCTTTTACTTACTTCCAAGAACATAAAACACCGAAAAAGACAGGCCGTTGCTCACCAGGTTCAGATCGGTATTATCGCCGCTTGACTTGCCTTGTGCACGGCACAACGCAGCATCAGTCCTTTAACGTGTTTTCGATGAAGGATACGAGGTCCTGGTTGGATTTGTCGAAACCCATGAACAGGCATTTTTTTGCTGCCCGGTAGCCCAGGATATTCGGCCGGCTGATCTCGTTGCTTATTTCTTCGGATTGTTTCCTGCCCGGCTGATGCCGGTTATCGGTAACGGTTACGCGGTAATTAACCGTCCCGGTCCATTCGGACCGGGCAAGGCTGGCCTGGTACGCGGATATGCCTATTTTAATGGTTATCTTGCCCGGCTTGGGGGCGCTCAGCGTATCGGGCAGCAGCGTCATTTTGCACGAGGGGAACTCCGATTGCAGGAAGTTTTGCAGAGCCTGCCTTACTTCAGTCCCCTGGCATTCTATTTTGGCCCCGGCCGGTATGGTGCGGCTGTCGAATATCACCACGTCTACAGGCTGCTGAGCGAGAAAACCGGCATTCGGGATGGCATTCACTTTTTCAGGGCAGCCGATATAAACCTTTTGGGCATACGCATGGTAAGTCGCCAAAGCGGCAAAGGCGACAAGCAGGATAAAACCTTTCATGCCGCCAAGTTAGCCAATGGCTGCCATTACGGCAACAAAAACCGTAAAGACAGGGATACATCATCCGCAACCCTGCCCGCAATTCTTGCGTTAGGTTGGGTTAACATGGTTAACACTTCCAATAGCGTACAATACATAAATATTTGATTATCAACATTTTATATAAAACAAGGCAAAAAGAGTGTTAACCATGATCGGAGCGTATATGGCCCGGTGGTGTTGCTTGCGGTTATTTTAATTGAGGACCTGGATACCGGGATTGCAAATCCCTAAACTATTTGGGGCCGGATTGCAAATCCGGACCAACGTGTATCTATTCGTCTTTCAAGTCGTGAATAGTCTTTTCCCCGGTCAAAAGTTTATAGAATGCAGATTCGCCGCCACTTCCTGGCTTAAAATTTCCGGATGTAAAATCTGCGTCAGAAACATTCAAGTTTTCGAATATAGAGGCAAACTCTTCAATTGAAGCAATTCTCCCAATCTCTGTTTGTACGATTCTTATGTAGGCAAGTTTTAGGTATCGCATAAATGCTTTAAAAGCGTTTGAGCGCGGAAGTATATTTCCTTCTTGCTGAATATTCGTCCAAGCGACTGGCCACTTATTCTGAATACTGGTAAAATAGTTAAAAAGGATTAAAGCTATATCATTGTCCCGTTCAGATATAAATAGATTCCTGAAAGGATTTTTAAAAAGTTCGGCGTTGCTGGCAAATTCCGGCTTTTTGCCTTTTAAATATGTCGTCCTGTCTGAAAAGGGGTCTGGCGAAATCAATTTAATTAAAGATTCCACAAACGCAGCTTGCGTTAGCGGCTCCGATGCTTCTCTACCTTTTGTTTTGACTCCAAGTCTTTTAATTCTGTGATAAAGTGGACTTCTCTTATCAGCAGAATCTAGAGCAACTGCTATTTGATGACAAGTCTTGAAAGGGCTTCTCACTTTAGCTAAACCTTCGAGATCATAAACCAAACTTCTGCTAACTTTCGTCTGTGCTAAATTAACGGTGGCAAATATATTGGCCTGTTCATCAATATCCAATCCAATAAAAATGACGACATTTAACTGAAAATCCAAAAAAACATTATCTAGTGTTCTATCGTACGAACCAGCATCATTAATAAATGCGGCAATTCTATGTTGTCCGTCGAGTATTTTAGCTATTTTATCCACACTGATCGACTCACCTTCAAATTCAGAAGTAAAAGGCTTCAAGGTAAGAGCTCCGTCGTTTCCAAATTCAGCACAATTTTGATCTATGGCTAATACCACCCCTGTTGGAAATGCAGCATCAGGAGCATCAAGATATCTTCTGATTTCTGCAACTCTACCTTTATCCAAAGGCCGTTGGATGCCTAAATATCTTTCAATATCCCTGTCCTCGATTCTGCGCACATCGGCATATGATATTTTGATCAGATCCTTCGCGCTGATGTTCCCGATAAAAAAATCACCAAGAGGTTGGGAAACTTTAATTACTGGAAGCGTTATTTGATTTGTTGTCATTGCTGCGGCCTATTTAAACTATTAACAAACCCGGCGTTAAAATCATCTTGCTGCTGAGCTCTCATTATAGAAAACGATGTAAAATTTCTGCCATGATAAACAGCATATACCCGAAAAATAAGCGCTATCAAAAAGAAGATCACGGTAAGCTTAAAATAAAGATTAATTCCATGAGGTTGAAGATCAATTTGACTTACCCATCTATTTTTTGCGATTAAATATAAAACGACCGATGCAATATATACCAATAATGTTATGATCGAAAAACTATGTAACCATGGGAGTCGGTAACCAGATCCCTGCAACCTGGTAAGCAGATATAACGATGGTGCTAAGAAGCTTAGGCAATACGATAATATTTCTCCAGGAACTATTTTATTTGCAATTGGTTGTGTTAAACTATTAGCTGGAATGCCAGCAATGATAATATTGATAATTAAGGGCAGTAGCGCAAATAGAGTAAGCCATCCAACCTCTGCAAGACTGCCTCCTAAAATCCTATAATTAATTGACGTGAAAAAACGCTTTACCAGAATCCAAATTCTTTCCATGTGGTTAACATTTAATTGCAAGCTCACTGTAAGTACCTCTGGATAAGGGGTTGCCCGCTATAACACTCGCTCTATCGAGCGTGGTCGTATTGCCTATGCCATTATAAAGAGTCTTTATGGATTGGTGATTAGCATTGAGAAGCAATATTTCCGCGCCTCTTTTTTGGGCTCTAAGGATTGCATTTTTTAATCTTTCTTGATCGCCCCATGTGAAAATTGTTTCGTTATATTTTACGAATCCGTTTAAATTATGTTTAACTGTATATGGTGGATCAACAAAAACAAAATCACCTTCGTTGGCTTTGTCGATACTACGTTCAAAATCGCAGACTTCAATCTCGACATTTTGCAAAATATGAGATACTTCTGCGAAATTATCTTCCGAGAGAAGAACTTTAGTCTTTGTGCCTATCGGGACATTAAACTCGCCTTTTTTATTTACTCTATATAATCCATTCCAGCACGTTCTATTTAGATAAATAAATCTTGCCGCTTTATTAATTTGGCTCTTCGGTCGGCTCGCCCTTATTTTATAATAAAATTCTTTAGAATGGCGCTTATCATACTTAATTAATATTTCTAGCAAATCTTCCCAACAGTCCCTTATAATTGTGTATGAGTTTATTAAGTCAGAATTTAAATCGCTTAAAATTCCGTTTCGGGGTTGAACGTGAAAAAAAACTGCGCCACTTCCTAAAAATGGTTCTATATATCTATTAAATCCATTATTTTGAGGAAGCAACCCTGTGTCTCTATTTACAAGCCATCGTTTGCCACCTGCCCATTTTAAGAAAGGTTCCATTTTCAAAAGTAATCAATTGTGCGTTAACGCCCTCCGTTCAGATGCGACAAACGTTTCCGAATTTGTGTTAGGTTTTTTTAAAAGTGAAATCTATTACAAATCGTATACTTTATCAACCCGTGAAAACACCCTATTTTTCAATAAGTTACAACAGCCAATATGCGTTTCTGAGTAACAGAGGGCATATTGGTTAATTTGTAGTTAATTCGCCCATTTTTCACTACCTACCTGAATGAAGCAAACATTACAAAACATAAACCCTATTTAGGTGTGATTTGTTAATTGGTGATTGGTTAACTTGTGATTTGTTAATTAGTGATTAGTGGTTGGCGATTGGCTGATTTGGCATACACTAACCCCAAAAATCAAATCACAAAAAACTCACAAACCACAATACACCAAGTGTTTAAACCGTGCACATTTTGGGCCGATATTGGTTTGAAATTGGCTTATCAGGCCTGCTATGGCATTTATACAATTTTAGCGGATATTTCCTATCAAAAGTGGTCCATATTTAACTAACTGGCAATGAGGGAGTAATTTTACCGGTGTTCACGGAATGTATAAAAATGGGCCACTTTTAGTGCTTAGTGTAACGAAATTAAGCCTGTTTATCAGCTTATTAAAGCCAACCTATGTTTGGCAAGCGGCGTTTGCGTGAACGTGTTTGAGTATTACACGTACACTATGTTGAGGAATTGGGTGAAAGGTGAAAGGTGAAAGGAGAAAGGTGAAAGGTGAAAGGTGAAAGGAGAAAGGTGAAAGGTGAAAGGAGAAAGGTGAAAGGAGAAAGGTGAAAGGAGAAAGGAGAAAGGAGAAAGGTGAAAGGTGAAAGGTGAAAGGAGAAAGGTGAAAGGTGAAAGGAGAAAGGTGAAAGGTGAAAGGAGAAAGGTAATTAAAAGGCGAAGGGTAGAAGTTTAAACCTTTCCACCCTTCGCCTTTAACCTCCTTCACTATGCCATTTGGCGTCGTATTATATTCAACGCCCCGCCCGCCTTAAACCATTCTATCTGCTGTGCATTGTAAGTATGGTTTACCGGGAAGGCGTCGGTTGTGCCGTCCTTGTGGTGCAGCACTACGGTTAGCTGTTTGCCCGGGGCAAATTCGGTAAGGCCCTTGATGGAGATGGTATCATCCTCCTGCACCTTTTCATAATCAGCCGGATCGGCAAAGGTGATGCCCAGCATACCCTGCTTTTTCAGGTTGGTCTCGTGTATACGGGCGAACGATTTTACCAGTATGGCGCGCACACCCAGGTGGCGGGGTTCCATAGCGGCATGCTCGCGGCTCGAGCCTTCACCGTAGTTTTCGTCGCCTACTACCACGGTGCCTATGCCATGCGCTTTGTAATCGCGCTGGGTGGCAGGTACCGGGCCGTATTCGCCGGTAAGTTCGTTCTTAACGCTGTCGGCATTGCCATTAAAGTAATTGATGGCGCCAATAAGCATGTTGTTGGAGATATTATCCAAATGCCCGCGGAACTTCAACCACGGACCAGCCATGGAAATATGGTCGGTAGTACATTTGCCCTTAGCTTTAATAAGCAGGCGCAAACCCGACAGATCAGTGCCTTCCCACGGCGCAAACGGATCAAGCAATTGCAAGCGCGATGATTTCGGGTCAACCTTTACCTCAACGCTGCTGCCGTCTTCGGCAGGCGCCTGGTAACCGGCATCCTCTACCGCATAACCCTTTATTGGCATTTCGATACCTACCGGCTCGTCCAGCTTCACCTGCTGGCCGTCGGCGTTGGTAAGGGTATCGGTAAGCGGGTTAAAGGTCAGATCGCCGGCAATGGCAAACGCCGTCACTATCTCGGGCGAAGCCACAAAAGCGTGGGTATTGGGGTTACCGTCCTGGCGTTTGGCAAAGTTACGGTTGAACGAAGTGATGATCGAGTTTTTGCGTGTCGGGTCGTCGGTATGGCGCGCCCATTGGCCTATACAAGGGCCGCAGGCGTTAGCCAGCACCACGCCGCCTATCTGCTCAAAAGTATCCAGGTAGCCGTCGCGTTCAACGGTGTAGCGCACCTGTTCCGAGCCAGGGGTTATAGTGTATTCGGCCTTAGCCTTCAAATGTTTATCGATAGCCTGCTGCGCGATAGATGCCGCGCGGGTAATATCTTCGTATGATGAGTTGGTGCACGATCCTATCAAACCTACTTCCAAAGTAGCCGGCCAGCCGTTTTCCTTAACCGCCGTCGCGAATTTGGAGATGGGCCATGCCAGGTCAGGCGTAAACGGACCGTTCACATGCGGCTCCAGTTCATCCAGGTTGATCTCTATCACCTGGTCGAAGTAGGCAGAAGGATTAGCGTATACTTCGGCGTCGCCTGTCAGGTGTTCTTTAATGGTATCGGCTAAAGCGGCAATGTCGGCGCGCTTGGTACCTTTCAGGTACTCGGCTGCTTTTTCATCGTATCCGAATATGGAAGTAGTAGCACCTATCTCGGCACCCATGTTACAAATGGTTCCTTTACCTGTTGCGGAAAGCGAACGTGCGCCTTCACCAAAATATTCAACAATGGCCCCTGTTCCGCCTTTCACCGTCAGGATACCGGCCACACGCAGGATAACGTCTTTGGCCGACGTCCAGCCTGATAGTTTACCGGTCAGGTGCACGCCTATCAGCTTAGGGAATTTAAGCTCCCACGGCAGCCCTGCCATCACATCGCAGGCATCTGCGCCACCAACACCAATGGCTATCATACCCAAACCGCCCGCATTAGGTGTATGCGAGTCGGTACCGATCATCATACCACCCGGGAAAGCATAATTCTCCAGCACTACCTGGTGAATGATACCCGCACCCGGTTTCCAGAAACCGATACCGTATTTATCCGATACCGATGCCAGGAAATCGTAAACTTCCTTGTTCACATCTTTGGCGGTCTGCAAATCGGTATCAGCGCCAACTTTGGCCTGTATCAGGTGGTCGCAATGCACGGTACTCGGCACAGCAACCTGCGGTCGACCCGCCTGCATAAACTGCAATAAAGCCATCTGCGCGGTAGCATCCTGCATGGCCACACGGTCGGGTGCAAAATCAACGTAGTCGGTACCACGGCCATAAGCTTTATGGGCGTCGCCTTCAGAAAGGTGGGCGTATAAAATTTTCTCGGTTAAGGTAAGGGGTTTGCCGGTCGCGGTACGGGCAGCAGCCACGCGGGTGCTGTAGCGATCGTAAACCTTTTTGATCATATCTAAATCAAAAGCCATTGTATTTGATCTTTAGGTGAAGTAAAAAAACAGGGCCAGGCCACACAAAAGCCTAACGCGGCGAATTTAGGAAAATTACAGGTAAAATGCCGTCAGTGATTTGTACAAATATAATTTGGAGGGGTTCTAAATTAGTTTGCAGTGGGCAGTTTGCAGTTGAAATGGATCATTTGGATTACCTATGCTAACTGCAAACTAAAAACTGCCAACTGAAATAAGGGCGTTGCCTGCGGCCGCGCTTTCCGTTCATACTGCACAGGCATTAGCCGCAGGGCCGGTATACACTTCAATCGCTAACGCGGGCACAATTGATAGTATTGAGTTTGCAAATGCAGTTATTCTGCAAACTCATCACTGCCAACTACACTAACGAGCCAAACTCCCACCCTCTCCTGCTCCACTCTTCCATCGACTTTGGCAAAACATATTGCAGCCGGTCAAAGGCTTTCAGGCTATCGTGAAATACGATGATGGAACCGGGTTGGGTGTATTTCAGCACATTCCTGAGGCAGTCTTCAGGACTTAAATTGATATCAAAATCGCCGCTCAGCACATCCCACATTACTATCTTCAGGCCGGGTTTTGCCTCCCGTAGTAATTTGATCTGCGATCTTTTGATGCGTCCGTACGGCGGGCGGAACAAGTTGGAACCGGCAAGTTCATCAGCTTTTAAAAAATTATCCAGGTAGGTTCTATCGTCTGTCTTCCACCCTTTTAAATGATTAAAAGTGTGATTTCCGATAGCGTGGCCCGCATTTTTTACCTGTTCAAAAATATCGGGGTGCTTCTTTACGTTATCGCCGATACAGAAAAAAGTAGCCTTTGCCTGGTACTGTTTCAAAATATTTAAAACAAACGGTGTAACAATGGGTATAGGCCCGTCGTCAAAAGTGACGTAAATACAGGTGCTGCTGCGGCTGTTATTCCACAAAAGACTGGGATACAATCGTTTTAAAAGCCACGGCGTTTTTACCAGGTACATTTTTAGCAGATAGTTAATGGTTAGTAATTCACAGCCAACCGCCCTAAAATTAGGAAAATCCGGCCATGAACTATCAACTATGAACCATCAACAGATACATTTATGATTCAAAGTATATTAAAAATTCAAAGGCTGGGCGTAATTATCGGGTTAACGGCAATGGTATTTGCGTCAAAGGCCCGCGCGCAGGAAGTTATCTCGCTTCAAAAGGCTGTGGATATGACACTTGATCGTAACCTTACCATCAAGCAGGCAAAGTTTACCGAGGCGCTGGCTAATGAAGACCTGAAACAGAGCAAATACAACCAGTTACCCAGTGCAAGCGCAAGCCCGACCGCAGGCTGGGGCTTTGGCCGCAGCCCGGTATCGGGTAATTATGCTTACGTTAATCAAACTGTTTTTAACGTTAACGGCTCGGCTACGGTGCAATTTACGCTTTTCCAGGGCGGTCAATTGCGTAACCAGATACTCCAGAACAAACTTCAACTGGATGTAGATAAAACAAGCACAGCCAAAATAAAGAACGACCTTATATTAAACGTGGTAACGGATTACCTGCAGATACTGACCAACCAGGACCTGGTAACTGCCGCGCAGCAGCAAATAGATATTGCCAAGATAACATTGAACAGGACGCAGCAGAGTTTTGACGCAGGCAACCTGTCGCTTGCCGATCTGTCGCAGGCGAAAGCAGGCTTATCCACAGCCGAATATAATCTGACAACCGCACAAAACCAGTTCGATCTTTCTATCCTGGTTTTAAAACAATACATGGAGATGGACCCGAACACTGATATAAAGGTGGAAAGGCCGGACATCAGCAAATTGAATGACATAAAAACGGCTTACGACGCCAACGAGGTATTAAAAACAGCCCTTTCAGTAAACCCCGATGTGAAACTTGCCGAACTGCAGCAGCAGACTTCAGCCCAGGCAATAAAAGTGGCTAGAGGGAACTACTATCCTACCCTGTCTCTTATCGGCAATTTAAATTCGTACTATTCAAGCGCCCAGCAATCGTTCCGCCTGTTGGGCGGTACTACCCCCGAAACGCAAACCATTGGCGTTGTTGACGGAACGGGGCAATTGGTCAAAACCCAGTTCCCGGTTTCCAGTCCTATTTACGGATACTACTCCTTTGGCAACCAGTTCAAAGATAATTTCAACCAGTTTGTAGGTGTCAGCTTGCAAATACCCATATTTAATCATTTTAGCGCGCGCACTTCGGTCAACAAGGCTAAATTGAGCTACGAGAATGCACAGGTTACCACGCAACTGGCTAAAAACACCCTGAGCAAAACCATTACCCAGGCCGTGCTCGACCTGAATGCTGCAGTAAGGCGTTATGCATCGGCGCAGCAAACTTACGAGGCCGATAAAGATGCCTTTAATGTAATGCAGGAAAGATACAATGTAGGGCTGGTGAATTCTCTCGATTACAATACTTCGCTTACCAATTACAACAAGGCCCAAAACGATATGATAGAGGCTAAGTACGAAGTGATCTTCAGGAGTAAGGTGATCGACTATTACCTGGGTAATCAAATAACATTATAAAATTTAGAATCAGAATTTAACAACAATAAAATGGGAAAGACTACTAAATATATTTTGATCTCGCTTGGTGTGCTTGTGGTGTTGCTGATAGTGGGCAAAGCGACAGGTATTATCGGCAAGCCTAAAAAAACGCAGGTCGCTACTGAAAAAGCTGCCGTACGCACGATAAACGAGAGCGTATCCGCCAGCGGAAAGATCAAGGCACACGTCGAAGTAAAGATCAGCCCTGAAGTATCGGGTGAGGTAGTTGAACTGCCCGTAAAGGAAGGCGATGTAGTGAAAAAAGGGCAACTGCTTTGCCGCATCAGGCCGGATATATTGAAATCTGACTATGAGCGTACTGAAGCTGCTTACAACTCGCAGAGAGCCAGTGTAGCAAATGCAGAGCAGATGCTGAAACAAAGCGAAGCAAGTTTCGCCAATATCGAATCGATATACAAACGCGATAAAGTACTTTACGACAAAAAGGTGCTGACCACGGCCGAGTTTGAGGCCGCAAAATCGAATTACCTGGGTGCCAAAGCATCGCTCGAAGCAGCAAAACAAAATGTGGTTGGTGCAAATTTTGGCCTTGCCCAAACCGCGGCATCCGTAAAGGAATCGCAGGCTAACCTGAATAAGACCACTATTTATTCGCCGGTTGACGGGGTAATATCAAAATTATCCATCGAGAGAGGCGAACGTGTATTGGGTACCCAGCAATTTGCCGGTACCGAGATCATGACCATATCCGACCTGGGCCAGCTCGATGTGAATGTTGATGTAAACGAGAACGACATCAATCGTATCAAACTTGGCGACTCGTCAAAGATAGAAGTAGATGCATTTTTAGGAAAAAGCTTTTCAGGGAATGTGATCGAGATCGGCAGCGCGGCCAACGTAGTGGGCAATACCGCCGACCAGGTAACCAACTTTACCGTGAAGGTGAGGATCGATCCAAAATCGTATGCTTCATTACTAAGAAAGAACGCCGCCAACGAATCGCCGTTCCGCCCGGGCCTGACTGCGACAGTCGATATCAATACCAACCATGCCTCATCGCTAGCAGTGCCTATTCAATCGGTAACCACCCGCGAAGAGAAAAAGGCCAATGCAGGCGCGCCGCCAAAAACAGATAATTCATCGACAGATGACAGCAAGCCAAAAGCCACCCCGCTGTCAAAAGAATACGTATTTGTTTACAGCGCGGGCAAAGTAAAGCAGGTACAGGTAACTACCGGCATACAGGATGACAGCTACATACAAGTATTATCCGGGTTGAAAGAGGGTGAAGAAGTAGTATCGGCGCCATATACCGCTATCTCGAAGACCCTGAACGACAAAATGGAAGTGGAGAAGGTCGATAAGAGCAAGCTGTTTAATACCGAAAATAAATAGAAATTAAGTTAAAGTCGGAGTATAGTGGATAAAGGCCTGTGCATTGCATGGGCCTTTTCCTTTTTAGGAGCCTTGTTATTTTCAAGCTTAACCAATAAATCTTTTTTTAACAACGGGGGCTCACTATCTCCAATTTTTACTATATTGACATCCCGCGGCTCACATGCGCGATAGCCCTATGAAAACAGAAAACCAATCCGCTTTTTTAGATCGCATTCTCGACAAACTACGCCCATCCGACCTGCAAAGCCTGGAACACAGGCTGGCCATCAAAAGCCGCGTAGAAAACATATTGGCCGAAACAGGCCTAACAGCTTCAGAACTGGGCCTTCGTATCCGTAAAGAAATGTATGCCCTGCGCACATGGCTGTCGGGCACACGCGACTTGAGGGTTGAAAGCCTTAGCGAATTTTGCCAGTCGTTGCATATTTCGCTGGGAGACCTGGTGCTGGAATAGCTGCCAAACCCGCTATTTTAAAATCATTTCCCATGTACAAAAAACGTCATTTCGAAGATGACCGTGGTACCGCTATTTCCAAAAATTAAATCATTTGCACATTGGCATACCTGCACATCCGCACATCTATTTGCACATCTGCACATCCATCCGCATATTTGCACATCTCAATAGTAATATGATAGGTGAAAAGAACAGGATACTGGTAGCAGGCGGCGGCAGCTGGGCAACGGCAAACATCAAAATGCTTACGGATAACCCAGTCGAAAAAGAGATCTCGTGGTGGATGCGCAGCGAGCAGGCGGCAGAACATATCAGGCAATTCGGCCATAATCCAAATTACCTGAGTTCGGTTGAGATCAAAGTCCCTGCAAAAAACATTTCGACCAACCTGAAAGGTCTTATCGCCAAAGCCGATATTGTATTACTGAACGTGCCTGCGGCATTTTTGAAAGAAGCCCTGGCCGATATAACACCCGAAGATTTTAAGGGGAAAAAAGTAGTGTCAGCCATCAAAGGTATCGTACCCGACGAGAACATGATCATCGGCGAATTTATCAATCAGCGGTATGGCGTTTCCTTTGATGATTTTATGGTGATAAGCGGGCCTTGCCACGCCGAAGAGGTGGCGCTCGAGAAGCTCTCCTACCTCACCATAGCTTCCGGCGACACCGAACTGGCCGCTGAATTTGCAGGCATGCTGGCCACGCGTTATATCAATACCATTGTATCAGACGATATATGGGGCACCGAATATGCTGCGGTATTAAAAAACGTTTACGCTATGGCCAGCGGTATTTGCCACGGTGTGGGCTATGGGGATAATTTTCAATCGGTATTAATATCAAATGCTATCCGCGAACTGGAACGTTTTGTTGCCGCGGTGCACCCTATCGACCGCGATATCAAAGAATCAGCTTACCTGGGCGACCTGCTGGTTACCGCTTATTCCAACTTCAGCCGTAACCGCACTTTTGGCAATATGATAGGGAAAGGCTATACCGTAAAAGCGGCGCAGTTGGAAATGAACATGATTGCCGAGGGCTATTACGCAGTAAATTGCCTGCACGAGGTGAACAAACACTATAAAGTACACATGCCGATATGCACAGCCGTATATGCCATATTATACGAGAAAAGAAGTCCCGTTTTAGAAATGAAACATTTGGCAGGGCAATTGAGTTAATAGCAATACATTAATTCAATTATAGCTATGAAAACATTAGTAAGCGCAGCATTAATTGCTGCCGCGGTATCATTTTCGCTGCACAGTTCAGCCGAAACAGTTAAAAGAGACACTACTTTAGGCAAAAAGATCGGCAATACTGCCAAAAAGGTAGGGCATAAAACGTCCAATATAGCCGCCAACACTGCCTCCCATGTCGTCGATAAAAAATATGAAGGCAAATGCGGCCCCAATGGCGAAACGGTTTATATTAACGAACATTCGCACTATTACTACATCAACAAAAAAGGCCACAGGGTTTATCTTAAAAAATCCGAACTGATGGATAAAAAGATGTAACCTGCCGGAAGGAGGAAACGATCATGGGTAAATACTTTTTAATACTGATACATGTTGCGTGTGCCCTAGCCCTCGTTTTGGAATCGTGCTCAAAACCGATCGGTAAAAAGCTAAAAGGTGAATGGAAAGCGAAAAACGAGAGTACTACGCTGAATATAACCGACAAACAATTCGCGATGGACAGCGACATTACGATGGCTGAGGATTATTTTGTTAAAGGCGATACTATATTTACCTCATTTGAGGGCAACCAGCCTTACAGTAAATTTATCGTACAACAACTTGACGAGCATAACTTGACATTGCTATCGCCCGACTCGATCGTGATGGAATTTACCCGTTGAAAAAAGCCCCGTTACCTACTGGTAAACGGGGCTTAACTAAACTAAACCTAAAACTATCTTTATGATTGGTAACTTGTTATTTGCGATTAGGCACTGTCCCTGATCACAAGTTAACTAATCACTAATTAACCAACTCAAAACCTCCTGCGGCGTTCGCCACGGTCTTCTCGGCGCTTGCCTGAGAAGTCGCGGAAACCACCGCCACCACCGTTAAAGCTGCCCGAACGTTCCCTGTTTCCACCTTCACGATTACCACCTTCTCTGCGGAAACCACCTTCGCGTTTTTCGCCGCCTTCGCGCCTTTTATAGTTAGACGCACCACCGCGACTTTCGTTACTGCTTTCGCCGGAAATTTCTATTCTTACATCGCGGCCCTGGAAGTCAGCGCCCCTGAAACCGTTCTGAACCTTTGCAACGTCGTCATTCGGCACTTCGAAGAAGGAATAAACACCCTTCACATCTATTTTGCCTACGGTTTTTCCGCTGATCTTGGTAGTATTGCAGATATAACCTAACAGGTCGCCGCGGCTAAAACCGTCGACAGAACCTAAATTGATAAACAAACGTGTAAAGTCCGAGCGCATACCGGTACGGTTAAAGCGGTCGCCACCACTATCGTTGCGGCGACTTTCATCGACCGGCGCGTTAAGATCAGGGGCGTTTTTATAGTAATCAAGGAAGCTGTTGAATTCAAGCGAAGCAAAGCGTTTGATGATCTCTTCTTTGCTCAGCTCCTTAAACTCATCCATAATGCGCGGAAGGTATTGTTCTATTTGCTGCTCGTTGACTTCAACATTGTGTACCTTGTGTATCAGCGCAAACAGTTGTTTTTCTACCACATCAAAACCGCCCGGAATTTCCACTTTAACAAAACGCTTGCCGAGGGTTTTTTCTATCTGGCGGATTTTGCCTAACTCTTTACCATTGATGATGGAGATAGATACACCTGTTTTACCGGCACGTGCGGTACGACCACTACGGTGAGTGTAATTCTCAATTTCATCAGGTAACGAATAGTTGATAACGTGGGTAACATCGTTAACGTCGATACCACGCGCTGCAACGTCAGTTGCAATTAACAATTGCAGGCTGCGTTCGCGGTAGCGCTTCATTACCTTGTCGCGCTGCTGCTGCGACAGGTCGCCATGCAGCGAATCGGCGTTATAACCGTCTTTGATCAAAGCCTCGGCAATTTCCTGGGTCTCTATCTTTGTACGGCAAAATACGATACCGAATATTTCAGGATTGAAATCTACAATGCGTTTAAATGCAGCGTATTTATCACGGGCACGTACTACATAGTATTCGTGCTCGATATTTTCGTTGCCTGTATTTTTGGTGCCCATGGTCAGCTCGAAAGGATTCTCCATGTATTTTTTGGCGATCCTTCTTACTTCTGATGGCATAGTGGCCGAAAACAGCCAGGTTTTTTTCTCGTCCGGAGTGGTCGACAAAATACTGTCAATATCTTCCTGGAAGCCCATATTGAGCATCTCATCAGCCTCGTCTAAAACGACGTATTTTACATTGCTGAAATTTATCGCCTTGCGGTTGATAATATCCAGCATACGGCCTGGTGTAGCAACTACTATCTGCACACCGCGGCGTATCTGGTGCAGCTGGTCAGAAATGCTTGCACCGCCATAAACTGCCACAACGTGTACGTTGCGCATATTTTTGGCATAATTTTTCAGATCGTTCGTGATCTGTAAACAAAGTTCGCGGGTTGGGCACAATATAAGCGCCTGCGGATGATTTTCTTCGAAATCAAGTAGTTCCAGTAAAGGAAGTCCAAAAGCAGCAGTCTTGCCGGTCCCGGTTTGGGCTAATCCGACAAAATCGTTGCTGCCTGTCAACAATACCGGGATCGACTGTTCCTGTATTGGCGTAGGGTTTTCGAACCCTAACTCAGTAATGGCATTAACAATATCATGACGGATTCCCAGTTGAATAAATGGGTTCATGAATTTAAATAACGAATCCGGCTCCATCGCCAAATCGGGCGCAAAGGTACGGTTAATTTATGGTAATTCAAATACTGGCGCATCAAATGGAGAAAATGACAATCAGATATTAAATCAATGGTTCTTTTCATTAACGGCAATTCGTTATTTTTGATTTATATTTAATTATGGATATCCAGGCTGAAAAATTAAATCTGATCAGATGGCTCACAAACGTGAGCGATCCATCAATAATCAAACAGTTTATTGCTTTAAGACAACAGCAACAGGCGGATTGGTGGGACGAGATTGATACAGAGGAAAAAGCAGAAATTGAAGAAGGCCTGGCGCAGGCCGACCGCGGTGATGTTCTATCACACGAAGAAGTAATGATCAAATATCAAAGATGGCGTTCCAAATAATCTGGACGAAAAAGGCTTCAGAGGGTTATGACCGGATCATAAATTATTTACAGGAAAATTGGACTGACCGGGAAATTGTAAACTTCATTGCGGAAACAGACAGATTTTTTGAAGTACTTGCACAACATCCTGAGATACTACAGAAAACTTTAAAGCACAAAAATGTTTATCGTGGCCCCATAAATAAGTTAACGATTTTAACTTATCGGGTAAAGCCAAAAGCCAAACAAATTGAGCTGATCAATATAAGGGGAGCCAGGCAAAGGCCATTACGTAACTTATGATTCTGCCTGGACAGGCGACTCCGTTTCAGATGCAGGTTCAGGTTTTTTCTCTGTATAAGCCGCTATCAGCAATCCTATCACACCCGCCGTCACACACATATCTGCCACATTAAAAATACCGGTACGAAAGTTATTGATACCCACGTTCATAAAGTCGGTTACATGGCGATCGTGCGCCAGGCGATCTATTATATTGCCAAGCCCGCCTGCAAGGATCAGCGAAAACGAAAAAAGTTTCAGCCGGTTGAACTCGTGTATCTTCCTCATCACATAAATGAACAACGCCAGCAGGCAAACCAGCGGCCCGATGCTTAGCAGCCAAAAGCTGACAGGTTTGGACAGGTTATCGCCCAGGCTAAGGGCGGCCCCGGTATTCTCGACATATTCCAGTATAATGGTTTTATGGAGATAAGTAATAGGTTCGCGAAACATCAGGTGTTGTTTGGCCAGGTGCTTGGTTACCTGGTCGCACCCGATAAAGAGCACCGACGACAGGCAAAATAACCAGACTTTCATACTATCTTTCATCTTTCCAATCCTTTCATCATGGCCTACCGCAACCGGTCTGCCGATCGCACCAGTTTCTCGTCCTTTTGTATGGCCTTCGCAGCAAGCAGCACCAGTACTATGCTTATCGAACTTAAAAGCGCGCCGATACCGAAATTATTCGTATTCATTACAAACCCGTCGGTAGCCGCTTTTACCGTTTGGGCCATCCAGAAACTGAAGCCGATAATAACGAAAATATACACATAGCACAACATCATTTGTTGCTTACGGTTTTTGTAAAGGAATACCAGCACAAGCGGTAAAATACCCACTGCCGCAGTTGCCGCTATCAGGGCAACAAAAGTTTGTATATGCGCCTGCTGCCCGTTCACATCCTGGAATATACCCGTCACTTTAATAGTTGATGGCACACCGTTGATATAAACATTATGTGCCAGCGGGAACAGGAAAAGCGCGAAGATCACCAAACTGGCGAATAACAAGTAAATGCTTTGTATACGTTGGAGCATGGGTATTTATCGTTTTATTATTGGATAGCTGTATTGCTGATGATGTTACACCTGCAGCCAACTAACACGCAAAGATAAAATTGTTCAGGCTAAAAACATGATACCCAAAACGTAATTCTTAAATCTGTTACCTTTGCCCCGTGTCTGAAAAACAACGGTATTTTATTGAACTGGCTTACAATGGCACCGGCTATCACGGCTGGCAGGTTCAGCCTAATGCAATCACAGTGCAGGAGGTGCTTGATAAGGCCCTGGCCACCGTACTGCGCCAGCCTACGGAGACCATAGGTTGCGGGCGGACAGACACCGGAGTGCATGCTACACAGTTTTTCGCGCATTTTGATGCAGAGGAATTGGACAATGGGCACCCGGCATTGGAGAAGGCCGTCCGCAGTTTAAACTCTGTTTTACCCGACGATATTGGCATTAAACGCTTGTTCCCTATTCATGCCGGGGCGCACGCGCGCTTCGACGCCACGCAGCGGTCATACGAGTATCATATTCATTTCGAAAAGGATCCGTTCAGGCTCAACCGCTCGTGGGAATTGCGCGATAAACCGGATATTGCGCTGATGAATGCCGCGGCGAAGACGATGATGGAATACACTGATTTCAGTTGTTTCAGCAAATCGAACACCCAAACATTTACCAATAACTGTAAAATAGTTCGGGCCGAATGGGTGGAAAATGAAAGCGGGATGGTGTTTCATATCTCTGCCGACCGTTTCCTGCGGAATATGGTGAGGGCCATCGTCGGTACCCTAATGGAAATTGGACGAAAAGAAATGCCGCCTGAAAATATCAGGGAAATTATAGAAAGCAAAAACCGCAGCAACGCCGGAACATCGGTACCGGCCTGCGGGTTGTATTTAACGGAAGTGAAATATCCGTATTTGTTGGGAAGTACGATTTAAGAGTTATGAATTACGATTGTCAAATCAATAATTCAGTAAATCAATAATTAAAAATGTCTGAAGTAACCGGGAAGGCGCTTGATTGGAAACTGCTTGGCAGGGTAATGCACTACGTGCGGCCGTACCGGTCTACATTCATCATTGCTGCCGTCCTAACCGTCTTCCTCGCCGGGAACGCTTTGGTGCAGCCCATCCTGATGCAGCTTACGCTGGACAAATACATCCTCGGCAACGATTACAATGGGTTATTATTGATGGTTGGATTGATGATAGCGCAGCTGGCCATACAAACTATCGTACAGTATAATCAAACTTACCTTACCAACTCGCTGGGGCAATCAGTCATCCGCGATCTGCGTATAGCTGTCTTCAATCACGTCATCAGCCTCCGGCTAAAATATTTCGACCGCACACCTATCGGCATCCTCATTACGCGCACAGTATCCGACCTGGAAACCATAGCGGATATCTTTTCGGAAGGATTGATCTCCATCGTCGGCGACCTGCTGCTGGTTATCGGCATTATTGCTGCCATGCTGGTTAAGGATTGGAAACTGGCATTGATCACCCTGATCCCCATGCCCTTCCTGATGCTATCGACGTATGTATTTAAGGAGGCCATCAAATCAGCCTTCCAGGAGGTGCGCACGCAGGTGGCGCAGCTCAATGCCTTCCTCGCCGAACATATTACGGGCATCAGCATCATCCAGTATTTTGCCCGCGAGGACCAGGAAATGCGGAAATTTAAAGATGTGAACGTAAAGTACCGCGATGCCAATATCCGTTCCAACTGGTATTACTCTATATTTTTCCCGGTGGTAGAGATACTATTTGCGGTATGCCTCGCCTTGTTGGTATGGTATGGCTGCAAAAGGATACTATCCGACGGGCAGATGGCAAGCATTTCGGCCAGCGGCCACCCGGTAACGCCGGGAGTGATACTGGCATTCATCGTTTTACTCAACTTACTATTCAGGCCGATACGGCAACTGGCTGATAAATTCAATACCCTGCAAATGGGGATGGTTGGCGCCGACCGTATTTTCCGCGTGCTGGACACTGATGAGGCAGCCGTGAATACAGGCACGTTAAGACCAACTACCCTGCGCGGTGAAATATCCTTCGAAAATGTGTGGTTTGCCTATAACGAGGAGAATTGGGTGTTGAAGAATATCAGTTTCCATGTAAAACCCGGCGAAACGCTGGCGCTGGTGGGCGCTACGGGGGCCGGCAAATCGTCAACCATCAATATCCTGAATCGCTTTTACGAGATTGGCAAAGGCGAAGTAAAGGTAGATGGCGTAAACATACAGAACTACGAAGTAGGTTTTTTACGCTCGCGTATTGCAACCGTTATTCAGGACGTTTTCCTGTTCAGCGATACCATCGCCAATAATATCAGCCTGAACAACCCTGGTATAAGCCGTGAGCAGATAGTGGCGGCGGCAAAAGACGTTGGCGCGCATGAATTTATTGAAAGGCTTCCCGGCGGATACGATTACAATGTTATGGAGCGGGGCTCCACCTTGTCGTCGGGCCAGGCGCAGCTCATCTCTTTTATCAGGGCATTGGTGTACGATCCCTCCATATTGGTTTTGGACGAAGCGACTTCTTCCGTCGATACTGAAACTGAGATATTGATCCAGAACGCTATTTACAGATTGATGGAGGGCCGCACAGCCATCGTTATCGCCCATCGCTTGTCGACCATACAAAATGCCGACAAGATCATCGTGCTTGACCACGGCGAGATCAAAGAGATCGGTACCCACCAGGAGCTTTTGAAGATAGAACACGGTTATTACCGCAAACTGTACGATCTGCAATTCAATTCGGCGGGCATTGTTAAGCCTTAGGTTTTAATTTCCCAAAAACGCAGTAAGTTATGCCTCAGGGCTGTACCTGGCCTTTGTCCATCCCCTTCTCTTTAGGCGGATTTTTTATAGGTTCTACCGGCTGTTCTTCTCTCTCGTGCTTTTCGGCGATATCCAGTTTCTGCAGCTTATGGGCAGTGTAGTCCTTGTCGTATCCTACTACACTTTTTCCGCCGTTATCATTCGGGCGGTGTGTAGGTGTATCCGAAGGCGATGGCTTATTTTTTGAATTTGCAGGCGTTGTCATGTTATCTTTTTACAATAACAACAGAACCTTGATGCCTTTTGTTTACGGGTAGATCCATCTGCAACTATTACAGTTTTAATACAAAATCAGCAGGTTAATTTACGTAAAAACGGGGATGTTAATTTTTGTTAAAATCGGCGTGAAGCCTTAGCGGTGAGAATAATAATAGCAGATAAAGTTTTACCTTTATCGAACGTTTACTATTTTCGCAGAAATCAGGGATATTGTATTGATGATGATTTGAAGTCTCGAATCGTTAATCTCAAATCCCATATCTGAAAGGCACATGGAAGAATTTGAAGCAAGCGAGTCATCAAAAAAAACAAAAAGCATTTACATATCTACCGTATTCGGTATTGCCATGGTTTTGCTGATGGTTGGCCTGCTGGGTTTAATACTCGTCCATGCTAACAAACTCTCGCGTTACGTAAAGGAAAATATCGTTCTCAATGTTTATGTAGACGAGGGTGCGCACGAAAGCGACGTGCTTCAGCTCCAAAAACAACTGGAAGCTAACCCGATGGTTAAAACCACACAGTATGTAAGCAAGGAATTGGCGGCGCGTAACCTGGAAAAGGACCTGGGCGAAGATTTTGTGAAGTTCCTGGGCTATAACCCCTTGTCGCAGTCGCTGGATGTATATCTAAAGGCAGACTATGCCAACAATACCGATATTGAAAAATTCAAGACCGGCCTGCTTAAAAACCCGATGGTAAAGGAGGTAAAATACCAGCAATCCCTGGTCGACCAGATGAACCAGAACCTTACTTCCATCAGTTTGTTCATCCTGGGCTTTGCAGTAATATTTGTGATATTGTCGGTAGCGCTTATCAACAATACCATCAGGCTGGCTATTTATTCGCAGCGTTTTCTTATCAAGTCGATGCAGTTGGTAGGGGCCACAAAAGGGTTTATACGCAAGCCGTTTATACTTTATGGCATTTGGCACGGCATTTTGGGCGCTTTAATAGCGATCATGATTTTGATGATAACCCTATATGTCGGGCAAAAAGAGATCCCCGACCTGGTGGTGTTGCAGGATTACACCGAGTTCGGTATCGTATTTGTGCTCGTAATAGGTTTGGGTATTTTTATTTCAGCCTTCAGCACCTACCTGGCTGTCAATAAATATTTACGGTTAAAAATTTACAATTTGTACCGTTAATCGGTAATTCAGTCCGTCAATAATTCAATAATTAAAAAAAATGGCACAAACAAAACCAACAACGCCCATAAAAACAACCGCGCCGGCAAGGCCGCAGAACAGGGAAACCAATACCACTCCAATGGCCTTTGTGTTCGACAAAAGCAACTATCGCATGCTTATAATCGCTATAGCCGTAGTTATACTTGGATTCGTCCTCATGTCAGGCACAACCGACATCTATAGCACAACAAAAATTGTTATTGCCCCTGTTGTAGTATTAGGAGGCTTCGCCATTGGTTTCTTTGCCATACTAAAAAAGCCATCAACAAAAAGCTGATTGAGTGAATTGTTAATTGTGTTAATCAAATTAACCCGGTCAACTTACTCCAACCTGATCAAACTTAATCAACTCATCACAGATGAACCTCTTCCAAGTTATTATCCTGGCTATTATTGAAGGGATAACAGAATTTTTGCCCGTATCGTCCACGGGCCACATGGTTGTTGCAAGCGCATTAATGGGCATTGGCACCGACGAGTTTGTAAAGCTTTTCGAGGTAGTGATACAGCTTGGCGCAATACTGGCCGTTGTCGTGCTTTACTTTAAACGCTTCGTGCGCTCGGTCGATTTCTATATTAAACTTGTTATTGCGGTAATACCGGCTGTAATAGCAGGCTTGCTGCTAAAAAAGTACATTGATGTTTTATTGGAAAGCCCTTTGGTAGTAGCCATAGCTTTGGTTGTGGGTGGTGTTATCCTGCTTTTTGTTGATGACTGGTTTAACCGGCCCGTTGTTAAAGACGAAAAGAACATCAGTCACATGACCGCCTTTAAAATTGGCGTTTTCCAGTGCCTGGCAATGGTCCCGGGCGTATCGCGTTCTGCAGCTTCTATCGTAGGCGGCATGTCGCAAAAGCTGAGCCGTACCGCTGCAGCTGAATTTTCCTTCTTCCTGGCCGTGCCTACCATGTTTGGCGCCACGGTAAAGGATCTGTGGGATTTCAAGAAGAAAGGCCTTTTTGATACACCCAACTTTCACCAGGACATTAAGTTCCTCATCATTGGCAGCGTTGTGGCATTTATCGTTGCCATGATAGCTATTAAAAGCTTCATCACTTTCCTGGAAAAACGTGGGTTTAAATTATTTGGTGTATATCGTATAATAGCCGGTGTCGTTATCATCGTTATTTATTTTACCGGAAGCGCTTTACGCTAACCGGTGTAATCAAAAAACAATCGGTGTAATCACAACCTAATCGGTGTAATCATTTATATACCTTTGCGCAAAATACCCGGAATTGAAGAGAACATTCGCTGATATAAATGAATTTGCCGAGGGGCAGTTATTACTGGTAAACAAGCCTTATAAATGGACAAGCTTTGATGTAGTTGGCAAAATACGTAATGCTTTTAAACCGTTAAAGCTAAAAGTGGGCCATGCAGGCACACTCGACCCGCTTGCCACAGGACTGCTTATCATCTGTACCGGTAAAATGACCAAACAGATCGACACCTTCCAGGCCGAAGAAAAAGAATATACCGGCACTATCGTTTTGGGTGCTGATACCCCAACATACGACCTGGAAAGCGAACCCGAACAAAAATTTGCAACCAGTCACCTCACCGAAGGACAGGTAAGAGACACTTGCAAACAGTTCATTGGGGATATTCAGCAATTCCCGCCTGCTCATTCGGCTGTAAAAATTGACGGTGAACGCCTTTACGAAAAGGCCCGCCGGGGCGAGGAAGTAGAGTTACGGGCAAGAAATATCACCATCAGTGCATTCGAAATAACCAGGATAGAATTGCCCGAAGTTGATTTCAGGGTTGTATGCAGCAAAGGCACGTATATACGGTCGCTGGCAAATGATTTTGGCATAGCGCTTGGTAATGCCGCCTATCTTTCGCGGCTGCGCCGCACACGAAGCGGTAATTTCAAAATAGAAGACGCCTGGGAAGTAATGGAATTAGTGAATGCCATAAGGGCATTAAACTCTGTAAAATCAGTGCGATCAGGTAATGGATCCGTGTAATCATTCAAAAAAACTGGTGTAATCAAAAGATGAAAATCTACCATGATATAAATGAATTCGAACCGGTAAAAAATGCCGTTGTTACCATCGGCACTTTTGACGGCGTTCATCTTGGTCACCGAAAGATCATATCGCGGCTGAAAGAACTTGCTGCCGATACAGGCGGCGAAACGGTGATCCTCACTTTCTTCCCGCATCCGCGGATGATCATCCATCCAGAGGATCAGGATTTAAAGCTCATCAATACCATACCTGAGAAAGCGGAACTGCTGGAACAATTAGGCGTCGACCATTTGATCATCACCCCCTTTTCCCGCGACTTCTCCAATCAAACACCTGAAGAATATATCCACCATGTGCTGGTTGAAAAGATCGGCACCAAAAAGATCGTCATCGGCTACGACCACCGTTTCGGCAAGGACCGCCAGGGTGGCCTGGCCGAGTTGCAGCAGTTGGGTCCCGTATATGATTATGATGTTGTAGAAATACCAGAACAAGATATACATGATGTCGCTATCAGCTCCACCCGCATCAGGAACGCTTTATTAGAGGGCAACATTAATCTTGCAAATGAGTTTTTAGGTTACCCGTTTTTCATCACCGGCAAAGTTAACCGCGGCGACCAGATAGGCCGAACCATTGGCTACCCAACGGCCAATATTTTAGTGGAGGAAAATTACAAGCTGATACCTTCCGATGGCATATACGCCGTCAAAGTTTACCTTAACAGCACCGAACATACGGGCATGGGTTACATCGGCCACAGGCCTACTATCAATGGGATGACACGGAATATCGAGGTTAATATTTTTGATTTTAACCGTGATATTTATACTCAGCCCATCAAAATGGAATTGCTGCACTATGTACGCAGCGATATCAAGTTCGAATCGCTTGAGCAATTAACGCAACAATTAGGAAAAGATAAAGAAGACGTTTCTGCCTGGTTGAAACTTAATGTTTAAAAAACACCAGGTAAACCTGCTTTGCAATAGTATAAGCGGCGAAACCGAACAGCAACAATGCCACACCGGTATTGATGGCTTTATTACTCAGGTCCAATTTCCGCTGAACGTACCTGGCCGAGCGCGCGTAAATAAAAAGGCAAAGGAACGCCCCCCCTGCCGAGCCAATGCTAAAAATAATTAACGCAAGCAACCCTGTAGCTATCCATCCATTAGTGATAAGATAACTGCCAGTTATTATCCAAAAAGGTATTTGTACCGGGTTTACAATACCCATAATGATGCCGAACCTGATACTGTGCTGCTTCGACCGCTTTTTGGTTTGGGGGCGCACCTTCCGGTGCCGCCACGCTATTATGCCCATAGTAACGAACAGCACGATCATCACCCAATCCACCACCGTATCCAGGTGCACCTGCTGCGCCAGCCAGTGCACGCCATTCATGATAAACCAGGTAAAAAAGAATTCGACGCAGGAAAAGGCGATAATAAATTTCATAGCCTCCCTCATACCCCTGTTAATGGCTAACTGGACAACGGTAAGGTTGATATTGCCCGGGGGCACGTACCCTATAAAATTGGCTATAATGCCAATGAAAAAGGTGAGGATGATCATCGGAGACGAAAATAACGTTAATGTGCGGATGTGCAAATTACAGATGTGCAAATGATTCGAGCAATTGCACACGCGTAACTCATAATGAAATGAATTTGCACATCCGCACATTTGAAATCTGCACATAAAAAAACGCACATTTGCACATTCAAACATCTGCATATTAAAAATGTACCATCGCATCATATCCCTGCTCCCCGCCGCCACCGAAATTGTTTGTGCCTTAGGGCTTGAAGATAATTTAGTGGGCAGGTCGCACGAGTGTGATTTCCCGGCTTCGGTAAAGCGGCTGCCCGTTTGTTCGGAGGCTAATATACCAGATGGCCTCAGCAGCATCGGCATTGACAAAAAAGTAAAGGAATTGCTATCTGATGCGCTGTCCATCTACACGGTCAACCGGGAAAAAATAAAGGAATTAGCGCCGGACATGGTGATTACCCAGGCACAGTGCGAGGTTTGTGCTGTATCGCTGGAAGATGTGGAAAATGCATTGAAGGGTTACTTAGATAAGCAGTCGCGCATCATCTCCCTGCAGCCAAACAGCCTGGACGACATTTTTAATGACATTCTCAATATTGCATCGGCATCAGGCGTTGCCGGAAGAGGTGAAAAACTCGTCGAAGATTTGCAGGAACGCGTTGACATTATCCGTCATAAGCTTAAGTTCATCGATAATAAGCCCACCGTAGCCTGTATCGAGTGGCTGGAACCCTTAATGATTTCAGGAAACTGGGTGCCGGAACTGGTGTCTATTGCCGGGGGCGGGCCGATATTGGCAGAAGCTGGTAAACATTCGCCTTTTGTGCAATGGGCGGATATTCAGCAACAGGATCCTGATATCATCCTGGTAATGCCCTGCGGTTTTTCCATCGAACGGACCATGAAGGAAATGCATCTTCTGCTTGGTCAGCCCGGCTTTGCGGATCTGAAAGCCGTAAAAAACAACCGCCTTTACATTGCCGACGGCAACCAATACTTCAACCGCCCCGGTCCGCGTATTGTTGATTCGATAGAAATACTCGCCGAGATCATCAATCCCAAACAATTCATTTTTGGGTATGAAGGTGACGGGTGGATTAAGTTTTCTTTATAAAGCCAAAGGGTGTCATGTTGAGGCTCTCGAAACATGCGGGCAAAGGCTCTTACGCGCCCACCTGGAGTGCCTCGGTTTAACATCCATTTTCTCATAAAAAATACTTTTTAAAATTTTTAAAAAAGTATATATTTATCTCCGATAAACCTAATAATTAAATCTATGCGCCATTTTTTACTTATACTGCTCACCTGTGCCGGTATAAATTCGTTTGCTATGCAAAATTTTGATCCACGCGACCTGAGTGTAACCTGGGAAGTGATAAAAAATGACGCGCCGAAACCGGGGCAGTCACTGAATGCGATCACTATTACCAATAACGGAAAAAGTACGCTGCCAGCCTCGGGATGGAAATTGTATTTTAACTCGGCGCGCATGGTTGTGCAGGAAACCCCTACGGGCAATGCTAAAATCGATTTCATCAACGGCGACCTTTTCAGCCTTACACCGACAGCAAGTTTTGGCGAATTGAAGCCAGGCAAGTCGGTACGCATAGAATTTGTGGACGACGACGTGGTGGTGAATACTGTGGATGGGCCGGAAGGCTTTTACCTTGTTTGGGACAACGAACCAACCAAAGGCCATAACCTTGGCGAATTCACCGTAAAACCGTTCAAACCCAGCTATGCGGGTTTGGTAACCCCGGCCATCATTTATGATCAGAATAAGAATATCACGGATGTACCGGAAGAACAACTGACCAAAGTGTTCCCGACTCCGGTGAGTTATAAGGAGACGGGAGGCTATTTTGCACTTAGCAATACGGTCATAAGCACCTTAACAGAATTTAATAAAGAAGCTGATTATCTAAAAAATGAATTGGATAAAACATTTGGGATAAAAACAGTTGTCAGCAGTGGCGACAAGACAAATTCCAAACCTTTTATTGCGTTTGCGCTTAATCCGAATATTGGCCCGGAAGCGTATAATCTAATTGTGACGCCAAAAACTATTGTCATTATGGCATCAGGCTCTGCCGGCGCCTTTTACGGTATCCAGTCGTTATTGACGCTCGTACCACCATCTGCTTATGCCCATCCCCAAAAACAAATACAAATCCCTTGTGTGGAGATCAAAGATGAGCCCCGTTTCGCTTACCGCGCCTTTATGCTGGATGTGGGCCGCAATTTTCATCCCAAAGAAGAAGTATTGCGCATATTGGATGTAATGGCGCTATATAAGCTTAATACATTCCATTTTCACCTTACAGAAGACGAAGGCTGGCGCCTGGAAATACCTGCCCTGCCCGAACTAACGTCTTTCGGCGCAAAACGCAGTCATTCTGTCGATAGCAAAAATTCGCTGCCGGCGTCACATGGCTCTGGCGGCGATGAAAGCAACATTCGCGGGAGCGGCTATTACACTAAGGCCGATTATATCGAAATATTAAAATACGCACAGGCAAGGCACATCACCGTGCTGCCCGAGATAGAAACGCCCGGGCATGCCCGCGCTGCGGTAAAGGCTATGCTGTTCCGGTACAACCGTTTAATGGCCGAGGGCAAAAAAGAGGAGGCCGGGCGTTACCTGCTTAGCGACCCGGATGACAAATCTGTTTACAGCTCGGCGCAGGCCTGGACCGACAATGTGATCAACGTGGCCCTACCGTCTACCTACAATTTTATTGAAACGGTAGTGGACGGCATACAGGCCATATACAAGGAGGCGGGTGTTCCGCTTACCACCATCCATTTTGGCGGGGACGAGGTGCCGCGCGGTGTTTGGGAAAGATCGCCCGCGGTGGATGCTTTCAAAACCGCCCATCCCGAAATACAAAATACCAACGACCTGTGGCACTACTACTACGGCAGGGTAAATGAGATACTAAAGGCAAAAGGACTGAAAATAGCCGGCTGGGAGGAAATGCCCCTGCGCCGCACCAAACTGGACGGCAACCCGGTTTATCTGCCAAACCCCGATTTTGCGTACCAACATTGGCAGGCCGAAGTATGGAACAATACTTTGGGCGATGGCAGCGAGGACCTGGCGTATAAGCTGGCTAATGGCGGCTACAAAGTAGTACTTTCCCCGGTTACTAATTTCTACCTGGATATGGCGCATTACAAATCGTTCGACGAGCCTGGCTATTATTGGGGCGCTTTCAGCGACATCGATAAACAATTCTCTTTTATCCCGTACGATTACTTTAAAAATTCAAAGGTCGACCGGAACGGTTTGCCTATCGACCGGAAGATATTTGTCGGCAAACAGCGGCTGACGGATTATGGCAAAACCAATATCATCGGCTTACAATCCGCCCTGTGGGGTGAAACCATCAAAAGTAACGAGCGGCTGGAATATATGCTGCTGCCACGGTTACTGGCTTTCGCCGAACGCGCCTGGGCCAGCGACCCGGATTGGGCGGAGGAAAAAAATGAAGCGAAAAGTGATTCGCTTTATCAAATTGCATGGGTAAATTTCCTGAACATTATGGGTAAGCGCGAAATGCCAAGGCTGAATTATTTGGACGGCGGTTTTAATTTCCGTATCCCGAAACCGGGCGTTGTATTGCAGGACGGCAAATATTTAGCTAATGTGCAGTTCCCAGGGCTAACTATTCGTTACACTACAAACGGCAAGGATCCTGATGCCAAAAGCCCGGTTTATAAAGATGCTGTGACAAATGGCGGCCAGGGCATAAAATTCAGAGCTTTTGATAACAAAGGCCGCGGCAGCAACGTTACAGAAACAGCTAATCAATAGCTAGCAGCAATAAAGGCGCCAGGACATCTGCGGGCGTCTTTATTGCTCAACCAAAAACCAATAACAAATCGTCATGGCGAGGAACGAAGCCATCCCTGCACATGCAAATCAAACAAGGATAAATATTTTTATGAACGTAACCAGGACAGGCGTCTTTTACACGATCATATTATTCTAAAACATCACGTTCATCCCCGCATAATAATTGCGCGGCGCGGCGGCGTTGTAATACCGGTTTCCCACGGCATTCAGGTCGTTCCCCAGGCTGTATTTCTGGTTCAGCAAATTATCGGCACCGGCATAAAAATCGACGCGCGTTTTCCCTAAGCGGGTTTCCCACCCTCCTTTGAGCTGCACTAAATGATAAGCGCCAGCAAAAGCGCTGTTAGCATCATTCAAAGGCAATTTTGAAGTATAATTATATTGCGCGAACAGGTAGAGACCGGCAGGCAGCCGGGCCTGCAAACTGCTTACCACTACCTGCTCCGGCACGCCGGTCAATTTATTGCCAGAGTAGTTTACGCCATTCTCGTTATAGTTAGCAAAGGTGAATTTATCCAGTGTAACCGAAATATTGAATTGCAGTCCGCGGATAAAATTACTGCTGTTGCGGCGTATCAGCCAATCGCTAAAATACACCTCGAACCCTGGCTGATGCGTATCACCCGCGTTGACATAATAGGCCGTGCCATCGGCGTTCTGCTGCGGCACAATGGCATTATGCAGGTCATAATAGAAAACAGAAGCATCCAAATACATACTTTCGTCGTCGTTCCTTAGCCGGAAACCCGTCTCGTAGTTCCACCCGTCCTCAGCTTTTAACGAGTTGTTGACCACCTGGTCGGTCGGGCGTATTTCCGTTGTCGTTGGGGTGGAATACCCCCTGCTTACTGAAGCGCGCCAGATAAAGTTATTGGTCACTTGGTACGATAACGCTATACGCGGCATCAATTGAGGCGTAAAAGTGCGATTGGTAAACGATGCCTCATTATTCGGGAAGACGTTTCTGAATTCGTAGCCATAAAAATTCAAACTGAGGGCCGCTTCAAGGTGAAGTTTCCTGCTAAAATCAGCAAGATACCTGGCAAAAATAAAATGCTGGTTGGTATGAATTTTATCTAACGCCTGGGCCGTATCACGCACACCGCCCCGGTTGCCATAGCTATTAATGTCCGAATTGGTCTGCTGCCATTCCACGCCAAGGTTAACTTTCCAATTAATCGCGGTATCCGGTTTACCGCTCCATTCAAAATAACTTCGCAGGCCGTAAGTGCCTTCGTAGCGTTGATTGTATGTTGTGATAAAAGGATTAGCGAAATCGACATAAGTACCAAAAACCGAGGTTACGTTTCTTATCCTTTCCGACAGGTGCCACTCATTTACCGCGCCGCCAAAAAGCATTTTTTGCTTTATACCAGCATGTTGCTGAATGGAGCCAGGTATGGTTTTGGTAGCAAGCCGGGCCAGCTGCGGATCGGCCTGGAACTGGCTAAGGGTAAGGCCGCCGGGGGTTTCATAATTGAGCGCCGAATATAGCCCTATCAACTTTAGCTGATCCTTTTGCGAAAAGCTTACCTTATCAAATACCTGCAGGTAGGTACGGTCCATATTGCTGTTTTGCCGGTAACCTGCCGCTGTTTGATAAGCTTCGCTGATGTTGAGCTGATTATTGGCCGAATGGTTTTGCAGCGAGGCATTTTGCCGTACCAGGCCATACGATCCGCCTCCCAGTCCTGCCGCCAGGTAGCTGCTGTCGTTGTACCGGTTTACCGGGTTCAGCAACACAACACCGCCCGAGTTGGCGCCGAACAGGCTTCCATCGGGTCCCTTCAAAACTTCGATACCCTGTACGCTGTTTGGGTCAATGGCATTCAGGTAAGTATTGCCGCCTGCATCGGTCAGCGGCAGCTCATCGTAATATATCTTCACATCCCGAACCCCGAAAGGTGAGCGCAGTAGGCTCCCCCGGATGGATAAACGATAACTCCCCGGCGAGCGTTCCTCCATCCGTACCCCGGGGACAGTATTCAAGGCAGGTACAAGCGAATTTCCCGGCTGCAGCTTTAGCTGCGCGGCGCTAATAACACTTACCGATGCGGGCACGCCCAGCACCGGCTGCTCTGTCAGATAGCCCCTTACAGTAACACCCGATAAATGCCTTGTTGTGTCACGCTTTAAAGAATCGGTGTGGCTGCCCTGTGCAAAGCAGGGAAAAGAAAGAAGCACGCAGATCAGGGTTGGGTATATCTTCGCCATGTATAACAAGCTCGTGTATTTTGTACAATTATGATACTAATTTATCATGGCAAATGAGTTGCAATCTACTAAAATTCACCCCATCACAAAGAATTTACAAATGCGGGCCAATAACTGTAGGCAAAGCCTTAATTTAGCCCTTTGCCGGCCAATTTATAAATGAAACAACGCATTTTAAACCTGTTATTGGCAATATTGCTTTTAACTGTCACAATTGATACCCGCGCTCAAACCTGTACCGGAAGTTTGGGCGACCCGGTAATTAATCAAACTTTTGGGTCGGGCACCAGTATCGTGGGGCCGCCCTTAGCGCCTGGCGTTACTACTTTTACCTATACCAGTAATGTTTGTGCCGAAGATGGGCAGTATACCCTGTTGAGCGCCTCAAGCGGTTGCCATTCCGACTGGCACAATGTGCCGCATGACCACACAGGCGACAAGAATGGATATATGATGCTGATAAATGCCAGTTATGCTCCCAGCATATTTTTCACTCAAAAAGCCAACGGCTTGTGTCCCAGCACAACCTATGAGTTTTCGGCATATATCATGAACATTGGCACTTTGGTCTCAGCCGGTTCCAACTACACCCATCCCGATATTACATTTACCGTACAGGCCAACGACGGCACGGTGTTAGCCACCTATAATACCGGCACGATAATGCCTACAGCCAACCCCGACTGGACTAAATACGGCACCTATTTCGTAACCCCGGCCAATGTAACTGATGTCATCGTCACCATGACCAATAATGCGCCTGGAGGGATGGGAAATGACTTGTTGCTCGACGATATCGCCTTTAGGGCCTGCGGCCCTATCGTACAAACGGGCTTTGGCAGCCTGGCAGCAAACGGCGACCAGGATGTTTGCGAGGGAAGTGATGCCAGTTATACTTTAACATCAAGTGTAGGCCCGGGTTATACCAATCCGCTTTTGCAGTGGCAATTCAATAAAAACAACACCGGATGGACGAATATTGCAGGCGAAACCAACGCAACGTACAATGTTGCTATACCGAACGCGACGGCAGGTACCTATCAATACCGTTTGTCTGTCGGCGAAGGGCAAAATATCAACGCACCCTCATGTTTTGTTAGCTCGTCGCCACTCACGGTTCACGTCAATCCTTTACCGGTGGCATCGGTCGCGCCGCTGCAAACAGTATGTATCGGCGATGCATTAACCATAACGGCATCAGGCGGAGCAAGTTATACCTGGACGGGGCCAGGCTTATCTGCCCGTACCCAAAACCCCCTTATCATCAGCCCCGTCAGTGAAGCAAGCGCAGGAATATACACCGTGACAGCGACTTCGTCAACAGGATGCGTTTCCGCTCCCGTGCAAACAGTTGTCAGGGTCCAGCCGAAAATAGTGGCGTCTGTAAGCGGCGATATAACCATTTGTGCTGGCACGTCCACTACACTGACAGCGACGGGAGGATTATATTATCAATGGACGCCATCGACGGGTCTCGACCATGATAATATTGCTTCGCCACTGGCGTCGCCGTCACAAACCACTACCTACACTGTGAAAGTGAGTAACGACGGCTGCTACGACGATACCAAAACGGTAACAGTAACCGTCAGCAATAACCCAACCGCCGATGCGGGCAAAAATAAGGAGATATTTGAAGGCCAATCGGTAAAGCTCACCGGTTCCATATCCGGCGATAATATTACCGGCTTCTACTGGTCGCCCTCCGATTTCCTGGACAACCCATACGCGTTAACACCCATTGCCACCCCAAACCACGATATTACCTATACCCTCAATGTAGTTTCAGGTAACTGCGGCGAGGCAGCAAGTTCGGTGTTCGTGCGTGTTTATAAGAAAGTGATCGTACCAAACACGTTTACTCCAAACGGGGACGGTGTTAATGATTTGTGGAACATCGAGGCCCTGGTAACTTACCCGGAAAGCCTGACAACAGTTTATACCCGCGGCGGGCAACAGGTTTACAGCAGCATCGGTTATGCAAAACCCTGGGACGGCACCAGTAAGGGAACGCAATTGCCCCAGGGCACCTATTATTATGTTATCGACCTCAAAAACGGTCAGCCTAAATTATCGGGCTGGCTGCTGATAGCACGTTAAATTATTTTCCGCCGAAATAGAAATTTACGCCTGCAGAATAAGAAGTAATATCGCCTGAAAAGCGGGTATACTTGCCATCCGAGATAGCACTCGAAGCGACGTAGGATGCGTACAATTCAAAGCGTCCGCCGATAGCAACACCAGCTTTTATAGGAAATGTGATCCACAACTTGTCGAAATCCGGGTATTTATCCTGAATATTAGGCTGAAATGCATCAGAATCATACTTTGTTATTAGTTTGTAGTTGTTGTAAACTGAAAATGTTATGGCTGCGCCGGCATCAACAAATAGCTTTAATTGCTTTGTATTGTAGAAGTTGTAGATCAACTGAGGTGTAAACGAAGTATTAAACTGTTTGACATGTAATATAAAAGTGGCGCCCGTGGGTGTAGAATAAGGTTCGCGATAATCGTAATCATATTGGTGATAGTCTGCGCCCAACTCTGTCCTGATATAAAATCGCTGCACCCCCTTGAACGGGAAAAAGTCCATTCCCGTATTAAAGCGCGGGGTAAAGCGGCCGGTCAAAGGAGCATCAGCCAGGGGTATCGCTCCCTTATATTTCAGGCTATAATGATTAGCAGAAATTCCTGCAAACCATCTGATGCCGGAAGCTCCCTGGTTAACGTACCTTGCATCCGAACCACCATTTATCTTTGACACAATATTATTCAGTTCGTCCTCATTATAGTCGGCTTTGGAAATAGTGTTTCGTAAAAGGCTGTTACCCGGCCGATATTTCTGAGAAAGGTACAGCAATTGTGTCCGGTACCGCCTGATGTACACCATGGCGGTAAGTTCCTGCCGATCAAAGCGGGCATGAAAGCCCAGTTCTTCCGGTTCTTGAGAGTTATTGGTCTCGGAGATATAAAAACGCCGCTTAAGGCGATCTGTGTAACGATAAAGTGCCAGGTGCTGACCCTTTGAAATAATGCGCAAAAATACATTCTTTGGCAAGGTATCGGTAGGATGATTGTTTGCCGCATTCATGTCAAGCGAATCCATGCTTATCTTAACTATGTGGCGCTCGTAATATTCAAAGCTGTCCACGGCAAATGCCTTCGCATTGGTGATGTCAAATTCCTTTGCTTCGGCATCGTCAAGGCTGCTTTTAAAAGAAAACTGTTCCGGGTTTTTAGACCATTCCTTGTAATTGATAAAACCTTTTAAGGTGTCGCCTTGCGTATTAACCACATAGCCGGGTTTGTAATTACTTTGTGCCAATAACGTAAGGGGACAGATCAGAGCTATTATTATCGCTCCAACAATAGATTTCATAATTTAGATTGTGTTAGTTAACTTGAAATATTACTTTCTTTTAAATTCGAATAGATAGTTAAGGCCAACTTGCGCAACAGTTGAAGACAACTCGAAATATCCGCCGTTTGTATTGTTAACCGGGGTTTGATAACTACCGGTAATTACAAGGTTCCTGGTAAACTGAACGCCTGCCCTGAACATAAACGCGTTATCGCCTTTCTCAAAAACAAATGGATTGTTAGCAGCGATAAGCGCCTGGGACCCGTCATGATTTTGGGAACCGAAATAGACGTTAGAATAACTTAATTTATAAAAAATTAAACCCCCTCCAGCAAAAACTTTAAAATTATCCGTGTTGTAAAAATTATAAAGCACCTGTACCGATCCCGAAAGAGCCAGGTTATCGTAGGAAATTTCGGTAGGAGCATATGGCGATACTTTGCCAGTATATAAGGATTTATATTTAGCCTCACCGATCCCGACTTCAACCCTGAATTGCAGTTTCTTTGTAGCCGGGTTAGCGAACAAATTTATCCCCAATGACCCCTGGGGCAAATAGGATGTATATGACCTTGCACCTGCCAGGTATGCCTGGCTGCTATTACTGGGACTGGTTGTATTGACATTGACGCCGGCACCAATAAAGAAATTAATTGATGGACCGCTGTAGTGCGACTTGTTGTAATCGGTTTTGCTCACATGGTTTATCATGCTCACTATCTTAAGAATATCCGACTCAGTGTATTCAGAACGCCCGATATAAACTATTAAATTATCATTCAATTCATTGTGGATTAACGCCAAAGCGCTCAATTGTTTTTGAAAAGTATTTTCGGTTGTGGTCCTTGTTACCCTGAATATTAGTTCCTTAGGCTCACCCCCTGGAGTATCGCCTGCAAAAAAACGTTCCTTTATATCGTCTTTATAAGAATATAACGCCACTTTCGGACCTTTTTCCAGCTCTTTCATAAAAACTGTTGCTACCGCGAAACTGGTATCGCGCTCAGCCTCAGTTTTCACCTTGTCAGGGGAAGTCGGGTCCATGCTTATGCGTCCGGCATAAGTCCTGTACGATTCTATACCGGTGATACCAAATCCGGCAATATCCGAAGGGGCATATTTCTTTGGGTCGTTATCAGTAGCATCCTGCTTGAAATTGACGACGGTGGGGGTTCTATCCCATTCGCGATAATCAATAAATCCTTTAACGGTATCGCCTTTGGATGTCACCAAATAACCCGGTTTGTAATTACTTTGTGCGTTGGAAAGGAAAGGGATCAATAAGCCGGTCAGGAATAAAAAGTATACTTTTCTCATAATGTTATAATAAGGTTCAAATTTTCCTTTGGTTAAAAATAATAATTAAGCCCGGCCAGCAGCGGGTTTGTTTTTACAAGGAGATAATCATCCCTGCTAACTTTAGCCGGCGTAACATAATTTATAAAGACTCCCCAGTGTCCGCTAAATACGGTACCTGCTTTCAACATAATAGGCGTAGCAGCTTTGTATAAAAAATTCGGGGCATTTATAGGAGCGTTTTTAACTTGTGTACTTGCGTAGTTAAGGTCGTAAGTGGCATTCGAATACTTATACCACGTAAGCGCAAGTCCTGCGCCGCCATAAATTTTAAGGTTTTCGGTGCTATAGAAATTATATATAACCTGCGGAACTACCGCGCCCCAAAGTTGCGTGTAAGAATACCTGACCGGTACATAGGGCGACCCTGTGTAAATAGTGGATGATTTATATTGATCTGCGCTTAAAATAAACTCCATCCGGAATGCCAATCTCTTCGTTTTGGGATTTGCAAAAACATCGGCCCCAAAAGTGATACACGGCATGTACGAGTTGTAATTGACGCCGCCTGCTTTTTTATAGGCACCGAACGGTTTGGTGGCAGTTGCATTTAACCCCACTCCTGCAAACAGGTTAAGTTTGAATTTGCTGGTATATTTTGCTTTATAGTCCGCATACGACAAGCCATTGATCTTGCTGACTATTTTCAAGACATCCTCTTCATAATATCCGGTTCTGGCCATATCTGATTGCAAAGCATCATCATAAACATTGTATTTTACGGCCAGTGCGGTAAGCTGCTTCAAATAAGCATTATCATTTACCTCTACCTGCCGGGCAAACTGACCTCCATTATTCTCCATTTTATAGTATACCTTGTGCACCATTTCCCTGATGCCTGGCTGTGAATTTTCTTCTAAAAAAAGCCTCATTTTGATATTGTCAACATAAGAGAACAGGGACAACCTGCTTCCCTTTTGTAACACCTTTAAAAAAACAGTATTATTTATAAAAGCGCTGTCCCTGTGGTCGGTAACCGGCGGGTCTATGCTTATCGGACCAGTGTAGCTTTGATAAGCGTCCAATCCATCAACATTAAAAAAAGCAATTTCAGCAGGTGTAAATTTTTTACTTTGGCTTCCGCCGCTCGTCTTAAAGGTAATTGTATTGGGATTTGAAAGCCATTCGCGATAATCTATCGCACCCATAATTGTATCGCCTTTAGCGTTAACTATGTACCCCGGTTTGTAATTGCTTTGTGCGCTTGCTGCCAGGCTCATTAAAATTAAAACAGGCAATAAGGTTAAGGTTAGTTTCATTAATTTTTGAAATATTTTATAAGATGTTAGTGATGCATAACTGAGAAAGTCAGATATGCCGCAACCGCAAAGGCAGCCACCATGATGATCAGCTTTGTCTTTGGCGGCCTGGCCAGCTGATTTCCCTTTGCCGGGTCTGGCCCGGTATATCCGTTGATCTTATCAGCTATGTGTTCGATGTTGTCTTCGTTATAGCTTGCATTGGCAATATCAGTCATAAGGCCATCATCTGCTTTTCCATATTTTTCGGCCAGCACTGTTAATTGTTTTTTATAGGTGGCTTCGTTGACGGTATTACTTGAATGATTTAATTTAAATTCATTGTCTTTAAAATATATTCTAAAAATAAGTTCAGTAGGCTCTGTATGACCGTCGGCAACAAAAAACCTTGTTTTTAAAGCATCTCCATAAGAATAAAGCGTAATATTTTTGCCCTTTCTTAATATCTTAAAAAATACTGTGTCTGTCTTAAAGCTTGTATCGCGTAAAGTGGTGATGTTATCGATCTTAATATCATCCATTGAAATTGGCCCGCTGTATCTTTGAAAATCAAGCGGATAACCAATATCAATACTAAAATACTTCACATCGGCAGCCGAATACTTATTAACTTTCGCATTGGCATCGGTCTTAAACCGGATAACACGGGGTGAGTTTTCGGTCCTTATGTATTTCACAAACCCTTTTAACGTATCGCCATTGTTGGTAACAACATACCCGGGCAAGTAACCTTGCGCTAATGAACTTAATGAAAGTAAGAGTGCGGGAAATAAAAGTTTAAGATATCTCATATACAAAAAGTTTAGGTGACACAAATATAAGTTTTTATACAACATTCCACTAATTCAGACTAATCATAAATAACGCTTTGATAACCAAAGACATCAACAATATTGTACTTTTAGATCATGCACCATGAACATCATTTAAAAAGCTCGGATACTATTCGCGACATTGTGATCGGGATGTCCGACGGGTTAACCGTTCCATTTGCACTTGCCGCGGGTTTGAGCGGCGCGAGCGCTCATTCGGGTATTGTGGTTACGGCCGGCATTGCCGAAATCGTTGCCGGTTCAATTGCTATGGGGCTTGGGGGTTTCCTCGCGGGAAAAACGGAATCTGACCATTATGCATCGGAATTGCAGCGCGAATACGAGGAAGTTGAACGCGTGCCCGAGCAGGAAAAAATGGAGGTTAAGGAAGTTTTTGCCAATTTCGGACTGTCCGAAAAGCTGCAAAACGAGGTGGCAGATGAAATGGCAAAGGACAAGGATAAATGGGTCGACTTTATGATGAAGTATGAGCTTGGTCTTGAAAAGCCCGAAGAAAACCGCGCCCGGCAAAGTGCCATTACCATTGGGATTTCATACATTGTTGGCGGTATTATTCCCTTGTCACCATACTTTTTTGTCGACGACTCGCAGCGGGCGTTGTACTACTCCTGTGCCATTACAATGGTATGCTTATTCGTTTTCGGCTATTTCAAAAGCAAAGTTACCGGGCAGCCGCCATTTTCCGGCGCTTTAAAAGTGCTTATCATAGGCGCACTGGCAGCCGCAGCCGCTTTTGGAATGGCGAAACTGATAAACGGGAAGTAACGAAAAAGGTTATTTGGTACCGCTATCTATCATAGCGGCTAATTGGGTCTGCAAGTCATTTGAATACCCGACATAGCTCCCGGCGATATAACCCTGTTTATTTATGATATAAAATGCCGGATACCCCTCAAAAGGATATATGTTACGCACCGTTTTGTCAGTTGTGAAGCTTGGAATTTCAATGCCGTTGATCTTATTATGTTTCAAAACTGAAGCCGCATTATCCACCGGGTAAACCATAGCAATGATAACGCTGCTATTACGATATTTTTCCTGTAATTTCTTCAAAACCTGCTCCGCATCTATACAATGAGGGCAACCTACAAAGTCGAAACTTAATAATACCGTTTTATCTTTTAACGTTTGGGCCGGTAACAATTCGCCTTTTAAATCATAGAGCCTCAACCCGGGGGCCTTTACTCCATTTGCTAATGGTTCGATATGTTTTTTCTCCCACAAATGGTAGTCGGGTGGTATAACAGCCGATGACAGATCTGGGAAATGCTTATCGTTAAGGATCAAGTTTTTAAAATGATGTTCTTCCATCAATCCTATTAGGGTGCCCGCATCATCCAGTCCGCGGCTGGTTTCCCTGATACTAAATGGCAAAAAGGTTTGTTTATCTATAACAATATCATCCGTCGTAAACGTCCGCTCATTCTTTTCGACCGAGTCTTTAACACGTACCCGGAAATGATAATAGGTTTTATCGGCTATTGTAGTATCACGCAGTTTGTTAATGTCCAGATTGCGCTTCAGACAGTCATTTATCTGGCGGCTCCAATAAAGCAGCGTACGGGTAGACTGCCCATTTTCAGCATCGTCAAAAATCTTATAAGTTCTATCCGTTTTATCAAGGACGACCAGTTTGCTCCCATCAAATGAATAGGTCAGGTCCTTTTCAACAACCTTATAAAAACCGCCCTTTTTTGATCCACTGATCCCGTGCGAAATATATACGTTATTGATATTGGTATCAGTGTTTTCCTGGAAAGACCATTTGTTTTCTAAAACATCGGTATAGCTGATATTTTTATAAGAATTTATTCTTTGCGCAGTTTTTTCAAGTATTTGGGCATCGGTATTTATGCAGGCGACGCAAGTGAGAACCAGGAAACCTAAAAACTTTTTCATTCACTTTTAACGTATCAAAATTTAATAAATTTTTCAATCTGCTCATTTGTAAAGCGCAGTGTGTCCTCTTTAAAGAATTTGCCATCAGCATCCAGTTCTTTATGGATCGAAGCGATATGGATCTTCAACGGCATAACATTCAGGTGAATGTAGTGGCACACTCCCGTAAAATGGTCGACCCCCCTGATGTTACCGTACTTACCCGACGATATCCCCACCAGCGCGGCCTTTTTATCGTAAAAACTCTCCGGGAATGCGCATGCATCAATAAAGGTTTTTAACACGCCCGGGTAACTGCCGTTGTATTCGGGTATAATAAAAATAAACTTGTCAGTCTGCGTTATTATCTCCTGTATCGGTTCAAATTCTTTACTCCGGTTGCCGTAAAGGTCGGTTTGAATGAGGTTAGCCGGTAATTGCGCAAGCGACAGCAACCCGGCTTCAACACCTTTTTCGCGGAGTTTTTCCTGGTAATATTGCGCCACTTTGAGTGTCGAACTGCCCGGGCGGTTTGTGGATGATAGGATGGTGATCATGTAGTCAATTATTGAATGACTGAATTATTAAGTTATTGATTTGGCCGCAGCTAAACATTCAATAATTCATTAATTCAATAAAACAGTCATTGTTTTGTTTGTAAGTTAACGTAAGCTGTGGATTTCTGAATGGTATAATTACGTATCTTTACCGGCGGTAAAAATACTATTTCGAAAACAGAAATTTAGTTTCATTTTTGCCCGGCCCGTAATAAAATTGGAGTATACAGAATGAGTAAAATAATTGCTTTAGCCAACCAGAAAGGCGGCGTAGGGAAAACTACATCATCCATAAACCTGGCCGCAAGTTTGGCGGTGTTGGAGTATAAGACACTATTGGTCGACGCCGATCCGCAGGCTAATTCAACATCGGGCATAGGGTATGATCCGCGCACGATCAAGAACAGCATTTATGAATGCGTGATCAACAATGTCGACCCGCACGAGGCCATTCAAAAAACTGAAACACCAAATCTCGACCTGCTGCCGGCACATATCGACCTCGTGGGCGCCGAGATAGAAATGATAAACCTGACCGACCGCGAGTACAAAATGAAAGCGGTGCTTGACGGCTTGCGCAGCGAGTATGATTTTATCATCATCGACTGTTCACCGTCTTTGGGCCTCATCACCATCAACGCCTTAACCGCGGCCGATTCGGTGATCATACCGGTACAGTGCGAGTACTTCGCTTTGGAAGGGTTGGGCAAATTACTGAACACCATCAAGATCGTTCAAACACGTTTAAATACCACACTTGAAATTGAAGGCATCCTGCTTACTATGTACGATGTAAGGCTGCGCCTGTCTAACCAGGTAGTTGAAGAGGTGCGTAACCATTTCGAGGATATGGTTTTTGACACCATCATACAGCGCAACACGCGTTTGAGCGAAGCGCCAAGCTTTGGCATGTCGGTAATTATGCACGATGCCAATTGCAAAGGAGCTATTAACTATTTGAACCTGGCGCGCGAAATAGTGCGCAAGAACGGCATGCTGAAAGGCGAAACTGTAGCGACAACAGAAACTATATAAAATGAGTGCAGAGAAGAGAAATGCTTTGGGAAAGGGATTAAGTGCCCTGCTGAATGATTCTGTAAGCGTACTACCGAACAAAAATGACTTTGGAACAGGAACGCCCGAGGTAAACCCGATGGGCTCTGTTAATGAAATAAAAATTACTGAAATAGAAGTTAACCCATTTCAGCCACGTACCGATTTTGATGCTGATGCGTTGACCGAATTGGCCGATTCCATCAAATTACAAGGATTAATTCAACCCATCACCGTAAGGCGTGTTAGTGCGCATCGTTACCAGTTGATATCGGGCGAACGCCGCCTGCGGGCATCAAAACTGGCAGGATTAACAGCAATACCTGCCTATGTACGCACCGCCAACGACCAGCAAATGCTGGAGATGGCGCTGATAGAAAATATACAACGCGAAAACCTGAACGCCATTGAAGTTGCGCTTAGTTTTCAGCGGATGATAGAAGAATGCAACCTGAAGCAGGATGAACTTGGCGAACGGGTGAGCAAGAACCGTTCGACCGTGACAAACTACCTTCGGTTGTTAAAATTACCCCCTACTATCCAGGCTTCTATCCGCGACGGACAGGTAAGTATGGGGCACGCCCGCGCACTCATCACAATAAATGACCCGGATAAACAGTTATACATCCATAAACTGATCACAAAAGATGGGTTGTCTGTTAGAAAGGTGGAGGAACTGGCGCGCGAATTGCAAAGGCCGGTAAAAAAGGAAGGCAAACAACCCGAACCGTTATCGTTCCAGGTACAGAAAATACAGGCTGACCTGGCTTCGAAATTTAGTACGCAAGTTAAACTTAAAGTAAACAGCCAGGGTAAAGGTTCGATCGAGATCCCTTTCTTGTCGGAAGATGATCTTAGCCGAATCCTCGAAATGCTGGATTGGTAAGAATGTACAAATTTCTGTTCCTTGTTTGGTGCATGAGCGCACTGGTTTTTGTAGCAAAGGCCCAAAAACCCGACACCGTTGTTTCAAAAACAAAGGCCGACAGCCTGAACGCAAAGCGCGATTCCATTAACAATGCGCGGAAATATGTCCCTCCCATAACCAAAGGCAAGGTTTATCATCCCGATTCAACTCATAGCCCGCATAAAGCGCTCATTCGCTCGGCTATCATACCTGGCTGGGGGCAGCTATATAATCACCGCTGGTGGAAAGTACCCTTTATTTATGCAGGTATCGGGCTTTTGGGCGATGCCATTGTTTACAACCAGCATTATTACAAAATTTTCTTAAAAGAAGCGCAGCTTCGCGAAAAGGGGCTTACGGATGGTCTTTTGCCGGAATATGCACAAGTTTCTACTGCCGATATTATAAACGCCCAGGACGGCTACCGGCGCAACCGCGACCTTTGTATCCTTGCTACGCTGGGGGCCTGGGGCATACAGATGATAGACGCCTACGTAGATGCCAAGTTCATCCAGCGGTTTACGATGGATAATGACTTATCATTTAAAATAAAACCGGGTTTCATCAATCAACCCTCATACGCATTTAACGGGCTGGGCAATTATTACCCGGCGGTAACCGTTACCTTTACCCTCCGGTAGTATGCAGGCATAAAATTGTTATCTCCCTGAAACAAACAAAGCAAAATTTATAGCTACCTTAGGCGGTTTATAACAGAATACTATAGTTGATGAATATTGCACTACTGGGCTACGGCAAAATGGGTAAGATCATTGAAAAGATCGCGACCGACCGCAAGCATGAGATCGTTCTAAAAATAGATTTTTATAACCAGCAGGACCTCACCGTAGAAAATCTTAAAAAAGCCGATGTGGTGATCGAATTCAGTACGCCGGGCTCTGTGTTAGACAACATCCAAAAGTGCTTTGATGCAGGGGTGCCTATAGTGGTAGGAACAACCGGCTGGTACGAGCACTTGCCCGAACTGAAAAAGAAATGCCTGGATGGCGGCCACACCATGCTTTATGCATCAAATTTCAGCGTGGGTGTCAATATCTTTTTCCATGTTAACAAGGTACTGGCAAAGCTGATGAATAATTATCCGTATTATGATGTGCAGGTGGAAGAGATCCACCATATGCAAAAACTGGATTCGCCCAGCGGAACCGCCATCACCATAGCTGAAGGTATCATCGAAAATACCGATTCCAAAAAGGAATGGGTGAATATATTAACATCAGAAGGCGATGAGACCAATGATGAAAACATCAAAAACGACCAGTTATTGATCGAATCGTTCCGTATCGACAGCGTACCCGGCACCCACACCGTTATTTACGATTCGGAAGTTGATTCTATCGAATTTAAACATACCGCCCACAATCGCAATGGCTTTGCTTTAGGGGCAGTATTGGCTGCCGAATGGGTCCACAGCAAAAAGGGCTTCTTTTCGGTTGAGGAGATGTTCGATTTTGGAATATAAAATATAGATCAATTAAAAAAAACGCAAGTGAATATCATTGAACTAATCCTTTTCCTCGCACTATTTATCATACTACCCTACATTGGGCTTTATAAACTATTTGAAAAAGCAGGCGAAGCCGGATGGAAAGCCGTTATACCTGTTTTCAGCATGTACATGCGGATCAAACTTAGCGGCAGGCCCGGCTGGTGGCTGGTGCTTTACCTCATCCCCGGTTTGGGTATCCTGGTGGCGATGGGCATTATGGTGGATTTCATGAAATCATTTGGCAAATTCCGCTTTCGCGACCACGCAGCAGGTATCTTACTTCCTTTTATCTACCTGGTAAAATGGGGAAATGACAAGGAAACGAAATACCTCGGCCCCGCAACAACACCCGAATTCAAAGAAAAATACCAGAAATCATTAAAAAAATCCACCACCCGCGAGTGGACGGAGGCTATCATATTCGCAGTTGTGGCGGCTACCCTGATCAGGACATTTTTTATCGAGGCTTATACTATACCCACGCCATCCATGGAGCGGTCGTTGCTGGTGGGCGATTTCCTTTTTGTAAGTAAAGTAAACTATGGTCCGCGCCTGCCTGAAACCCCGGTGTCCTTCCCATTTGCACACAATACCATGCCGATAATAAATACAAAATCCTATTGGGATGGTATTAAATTACCTTATTATCGGCTGCCCGGCTTAAGTGACATAAAAAGGGGCGATGTGGTGGTATTCAACTACCCTATGGATGCCGATTCGCCTTTATACCGCCCGGTTGACAAACAGGAAAACTATATCAAACGCTGCCAGGGAACGCCGGGCGATACTTTAAGCGTGGTGAACGCGCAGGTATACGTAAATGGTAAAGCAGCACCTGACGCCCCGGGGCAGCAGATAGACTATACGGTTAACACAAGCGGGGTCGACCTTAACCCGCAGGTGAAGGACGACCTGGGGATTTCCGATTACGGCAATGGCTATATGACCATGCCGCAAAGCGCCGCAAATACGCTGAGGACTTATTCCAATGTTAAATTGATATACCCGAACATAGCGCATAAAGGCGATGATCCGGACCCGAATAACCAGGTGTTCCCCTCAAACCCATATTACCCCGCTTTCCGTGCCCTGCCGGGTAAATTGCACGACTATAAATGGAACCAGGATAACTATGGCCCTATTATTATTCCCAAAAAAGGTTGGACCGTAAAGCTTGACAGCGTCACCTTTCCTTTGTATGCCCGGGCAATAGAGGTTTACGAGAACAACAAATTAGAAATAAAGGGGAGCGATATTTATATAAACGGCCAAAAGACCGACAGCTACACCTTCAAAATGAATTATTACTGGATGATGGGCGATAACCGCCACGATTCGGCCGATAGCCGCTATTGGGGATTTGTGCCCGAGGACCATATTGTAGGCCGCGCCCTGTTTGTCTGGATGAGTTGGGACGATAAAGCGGATTTCCTGCACAAGATCAGGTGGAGCAGGTTGTTCAGGGGAGTGAATTAAACCAATGTTGGATTTCGGATTTATTGAATGCGATTAATTCCGAAACGTTCCGCTAACCCATTCAAATCGTTAACGACGGCGTCCACCAAAGGGATGCCGTTTGCTTTTCTATCTGCTTCGGCTGCTACTTCAGGTTCGCCGGGAATGATGACTTTCTGATCGGGGTCGATAGTTGCTGACGATTTGAACCGCTCTATCCAGTTATCGAGGTGCGATTTGAACTCATCAACCGGCCTAAAGCCATCCACACGCATGGCACCTACAAAGTGCCCTATTCCTGCTCCTACCGGGTGATTTGGAGGCTCCAAAAACGCCACGAACGGCGGAACCCACGGACCATAATTTGCCCCCGACAGCACCGCCGAAAGAATATCGACCGTAGCGCTTAAGCCAAACCCTTTATGGCTGCCATGCTCCGGGTCGCCGCCAAGCGGAAGCAATGAACCTCCTGATTTTAAAGCATGTGGATCGGTTGTACTGTTTCCCTGTTTATCCTGTATCCATCCCTCCGGCACTTGTTTTCCTAAACGCTGCGCTATTTCCAGTTTGCCATTCGCCGCAGCAGATGTTGCCATATCAACAATTACCGGCGGATATTTGCCGGCAGGAAAAGCATAACACATAGGGTTGGTACCCAATAAGCGTTCGCTTGAATAGGTAGGTGAAACAAGCGGGCTTGCGTTGGTCATGGCAAAGCCGATCATATCCTTTTCAACAGCCATCAGGGCGTGATAACCGGCAATGCCAAAGTGATTTGAATTGCGCACGGAAACCCACCCCGAACCATATAGCTCCGCCTTTTCAATGGCTACCTTCATGGCGAAAGGCGCCACTACCAGGCCAAGCCCGGCATCACCGTCAACGGTAGCCGTAGTAGGTGTTTGATGAACGATCCTGACATTGGGGTTGGTATTGATACGCTTCTTTTCCCAAAGCCTTACGTAACCCGTCAACCGCGCCACACCGTGCGAGTCAATTCCCCGCAGATCAGATCTGAGCAAAACATCGGCAGCCAGGCTTGCATGTTCCTCGCTGCATCCCATTGCCAGGAAAATATTTTCGGTAAAGTTTCTTAAAACTGGTTCGGTTACAAGCATCGCCGCAAATATAATCTATTTAAAAATTGCCTATATTTAAATAATTCAACCCGCATCCTTATGTTTCACAACCGCAAAACCATTTTTATTTTTATCGTGCTGTCAGTATCGGTCAATTTATTATTTGGCCAAAAACCGCGGGCGCGTGACATAGGCATCCCTTTTGAAGGCACTCCCGGTAAATGGAACGCCATTACCGACGTACCAGGTGTCGAGGTGGGCTATAGCACTATCATCAGCGGCTCGGGTAAGAACATCCTTGGCAAAGGGCCTGTGCGAACGGGCGTTACTGCGATATTCCCGAATGGCAAGGTAAATCATCACCCGGTATTTGCGAATTGGTACACGCTGAACGGCAACGGGGAAATGACCGGCACCACCTGGCTCACCGAGTCGGGCTTTTTGGAAACACCGGTGATGATAACCAACACCAATAGCGTCGGAGTGGTGCGCGATGCCGTATTGAAATGGTTTGTGGATAAAAACTGGTATGGCAACGAGCAATACTGGTACACCTATCCGGTAGTTGCCGAAACCTATGATGGCGCGCTTAATGACATCTACGGTTTCCAGGTAAAGGAAAGCAATGCCTGGGAGGCGATGAATAACGCCGCATCCGGACCAATAAAGGAGGGCAATATCGGCGGCGGAACGGGTATGATGTGCCTGGGATTTAAAGGCGGAACTGGTACGGCCTCGCGTGTGGTCACTATCAATGGTAAAAATTATACGCTGGGTGTTTTGGTACAGTCAAATTTCGGCAGGAAAAAGAACCTGACCATAGCCGGTGTCCCGGTGGGACAGGAATTGAAAGACACTTTAAACTACGAAATAAAGGCGGCCCCGCAATCCAAACGGCAGGAGGGCGATGGCAGCATTATCGTCATTTTAGCTACGGATGCGCCGCTGCTGCCGCATCAGCTCAAAAGATTGGCCGAAAGAGTCGCCCTTGGCGTGGGTAAGGTTGGTGGCCGCGGCGAAAATAGTTCGGGAGATATATTTCTTGCGTTTTCAACCGCCAACCCGGATGCTTTTAACCGGAACAAATCCACGCAGATCGAAATGATCCCAAACGACCTGTGCAACCCGCTATATGAAGCAACCGTGCAATCTGTTGAAGAAGCCATCATCAACGCCATGGTTGCCGCCGATACGATGGAAGGCATCAACGGTAATAAAGCCTATGCCCTGCCCCATGATGCGGTAATGAGATCATTGAGAAAGCATGGGATGGTGAAGTGAGGCGAAAGGTTGAAAGCTTAAAGGAGAAAGGTTGATGTTACAAACTATCTAATCGTTTTAATATCGTCAACCCGTGCTCCCACTCCCCGAAACCCGAGGCTACATTGATATGCCCCGCTTCACCAATATTGATAAAATCGCTGCCCCAGGCATCAGCAAATTGCTTCGCCCTTTCCAGGGTAACGAAATGATCATTGGAGCTTGTTACAACTATGGATGGGAAAGGCAATTCAATCATTGGCACAGGCGCAAAACCTGTTGTTCCACCAGGAAAGCTTGCAGCATCAGCGTCGGCGGGTGCTACCAATAAAGCGCCTTTTATAATCACATTATATTTTTGTACCCAGTGCATGAAAGCCACACAAGCCGCGCTGTGGGCAACAACGATCAGATTTGACGGCACGAAATTCTGAACATGATTATTTATTGCCTCAACCCACTCCGCACAATTCGGCGTATCCCAATCCCGTTGCTCCACACGGGTAAAACCGTGTTCTTTTTCCCATAGGGATTGCCAGTGCGCCGGGCCTGAGCCGCCGATACCGGGGATGGTTAAGATGGTAGATTGGAAATTCATTTCTCTGTCAGTACCGTAAACTTAAAGTCCAGCGGCTCAAAGTGTTTGATGAGTTGCTCAATAAACTCCTGCCCCCATTTTACATAGAACAGTCCGAAATTTTCGGTACGCTCCTGTAGGCTGTCTTTTGGGAAAAGCTCTGCCCGTACATGGTCTATCTGTTCCAGCCGGGTTTGGTAATGCTGCTTTTCAGCCCTGATCAGTTTCTTTTCCAGGTTATTGATGGCGTGTTCCAGGCGAGCCTGCACCGCTGCGGTGGCGGGCACTAAGGTTTGATCAACTTTGGATGACACTTTCTTTATCTTTTCAAAAAGCAGTTGGAAATCTTTCAATTCGCCCTGTAGCGACAATTGGTGTTCGCTATGTTTTTTGATCCAGTCGTTTTTTATTGCGTCCGTGCTTTTGAACAGGTCGCAGGAATCCAGTTCCATACGCTGTATTTTTGCAGCGGCCCTTTTTGATATAACGAGGCCCGAATTACGCAGTATGAGCACCGGCAGGTCAACCTTATAATGATCAAAGTTTGATTTGAGTTCCAACCAGTAAACCACCTCGGCCCCACCGCCTATGTAAGCGATATTCGGCAAAATGTATTCCTGGTAAAGCGGGCGCATTACGACATTAGGGCTGAAGCGTTCGGGGTAATTTTTTATCTCCAGTATCAATTCTTCTTTCGAAAAGCTGATCTCGGTGTTCAGCACTTTATATTGATCGTCTTCAAAAACGATCCTTTCGCGCAGCCCGTCCGCCAGGTAAAAGAAGTTGATCTCGCGGGGATTCACCTGTATATGGACACCAAGTTTCACCAACTCTTCGTTAGTAGCCGATATATTTTTAAAGCTATTTTCCTCAATAATATCCTGCTCGATAATATGTGCGAATTGTTGTTTAAGGCGATGATCGTCCGCATCGATAATAACAAGTCCGTATTGTCCGAAAAGTGCATTTACCAGGTAACGGGTTGCGTCGGCCAGCTTATCAAAACCTGAATAGGCCTTTTCAACTATTTCAGCTAATTCTGCAGCATGATGCTCCAGTCCCAAAACGCCTTTATATTGGTTCAAAGCCTGCCGCATGGTATCCGGGTTGATGCGGCCGGTAGCACCGGTTGCTTCGTACCACCAATGCACCTTTTTACCGCCGATATTAGTATAATTTATCTCGGCAAAATCATGATCTTCCGATGCCATCCAGTAAACCGGCACAAAATTTTTATCCGGAAAAGCTTCTTTTAACTGCCTGGCCAGTTTTATCGCGGTAACTATCTTATAGATAAAGTAAAGCGGCCCGGCGAAGATATTCAACTGGTGCCCGGTGGTTATGGTATAGGTATTGGATTCTTTTAACAGGGAAATATTATCGTGTACTAATTTCGAATTTCGAATGTTCAATGTCGAAATTGGCTCATATTGTATCGTTAGCACTTCTGCCAGGATCTTTCGGTCAGCCGTAACCTTTTCGTCTTTAAGTATTTGCTGAAAGCCGTCGATATCGGGCCTATAGCTATAAAAAGGCCTTAATTCAGGCTTATCTTCCAGATAATCAATAACCGTTTGTGAGAAAAAGCCGGTGTCTTTATAGTTTATACAGGAAGCCTCCATATGTCGGATTTCGAATTTTCAATTTCGAATTTAGATTTTATAATCTGAATACGAATAAAGGCAGCTTAAAAAGAGGTTATTTTACAATTTGTCCATAAAGATCGAAGTCTTCGGCGCTGTCTATCTTTACATTAACAAAGCTACCGACGGTGGCGTAATGCTTATCCGCAGCAATCAAAACCTCGTTGTCAACCTCGGGCGAGTCATATTCTGTACGTCCGACAAAGTATCCCCCGTCCTTTTTATCTATCAGCACTTTGTAAGTTTGGCCTACTTTCTCCTGGTTCTTTTCAAAAGATATACCCTGCTGAATCTCCATAATGGCATCAGCACGCTCCTGCTTTACTTCATCCGGCACATCATCAACCAGGCTATGTGCGTGGGTTTTTTCTTCGTGCGAATAGGTGAAACACCCAAGGCGGTCAAAACGGGTATCGGCCACCCATTGCTGCATTTCCTCAAAATCACGTTCAGTTTCGCCGGGATACCCGGTTATCAGCGTAGTACGCATAGCAATACCCGGGACTTTATCGCGTATTTGGTTCACCAAGTCAATGGTTTTTTGCTTGGTTGTCCCGCGGCGCATCGACTTGAGCATATCGTCGCTGATGTGCTGCAAAGGCATATCCAGGTATTTGCAGATGTTTTCGCGCTCATTCATGGCATCCAGTATTTCCATTGGGAAACCGGACGGGTAAGCGTATTGAAGCCGTATCCATTCGATGCCATTCACATCCGACAATCGGCGCAAAAGGTCATCGAGATTGCGTTTGCCATACAGGTCGAGGCCGTAATAGGTCAGGTCCTGGGCAATTAATATCAGCTCTTTGGTGCCGTTTTTAGCAAGATTTTTTGCTTCGGTTACCAGCTCTTCCATCGGTTTGCTCACATGCTTACCCCGCATCAGCGGAATGGCGCAAAACGAGCAGGGGCGGTTACAGCCCTCGGCAATTTTAAAATAAGCAAAATGGGATGGTGTGGTTAACAGGCGTTCGCCTATCAGTTCATGTTTGTAATTCGCGCCAACAGATTGCAGCAGGTTTTGAAGATCATTGGTACCAAACCACGAATCGACATTGGTGATCTCAGCTTCCAGTTCAGGCTTATAACGTTCGGACAGGCAGCCGGTAACGATAACCTTACCTATTTTACCCTGCTCCTTCAGTTCGCTGTATTGCAGGATGGTATCGATAGATTCCTGCTTGGCGTTATCGATAAAACCGCAGGTGTTGATAACAACGATATCATTTTTGCTCACCTTGTCAGCTTCATGCACCACGTCGAAGCTATTACCTTTCAGCTGACCCATTAGAACTTCGGAGTCATATATATTTTTGGAACAGCCCAACGTTACGACGTTGACACGTGGTTTTGAAATAGTTGGCTGATTAATAATTCCCTTCGTCTTCATATATACACTATATCATTGCGTTTATTGCCTCACCCCGCCCCTCTCCAAAGGAGAGGGAGAATTAAATCCTCTCCTTTGGAGAGGATTTAGGTGAGGCGACTATTCCGCTTCGTCCTACTTCCTCGCCGTTCCGTTCTTTTTTATTGTTGTTTAAATAAACTATCAACAAACGCTTTCCTATCAAACAACTGCAAATGATCCATCCCTTCACCTACACCTATATACTTTACCGGTATCCTGAACTGATCGGATATACCGATTACCACGCCGCCTTTAGCAGTACCATCCAGTTTGGTTAAGGCCAGCGCGTTAACTGCGGTAGCCTCGGTAAATTGTTTGCATTGTTCAATGGCGTTTTGCCCGGTCGAGGCATCCAGCACCAGCAAAATCTCATGCGGCGCACCCGGAACAACCTTTTCCATTACGTTTTTGATCTTCGTAAGCTCGTTCATCAGGCCCACTTTGTTATGCAAACGGCCCGCGGTATCAATAATAGCCACATCATCGCCATTGGCAACTGCCGAACGCAGCGTATCGTAAGCTACCGATGCCGGGTCGGAACCCATAGCCTGGGCCACAACCTTCACACCTACCTTTTCGCCCCAAAGCTGTATCTGGTCGACCGCTGCTGCGCGGAAAGTATCTGCCGCGCCTATCACCACTTTATTGCCCGCTTGTTTTAGCTTGTGCGCCAGTTTGCCAATGGTAGTGGTTTTACCAACGCCATTTACGCCAACCACCATAATAACGTAAGGCTTTTGATTGCCATATTCAAAACTGGTAAAATCGTTACTGTTGTTTTCGGCCAGCAGATGCTGTATCTCATCGCGGAGCAACGAGTTCAGTTCCGTAGTGTTAACATATTTGTCGCGCGCCACGCGGTCCTGTATACGCTTGATGATCTTGAGCGTGGTACTAACGCCAACGTCTGATGTTACCAGCACTTCCTCTAAATCGTCCAGCACATCATCATCCACGGTGGATTTGCCGGCAACTACTTTAGTGATCTTGGAGAAAAAGCTATCCTTGGTTTTTTCCAGGCCGGTATCCAGCGCCTCCTGTTCCTGCGGCGTAGCTTCCTTTTTCTTAAAAAAATCGAATAATCCCATTTTTTGGCCTCACCTGATCCTCTCCAAGGGAGAGGACTTTTTAATTGGTTTATCTCGAACTGCCTCTGCAACTCCCTCTCCTTTGGAGAGGGCCGGGGTGAGGCCTAACAAAAAAAGCCACCTCGTTGATACAAGACGGCTTCCATATCTTTCGGATCAAAGGATTATCCTTTGGTACCTTCTGTGATCGCGTCTTTTACGTGATCGTTATGTACAATTACTTCTTTGAATGAGTAAGCACCTGTTTTTGGCGATTTAGCCATGGTGATCACTTTTGAGTATTCTTTGCCTTTGCCTGTCTTCAGCGTTGCAACTACTTTCTTTGCCATGTCTTTTTAATTATTGATTTGATGAATTATTGAATTATTGATTTGATTAACCCAATCAACTATTCAACTCAATCAATTTATTATTTAATTTCCTTATGTACGGTCACTTTCCTTAATACCGGGTTGAATTTCTTCAATTCCAGTCTTTCAGTTGTATTCTTCTTGTTCTTGGTAGTGATATAACGGGACATGCCCGGCATACCGCTTTCTTTATGCTCGGTGCACTCTAAAATTACCTGAACCCTGTTGCCTTTCTTTGCCATCTTTTTAATTATTGAGTGATTGAATTATTGAATTACTGATTGAACTTAATCAATCATTCAAATAATCAACCTATTAAATATACCCTTTTTTAACGTATTTATTAATGCAGGCAGTAATACCATTCTTGCTGATGGTTTTAACGGCCGAAGTAGATACTTTCAAAGTGATCCACTTATCTTCTTCAGGAATATAAAACTTCTTCAGCTTTAAATTTGGGTGAAACCTGCGTTTAGTTTTAACATTTGAGTTAGAAACGTTATTACCAACCAGTGAGCCTTTTCCTGTTAAATCACAAACTCTTGACATGACAAATATGATTAATATAATCCCTCTTCTTAAAAGAGTTTGCAAATATCAGGATTTTGATTCAAATAGGCAACAGGGATTTGAAAAAAATATTTACAATAATCAATTAATTATAAAACTCCGTCATCGCGAGGAACGAAGCGATCTCTGCACATGCTGATCATGAATCAGCGAGCTGTCGTTGAGATGTGTGTCAACCGGTCACCGCCAACTTAATTTGGGCGTTGCCGCCGATAGAAGCGGCCCGCGCTTTCCATTCATACGCCTGCAGGCCTTATGCGCAAAGGCCGGTATCCATTTCAATCGCTAACGCATTGTCCGAACTATGATTTAAATGATTGAGTGAATACTATGGCACCGGGACCAATTGAAATCATAGTCCATCAAAAAATCAATGCAATCATAGTTTATACAGCTATCCGGCATTAATAGCAGGTGATTTTGCGCGTGACTATTTGGCCTTTAATTATCTTTCTTTTAAATGGAGCATACCATCCTACAGGGCTTAGTGTACCCAAAAGAATATTCTTCATTTCATTATTATACAGATTTACGCGTAACCTGCTGATAAAAAACAATTTTGCAAGCGAAGGAATAGTCACTCAACCGCGCCGAAAGGCCTGTTTAAGCATCCTTTGGCTTTTTTTGGCATTTTCCTGATTTTAAGGTACAAAAAACAGCATAAAAATGGCTGTTTCGTGAACACCTAAGCAATTGACAACCAGATCGATACCAAAAGGGTGTTCACGAAAATGCTCAAAATGGGGCACTTTTTGGTGTTTTGAAAAGTTGGAGATGTTGACTGTCAGTTAGTTACGCCCGAATGCGCCTGGCAAGCGGCGGTAGCATGAACACTTAGTGTATTTAGTTTGGCAATGCAAAAGCCACGAAAACAGGAAAGATAAATATCAGCCTGCAAAAGACATAACTGAGACAAGCGATATCTATAAGATATAAATTTAATATACCGTTTAAGTAGATTTTTACTATTTTTCACCCACCAATTTTACTTGACAATATTCTGCAGGGCTTAATGAGGCGATCAGGCATTAAGTAACCCAAACATTTTACCAATTTATAACCACGATCATGAAAATTACTTCGTTCGACGAGTACCAAAAAGCCTACAAAAGAAGCGTTGACAACCCCGAGGAGTTCTGGGCCGATATTGCCGGCAATTTTCAATGGCGCAAGCCCTGGATAAAAACGCTGGAATGGAACTTTACCGAACCGAACGTAAAATGGTTCATAGGCGGCAAACTGAATATTACCGAGAACTGCCTCGACCGTCACCTGGAAAAGCTGGGCGATAAACCGGCAATTATTTGGGAACCGAACGACCCAACCGAGGACCACCGCGTACTAACCTATAAACAACTGCACGAAAAGGTTTGCCAGTTTGCCAATGTATTGAAAAACAATGGTGCCAAAAAAGGCGACCGTATTTGCATTTATATGCCTATGGTGCCCGAACTGGCTATTGCCGTTCTGGCCTGCGCCCGTATAGGTGCGATACATTCTGTAGTGTTCGGTGGCTTTTCGGCGCAATCCATTGCCGACAGGATACAGGATGCACAATGCAATATCGTGATCACGGCCGATGGCGGTTTCCGCGGAACAAAAGAGATACCGTTGAAAAATGTGATCGACGATGCGCTGGTTCAATGCCCGTCGGTGAAGAAAGTGATCGTACTTACCCGCAGCCGTACCCCAATTTCCATGCTGAAAGGGCGCGACCTGTGGTGGGAAGACGAGATAAAAAAAGTGGAGACCCAGGGAAATACCAGTTGCATAGCAGAAGAGATGGACGCCGAGGATATGCTGTTCATCCTATACACTTCCGGCTCGACAGGTAAACCCAAAGGCGTGGTACATACCTGCGGCGGCTACATGGTTTACGCTGGGTATACCTTTGCTAATGTGTTCCAGTACAACCCGGGCGAGATCTTTTTCTGTACCGCCGATATCGGCTGGATAACCGGGCACTCCTATATTGTATATGGCCCGCTATCGCAGGGCGCGACTACATTCATGTTCGAGGGTATTCCTACCTGGCCAAATCCGGGACGTTTCTGGGAAATTGTGGAAGAATACAAGGTCAATATATTATACACTGCCCCTACCGCCATCCGGTCGCTGATGAGTTTTGGTACCGATGTGGTAAAGGATAAAGACCTGAGCTCACTCAAAAAATTAGGCTCAGTAGGCGAACCTATAAATGAAGAGGCCTGGCATTGGTTCGATGAGAACGTGGGTCATAAAAATTGCCCGATAGTGGATACCTGGTGGCAAACTGAAACTGGTGGTATTATGATATCGCCTATAGCCGGCGTCACTAAAACCAAACCCACTTTCGCCACGTTGCCTCTTCCCGGTGTTCAGCCGGTTTTGGTTGATGAGCATGGAGAAGAAGTACATGGTAACGGGGTAAGCGGCTTTTTATGCATCAAATTCCCATGGCCCGGCATGCTGCGCACTACTTATGGCGACCATGAGCGCTGCCGCCAAACCTACTTCTCGGCTTACAAAGGCAAATACTTTACCGGCGACGGCTGCCTGCGCGATGAGGATGGCTACTACCGTATTACCGGCCGTGTTGACGATGTGCTGAATGTTTCCGGTCACCGTATTGGCACCGCCGAGGTAGAAAACGCTATAAACATGCACGCCAGCGTGGTGGAATCGGCGGTAGTTGGTTACCCGCACGACATTAAAGGCCAAGGTGTTTACGCTTTCGTGGTAAGCCCCAACAAACACGGCGACGAGGAGCTTACCCGCAAGGATATTTTAATGACCGTTACCCGTATCATCGGCGCCATAGCCAAACCGGACAAGATACAGTTCGTAACCGGTTTGCCCAAGACGCGCTCGGGCAAGATCATGCGTCGTATCCTGCGTAAAATAGCTGAGGGCGATACCAGCAATTTAGGTGACACGTCTACCCTGCTCGACCCGACAATTGTCGAGGAGATCAAAGACGGGGCGTTGTGAGAGAATATGATTTCTGCCTTTTAATTTAAACCAAATGATACTACAGATGTTCTCCAAATACATCTAACAAATAACATCATGGATAAATTACAATTAAAAGGCGCCTGGAATGAGACGAAGGGCAAGATCAAACAAGCCTACGGGGACCTTACAGATGACGACTTAGTGCGCGAAGAGGGAAAAGACGACGAACTGCTGGGTAAACTCCAGAAAAAGACCGGCAAAGGCCGCGACGAACTCGTCAAATGGATCAATAGTTTATAAAAACACAAGGCCTTCGGAAAATCCGGAGGCTTTTTAGTTTTATTCCTTACTTAAACTCATAAAGACTAATTTTGCCGCATGAGTTCTACCCGCCCCACCATTCTTGTCGTAAACGATGATGGCATTACCGCACCCGGCATCAAGGCCCTTATGCATGCAATGAAAGAGCTTGGCAAAGTGGTAGTAGTAGCTCCGGATAGTCCGCAGTCGGGTATGGGCCATGCCATCACCATCGGCAGCCCGCTTCGGCTGGATAAGATGGAACTGTATGAAGACATTGAAAGTTATAGCTGCTCGGGCACCCCGGTCGATTGCGTAAAGCTGGCTGTTACCAAAATATTCAAAGGTAAAAAGCCCGACCTGTGTGTTTCCGGGATCAACCATGGATTGAATAATTCGATCAATATTCTTTATTCAGGCACCATGTCGGCAGCGGTTGAGGGGGCTATTGAAAGCATTCCATCTATCGGCTTTTCTTTAGATGACTATACGCTGCAGGCCGATTTCAGCCATTGTATCAAATTCGTAAAAGAAATTGCACAGCAGGTTTTGCAAAACGGCTTGCCGGCGGCTACTCTGCTCAACGTAAACTTCCCCAATACGCATCATATCAAAGGAATTAAAATATGCCGTCAGGCCAATGCCAAATGGGCCGAGGAGTTTGACGAACGCCATGATCCCTATAAGCGGCCTTATTACTGGCTGACAGGCGTATTCCAGGTGAACGATAAAGGCGAAGACACCGATGTTTGGGCGCTGGAAAACCATTATGCATCGGTAGTGCCGGTGCAGTTTGACATGACAGCACATCACGCCATCCCGTTGCTGAATAATTGGAAATTCAATACCTGAAGGCTATGAAATATTACCTCGTAGCCGGCGAAGCATCGGGCGACCTGCACGGAGCCAACCTTATGAAGGCTTTAAAGGAAAAAGACCCTAAAGCCGACTTTCGTTTTTACGGCGGTGATAAAATGGCGGCCGAGGGGGGCGAGTTAGTAAAACATTATGCCGAAATGGCCTTTATGGGCTTTATTGAGGTAGCCCTCAACCTGCGGACGATATCTAAAAACCTGGCAGCCTGCAAAAATGATATTGACAGCTGGCGGCCGGATGTTTTGGTACTGATCGATTTCCCCGGGTTTAACTTGCGCATTGCCGAGTTCGCGAAGTCAAAAGGTTTGCTGGTATGCTATTATATATCGCCCAAGGTTTGGGCCTGGAACCAGAAACGGGTACTGAAGATCAAACGGATAGTTGATCACTTATTCTGCATCCTGCCTTTCGAGGTGGATTTTTATAAAGGATGGGGGATGGACGTTGATTATGTGGGTAATCCCTTACTGGACGCAATTGCAGAATTTAAAGCCGATGCGGCTTTCCGGAAAACGCATAAACTTAGCGATAAAAAGATTATTGCTTTACTGCCCGGCAGCCGCAGGCAGGAGATCAGTCGCTTACTACCCGACATGGTTGCTGTTGCTGAAAAATGGCCGGACTACGAATTTGTGATAGCGGGCGCACCGTCTTTTACCGTTGAATATTATGATCAATATTTAAAAGACACGAAGCTTACCCTAGTATTTGATGCGACTTACGACCTGCTGACAAATGCTCATGCCGCCATTGTTGCATCTGGCACCGCTACACTCGAAACAGCACTATTTGATGTGCCACAGGTGGTTGTATATAAAGGGGCGCCTATTTCTATCGCCATAGCGCGAATGCTGGTGAAAATAAAATTCATTTCGCTGGTTAATCTAATTATGAACAAATTGGTGGTGACGGAACTAATACAACAGGACTGTAATCCGCAACGAATAAATTCAGAATTAGGTTTGATAATAGAAGGCGGCTCCAATCGGCAGCAAATGCTGGTCGATTATCAAAATCTCCACGAAAAAATGGGAAAACCGGGGGCATCGGCGCGAACGGCAGAACTGATCATCAAATACAGTTCAAAAAAATAAGGCCACGTAACACGCGGCCTTACCCCTCATAGTTTTCAAAAGAATTTAATATGTAGATATATAGTGATCAGGCTACTGACAAGCGAACTTGTGCACGCGCCCGTGGATTGCTGTGAATAAACTTTTCCTTAAAACCTCTTATGCTGTTCAAATCGTTCAGCAATAATGCTCTAAGCTCATTATCAAAGCGGTCTACCAGTTTGTTAGTCGAAGATTTTGTATGGCTTTTCATAAAATTGTTGTTTTTAGGTTGTTACAGTTTTTACCTATATACGTAATCAGTTCTGTTTAGGTTTATCTATATGATCTTTTTCTGTCAGGTTATCCTTCCGCCGCTTCGCTTCCTCATACTGCCTTACGATCTGTTCTTTATCGCGGCCATCTGAAGTATCTTCAGGGCTTTGTGGATTTTTCCACTCCTGCTCTCCGGCTCCGGTATTTTCCTTTTTTACGATCATCTTCTCGATAAACCTGTTTGCAGTACCCCCAAATCAGTGCCAGAATTCGCCCTCGGGGCATTGCAACGACACTTTTTAAGCAGGCACTTCTGCAAATGCCTGACAGCGAAAATGAAAGATTAATTTTTATACCGTTTTATAAAATGGTATCGCATCAAAAAGCCTGCTTGCGAATTCCAGGAAGTAGATACTTAACTATACACCTTGTCGTACCCGGTGTATAGTTTTCTGGTTAAGCAGGTGAAAGATAACGGCAAGGGCCGACAATAATATTCCCACAATGCATACACCGGTCCATTTGTAATAGTCCCACGCAAAGCTGGTAATGTACGTGCCCAGGCTGCCACCTATAAAATAAGTTACCATATATACGGTATTGATACGATTGCGGGCCTCGGGCTTCAGGGAAAAAATAAGCGACTGGTTAGAAATGTGTGTAGCCTGCACTCCCATGTCGAGAACGATAACACCGATAATGAGCCCGATCATGCTATATCCTGAAAGCATAAAGACCACAAAGGAAATAACGATCAGTAATAAAGTGAAAGTAGATAGTTTGTAGGCATCCATCCTGTCACTAAGTCGGCCCATAACGCCCGCAGCAAGGGCTCCCGCTGCTCCAAAAAGTCCGAACAATCCTGTTATATCGCTGCCTTTGCCAAAATTATCATGCATTAATGCAGCCAATGACGTCCAAAATGCCATAAAGCACGCAAAACACAGCGCCCCCCGTAGCGAAGCAATACGCAATGCCGGCTCCTCCTTAATAAGAGTGATCAATGAGTGCATTAACGACCCGTATTTACCTTTATATTCAGGCTCAACCTCGGGCAGCATAAAAAACAGCATTATCCAGATCACCACCATTACCCCGGCTGCGATAAAAAACATAGCCTCCCATCCAAAATATTTTCCAACTATTCCGCTCAGGGTCCGCGACAAAAGGATGCCTATCAGTAAACCGCTCATTACAAAACCTATCTTTCTGCCACGCTCTGCCGGCTTTGCCAGGTGTGCTGTCATTGGCACCAGTAATTGCGGAACCAATGAAAATACCCCCACCAGGAAGCTCGCAAGGATAAGCATATTAACGTTTGGCGCTATCGCCGCACCCAGCAACGCTACAATAGCCAGCGAGAGGCAAAGCATGATCAAACGTTTACGCCTGATCATATCCGCCAACGGTGCCAGAAACAACATACCTGCAGCATATCCCAGTTGGGTTACAGTTGCCACCTCCTCGATCTTTGATATACTAACGTTGTACGACTTTGCCATCAATACCAGTAGTGGCTGATTATAATAAAGATTTGCCACTATAAGACCGGTCGCAATGGCCATTACCCATAAAAGTGAATTGGTAAGTTCGGGATGCACGGGTTTCGGTGGATGCGACATGGGCGACATTGGAATTTCTGCCGCAAAAATGCAAAAAGAGTATGGATAAGGATGTTTGGTTTAAGTAATATTTTATGCGTTATTTTCCTCGAAAAACCGCCAAACGACCTATTTTTCAAATAATTGTGCGAAAATCAGGTTATTTTATAAGAAATGATCCAAAAATCAAGTTTCAGACTATAAATTTTAAATAAAAAAGCTTAATAAATAATGTTTTTAGTAAATATTAAGTAAATATTTTCTTTGTTTATATAAATAAAAGAAGTTTTATTTGGTTAAAATCAATTATTAATAAATAAAATAGTGTTTTATAAAGCAAATCGCATAAATTTTATTCATTTTTTAAAAAAAATTATAAAAAACTATTGCTTTTTAGATTTTTTTTATACCTTTACATCATAAACGCCAGCGATTGGCGACCAAACAATCAAAAATTGAAAGTTTTACAATGTATTGGTTGTTTATTTAATGTAAATTCAATGTTAAATGATGTTCTGTGAAATGGTGACAATAAAATTACAAATGTAGATTCTACATTTTAATAAATAGTGTTACCTTTACACCAGAAATTTTTAGATAGTCTTCTCATAATTTAGGTTTATAATTGGTTAGTAAAGGCCCCTGCCCATCAGGGGCTTTACTGTTTTTATAAGGTCCGTCCAACCTGAAATTTCCAAAAAAACTAATGATTAATTAAGGTCAACGTACCACCGTTACATAGCCTGAGATGGTGTGCAGACCCGAGAATTTAGGATCGATGATGTAGTAATATACACCATAAGGCACCTGTTGATTTTTAAAAGTACCATCCCAGGCTGTTCCATATCCTATCGAGTGAAATACCTTTTGGCCATACCGGTCAAATACATCCACACTGGCTTGCTGATAAGCAACCAGGCCCTGTATGTTCCATTGGTCATTCACCCCATCACCATTCGGCGTGAAAGTATTCGGAATAACGATCTCCGGCGATACAACGATGTTTACAAAATCCTGGGCAACGCATCCGCGCGAATCGGTGACTATCACAGAATACAAACGATCAACACTCCCGGTTACCTCGGGGTTCTTAACAGTCGTACTGCTTATATCGATATTGGGCGACCATACATAGGTGACATTTTCATCGCTTACCGTTGGTTTAAGGGTGACCGTATGACCTTTTAATACATACACCGTGCCGCCGGCATTGACCGTAGGTGGCGGCAATATATTGATGGTCATATTATCCGATGGAATATAACACTGGCCAGGAGCATTGGCAGTAAGCGTAAGCACAACTGATCCGGCGGCAATATCAGCCGCACTTGGAATATAACTCGCGTTCAACTGGGAAGCTGAAGGAATAAATGTTCCCGTTCCTGAACTACTCCAAACGCCCCCGCCCGGTATGGTTATTTGTCCGTCCAGGCTGGCACCGCCTTGTGAGCAAATATCCTGATTGGGTCCGGCGGTTACAGCAGACAGCAACTGGAACCTGACTGTCATTGACGACGTAGATATGGCACAACCATCCGTACTGTTAGTGGCTAAGGTAAGCGTTACCGAGCCCGCCTGCACATCCTGTGCTGAAGCCACGTAAGTGCCATCCAGCACATTCGGCCCAGCCGGAAATGTACCCGTTCCGCTGGTTGACCACACACCCGTTGTTACAGTGCCCCCGGTAACTGCCCCGTGCAATTGAACAGTTGTATTTATTGGGCAAAGTGTTTGGTCGGGCCCCGCATCCGCCGTCGAAGGTTGATCGACAACCACATTTACAGTGCCTGATGGACTTGTACAGCCATTAACTGTTACATACAATGTATATAGGCCTGCATTTGCCAAAGTTACATTTGATATAGTGGGATTTTGCCGGTTCGAACTAAATCCATTCGGGCCGGTCCAGGAATAAGTAGCATTGGCCACCAGATCGGTGCGCAAACCGAGCGACCCGTTAATGCAAAGCGGGGAATTTGCCGTTGCCACCGGCGCCGCTGGTGTAGGGTTTACCGTAACCGTATAATTGAACGGCAACCCGGCACAGCCGTTGTTTATCGGCGTGATAACATAAATCACATCTACAGGCGTGCTTCCCGGGTTAATTAATGTCTCAGTAATTGTCGATGAGGTTTGTCCGTTAACTGCCGGATTGCTTATGCCGGCTACGGCAGCCCGGCTCCAGCTAAAAGTTGCAGTGGGAAAATCAGATGTGATAGTATAATTCTGCGCAGTACCATTACATATCGCGCCCGTTGCGGCGCTGGTAATAACCGGCGATTTAAAGGTAATGGTCATTGGAGAAACCGAAACATTACAGTCGTCCTTACTGGTGGATGCCAGCGTAAGTTTTACCGAGCCTGCTGCCACGTCAGCGGCCGAAGGCAGGTACAAAGCGTTGAGCACATTCGGCGCAGGCGAGAAGGTACCTGTCCCGGCGGTTGACCAGATACCAGTGGTAGTACCGCCTGTAACAGATCCCGCAAGCTGCACCGAAGCTGCCGTTGTACAGATGGTTTGATCGGGCCCTGCATTAGCTACAGGCGGTGGATTGATTACCACCGGCACAGTGTTAACGGTTACGCTATTACAGCCGTTTATAGTTATAAATAAGCTGTATACGCCTGCATTCGCGGCTGTGGCGTTCGGAATGGTCGGATTTTGCAGGTTCGAATTGAACCCGTTCGGCCCCGACCAATTATAGGTTGCTTTAGAAACTATGGGGCTTTGCAGGTTGATCGTACTACCTATGCAAATTGGCGAATTGACATTCGCCACCGGTGTCGGTACGGCTGGATTTACCGTTACCGTATATTTAAACTGCGTACCCGGGCAGCCATTTGCCACAGGTACAATCAGATAAATAACCTTTACAGGCGCATTCGTAGTATTGATCAAAGCCTCGGTGATAGAAGATGAGGTTTGCCCCGAAACCGCGGGATTACTTATCCCTGCAACTGCAGCACGCCCCCAACTATAGGTAGCCGTTGGTACATTCGATGTGATATCATACGACTGCGGATCGCCGCTGCATGCTACGTCGGCTGCAGAACTGTTAACCACAACAGACGGATTGACTGTCACAGTAAGGTTAAACGTCAATCCGGTACACCCGCCCGATGAATAGGTAATGACATATACCACATCAACCGGCTGGTCCGTTGTATTAAATAAATTCTCGCGTATGGTTGTTGCCCTTTGGCCCGAAATAGCGGCATTGCTTATTCCCGCCACTACTGCACGGCTCCAGCTAAAGCTTACACCGGGCGAATTGAATGTAATATCATAATTTATGGCAGTCTCGTCGCACACAGCTACAGCGGAAGCACTGGTAACAACCGGTGCCGGGTTTACGGTAACTACGTAATTGAATGGCGTTCCGGGGCAACCGTTTGCATCGGGTGTTATCACATAGGTTACATTTATTGGGCTGGTACTTGTATTGATAAGCGTTTCAGTTATATCAGTGCTTGTCTGGCCGGAAACGGCCGGATTGCTGATATTGGCCACAGCAGCCCTGCTCCACGTAAAAGTTGCCCCAGGCACATTGGATGTAATGGTATAATTAAGTGCCGAGCCGCTGCATACGTTGCCGGCTGACGCGCTATTTACCACCGGCACCGGGTTTATACCGACATCTACTTTTAACCTGGCGCTTGTGCATGTGCCAACCGCCTCAACGTAAAAGCTCGCCGGCACCGTAAGGGGTGTTGTTGTATAAGCGGCGCTGGCTGATAAAAGATTTCCACCGGTAGCAGCATCGTACCAGCGGTAAGTTCCGGTCGACCCGCTTGCGGTAAGGGTGGCCTGGCTTCCTGAACAAACATTTGTGCCGGCTGCCGTAGGAACAGCAGGGGCCGCGTTAATGGTTACCGTAACCGCCGTCCTGGTGCTGGTCGCTCCGTTCAAGGTAGTTTGCACGTAATAAGTTGTATTGGAAATAAGCGCAGGCGTCTGGAACGAAGACCCCGTAAACAACAGGTTTCCGCCTGTTGGGGCGTCATACCATGCGTAAGTACCTCCCGGCGCTGTTGGCGTCAGAATTGTTGCGTCACCCGAGCAGATACTTGTTCCCGTTATGGTTGGCGCGGCTGGCTGTGGCTTTATGGTGATGACCATCTGGTCTGTTTTCGGGCCGCAGGAGCCCGGCGGATCTGCCGACGTAAGAGTGAGCGTAACCGTTGTTTCACCGGGCGCAGGGGTATATACAGCGTTGAGTTGGTTGGGATTTGAAAAAGAGCCCGCGCCTCCTGACCATATTCCCGTGGATGCTCCTCCCGACACACTTCCTGCCAGGGTTACCGGGGTGCCGAAAGGTACCACCTGGTTCGTGCCGGCCGAAACGACAGCGGTTGGGTCAACGGTAACAGGGAAAGTAAATGAGGTTGCCGGGCATGTCCCGCTTGCCGGTATTGTATTCGTGATATTGTGCGCACCAGGGGTTGAAGCGGCAATGTTTATCTCGCCGGTGGTAGTATTCAAAAATACGATGCCGCCTGACGAACTAAACACCCCGGCGCTTGCTCCGGCAGGAAAGACCGGGAAAGCAGTACCTGAATTCTGGCATAGCGCACCATAAGAAAACTGCGCATTCGGAGAGCTGGTTATAGTTACATCCGCAGTGCTGGTTGTTGGGCAGGTGCCTCCGCCAAAAAACGAGATCGTATATGTTCCTGAAGCACTGGCGGCAAGATTGATCTGACCAGTTGTGGTGCTCACAAACACCAGGCCGCCGGGCGACGCACTGAAAACACCCCCGGCCGGATTGTTGATGGTGGGCGAAGGGTTAGCCCCGGTTTTACAAAACGTGCCCGAAGAGTATTTAAATTGGGGGCTGGGGATTGCTATCATTGATACCGTAACAGATGCTCTCGGGCTAACACAGGTCCCAGCTGCCTGCTCTATATAATAAGTGGTGTTCCTGTTGAGTGCGGGCGTAGTAAAACTGCTGCCCGTAGCCAGCAAATGACCACCGACCGCGGCGTCGTACCAGGAAACAGTACCGGTAGCAGTGGCTGTCAACGTTGTACTTGATCCCGGGCAAATTGATGTGCCACTGGCTGATGGTGCCGCCGGCGGCGGGGTTACTGTTGCTGTAACCGCAGTGCGTGTGCTCGAACACCCATTAGCGGATACGCTTTCAACATAATATGTGGTAGTAGAAACGAGCGGCGGTGTAACATAAGCAGAGCCCGTTACAAGCAGGTTTCCACCTGTAGCGGCATCATACCAGGCATAGTTTCCACTTGGAGTCGTCACAGTCAACGAAGCCATATCGCCCGAACAAACTGTTACTCCGGGCGCTGTTGGCGCTGCCGGTGTTGGCAACATCGTCACGGTAACGGGCGTACGTGTACTTGTGCAGCCGTTAACCGTTGTTTCTACATAATAGGTGGTATTTGCGTTAAGTACAGGCGTGGTAAAAGTAGCATTGTTTGACAATGAACTGCCACCTACCGGTATACTGTACCAGGCGTATGAGCCGGTGGACCCACTTGCGGTAAGTGTAGCTGTATTGCCCGGGCATATTACGATACCCGATGCGGACGGCGGCTGAGGAGCAGGTGTTATATTAACGGTTACCGCGACACGCCCGCTGGTACAACCTCCGTTCGATGCCGCAACGTAATAAGTTGCAGGATTGGTTAAAACCGGGGTTGTGTAAGAAGTACCTGTGGCAAGCAGGGTACCTCCTACAGCCGCACTATACCAGTTATAAGTTCCGCCCGGGCCTGTCGGCGTTAGTACGGCGCTCGTACCCGAACAGGTAGTAATATCGGCAATAGTCGGGTTGGATGGTACCGGGTTTACAACAACCGTGACAGGCGTACGCGGGCTTGTACAAGTATTTAAAGTTGTTTGTACATAATAGGTTGTGGTTGTATTGAGGACAGGTGTAGTAAAATCGGGACTTGATATCAGCGATGTGCCACCTGTAGGCACATCGAACCAGTCGATAATACCTGCTGAAACGCCGGCGTGGAGGCTTACTACGTTACCTGCACAAATTGTTGCACCCGATGCTGTCGGTGCCTGCGGTGGTGGTGTTACGGTGGCCCTCACCGGAATCGGCGAGCTTACACAACCGGTTGGGCTTGTTACCACGACATAATAAGTAGTAGTGTTAACCAGTGGTGGCGTAGTGAAGCTCGAGCCTGTGCCAAGTACTGTCCCCCCTGCTGCGGATGCATACCACGCATAGGTACCGCCGCCGCCGGCCACTAAGGTTGCCGGGTCGCCTGAACATACTGTCGCGCCAAGGGTGGGTGGTGTACTGGGCAAAGTGACATTTACGGCCGACCGGGAACTTGTACAACCGTTTAAAGTAGTTTCAACATAAAACGTTGTAGGTGTGCTGATGGGCGGCGTCACATAAGTCGCGCCGGTTGCTAAAAAATTACCCCCTACAGCCGCATCATACCATTGGTACGTGCCGCCCGGGGCAGTTGCAGTTAACGTTGCCGGACTATTGGGGCATACAACTACATCCTTTACGGTTGGCGCATTAGGCGCCGTGGCGGATACAATAGAGATGCTTTGCTTTACGGCCTGGCACCCTGCTGTTTGATCTTTAACAGTTACCGTATATGTGCCGGGTTTATTAACACTTATCGAAGTAGTTGTTTCGCCTGTGCTCCAAACAAATGTATATGGAGCGGTTCCTGCGGAAGCCGATGCTGTAAGCACCACACTACTGCCAGAACAGATTGCCGGTCCTGATGAAGATATGCTCACTTTAAGCGTACACTGACCATACCCGCGAATAGCTGCAAACATTAGCAGGAATACGAGTAAACTGTTCTTCATAGATGTCAATAGTCGTGCTATTATGAAATACAGGCAACCAGGCGGATAGAGTTGCCACAAATTTCGTTTAAAATTAAAAAAAAATCGGCAAATGAAATAAGAGCCAGAGGTTTTAACGAAATAGTGCCCAATTTGGTTGAGGTTTATTAACAATAATTAATCTCCAAAAAACACTGCGACTCAATTCATTATAATAAAAAAACCCGCTTAAGCGGGTAAATAAAAGGATTGCCGGAAAAGCAACGTCTTTAGCGCGCAAAGTTCATTTCAGCACGCCTGTTTTTCTGGCGGCCCTCCGAAGTTTTGTTGGAAGCAATTGGATGTGTTTCACCAAATTCGGTTGTGGCAATACGGGTAGAATCACACCCTTTGCCAACGAGGTAGTCCCTGACGGCCTTGGCCCGTCGTTCTGACAGTTTCCAATTGTATACATATTCGCCGATGTTGTCGGCGTAGCCGCTTATTTTGATCGACGCATTATTGTCGATCATTAATTTGGCAATCTTATCCAATTCTGACGTGCAGGCTTTTGGTACGCCTTCCTTATCGAAGCCAAATTCGACATTTTTCAACTTCATTGCAGCAAGTTCCGTTGAGGACAATTTTGCCGGGTAGTAGGTTTTGTTTTTGATCTTTTTGATTGCCCTGTTCGCATTGGCTGAAAATGCGAACAAGCCGGTCGCTCCCGCAAGGATGAGCGCAACAAGGGTGTTACGATTTGATCTCATGACGTTAAATATTAGTTTTATATTCCAGTTATTTACAAAAACATTCTTAATCGATCTGCTTGACAGCAAACAGGTCGTTTAATCTTTCGGCTAATGTTTGTGCATTTGCCCTGCGGGTCAGTCGGGCATTGTATCGGTTGTTGCTAATTACTAAAACGGTTAACGGTATTAATAGTCCGGCAAATACCGCTATGGCGTAGATCCAAAACGAGTTCTCTGCGACATATTCGATATTGGTTTCAGGTTTATCCAGTACCACAATCCGTTGTGCGGATGTTGCTGAAAAGGCCTTTTGTTGAGGTTTTTGTGCGGCAGCAGGTGTTACATGGATTGCCGCATATTGTTTTTTCTCAACGGTTATCTCTTTTATAATATCATCCAGGGAATCTTTTTTTGCATTTAAAAGAGTCGGGTTGCCATGGTTTTCGGCAACAGCTTCAGGTGAATGTTGCTGACGCAAAAAGGTGATGTTATCTACTATTTCGCTTTGCAGGAACATCATCTTATTATCGAAAGTGTCCAACCTTATCTTATTCTGTTCAGGATTTGCAAGAGCACGCTGTTTCCGCAATTGCATCGCGTTATACGTGGTGAGCTCTTTCTTTAATTCCATATCATAAATCTCATCTATGTAAGGCACCTGCACAAACTGGTCAACCGGCTTCCTCATATAAGGCATTATCGCTTTGAACACATCCATCTGTATAGCATCGTAGGCGTGCATCTGCTCTGAATCAATGACAGGTTTTTGCTGCTTCGGCGTCAATAAGGACACCTGGTGACGCAGACGGGCTGCTTTTTCGCGCAGCATGGTTATGTTTTTGGCAATTCTTTCGGCATCTGCACTTTGGCTCTCCGGCGCGTTTGTTTTGATTTCCTGCTGTTCTTTCTTTTTAACTGGCGGAATATTATGTTTCGTGCCGCTATATAACTTTAATAATTTATTAACCAGCGCAGCGCTTTTCTTCGGGGTGCCGGAAGCAGCACTCACAGAAAGCACCTTTCCGTCGTCTTCCTCCTTAACCTGCAGGCTGTTATAATAACGGTCGATCAACTCGACGGGATCATGCAGTCGAAAAAGGAATAATGCATCCTGGTATGCCGTACCGGCACTATGCGTTATTTTGAATGTACCATAAAATGTCTTCGACGGCTTGTTAAACTCCTCGTAAGCTATGGTGTCGCCGTGCGTCAGTGTAAATGTGTTGGGACTGGCGGTCTTGAAAGTTAAAGTAATATCATCGTCAATTGTATTGAACTGGCTGAACTGAATTTTCACCGGCAACGAATCTCCGTTTATTTCCTGATCCTGATTTCCGGTATTGTAATAGCTTATCCTGTAACCTAACCGGTCAAGCGCTTTTTGCAGCAAAGGCTTAGATTTAATATCAGCTATGGCCTCGTCGGCTGAAATTCCGTTCAGTTCGATCTTTGCTGTCGCTTTATATTGCGGGTGGTGATTGCTTGTGTAACTGTAAGCAATAAAAAGAAAAACCGGCAAACACAGGAACAGGCCATACTTTTTAAGCGCCGTTAAAGTTTTTTGACCAGTTGCCGAAGGGATCATAGTTTTTCCGGGGTTGAAATAACAACAATTTCTGTTTTAATTAATTACGAACGCTATTTACATATACGTTACAATCGCACCCATCAGATTGTTTACGGAATTAAAAAAATTAACTTACTCCCATTTGATACAATAATATTTTCAAGGTAAAATCTTTTTATTAGCTTTGCCGTCCATTACGGGGGATTAGCTCAGCTGGCTAGAGCGTTTGCATGGCATGCAAGAGGTCATCGGTTCGACTCCGATATTCTCCACAAACAAAAAGGCTTTTAGAGATCGTTCTAAAAGCCTTTTTTACTATGTCCTCCTGTTTTTATTGCAATATTGGTTTTCCATCGTAAGTGGCTGATTTTAAAATATTTTCGGCTACTTTGACAGCGCTTTCCGAAAGCCTTGCATAGTTTAAAGGTTCACACTCTTTTTGCCCTTCGTGAATGTTCCACCACAACAGTTCCAATAATTCCTTCGCTTTTTGCGCCGGACGGTTGTCATATTTTTGCTCCTTATAGATAAGCGCCCATGTAAAGCTGCTTATCGGGTAGCCATCGGGATTGGTTGTATTGGTCAGCGAAACCTTAGCATCGGCGGGCAAGTTGATATTACTTGAGGCCGTTATTGAGGAAAGATCGGGTGTAATAAATTTACCCGACTGGTTTTGAACCTGCGCCACCGGCATCTTGTTCTGTATGGCGTAAGCCAATTCGACATAGCCAATTGCCCCCGGTGTTTGTTTTATCAAACCGGTTACACCTTCGTTCCCTTTACCCCCTAAGCCTGCCGGCCAGCTAACTGCCGTTGCTCTTCCCACTTTTTTATTCCATTCATCGCTAACTTTCGACAGGTAATCGGTCCAGATGAAACTTGTTCCGCTGCCATCAGAACGGTGGATGACCACGATTGTGAGATCAGGCAATTTTGCATCCGGGTTCGCAGTGGCAATTTGCTTGTCATTCCAGTTTGTAATTTTCCCCAGGTATATCGACGCAATTACCTGTGGCGTTATTTTTAGCGATTTGCTTAAACCGGGAATATTGTAAGTGATAACTGCAGCGCCCGAAGCCATTGGAATATGCAGTATGGGAACGCCGATCTTCTGGCTTTGTTCATCATTCAGCGGAGCATCGGAACCGCCAAAATCGACTGTTTTATTTGTTAGTTGCAGTATTCCCCCGCCTGAACCGATGGACTGGTAGTTTACCTTGATGTTGTGCGATTTCTCATACTCGGCAAACATTTTTGAAAATAACGGGTAAACAAACGTACTGCCCGCACCTAATAATCCTGTAGACGAGCCATTGCCGGCGGTTGAGGTGCTGTCGCTCTTCTGGCCGTTACTGCCATTGCCTCCGCACGAGGCAAAAAATAATATACTGCCAATGCTGCACAGGTAAAGTGCGCGAATTAAAAATTTTGACCTGATCATAGTTGTTTTCGATTAGATAAATGAAAATGGTTATTGGAAGATGGCATTGATCCGGGCATGTTCTACCCGGATCTCCAGGAACAAAGTTACCCACTTGTCAGGCCAAAAGTGGCATTAAATTTAAAATTCGTATGTTTGCAATAACCTGTTAAAAAACATTGTCGTTTTTTATTCTGTGCTGCCAGGCTTTTTCAAAGCCATCTTAAAGCATTTCCAATCGCTTTTTTTCTTTTAGCATCGGGTTCAATCATTCTTGGTATTATTTCTTTTTAGCTTATTTCCTATGATGAAAAAAAGACTATTTATTATTTCCAACCGGCTTCCCCTGACAATCGAGACCATCGACAATAATGTTACCATGCGGCAATCTTCCGGCGGGCTGATCTCTGCAATAACTACTTATCTGAAGGGCAGCGGTAAAGAATATTTTTCGGAGAAGATATGGGCTGGCGTACCCGGCTGCACTGAAAAGACCTGGGATATTGCCAACAATGAGCATTCGCCCGCAGATTATAATTACCTGCCGGTTTTTATGAAGAGTAAAATGTACGAGCTTTACTATAATGGGTTTTCCAACTCATTACTTTGGCCGCTTTTCCACTACTTCCCCTCGTTTGCCGAATACCATTCGTCCTACTTCGATGCCTATATGGAAGCTAACCGGTCATTTGCAGATATACTGTCCAAACAGGTACGCAACGAAGACTTTGTATGGATACACGATTACCATCTGCTGCCGTTGGCCGGCATGCTTCGCGCAAAATTCCCAAAGCTCACCATTGGCTTCTTTCTGCATATCCCTTTCCCGTCGTATGAAATATTCAGGGTCATCCCCAAACAATGGCAACGCGAGATATTAACCGGGATGCTGGGCGCCGACCTGATCGGTTTCCATACAGTAGACTATTCATCTCACTTTCTATCGTGTGTTGAAATGGCCCTTAAGACCGGGCACGACGGTCAGCACATATCATGGGAGAACAGGCAAATAAAGGTCGATGCTTTCCCGATAAGCATAGATTTTTACCTGTTTAACAATGCGTTTGATAATGTTAAAGTAGAAGCTATCCGGAAGACTTACCTTAAACTAAAGAAAGATAAAAAACTACTATTTTCGGTAGACCGGCTCGACTATACCAAGGGTTTGTACAACAGGCTGAAGGGCTTTAAAAAATTCCTTTTAGCCAATCCTGAATATCACGGCAAAGTTGTTTTTGCGCTGGTAGTTGTGCCCTCGCGCGATTCGATCAGGAAATATGCCGAGCGGAAAAAGATAATTGATGAATTTATCGGCAACCTAAACAGCACCCTGGGAACCATAAACTGGCAACCTATTATTTATCAGTATAATCACCTCGATTTTGAACAGTTGATAGCCTTATATACTACCTGCGATGTGGCCCTGATAACCCCGCTGCGCGATGGCATGAACCTTGTATCAAAAGAGTTTGTTGCCAGCAGGAAAGACAAGCAGGGCGTTTTGATATTAAGCGAGATGGCGGGCGCCGCAAGGGAACTGACCGAGGCATTATTGATAAACCCAAATGATACGGACGAAATAGCCGAAATGATAAAACAAGGATTTGAAATGAAAAAAAATGAACAGGAAGAGCGAATGACAGCTATGCAGGAACGCATAAGCAGATACGATGTAAATGCATGGGCCGGCGATTATTTAAACCAGTTAAAAGAAGTGAAAGACGTACAGCTGGGGTTCGAGATCAAATTCCTGGATAATTTTTCGAAAGCGCGGCTGCTCGAAAATTATTCATCGGCACAAAAACGATTGATATTACTCGATTATGATGGCACACTGGTCCCTTTTTCAAAGGACCCATTGTCTGCAACACCAGGCAATAAAGTACTTGAGTTATTGGACCTGCTCTCGCGCGAAGAGCAAAATACGATGTATATTGTAAGCGGTCGCGACAGCGTGACGCTTGAAAAATGGCTTGGTCATTTGCCGGTAGGCCTTATTGCCGAACATGGAGCTAAGATCCGTCATCCAAACGGATCGTGGGAAAATGAGACTGCCGGGAACGAGGGTGATTGGATGGGAAGGATAGAGAAACAAATGGATAAATTTGTGTCCAAATGTCCTCATTCATTCATCGAGAAAAAAGATTTTTCGATAGCCTGGCATTATCGTAATGCCGACCTGACAGAAGGCATGATAAGAGCAAAAGAATTGTATGAAGAATTATTTAACGGCACTACACACCTGCCCCTAAACGTACTGAATGGCAATAAAGTAATTGAAGTAAGAAATAAAGGTGTAAACAAGGGTGCTGCTATTGAAAAACTCACCATGTCCTCGTACGATTTTGTGTTGTGCATAGGCGATGACAAAACAGACGAGGATATGTTTGTAAAACTCGCCCGTATGACAGAGGCCTATACCATTAAAGTAGGCAATGAGGCTTCGTTTGCCAAGTACAACCTGCATTCGCCATACCTGGTACACTCGTTGCTTGAATCTATGTCTATCATACCCAAAAAAGAGTCATGGGTATATGGCGAGATCAAACCAGCTCTGTAAAATTAGCTTGTTTTTTTAGCGGTAAGCACAACAATAATGCCTCCTACTACCAGGATACCTCCTGCATAAGGCGGCCAGTTTACCGATTTTTGCTTATCAGCTGAAACCTGGATCGGGCCGGCATCAATTACTTTTTCCTTTTTAGTATAGGTGAACCCCGTCCAGATCAGCATAGCTACGCCGATGACGATCATAATAATTCCGATTGTTCTGCTCATATTTTATTGTTTTATGCCTTATGCTTTTCACTTCCGCATTGCGGGATGAATGTGTGAGGGACAGGCGATGATATTTAGTTAAATGGTATTTAAACAACTAACAAGATTGTCAATTGTTTTTCCGCTCAGGTTTTGATCTGGACCTCGTCAAGCGAAACACCTCCTTTTATACCAAAATCAAGTGTACGGATAGGGAATGGGATCATGATATTATTTTCGTCGTACGCCTTTTTTATCCGTATGATGGTTTTGCTGCAAACGGCCCGGTAAATAAGCCGTTCGGGCGTATTTACCCAAAGCCTGATAATAAAATTGATCTAGCTATCGCCAAATTCCTGGTAAAACATCGTCACCTCATCCTCTCCCGATAAGCCATCTATTATTATTTTTAATGATGTGCCGACTGAAGCCAGCCTACTTATGGGCTATTGATAACGTATTCGAAGTAATGGTATAAGCCGGCTATTTCGTCTCCAGGCACTTCCTTATTCCCCCGGCGAAATTTGATACCATGTGCTCAACCGTATATCGTTCTGATGCCAGTTTACCTGCTTCTGCAAAGCCGAGATATTTTTGGGTCTTGAGCAGGTCAATGACCGCTTCAGAGTATGCTGCGGTATCAAACTTGGTTATTAGTCCGGTTTTCCCGTTTTCCAGGTATTCAATTTCCGGGCTGTGGTAGGGATGTTCGGCAGTTATTATAGGGGATTCCATGGCCATGGAATCAAGGATACTAAGACCGACCAATCCAGGCATTATTTGTACCGAAGCTATTTTGAAATAGATCACGCGGTCCATGCCAAACTTGGGGCCTGCATAATGTATCCATTCCGCCTCATTTGCCGCCGCTTTCACTTTTTCAGCTTCAACGCCTGCGCCGATAAATAACATGTGAAAATCAGGAACAGCGGCTTTTATACGATGGCAACATTCCAAAATAAAATCAAGATGTTTATCCGGGTACATGCCCCCGCAGTATATTCCTACATTTGAGCCGCTTATACCTAACTTTCTTTTCAACACATCGGTTTCCGTCTCTGTAATATCCGCATAATATTTTTTTAGCCCAATCGTATCAATAGCATTTTGCACAGCTGTTATCTTATTCGCAGGAAACCCGCGGTCGGCCAGGAATTGCTTCACTCCATTGGTATAGGCAAACCACCAATCTGTCTGATAAAGGGTCTTTAGCTTTATCTTGTTTCTGAGACTGTTGACATCGTCCTGCATATTGTACACATGGCCCCAAAAAGCAACCTTTAATTTAGACAAACGCCTGGCTATCATCAGCCAGTAGTTAAGCAACAACCTGTTTTCCGTTTGCACGATAATTAGGTCAGCGCCTTTAAGGTATTTGAGACAGGGTTGCCACAACAACTCAGTTTTTCCTAAATAATAACGCTTATTGGGAACAAATTGCGCCCATTCAATTACAGTTTCGTCTCCCTTTAAGGCATCGGTTTTGTTGGACTGCCCATAAATCAGCTGTAAATCAATATTATAGTTGAAAAGTTCTTTTTTTAAAAGTTGATAAAAATCTACTCTATATTTCGGAAGAAACTTATAAATTATAAAAACTTTTTTCATCTCCTGAAAAGGTTGCCACGCTCACAATTAAAAGTTAATTTTTCATTAATCATAATTATTTTTTCATTCGATGGGACCAAAGAAAACGAAAATTATTTTAGTATGCTCCGGCGGTGGACATTTGGCTGAAATGCTTCAATTAGAAGAAATGTTTACCCGATACGATTACCTGATGGTGACCGAGAACACCGAATATACATCCTTTTTTAAAGAGCAGTATAATATGAGATTTATCAAGGCACGTTCCGGAGGTAAAAAACGTCGTTTTCGCTTCCTTATGACGCTTATCGCAAATACATTTTTATCATTAAAGCTGCTGATAAACCATTATCCGAAAGTAATCATTTCAACCGGTAGCCATACTGCTATACCAATGTGTCTTTTAGGCCGGTTGTTTGGCATTAAAATCGTATTCATACTCTCCTACGCACGCGTACATTCACGGGCGAAAGCTGCAGATATTATTTATCCGATAGCCGACAGGTTTATTTTACAATGGCCCGAGGGAAAAAACAACTATGAAAAAGCTGTATTTGTAGGAGGATTATATTAATGATACTTGTTTTATTAGGAACCTTTGTTACGGATTTCAAAAGACCCCTGGTAGAGATAGAAAGGCTGTGTGAAGAGGGTATTATCACTGAAGAAGTGATTGTACAATCTGGCTATACAGTTTTTAATGAGGCCCGGCATCTAACGTTGCGGGCGTTTATCAGTCCGGTTGAAATGGCCGAGCTGCACCGCAGGGCGAGGGTAGTGATTACGCATGCCGGGGCCGGGTCGGTAACCAATGCTATTAAGGCTGAGAAAAAAGTGATCGCAATACCAAGGCTTGCCAAATACGGTGAACATGTGGATGATCATCAACTTGAGATATTACACGAACTTGCTGCATTAAACTATATTTTGCCATGGCACGACCATGTACCGCTCGAAGAAGTTTTGACTAAGTTGGACAATTTTGAACCCCGTAGCTTTATTCCAGGCAGGTCGAACATGATAAATTACCTTATCAATTACGTAGACTCATTGTAACTTATGCTACAGGATAATGGGTACCCACATAAAACCATTCTATTTTCGAGTTATCTCTGCAATCCATTCGCCGTTTCGGAGGCATATTCGGCATTTGAATGGCTGAATATACTATTAAAGCGGTTCAATATCATTTTGCTTACTACTACTGAGGAAAAAGAGTCGGTGGACCTATATTATAAAAAGCATTTTCCGGATAATCTCGAGATCATATCCTTCCCCGATAATTATCCTTTCAAAAGCTATGGAAAGATTAAAAACACCGTAAGGCTTGGCTACTTTTATTTTAACTACAAAATAACATCCTACCTAAAAAAAAGACCGGAGATCATAGACCGCTGTGATATTATTTTGCATAAATCACCGGAGAGCTTCAGGCATTTTACCTCATTGGTAAAATTTGATAAACCCGTTTATATCGGGCCATTAGGCGGCGGGCTAAAAGTACCTGCAGGCATGAAAGATTATTTTAAAAAAGAGCATTTTTTGTTGAAACTACGCGTCTTGGATAAATTGTTACTAAAGCTGCCGGCTTACAGGAATCAATTTAAAAAGGCCGAAAAAGTATTGTTGTGCCTTGAATATGTGAGAGATACGCTGCCGCCAGAATTTCTTGAGCGGAGCGAATTATTACTTAATAACGGCATCAATTGTGATCAATATCCACAAGCCGTTGGTGATACTGCAGTTGTGGCAATACTTTTTGTGGGTAGGTTGACAAGGTATAAAGGGGCCGAACTCCTTATTAAAGCATTGAGCCGGGTAAGGTCGTCAAACTTTGTGTTGAATATCCTGGGGCGCGGAGAAGAACAGGCAGCCCTCGAAGGACTGGTAAAAAGTTATGGCCTTTCCGATAAGATCATTTTTCAAGGCTACAAATCAATTGAAGAAACCCGGCAGTTTTATTACATGTCATCAATATTCTGTTTGCCCACCCTAACAGAAGCAGGTGGCAACGTTTTTTTTGAAGCCATGGCATCGGGCTTGCCGATAATTACCATTGATAACGGCGGCCCGAAATATATCTGTCCGGATGAGGGCGCGATAAAAATCCCGGTAACATCAGAAGAAGGGATCATCAATGATCTGCAAGAAAGTCTTGAACTGCTGATCGGTAACCAGCAAAAACGTAAAGAAATGGGGAAGTTTAACCGCGGCTATTGCCGTGACCATTACGATTGGAAAGTTGTTGAACAAAACATTCTTCGCTTTTTTGCCGGCGAGATATACAAGACACAACATTTGCGTTAAAGCTACGCCAAATTATTCGCCCTTCGGTCCCATCCTCATCTCTATCATATGCCTGCTGAAACCGGCTTTTTCATAGGCTTTAAGAGCCGGTTCGTTATCGCTGTAAACCTCTAATCGCAGTTCGGTTATTCTCTGCGCCGTTGCCCATTCCGTCAGCGTATCAATGATCATTTTATTAACGCCCCTGCCGCGATAAGCAGGTAATACATACATAAAACCCAGATAGGCATACCTTTGGTGTTTCAGGTAGGGTTTAGCGGTTTCAATGCGGGCATAACCCGAACCGATAATTTCGTCGCCGCACTGAGCTACCAGCAGGCGAATATGCTGAGCAGTTAATAATTGATGCAGGTCGTAATAGTGTATCGACTCGTCCCTAAGCGTTTTATCAAACGGGCGTTCAGCGGTGATAACACCCTGCTCAAATTGCAGCAGGGTATCCATATCAGACAGGCGGGCTTTTCTTATAAATATTGATTCCATCGGCAGGGGGCCAATTTACAACAAAAAGCTTCTCCTGAAAGAGAAGCTTTGTTTAATTGATGGGCCCTGTTGCGTTTTATTTCAAACGCCTGTATATCTCGACGGACCTGCTTCCGTCGGTCGAATCCGTTATGACTTGTGAATATTCGTCGTCGCCGTTGAAATTGATCTTGATAGCGAATGACCGGCCAAGCAGCGTGGCGTGATTGGTTATTTTTTCCGATTCGCTCAAGGTATCGTTCCTTAGCGTATAATCGCCATAACCAAAGCCATTTTTAAAATGCAGGTTGGTATTATCCACTGCATAGCGGTGTACGAACATAAAGTGACCGCCCCAAAATGCTTTATACTGGTTTTCGGGTTGCTTAGTGGTGTCCTTCCCTTTCACAATGTAAGCCTCGTCCAGTTTCCATACACCGTCAAGCTTTGAGGCACCATCGGTGGCCAAACGGGTATATGCCTCGGTCACTGTATATTTCACACCCTTGGGTGACGTAAGCGGAAGAACCTGCGTATAACCTGAATCCTGCTGTGTTAACGCTATATGAAAAGTCTGAGGCGAATCGAGGGAGGCGCTGCTGTAAATACTGGTTTCTATAATGTTGTTGCCTGTGTCGGCCTTGTATGATCCTATGCCAAATCCTACAGATGAGTCGGGCGCCATGCTGGCATAAGCAAAATGATGGTCGGTATAAATTTTGACCTGTGTCCTGGCATAAACTGAATCCTTACCCCCGCTGCTAACCGTCAGTTTATCCATTTTGTATACACCTGGCTGCGAAGACTCTTTCTTTGCTTTTTTACACGCAAAGAAAACACAGGTAAGTAAAGCTGTAAAAACTAAAATCTTTCTCATAATACTAATGTTTTAATGGTGAAACGGGAATTAAGTGATAAGATTTATGCAAGGCGATGCCTACCCGTCAGTGAGGAAAACACGTGGCAGAAGCACAATAAAACAATGGGCTTCCGGTTCCATAAGGAAAAATACTACAGGGTATAATTTGGTATATTAAATTTACAAATAATATCCTTGATTATCAACAAATAAAATTTGGTTTTGTTGCAAAATCGAACCCGCCATCTTGTTTAAATCCATTAATAAAATATTTAATTTTGATATAACCCGTTTTTGATCACCTTCTTCCGGAAATCATTCAAAATGAAAAAAAGCGCTTCACTAATCACCTGCCTGTTGATGGCATTCGTTATTTCAGCAAGCTTTAATTTTGATGAGCATAAAACCCTTGCCATTGGTTCGGCGGCCCCCTACTTCAACCTGAAAGGCGTCGATGGTAAGATGTATTCGCTCGCTTCTTTCAAAGATGCTAAGGTGCTGGTGGTGGTATTTATGTGCAACCACTGCCCTACCTCGCAGGCTTATGAACCCAGGATGATCAAGCTAACGCGCGACTATGCGCCAAAAGGTGTGCGGGTAGTGGCCATCAACCCAAATAACCCATCCTCGTTGCGCCTGGATGAATTGGGATACAGCGATGTGGGCGATTCATATCCTGAAATGAAAATACGGGCCAAAAGCGCCGGCTTTAATTTTCCATATTTATACGATGGGGAAACCGAGATCACTTCAAAAAAATACGGCCCGGTTACCACACCCCATATATTCATTTTTGACCAGGACCGTAAATTGCGCTACCAGGGGCGGATAGATGATATGGAGGACCCTGCCAAAACACCCACCAGTTATGATGCACGCAACGCCATAGAGGCCATATTGGCTGGTAAAGAAGTGCCGGTAACAACAACCAAGGTGTTCGGCTGCTCGGTAAAATGGATAGAGAAAAAGGACTGGATTAAAAAGGCCGAGATACAATGGGCAAAAGAGCCGGTAAGCCTGCAGGATATCGACGCCGCAGGGGTATCGGAACTGATGAAAAACAAAACTGATAAACTTTTGATGATCAACCTGTGGGCTACCTGGTGTGTACCGTGCGTGGAGGAATTCCCCGACCTGGTGACGGCTAACCGCATGTACCGCGACCGTGATTTTAAAATGATCACCATTAGTTCGGATGCTATGAAGGACCGCAGCAAAGCGCTGGCTTTCCTGGAAAAGAGGCAATCATCCAGCCTTAATTATATCTACACCGGGGATAACAAATACAAGCTGATAGAAAGCATCGACCCAAAATGGCAGGGGGCACTGCCTTATACCATTTTGGTTGAACCCGGTGGCAAGATCGTATATGCCAAAGAGGGAAAGGTGAATGCTGATAGTCTGAAACAGGCCATCATTAATAACCCGCTTATCGGGAGAATATATAAAGTGTTTAAGGAGCAGTAATTGAAGATTTACGAAGTTTTAAAAACTTCGTAAATCTAAAAGCTAGTTTATTTCTGCACCTTCGCCGGGAACGGCGGCCTCACAGGCTCGACCTGCGGGTTTTTCTCCAATTCTTTTAACGCAACCTCAATAGCTTTTTGCAACTGCGGGTCATTGCCTTTGATAACCTCGGCAGGGGTTTGTACTACCTCGACATCCGGTGCCACGCCTACATTTTCAACCACGAAGCCATCCTTGGTCCAGATACCAACATTGGGCGCAGTTACACCGCCGCCATCAATAAATTCGGGGAAGCCGAGGATGCCGACCAGGCCGCCCCAGGTACGTGTACCAACCAAAGTACCCACCTTAAATTTGCGGAACATCCACGGCAACATGTCGCCGCCCGAGCCTGCCGACTCGTTTATGAGCATCACCTTCGGCCCTTGTATCGATGCACTTGGCGATTTAAGGTCCTGCCCGTAACGCATATGCCAGTGGGCCTGGTAAGGATTTTGCAATAGGTTGATATAATAGTCGGCGAGCTGCCCTCCACCGTTAAAACGTTCGTCAACAATAATTGCTTTGCGGTTTGCCTGCGGGTAAAAGTAACGTTTAAAGTAGTCATGGCCTTCGTTTGCAGTGTTGGGTACATATACATAGGCAACCTGCCCTTTGGTTGCCTCGGTCACTTTTTGCAGGTTGCCTTCGACCCAGTCGCGGTTGCGAAGTTCGTATTCGTTATCCACCGGCACCACTTTCACTACGCGGGAGCCATTATAATCCGGGTTAGGGCCAACCGTTATTTCGGTTATCTTACCGGCAGTGTTTTCAAAGTATTGATAGAGGTCCTCTGTGCCGGGCACGTCTTTTCCATTTACCGCCAGCAGGTAGTCGCCCGCTTTCACATTTACCCCCGGTTCGGTCAAAGGCGAACGGAGGTTGGGGTTCCAGTTAAGCCCACCATATATTTTCTGGATGCGATACCTGTTATTGATGATGCCATAATCCGCGCCAAGCAGCCCGCCTTTGATCGTTTCAGGATGGTAGAGCTTATCGCCCAGGTCGGTCAGGCGCTGGTGCCCTACCACCAGTTCGCTGCACATCCATTGTATAACCGCATTCAGGTCGTCGCGACAGGAAAGATCGGGCAGGAAAACGGCATACTTCTTTTTTACCGCCAGCCAGTCGTTGCCGTGCATGCCCGGGTCATAAAAATAATCACGGTTAATGCGCCATGCCTCGTCAAATATTTCTGGCCATTCCGCAATCGGGTCAACCTTTACCTGGATAGCGTCAACATTCAGCCCTTTCCCATTCTTGTCGCCTGCGTTAACTATGCCCCAGCTTCCATGATGCCGGTACAGCATCTTTTTGCCGTCAGCAGACAGGTCATACCCGTCCATCGGCATTATTTCGGCGTCCTCACGTTTTTTGAAACTGTAACTATGCAGCTTGCCGCCGTCGTCCGAATATTCGATGTAAAAAATATCATCATCATTACCGGCGCTTAGCTGCCCGTAATTTCCGGGTTTTACCGGCACGTCCACAATTCGGTTTTGTATGCCATCCCAATCTATTTTTAGCCCGGGCGACGTGAAGGCGACTTTTTTATCCGATTTAACGTCAGATTTGGCTTCAGCTTTATCTTCCTTTTTTGCATCGGCCTTTTCCTCATCGCTTTCTTTGGCTAGTGGCGACACTGTTTGGTTTTGCAGCGTAACGAGGTAAATGGAACTGGTTGAACGAATATCGTCGTTCGACTGGTCGAACCAGTTGATCACCGGGCCGGCGTCGGTCGACGCAAAGAAATACAGGTATTTACCATTGCGCGAAAAAATGGGTTCGGATGCATCGCTCAGCCCATCGGTTAGCGGGTATGACTTTTGTTCGTCGATTGAATAAAGGAGCACCTTTTTGAATTGGGTAGCTGTTACCTTCGTGTATGCTATCCATTTTGAGTCAGACGACCAATCGCCAAAAATATCGCGGAACGAGCCTGGTGTATAAAGGTTGTCCGAATCGATCTTTTTGATGGTACCCGAGGCAACGTCCAGCACATACAGACTGCGGCTATTATCAACATAAGCGATCTTCTTGCTATCCGGCGACCATTTGGGGCTGGCGTAAAACCCGGCGCCGGTTAGTTTGAACGACTTAACATCCCCTAAACCATCCTGCTGCTTAATATCCAATTGATACTCACCCGAAGCATCAGAAAAATAAGCGATGAATTTACCATCCGGCGACCATGACGGTGTTTTCTCATGTACCGCAGTGGTATTGGTGATATTGCGCACGTCGCCCTTTTCAGCCGGTACGGTAACAATATCGCCCCTGAAATCAAATACAGCCCTTGCACCCGACGGCGATATCTGCGAACTGCGGATATATTTTGCGCCTTTGGCAAACCTCGTCCTTAACTCCAACAGGTCGGCAGCTATGCCGATGGTCAGCTTTTTTGCCGATGCCGATGCGGGCTCGAAAACATGCAGATAACCTGCCTGCTCCAGTAATATCTTTCCGTTTCCGCCGGCAATATTCAATACCGGGAAGTCTTTAAATTCTGTTAATTGCTTTACCTGTTTGGATGCAACATCGTAGGAAAACAAATTGAACTCGCCGTTCCTGTCGCTCCTGAAATATACCTTATCCCCCATCCAAACTGGCTGGGTATCGTTGCAGCCTCCTTCCGGTTTGGGTATTTCAACCACCGATTTGTCGGCAAATGAGAATAACCAAATCCGGGTGATGGTACCACCGCGGTAATGCTTCCATTGTTTGAAAGCATCCGGAACAGGTGTATACGCCATGTATTTGCCATCGGGCGAATAGTTGGCATAAAACGCGTTGGGTATTTCGAGCTGGCTCGCCGGTCCGCCTGTAATAGCGACGCTGAATAGTTGCGCATAGCGATTAGTGAACGAATTGCGCTGCGAAGCGAACAGTACCGATTTACCGTCAGGACTAAATCCCCGCACCAGGTCGGCGCCTGGGTGCCAGGTCAATCTTTTTGGCACGCCTCCTTCCACAGGAATTATATACACGTCGGTATTGCCGTCATACTGCGCACTGAAGGCGATAAGCTTGCCATCGGGCGAAAACGCCGGGCTCGATTCAATGCCTTCATCTACAGTTAGCCTGCGCGGTTCCGAACCATCGGGATTGGCTACCCAAAGGTCTTCAGCATAAATAAACGCGATATGATCGGCACTCACAGCGGGCTGTGTCAGCATACGGGTATCTTTCGGGTTAGTGCCGGATGCGAATGATGTACCGAAAGTAATAAGCGATAAAAAAGCAATTAGAAAAAGGATGCGTTTTTTCATAACAAACAAGTGTTTAAGGAACGGTCTATAAGGTGTGAATATACTAAAGCTTGCCGAATATTATGAATCAATATTTGTTGCCTGATAGCCAGTGTGATTTGTATATTCGTTCGCTATGAAATTTAAATCCCGACTGTTAAGCATTTTATCATTGGTGCTTTTGTTATTTGTATCTATATCTGCACCGGCACAATCATCAAGAAACAAAAAGCATGTGATCATAGGCTATGTAGGCGGTTATCACGGCTTGTACGATATTACCATGGTGGATGCAAAAAAACTCACCCATATTAACTATGCATTCGTCGTTATCAAAAATAACCGGGCCTACCTGGAACATGAAAAGACGGATACGGTAAATTTCCGGAACCTGTTAAAACTGAAAAAAATAAACCCGGATATTAAGCTCCTGATCTCGATAGGCGGCTGGGGCGGCAGCAGGAATTTCTCGGATGCCGTGCTAACTGATACCGCCCGCGAGGGCTTTGCGGCAAGTGCGGTTGCCATTGTGCGTAAATATAAACTGGATGGCGTTGATATTGACTGGGAATACCCTAACGATATTGGCGCCGGCAATATTTACAGGCCCGAGGATAAACACAATTATACCCTGATGTTCCGGAAGCTACGGCTCGACCTGGATACGCTTGAAAAGCAAACCGGGAGCAAAAAATTGCTTACCACAGCCGTTGGCGGTTTTACCCGTTTCCTGACACTAACCGAAATGGGCGATGCCTCCAAATACCTGGACTATGTAAGCCTGATGACCTATGATTTTGCCCAGGACAGTTTACATATTGTGCTGCACCACACCAACCTATATTCGTCAAAAGGCTATAAGACGCTTTGCTCGGCTGACATAGCCGTGCACGATTTTATGGCGGCGGGTGTCCCGGCGGACAAACTGGTAGTGGGCGTGGCTTTCTACGGCCATACGCTGGTGGCTGCCGATTCTCAAAAAATGATATTAGGCGCCAGGACAGCCGCCATACATGTGAGAGGCGGTGGCGGCGGATATACTTTTATCAAAGACAGCCTGATCAACCAAAAAGGCTATAAATATTACCGCGACAAAGATGCCGGTGCACCGTACCTGTACAATGCCGACCTAAGGCAGTTCATTACTTTCGATGATGAATGGTCGGTTAAGAACAAATGCCGGTACGTTAAAAAGAACGGCCTTGCCGGCGTAATGTTCTGGGAATATGCTTCTGACAAAAAGGAGTACTTATTGAAAGAGATAGACAAGGATCTTACTTTCTGAATACATTCTCTTTCACCATAAACAAGGGCAGCGAGCCATGGTTCAATACCCGGTCGTGAAAATCTTTAATGCTGAATTTTGAGCCTTGTTTTTTCATCAGCTCTCCCTTCCAATGCAATAGTTGCAAAGCGCCGTATTTGTAAGTGACCACCTGCGCGGGCCAACGGCGTATACGGGCTATTTCGCGCATCGCAATGTCGTCCTGGCCACGTATGTTCTTCTTCCAGAAATCGAGCGCCTGCTCATCGGTCCAGCCGTAATAGTTTAGCCCCACGTCCAGCGGCACGCGCACCGAACGCACAATATCCCACTGCCATTTACCCAGTTCGGCATAAGGCGTTTTGTATACGCCAAGGTCCTTTCCCAACTCCTCGGCATAGGCTCCCCACCCTTCTGCAAAACCGATATAAAAGAACAGTTGCTGCACGTCGGACACTTTGGCCGCCGATGCGATGGAAGACTGGTAATGATGGCCAGGCACACCTTCATGAATAAAAAGCCAATCGTACTGGCGTTTGTTATATGGCTTATCGAACAGGTTATAATAAAAAGTATTATTATCATAATAACCCGGAGTTTGGGCCAGTTGCTGCGCCGCTCCTTTTTCTATCTTCAATGGAGGAACAACCGTATCGCTGAACAGTTTATGGAGATTACTGTACACCGCGCTTTTAGTATGTTCGAAAGAACGCTGCACTTCCTGCGGATCGGATGTGAAAAATTCAGGGCCATCCAAATGTTTGTAAAAAGCATCCTCGCTTAAACCTGTTTGCTTGCGCACTGCCTCAATGTGTGCTTTCACCCGTTCAACTTCGTTCAAACCAAACTGGTATATCTGGTCGGGAGTAACATCCATACTCACCCAGCGTTTTAACAAATAAGCATACCATGCCTTGCCATTTGGAACTGTGATGATGCCGCCGGTTGCTATTTTTGCAGGCGGGTCTTTAACCCATTCCGTTTCAAGCGTCAGTCGTTCAAGATTCAGCCCGGTCTCATATTTGATCAGTTCGTAATCTGTTTTTTGTGATAGCGACAATGCTTTAGGATCGAACGCTGCCAATCCCATTTGTACCGACCTGAAAAAATCCACTTGCTTTTGCACTGCTTTTGCTGTACCAATGTGCTGCAATCCGCTTACATAACTTAGTTCGAGATCGGGGATACGCAATTCCTTATAACCGGCCACAAATTTTTTAGCAAAGGGTTCGAATTTTTGATTTTGGGCCGATGCAGCCAATCCGATAATTGTGGTAAAAATGCAGAGTAGTGCTTTCTTCATTTTCGGGTTTTATAAATAGACGGTATGCATAAAACGTTGTTACAAATTTATCCGGCGCGTTTCGCCAATTCACCCGGTTAGGGGGATCTTGGCACAAACCGCTAAACAATTTACCGGTATATTTGTACTTCTGGTATAAACTTCACAGGATCTGGGTAACGACCCACGCCATTTTCCGAATGGCTTTGCACCGGGCGGCCCGATCTTAATGTTACACTAAACACTCCGGTTAAACTGCCTATGGACAATCAACTGCAATCATGGTCACATCAATTTCAGCCCTGGGCCTGGAACCTGGGCGTTGTAATATGCGCACTGCTGCTGGGCTTCATCGTAAAATTTGTTATCACGCGCATACTGCACTTTTATAAGAATAAAGACGATTATTCCCTATTTAAATCTATCCTGACGCACCTGGGGCCGCCGCTAAACTACTTTGTTCCGCTGCTTACGCTGAATTTTATGCTCCCGCTGATGCTATTGAGCGACAGATTTGTTGCATCGCTCGATAAACTGACAAGTATACTGATCGTAGCAGCATTTGCCAGCCTGCTTATCAAAGCAGTAAGGATACTGGAGGATTATGTTTATCACCAATACGACTTAAAAGCGGAGGATAACCTGAAGGGTCGCAAGATAAAAACGCAACTCATCTTCATCCGGAAAACTATAGTCATCATCATTATACTTGTTAGCGTTGCTATTATCCTGCTTAGTTTCAGCAGTGTAAGGAAGATAGGCGCAGGATTGTTGACCGGCGTGGGTATCAGTGGTATCATCATAGGTTTTGCCGCGCAAAAATCATTGAGCAATTTCCTGGCGGGGTTACAGATCGCGTTTACGCAACCTATCCGTATAGATGATGTGCTAGTGGTTGAGGGCGAATGGGGCCGCGTTGAGGAGATAACCCTAACTTACGTAGTGCTTGCTATTTGGGACCAGCGCCGTTTGATCCTGCCGATCACCTATTTTATCGAAAAGCCTTTTCAAAACTGGACCCGTTCAACCGCAGAATTACTTGGGACGGTCTTTCTTTACGTCGACTATACCTTTCCGGTTGACCAATTACGTGAGGAACTGACCCGCCTTTTAAAGGGCAGCAAGCTTTGGGATAAACGCGTGAACGCTGTGCAGGTAACGGATTCGAAAACGGATACCATTGAGGTAAGGGCGCTGATGAGCGCGCGAAATTCGTCGGATGCTTTCGACCTGCGCTGTTACGTGCGTGAGAATTTGCTAAAATATATCAGCGAAAATTTACCGGAACACCTGCCGCAGAAACGGTACCTGGGCTGGGAGAAAGAGGATTTGCCGAAGCAAAATGGACAACCGATAACGTAAAGCGATATGCATTACGTACCGTGTAAAGGTTAACATGGTTAACACATTTTGCCGTGTTTTATTGTTAAAATATTGATAATTAATTAGTTACAAAATAGGCGTGTTAACCATAAACAAAACCGGGAATGTGAAAATCAAGCCCCGCTTTTGATTAACGATCATTAACTATCCCGCATCCAGCTTCTGCTGCTACTCAAACGGGTATTCAACCGTCTTGGATTTTTGATTTGCGCCAAGGGTATCCAGGCGCCACCCCACGCCGATACCTTCGATGGTATAAACAAACCCGACGGTTAAGGTAGTACCGTCATCCGGCACCCTTTTTTCAAAAACCAACTGGTTTGCCTTATGCGGAATGTCTTTTATTTTAAACATGGCTACAGTCGAATCAAATGGGGCCGATTTGCCATTACTGATATGCAAAGAGAAGCTGATGTTGTGATCGTCATCAGAAAAGTCCTTGTCGGTGTACAGAATGAATTTCAATGTTCTTGTCGGCACAGGAGCGGGCGCGTGTTTCTCTTTTTTACAGGATACTATCAAGCAAACGGCTGCGGCTAAAATAATGGGGGTGCGTAGTAAATGTTTCATGCAGGCATTACAGTTACCTGTTAATGAAGGTTGCCTTTCATTTAAAATTTTATCCCTGAGTGATTAATTTTAAACTACCCTACCAAATGCTTTTCCCTCTGCACGCCGGGCGGCAAAAATCGTTCCTTTAAATACTCACCCGTGTACGAATCTTTTTCTTTGATCAAATCCTCGGGCACACCTTCGAAAACCACCTGGCCGCCGTTGTCGCCCCCTTCGGGACCGATGTCGATCACCCAGTCGGCGCATTTGATCACATCCATATTGTGCTCGATAACGATGATAGTATTCCCATGTTCCAGCAGGGCGTCAAATGATTTCAGCAGCTTTTTGATATCGTCGAAATGCAGGCCTGTAGTCGGTTCGTCGAAAATGAAAAGTGTTTTATTGGAGTTATTGCCCTTCACCAAAAACGACGCCAGTTTGATACGCTGCGCCTCGCCGCCCGATAGGGTATTGGACGATTGACCCAATTGCACATAACCTAAACCGACATCAACCAAAGGTTTTATTTTGCTCAGTATCTTCGGCTCTTTCCTGAAAAATTCTAAAGCTTCGTCGATGGTCATGCTCAGCACATCGGAAACATTTTTGTCATTATAGGTTATATCCAGGATATGCTGCTTAAACCGTTTGCCGCCGCAGGTTTCGCAGGTAAGGAATATATCCGCCATAAACTGCATCTCTATCTTCACCTCGCCCTCGCCCTGGCAAACATCGCAGCGACCGCCCTCTACGTTAAAGGAGAATGCCGACGGCTTTAACCCCGCTGCTTTCGCAGCAGGCTGCGCAGCGAACAGGTTACGTATCTCGTCCCATGCTTTTACGTAAGTGACCGGGTTTGATCGCGATGACCGTCCTATCGGGTTTTGATCCACCAGTTCAACCTGCTCTACCTTATTATAATCGCCCGCCAGTTCATCGTACGACCCGGTTTGCTCGCCGGTGTAATTGCCCAGCGCTTTTTGAAGTGCCGGAGCCAGTATGCGTTTTACCAGGCTGGTTTTACCAGAGCCGGACACCCCGGTCACCACCGTCAATACACCTAACGGGAATTTAGCACTCACGTGTTTCAGGTTGTTCTCACGGGCGCCTTTTATCTCTACAAAATCATTCCATTTACGGCGATGCGTTGGGATGGCTATCTGTTCCTTGCGGGCCAGGTAACGGCCCGTAAGGCTGTTGTCGTCATCGATGATCTCATCATAGGTGCCGGAAAATACCAGTTCGCCGCCATGGGTACCGGCAGCCGGACCAATGTCTATAATATGGTCGGCAGCCTGCATAATTTCTTCTTCGTGCTCCACTACCAAAACGGTATTACCGACATCGCGCAGCGATTTCAAAACGGTTATCAATCGCTGCGTATCGCGTGGATGTAAGCCAATGCTCGGTTCGTCCAATACATAAACAGAACCAACCAAACTGCTTCCTAAGGAAGTTGCCAGGTTGATGCGCTGCGACTCACCACCTGATAAAGTGTTCGACAAACGATTGAGCGTCAAATAGCTCAAGCCTACATTATTCAAAAAGCCAAGGCGACTGGTTATTTCCTCCAAAAGCCGTTTGCCTATTTTCTGATCGCGCGGTTCGAGCTCGATATTAAAAAAGAATTGGTATGCCTTATCCAATGGCATCAATACAATATCGGTGATGGATTTACCATTGATCTTCACATAAGATGCATCCTGCCGCAAACGACTGCCCTTACATTCAGGGCAGGTAGTTTTTCCGCGGTAGCGGGAAAGCATGACCCTGTATTGTATCTTATAGGTCTGTTCCTCCAGTTCTTTAAAGAAGGCATCTAATCCGCGGAAATATTGGTTACCGGTCCAAAGCAGGCGTTGCTGTTCTTCGGTCAGGTGATTATACTGGCGATGGATAGGAAAATCGAATTTTAAAGCGCTTTTCACTAAAGCATCATTCCATTCACGCATCTTTTCGCCGCGCCATGGGGCAATGGCGCCTTCATAAACTGTCTTGCTTTTGTCTGGGATCACCAGGTCCTCATCAATGCCGATGATCTTTCCGTAGCCCTCGCAGCGTTTGCAGGCGCCGTAGGGATTATTAAAGCTGAAAAAGTTTGGCGTAGGCTCCTCAAAAGCTATACAATCCAGCTCAAACCGGTCACAGAAAAAGTTTTCTGTTTCTCCGCTTTCTAAAGTCCTCCCTTCCGGGGAGGATTTAAGAGGGGCATCTTCAGGTGTTTTATACCTTACATAGCAATCGCCCTTACCTTCAAAAAAAGCTGTTTGTATCGAGTCGCCAAGGCGGCTTATGGTTTCATCCGTTTCGTTTTTAGTAACGCGGTCGATGACGATAAAAACCGGCGTGGCGCCTGGCGCAAGGTGGTTGGCGGGCTCTTTCCCTGCTGCCTTTTGCTTTTTGCTTTCCGCTTTCGGCTCAAGCGATTCATTTAATACCGACTCGTCTTCCAGTATCGACTCTATCCTGGAGATACTTCCATTGTACTCTACCCTTACAAAGCCTTTTTGCAGCAACACGGCCAGTTCCTCTTTCAGGCTGCGGTTGTTATGAGGGTGCAGGGGGCATAGAATAGTAACCTGCGTTTCATCCGGCAGGGACAATACAAAATTCACCACATCAGTAACCGAGTCCTTTTTAACGATCTGTCCCGACACAGGCGAAATAGTTTTGCCGATACGCGAGAAAAGCAATTTCAGGTAGTCATATATCTCTGTCGATGTCCCTACGGTTGAGCGGGGATTGGAAGTGATCACCTTTTGTTCGATGGCGATAGCCGGTGCAATACCTTTAATATAGTCGACATCGGGTTTGTTCATCCGCCCCAAAAACTGGCGGGCATAGCTCGAAAGGCTCTCTACGTACCTGCGTTGCCCTTCGGCATACAAAGTATCAAAAGCGAGGGACGATTTGCCCGAACCCGACATACCGGTAATAACCACAAGCTTGTTTTTGGGTATAGCCACATCCATATTCTTCAGGTTGTGCACCCGCGCGCCTTTGATAATAATATTGTATTGGGGGTCTTTCTCTGCTTCTTTGCTCATACTTTGTCAACAATCTACCTACTTTTTTGCGAGTGCAAAAATCCTAAAAAAATTAGCACTTTCCAAATGCTTTAGTGGTCTGATTGTAATACTTTTATAAGATAAACCAGCGGGTTGCCGTAACAGTTTGAAAATAAATTTCAATTGTTAAAAAATGTTAAATATCATTCGTTTCCGTTCATTTTTGGGGTATAACTAAAATATTATTTGTTTTTCATCCTATAAATCGTTTTATTTGAGTAACAATTTATTAACAGAGAGGATCACTATAGCGCAAAATTCTACTTTATCAATTAACGATCAAGAATTTAGTTTAAAGTAGAAGTCTATGGATTTTCAATTGAAAAGTGATCAGGATCTAATCCATCTGTATGTAGCAGGAGAAGAAGCAGGGCTTGTCGAACTGATCCGCCGGTACCAGGCAAAAATTTACACCTCCATATATTTATTGGTTAAGGACGAGTACCTTGCCGAAGATATTTTCCAGGATGCTTTCATCAAGGTAATCAACACGTTACGTGCCGGAAAATACAATGAGGAAGGTAAATTCCTGCCCTGGGTAACCCGTATAGCACACAATTTGGTAATAGACCATTTCAGGCGCGAAAAGCGCACGCCTGTAATTAATAACGGTGATGACTTTGATATTTTCGAGGTATTGGGTCATTATGATGAAAGCACGGAGGATCGGATGGTGCGCGAGCAAACACACCGGGACCTGAAGGCATTGATTCACTTGTTGCCCGCCGAGCAAAAGGAAGTGCTGATCATGCGCCACTTTGGCGATATGAGCTTTAAGGAAATAGCCGACGTTACCGATGTAAGTATCAATACCGCCCTGGGCCGTATGCGTTACGCGCTGAATAACCTGCGCAAAATGATGCAAAGCAAGGAATTGAGCCTGAAAAATTAATAAACTTCCGCTAAATCTCCGTTCAAAAGGGGATTTGTTGGTCGCCTTTGTAAGGTTGCAGATATTGTAAAAGTTTGATTTTACAATATCTGTGGCCTTTTTGTCGTTTATACCCTTGTTAACAGCGAAATAAAATGGTGCTTATTTGAAAATGAAAAAAATTTCATCTAAATTTCATCTTCAATAAAATATTATCTTTATGCAGTCGTTATCAATATTATAAAATCCAAAATATAAACCACATTAAGGAATTTGAAAGCGTATGGATGAAACCTCTACAACAACTACTTTAAATGAAACTTCTAACACGGCGGCTATGAAGGGAACGAATGCCACAGAAAATTTGGAAGCGGATGATTTGATATTTTTCAACTCGCTGCGTACGGATTTGGATTTGCTGAAGAGAAATCCGAGTCTGCAAACGATTCACAACATTTTGGATTACTCCAAAAGTTCGCGTTAGATATTTAAAGTCGAAAGTCTTAAGTCCGGAGCCGAAAGTCAATGATTTTTCGCTCCGGACTTTTTCATTTGACTTAAGACTTTAGACTCAGGACTTCGTACTTTTGCACATGCTCCGCGCCGAACGTTACCGCCATTTTGTCGATTATTTTTCCACCCATCAACCCGATGCTGAAACCGAATTGCATTACGGAAATCCTTTCCAATTGCTGATCGCGGTTATTCTTTCGGCACAATGTACCGATAAGCGTATTAACCAGGTTACCCCTGCACTGTTCGAACATTTCCCGACGCCCGAATCATTGGCAGCATCAACACCGGAAGAGGTTTTCGACTATATCCGGAGTGTAAGCTATCCGAATAATAAATCGAAACATTTGGTCGGCATGGCTAAAATGCTGGTTGATGTTTTTAATGGCGAGGTACCTTCGGATATCAATGAATTGCAGAAAATGCCCGGCGTGGGCCGCAAGACAGCGAACGTGATCGCTTCGGTAGTATATGAAGCACCGGCAATGGCCGTTGATACCCATGTGTTCAGGGTGGCCGATCGTATCGGGCTTACAACTAACGCAAAAACTCCGCTGGCTGTTGAGAAGCAACTGACCGAATATCTGCCAAAGGAAACCCTGCGGTTTGCCCATCACTGGCTGATATTGCATGGGCGCTATATTTGTGTGGCGCGCAACCCCAAATGCGCCATATGCCCTATAAGCTGGTTTTGCCGTTACTATGAACGCAATAACACCGAAGCTGCGTTAAAACGCGCTGACGCTGCCAAAATCCAAAAAGCAAAAGCGCAAAAGAAGAAGAAACAACTGGACATCATTGCCAAAGAATTGAAGAAACGCAGTGTGGATAAAGATATTTGACCGCCTTAGTTTAGTTGATTAAGTTTGACTTATCGGTTATAACAGATTATAATTACCCCTAAATCAATCTTCCGGACTTTCGGTCTTTCCGACTTCCGGACTAAAAAATAATTACTAAAAAAATTAGCATTTGTAAAATATATTTTTTACGTTTGCTATCCGAAACATAAAAAGAATGAGCAGCTCAGAGAAATTAAAAGCATTGCAGCTTACCCTAGATAAGCTGGAGAAATCGTACGGTAAAGGCACCATCATGAAACTGGGCGATACCGCAATCGAATCTATCGACGTGATATCCACCGGCTCTATCGGCCTAGATATAGCATTAGGTGTGGGCGGTTTGCCCAAAGGCAGGGTAATTGAAATATATGGCCCTGAATCGTCGGGTAAAACTACGCTGGCCATACACGCCATTGCCGAATCGCAAAAACAAGGCGGCATCGCTGCGTTTATCGATGCGGAACATGCTTTCGACCGCTTTTATGCCAAAAAACTTGGGGTTGATGTAGAGAATCTTTTGATCTCGCAGCCGGATAATGGTGAACAGGCTCTGGAAATTGCTGATAACCTGATCCGTTCCGGAGCTATTGATATTATTGTGATCGACTCTGTCGCCGCTTTGGTACCTAAGGGTGAGATCGAGGGAGAAATGGGCGACAGTAAAATGGGCTTGCAGGCGCGTTTAATGTCGCAGGCATTGCGTAAGCTTACCGGCACCATCAGCAAAACCGGGTGCTGCTGTATCTTCATCAACCAGTTGCGCGATAAGATAGGTGTGATGTTTGGCAATCCCGAAACTACTACCGGTGGTAATGCTTTAAAGTTTTATGCTTCGGTTCGTTTGGATATACGCCGTATCTCGCAGATCAAGGATACCGACGAGGTATCAGGTAACCGCGTAAAGGTGAAAATTGTGAAAAACAAAGTTGCTCCGCCTTTCCGTATTGCTGAATTCGATATTATGTTTGGCGAAGGCATTTCAAAAGCCGGCGAGATCATCGACCTGGGAGTGGATTATAACATCATCAAAAAAGCGGGCTCATGGTTTAGCTACGGCGATGCAAGATTAGGACAGGGCCGCGACGCGGTTAAACAATTGCTGCTGGATAACCCCGAATTGATGGAAGAACTGGAAGCGAAGATAAAAGAAACTGTGACCGGCGAAAAGCTACCCGTAGAAACTGCGTAATTTTATTTTTAAGATTACATCGATTATTTGTGATTCCACCGATTACCGGAATCGGTACATTGATTCTTAATACGTGATTATATGAAAAGCCTCTCGATTTGAGAGGCTTTTTTATTTTTGAGCAATTCCAATATTAACTATAAAACAATATATTGCTTAAAAATTTCTGAATGAAATTCCTTCAAACCTTTTGGACCGGCCCCTCAGGCGCGGATAAAGACAATATTATCACAATGAAAGCCGGCTGGCGTTCACCGGAATATCACTGGATGAGTTGGGCACTCAGCTGCCTGCTGGCAAAAAAAATATTCGGCGAGGTTGACCTGGTAACCGACCTAAAAGGAAAGGAATTATTGGTTGACCGACTGCAATTGCCGTATACTACCGTTTCGACTGCACTGGAAAATCGCCTGGATAATTATAACCCGCATCTATGGGCTTTGGCAAAAATTTATACTTACAGCATTCAAACCGAGCCATTCCTTCACTTGGATGGTGATGTATTCCTGTGGCACAAACCACACGACGATCTGCTAAACTCACCGTTAATTGCCCAGAACCTGGACGATGACCTGGCCTTTTACCGTATTGCGCTGGACGAAGTCAATAAATGCTTTAGCTATATCCCCCATGAGTTTTTAAGAACGAACTATGAAAACAGACCAGTTTATGCCAGTAATGCGGGCCTCCTTGGCGGGAATAACCTGGCTTTCATCAAAACCTACTGTACAAAAGCTTTTGACCTGATTGATAAAAACACCGATGCGCTGGATAAATTACCAACAGGCAATCTGAATTTTATATTCGAACAATTTCTTTTTTGCAAGCTTGCCGAGATCGAACAAATACCTATAGCTTATTTTAAGGGCGCGGTAGATAGCCCGGTTTTTAAGGATTATATCAAATTTCAGGATTACCCCAGGACGGAGATGGCGCACCCTGTCGGCGGGTTCAAAAAATACCCCCACGTATGCGACCATGTGGCAAAAATGCTGCGGCGTCATTACCCGGAGTATTATTACCGTATCATCGAATTGGTGCGGGATAAAACCAACACGATGAGATCGGCGGTATATTATTCGCCTGGGCTGGAGCTGCCGGCGCTACAATCAAGGCCCGGAAAACCGGCGATTGCACAGCCTGTATTTATCCGCACAAAAGCAGCCATTAATTACCTGGAGAAAAAACACGGCCGGGAAAAAAGTGAGATTGGAGATGAGCAGATCGAAAGCGGCCTTTTGGCTATTCAATCGCTACATGAAATAACGAAACATGAAAAAACTTGCCTGGCTGAAATATTCAGGCTGGAGTTAAAGCATAAAAGCTTGTTAAAAAAGCATTACCGTAAAACCGCCAACATTCAAATGCTATACAATGATGACCTTAAAGCTTACAAGCGAACCCAAGCCGGTTTTTCGTTAACTGAAAGTGAAATCCTGGAACTCGAAGTTACCAGGACCCAAAATTGCACCCGCCTAAAATTGGGGCGGATGTGGGAATTTAACCACCCGGATGAAATACCTGGCATGATAGAAAGAAATTTCATTGAGCCGGACTCGCCCATATCAGTAATGATGCTACCCGACATACTAACTCTGAACATTAAAGAATATTACATGGACGATATAGACGATATAATTTTCTCAATGACTAAAACCAGGAAAAAAATTGCTGACATTTTGGAGGAAGTAAAAGAATATTTTCCGGAAGAGGAAATTGAAAATGATTATGACACCTACAAAAAGCTTCTATTGGATAGCCTAAAGCACTTGCTATACTCAAATATGCTTTTAGTAATTAATGAATAATTAATTTAATTTGCATTATTGGTTAATATTTGCTTACATTTATTAAACCGAAAGTTAAGCCTGAAAGTAATGAAAAACCTATCAAAACCCATCGGCAAGCTCAGCCTGAAAAAAGAGTTAACCAAAAATGAAATGAAACAAGTTACAGGTGGCCTTACACAGCAAACCTATTGTGACGGAGCTGGGTCGGGAGGGCCATTCCCTGTCGCCGGAAGCATGGTAATAGGTTGCCAGCCCGGGTATTGCTATCCGGCCCATCACGGAAATTTCCTTTACTGTGCATAAATTCACAATCAACTAAAAACCATTTATTATGAAAAAGAAAGTTAACCAAACAGGCAAACTGAGCCTGAAAAAAGAATTGTCAAAAGCAGAAATGAAACAAATTGCAGGCGGTGTTGGCTACACACAAACTTATTGTAGTGGCGGCTGGGCCGGCCCATTCCCTGTTGCTGGCAGCAGCCAGATTGGCTGTCAGCCAGCGTATTGTTCGGCTACAGGGCATGGTACTTTTCTGTATTGCGCCTGATATTTTTTAATAACAAAGGCTGCCTGCTGCAGCCTTTGTTATTTCTCTTCTCTCAAAAAACGATCACCTGCCGACCGACTTGATTTAACTGTCCTTGTGCGGCACTGCTGTGCCTGATTGTTCGATGCGCTGCTTGTTGGCCTGCTCCCTGGTGAGATAAGTATATACTATTCCTGCCACCACTAAAATTACCACCACAATAATACCGGTGATACCTTTACGCTTGTCCTGGCGCATGAGCCAGATCAAAAAAGCTACAAGGGGCAGTACGAATACCGAAAAGAAAATGATTGACGGGGCGCTCAACTACTTATGGATTAAATGAATTATTTATTTAAAATATTGAACTGCAAAAGTATAAATAACCCCGACAATCAGTAAATCAATAGTACAATAATTCAGCCCTTCAAATATTACTACCTGACCACGGTCAGGCTTCTTTATGATAAGCCTCATTTTTTGACCGTCGCGGTTTGTTCAACTTTACGCTGTTAAATAATAAGGAATAGCATGAAGACGATAGCCGTACTTACCGATTTCTCTGCCCGGGCAGAGCATGCCGCAAGATATGCCTTACACCTGGCTAAAAAGGTGAAAGCCAATATCCTTTTGTATAATGCCTTTCTGGTTCCTTCGGATACGCCCATGGCTGCGCAGGTAGCATGGCCGATGGTTGATTATAACGAGATAAAAAGCGATACCGAAAAAACCTTAAAGGCATTGGCAAAAAAACTGGAAGCAGAGTTGAAGGAGGACCATTTCCCCGGCACTTTCCTGCCGGCGGTATCCTATCAGTGTGATGAAGGTTCCATCGCGAACAATATTACCGGCCTGGAGGAAAATGGCGATATTTCCTTACTCGTACTGGCTACTCACGGTTCGGATGAAATATCAGCGTTTATGTTTGGCAATAACTGCCGCCAGGTAATCGGTTCAGCTAATACCCCGGTGCTTATTGTCCCGGAAAAAACGCCTTTAAGCGATATAGAAAAGATAGCCTTCGCCACCGACATTACCTATACCGACGTTGAGTATGTAAAATCGCTGTCCAAGCTGGCCGAAAAATTCGGTGCAGAAATAACCATAACCAACGTAAATCCGGACAACCCGCTTGACAGCGAGCATAACGCAGCTGTCCGCCTGTTTATGGATGATATTGAGCACGACGTTGATTACCGGAAAATCACATTTAAAAGCGTCCCGGGTAGTAATGTAAAAAAGGGCTTGGAATGGCTGATCGAAAATATTAAGTTTGATCTGCTTGTAATGGTACACCGGAAAAGCACGATGTTCGAATTATTATTCAGACCAAGCGTAACGAAAAAAATTGCCGGCCGGGTTGATATCCCTTTGCTGGTCTACCCTTACCCTGCGGTTTCCATGCCCTTAATTTGATATGATCAGAGCCTTCCTTTTTGCTGCGGCGGTATTGATAATAGCAGGCTGTAGCAGTACCGGGACCATCCATCCGCAGAAAAAGAACATCATCGAAACGGTATATGCATCGGGTAAGATAATGGCCGACAGTGAATACACCGTTTACGCGCTAAACCCCGGCACAGTGATCAAAAAGCTGGTTAAGGAGGGCGATATGGTAAAAAAGGGTGAGGTGCTTTACCTGATCAACAGCACCGCGCAGGCGGCAAAATTGGATGCAGCTACCCTTTCGTACCAGACGGCCCGTCAAAATCTTTCACCCGACTCAAGAATTTTACGTGATCTGAAATTAACCATGCAAAATGCCGCCATCAAATTCAGTAACGACTCGGTGCAATACGCGCGGCTTAAAAATTTGTGGGAGCAGAATGTGGGCACAAAAAGCGCGCTGGACAACGCGCTGGTACTATACCGCACATCTCTGAATGAAAAAAGATCAGCCGGCGAAAAATATTATTCGACCATTAACGACCTTAACATCGCACTAAAAAATGCCCAAAGCCAGGTGGCTGCTGCGCAAAACGATCTTAACAATTACATTATACGGGCCGAAAGTGCTGGTACTATTTACCAGATGTTGAAGGAGAAGGGCGAGGCGGTACGTGCTAACGAGGCGCTGGCGTTGCTGGGCAAGTCATCAGACAGGTTGATACGCCTGGCAATAGACCAGCAGGACATAGACCGGGTAAAAGAGGGACAGGAAGTGCTCCTTAAGACCGACGCCACAGGCGATAAAATTTTCAGGGCCAAAGTGATCCGCCTGTATCCCACTATGAATGAGGCTGACCAGACGTTCCGTGCCGATGCGGTTTTTACTGGGAATGACAGCCAGCCCTATATACACACTTCGGTAGAGGCCAACATTATCATCCAGCGTAAACAGCAGGTTTTAGTTATACCCAGCAAGGTTTTATTCAGCGGCGATAGTGTGAAAGTGATGCAGGACGGCCACGTAAAATCCATCGCGGTCAAAACAGGCATTCGCACACTTGATGAAGCAGAGGTTTTGAGTGGCCTTGACGGAGCATCGGAAGTTGTTGTACCAACGGCCAAATAGCCATGCTTGTAGATAGCCTCATAGCAAAAAGGCACCTGATGGCCAATAAAAAGCAAACGCTTGTAGCCATGCTCGGTGTTACTTTCGGCATTGCAATGTTTATCCTGATGATCAGCTTCATGGTAGGGGTAAACCAGTTCCTTGAGGACACGATGCTATCATCTACCCCCGACATTCACATCTATAACGACATCAAAACGGACTATTCCGTATCCATTGCGGGAGAATACTTCGGGGATAAAAGCTCATTGGTCGTTGTTCATCACCCAAAACCAAAACAGGTTAAGCTGAATATAAAAGATGCCGCCGGTATTATCGGCAACCTGATTAAGGACCCCGATATTACCTATGTATCGCCTTTTCTGAGCACGCAAGTATTTTACAACTACGGCCCGGTGCAGATCAATGGCTCCATCGAAGGCGTAAACATAGCTGACGAGGCCAGGATATTTGACCTGGCCGGCAAAATGACCAGCGGTGTGCCCGAAAACCTGTTGAGTGCCGATAAAGGCATTATTATGGGTAAGGGGCTTGCCGATAAGTTAAATCTGAGCATGGGTGACATGGTAACGCTGACAACACCCACCGGCAATACTATGAGTTTCAGGGTAGTGGGTTTGTTCGCTATCGGCATAAGCACCATTGATAATACCCGCAGCTACGTTAACCTTGCCAATGTGCAGCAATTAATGGGCGAGGACAGAAACTACATTACCGACATCAACATTAAGCTGCGAAGCAACAAACTGGCCCGCGCCAAAGCAAAAGAACTGGCGAAAAAATACAATTATAAATCGGACGACTGGGAAACTGCTAATTCATCGGTAATGGCTTCTAACATCGTGCGGGATACACTGACGTACGTGGTGAGTTTCACTTTGCTGGTGGTAGCAGGGTTTGGCATTTACAATATCATGAACATGACCATCAATAATAAGATGAAGGATATTGCAATACTAAAGGCGCAAGGTTTTGCCGGGAAGGACATCGTTCAGATATTCCTGAGCCAATCGTTGTTCATCGGGATTTTTGGGGCCATAATGGGTGAAATACTCGGTTTTATGCTCTCGTATGCGCTGTCGAGAGTACCATTTCCGGCCAGCGACTTTGTTGCCCTTAAATATTTCCCGGTTGTGTTCAGGCCGGAGCATTATTTTTTCGGGCTGATGTTTGGCGTTATAACCCCACTTGTTGCGGGTCTTATGCCATCGCTTAAGGCATCAAAAATAGACCCTGTCGCCATATTAAGAGGATAGTACGTATGAATACTGCGCTACAAGTTGAAAATTTGAATAAACACTTTCGTGAACCGGAAGATTTTCACGTTTTGCAGGACATATCATTTATTGTAAACAAAGGCGAATTTGTGCCTATAATTGGCAAATCAGGCTGCGGAAAATCAACATTGCTGTATTTATTGAGCACGCTTGACACGGACTATACAGGTAACATCAGCATCAATGACACCCTGGTAACAGGTAAAAGCCAGAACGAACTTGCCCGTTTCAGAAATGAGCATATCGGTTTTGTATTCCAGTTCCATTTTTTACTACCCGAATTTACCGCGCTCGAAAACGTGATGTTACCGGCCATGAAACTTGGCAGATACACCAGGGAAGAGATAGAGGAGAATGCAATGCAAAAGTTAAAGCAGCTGCAGATGGATAATTTCGCCCATAAGCCCTCAAGCAAACTATCAGGCGGACAACAACAGCGTGTCGCGATAGCCCGCGCCCTTATCAATAACCCTGCTATAATTATGGCCGACGAACCCACCGGCAACCTGGACAGCGTGAACACGGGGTTGGTTTTCGATATTTTCAAGGACCTGTCGCACAATAAGGGTATTACTATTTTGACGGTTACCCACGACCTCGACTTTGCAAACGGTGCCGACCGCGTGATAGAAATGGCCGACGGCAAAATTCAATAGTTATTGATCTGTTGAATTACTAATTACCAGGCAACCAACTCAATAAATCAATAACTCGGCAATTCAGTAATTAAAACGGCATTCGCGCCAGCGGCGCCACATCCTGCCCTGTAAAGTCACCTTTCAGGTACTTATAGTACCCTGCAATGGCTATCATAGCTGCATTGTCGGTGCAATATTGAAATTGAGGAATAAAGGTGTTCCATCCCATCTCTTCGCCCAATTGTTTTAGCCCCTGGCGCAGTCCGGTGTTTGCCGATACGCCTCCGGCCAGGGCAACATCTTTAATGCCATATTGCAGGGCAGCCTTCTTTAACTTATTGAGCAATATCGTAACAACACGCTTTTCGACAGAGGCACAAATATCGTTGATGTTTTCAGCAATGAAATTTGGATCGGCGGCAACATTGTCCCTGATAAAATACAGGATCGCTGTTTTTAGCCCGCTGAAACTAAAATCGAGCCCGGGTATCTGCGGCTCGGGAAATTGATAAGCATCAGGGTTGCCCAGGCGCGCATTCTTATCTATCAGCGGGCCGCCGGGATAAGGCAGGCCGAGAATTTTACTGGTCTTATCCAACGCTTCGCCGGCAGCGTCATCCGTCGTCTGGCCGACGATCTGCATATCAAAATGATCTTTCACCAAAACGATCTGCGTATGGCCGCCCGAAACTGTAAGGCACAGGAAAGGGAACGAAGGCTTCGGGTCATCAATAAAATGCGCCAGTATATGCGCCTGCATGTGATTTACTTCGATAAGAGGCAAACCCTTTGCCAGCGCAAAGGCTTTGGCAAACGAAACGCCCACCAATAATGAGCCCAGCAAACCCGGCCCGCGGGTAAAAGCGACAGCGTCAATATCATTTTTGCTAATTTTGGCGTTAAGTATTGACTGCTGTACCGCGGGAACGATATTTTGCTGATGAACACGCGATGCCAGTTCGGGCACTACGCCGCCATAAGCTTCGTGAATGGTCTGATTGGCGATGACATTACTTAGGATGGCGCCATCAACACAAATTGATGCTGATGTTTCGTCGCAGGATGATTCGATTCCGAGTATTACTGGCACGTTAAAATTTATTAAGACAAAAAGCTGTGGCCCAATAAACTTCGGCTCCTGTTTGAAGTCGAAAAAATCGTTAATATGTTAAAAAAGTAAAACAGATTATCCGTTTTTGAATTTTACCTTTGGGCGTTAATTTTTTGGGACAAAGTTATTAAAAAACTACTTAAAATACTGCTGGGTATTGTGCTGGTGATACTGCTGTTGTTCAGCATTGTGTTGCTGGTGTTCCAGTACAAGCCTGTGCAAACCTGGGCCGCCAAAAAAGTAGCTCAATCCCTGTCTGACAGTCTTCATACCAAAGTCAACATCAATAGTTTGTACCTCAAGCCGTTCACGTCCGTTGTACTCGAGGGTTTCTATGTGCTTGACAAAAACAAGGATACGCTCATCAACACCCCCAAGCTGGAAGTTGCCATAAACGGTTTCACACTTTTCAGCAGCCTCAAACAAAAGCGGCTCGACCTTAGTCTCATCGAGCTTGACAATGCCTCGGTGTACCTCAAAAAGCAAAAGGACGGGAACAGTAACCTGAAATTCATCATCGACTATTTTAATTCGCCGCCTGATACCACCAAAGTAAAAAAGCCGGGAAAACCCTGGACCATTGATTTTGAAAAGATCGTGGTGAACAATTTACACTTCAGGTACAAGAATCAAAAGGTGGATACCCTGATGCGCCAGGTTAATTTTGATGATATCGATGTCAAAAATTTCAGCGCCGAGATCCGAGACATGGATATAGTCCATCATATTTTTAAAGGTGATATCAGGAAACTGACACTAAAAGAAGAAAAAAGCGGCTTCTATTTAAAGGACTTTGTTGGCCGAGCAACAGTTGATACCAACGAGATCGCCGTGCGCGATATGCACATTCAAACGGACCATTCCGACCTGAAGAATTACTTCCGGATGAAGTTTAGGTCGTTTGAAGATTTCGACCATATCGAGGACCGTGTTTACATGGATGCGGATTTTAAAACATCGGAAATATCCTCGAGTGACATAGCGTACTTTGCCGATGGGTTAGACAAGACCAAATTCGACCTGGGGATAGACGGCAGGATACGGGGGCGTGTGAATGACCTGCGGACGGAAGACCTGTTAATAACAGGAGGGCAAGCCACTTATGTGAAGGGCGATTTTAACATCAAAGGATTGCCCGATTGGAACAACACTTTCATGGAGCTTAATTTTGAGCAGGTTGCCACCAACAAAAGAGATCTGGATTTTCTTTACAGCAATTTCAGCGGGCAACCCAGGGCCAGGGTGCCCGACATTATCTCGAAATTTGGCGAAATAAGCTTCAAAGGCAAGTTTACCGGTTTACAAAACGACTTTGTAGCTTTCGGCACCTTTAAAACCGCACTTGGCCGTTTTGACCCCGACCTGAACCTGAAAATAAGCAAAAAAGGCACACCATCATACAGCGGAAAAATAGCTACGTCGAACTTTGACCTGGGCAAACTGCTTGAGACCGATATTGTCGGTCGAACCAGCCTTACGGCTAATGTGAAAGGGAGCGGCGATGACCTGAAGACATTAAATACAAAACTAAATGCCCAGATAAGCCGCATCCGCTTTAAGTCGTACGATTACAATAATGTTACCTTTAACGGATCGCTGATAAAGGAAGTAGCCAAAGGCGAACTTACCATTAACGACAGGAATATTCAACTGGACGCCAATGGCAGCGCCGATCTTGGTTCGAAGCTTCCCGCTTATAACTTCGCTGCCAATGTTAATAATGCCAACCTGTATGTGTTAAAACTGGCTAAGGATACGATCACCATGAGTGGTAATATCAAAACCGACTTCGCAGGTAATACGCTGAACAATACTGAGGGAAAATTCCTTTTATCCAATCTACGGATAGTTGATCCGCGTAATAATTATGTCGTTGATTCGGTGTACCTGGCCGCCAGCGGCATTGGCGATAACCGGGAGATCGTGCTGAAATCGGACATGGCTGACGGCAGCCTGAAGGGAAATTACGATCTGGCTACACTCCCTTCCTATTTTAAAACCATTATCAAAAAATACATCCCCTCGTTAAAAACGGATATCGTACCGCCTAATCCGCAAAAATTTGCGTTCAACCTGCAGGTTAAAAATATTGATCCCTTCCTGGCATTTTTTGTATCGAATCTAAAAGTGCCTGACAGGGGAACTTTTATCGGGCAGTTCGATTCGGAAAAAAAGACAGCGGTGTTTAACGGGTATGTGAAGACCATACAATTGGGCAGTACTGTTTTTCACGATCTTATTATTGACGAAAGCACCAACAACGACTACCTGGGGCTGAACTTATCGTTGAGCAGTATCAATATTACGGATAGCCTGATCATCAAAAATATTGATGTGACGAATTTCCTGAAAAAAGACAGTCTCAACTTCAACATAAAGCTGGCCGATAAAGACGCAGCAAATCAACTGGACCTTTACGGACTGGTGCAATTTGCACGGGATACGACTGCCCGCTTAAAGATACTTCCATCAGATGTGATATTGGAGCACCAGAACTGGCGCATTGATAACCAGGTAAGGGTACGTTTCCTGAACGGCAAAACATTGGTTTCGGGTTTTGAACTGGCGAATGGAGGCCAAAAGGTGAAGATCAATGGCTTTATATCGGACGACCCGGCTGACAAGTTAAAGGTAGAGTTTGATAAGTTCAGCATGACAACGCTCGATCAGCTTACCAAAGCAGCAAACGTAAAAATGAAGGGCACGTTAAACGGCGACGTTGTTCTAACTTCGCTAACCAAGGCGCCAACATTCGATTCGCACCTGGCTATCGATTCCTTTACGATGAACAAAACATTGATAGGCGATGTGAAGCTCATGTCGACACTCGACAGTAACCGGACAAGGGCAAATGTGAACATGAATATTGTTAACCGGGGGCTTAAAACGATGGATGTAAGCGGCTCCTACCTGCTGGGAAAAAGCAGTGACGAGTCGCTGGACTTTGCTTTGAAAATGAATCAAACCGAATCGATCATATTTGAACCGTTTGTAAAGGACCTTGTATCAAATCTGAAAGGGACAATATCTTCGGACCTGAAACTGACGGGATCGCCGGCTGATCCGCAGCTGAATGGAAACATCACTCTTGAAAATACGGGTGTAACCGTTAATTACTTAAAAACGGCATATACGGTAAACAATAAGTTGAATGTCGCGAACAGCGTTATCACTGTTGACAACATGACGCTAAAAGACACAAAAGGCGGCGAAGGCATCGCGAATGGAAAGGTTGACCTGAACGACCTCTCGAACCCTGACATTGAAGTGAAACTGGAGGCCAAAAACCTAATGGCACTGAATACAACGTTCAAAGATAACCACCTTTACTTTGGAACGGCCTATGCAACCGGAAGTTTTAGCTTTAGCGGCCCTACCGATAACATGAATATCGATATTAAAGCCAGGACGAATGCGGGCACCGTGTTTAACATCCCGTTGAACACCTCGTCGACAGCAGAGGATTATGAGTTTATACGTTATGTTACTCCCAATGATACTGCAAGGGCCGTAAAAGGGCCGCGGGCATTTCATGGCATCACGCTGAATTTCGACCTTAGTGTCGATGAAAAAACGACAGTTAAGATAACGACCAGCTACGGGAAACTTGAAGGAACCGGGACTGCCAATAATCTTAAACTGAACATCAGCAGCCTTGGCGATTTTAACATGTATGGCAACTACCTGATAACAAATGGCAAATTTGAATTTGTAGCGAAGGATGTGGTAAGTAAAAATTTCCAGGTAACGCAGGGCGGCACTATCCGGTGGACGGGCGACCCAACCAATGCAGAGATCAACATGCACGCCATTTATGAGGTTCGTACAAATGTTCAGAACCTATATATCGCGGCCGGGCAGACCTCAAATTCGGCAAAAGCAAATGCTACAGTTGTATTGGTGCAGGCTGAGCTTATACTAACCAAGTCGTTGTTGCTGCCTGTTATCGATTTTGACTTTACCTTCCCCACCGACCCGGGCATAAAGGATGACCTGGGGACCTATCTTAACGATTACAATAACCGCAGCCAGCAGGCATTAAGTGTAATAGTTACCCGTAACTTTTCATCGGGAACGGGAAATGCGCAGTTCACCAACCAGGCGCTTACAAGTGCTGTAAATGAGTTGTTTTTTACGAAGTTAAACTCATTGATAGCGCATTCAAATGCAATCAGGAACCTGGACCTTAACATAAGGTCGTTCAACGACGCCAGCGCGACGATACACCTTTTGCACGACCGGGTTGTACTAAGCGGAAGCCTTTACTCCAATACCGACCCTACCGGCCAGTTGTTTTATAACGCAGGGAGCCTATTTAATTCGAATTTCAACAACCTTTCCAAAGATTTCAGCGCACAGTACCTGATCCTGAAAAACGGGAGCCTCAATGCCAGGTATTCCTACAGGATACTAAACACTGCACAAACCAACTTCGACTTTTACAACGCACAATATGTGAATGCACTCGGTTTGATCTATCAGCGTGATTTTGACACTTTCGGAGAATTTGTGCGAAATATATTTCACCCCGGCAGAAGGCGGCCGGTAAATCCGTTACCCGAGCCTAAGGTAACGCCATCGTCGCCGCCACCGCCAACCCCTGCCGAAAATGCCGGCTCAAAAGCAGTGGACGGTAATTAATGATCGAGTAAAATGGTGTGGTCCATCTTATCGCGCTTGGTTTTCAGGTACGCCTCGTTATGCGGGTTTGGAGTGATCTCGATGGGAACGTTATCAACAACTTCCAGCCCATAACCAACCAGCCCCGCCCTTTTTTTAGGATTATTGCTCATGAGGCGCATTTTTGACACGCCGAGGCTGCGCAATATCTGCGCGCCGATGCCATAATCGCGCTGATCCATTTTAAAGCCGAGTTTAAGATTAGCTTCAACGGTATCCAACCCATTTTCCTGCAGGTGATACGCCTTCAACTTGTTGATAAGGCCAATGCCGCGGCCCTCCTGGTTCATGTATACCACTACGCCCTTGCCCTCTTCGCTTATCATCTGCATAGCTTTGTGCAACTGCGGTCCGCAATCGCACCGGCATGATCCAAAAATATCGCCGGTAACACAGGAACTGTGCACACGTACCAGCACCGGCTCATCAGGCTCCCACGATCCTTTGACCAGTGCCAGGTGATGTTCGCCCGTATCAAGCTGGGTATAGGCGATCATATCAAAATCCCCCCATTGGGTAGGCATTTTAACAGAAATTTCCTTATGGATAAGTGTTTCAGCAGTAAGGCGATATTCGATCAGGTCTTTTATAGAAACAATTTTCAGGTCGAAGTCTTTGGCCATCTGCAACAGATCGGCCAGGCGTGCCATTTCGCCATCTTCCTTTACTATTTCGCAAATAACACCGGCGGGCTCGAAACCTGCCAATACTGCCAGATCAATAGCTGCCTCGGTATGCCCTGCCCTGCGCAATACACCGCCATCCTTAGCTATCAGCGGAAAAATATGCCCGGGCCGGCCAAGGTCGGACGGTACGGTACCCGGGTCGATAAGCGATAGAACCGTCCTCGAACGGTCAGATGCCGATATACCGGTTGTGCAACCCTTCAGCAGATCGACTGAAACTGTAAAATTGGTCTCGTGCGAAGTTGTATTATGGCTCACCATTAAGTCGATCTCTAATTCCTGTGCCCGCTGCGCGGTTATAGGCGCGCAAACAAGCCCCCTGCCATGGCGTATCATGAAGTTTATGGTCTCGGGAGTTGCATTATGTGCGGCAGTCAGAAAATCACCCTCGTTCTCGCGGTCCTCGTCATCAACTACTATTATTGTTTTGCCGGCTTTTATGGCCTCAATGGCTTCCTGTATGGTATTTAGCATTACTCTGGTATAAGCGGTATTTTTGCAAATTTAACCTATCTGCAATCCATTTACGGTCTATAATTTGTAAAAGTTGCTTAAGCGTTTTTGATAGTCACCTGAGGGTTAGCGGTGTTATTCTTTCCTTCTCACCAACCTGTTAAAAAATTTCTTATATGCCTCCATATCAAACAATACAGAATCATTAGCTGCTTTATACGACAGGAATAAACCTATCGGCGTTAATACAAGTATCGCTATCCACATGCCGACAAAAGGCGAAATATCACCGTCCTTTACCGATTTTTCACCTATTGTAGAGATGATGTAGTAGATGAGGAAAAATATAACCGAAACGACTACCGGCATACCCAGCCCACCTTTACGAATAATAGCGCCTAAAGGAGCACCGATAAGGAACAAAGCTATACAGGCAGCGGATAAAGTGAATTTCTTTTGATATTCTACGTCAAAACGACGCAGGCTTTTGAAAGTTTCTTTATAAAAATCAGCCCGGTTCTTAACGATATCCTGCAGGGAACGTACCTCGTTGGAAGCGTTAGACAGAGCGGCCAGTTTTTGGTTCATGCTAAGCCCGTCGAGCGAATTCTTTTTGTCAAAAGCTACATATTTTATACCGGCGGCACTTTTTTTGGGTATGGTGCAGTATTTTATGTAAGGACTGATGAGTTTATAATTGACACCCAGGGCGCTATCGGCCTGCCGTTTTGTTGAATCGCCAAAATGCTTCAACTGCTTAATGTCCATCATTTGCACTGCCTGCCGGAATAAATTCGGATCGGTACGGTTCATTTTCATAAACGAAAGATCGAACACCTGCTCTGTTTCCTTAAAACGAAAGCGCGTGAACCGCTGGCGGTCCTCCAGCCCTTTATCGCCAGTCGTTTCGTCATACCTGACACCATCCTTTAGCTGCAAGATGAGATACTTGTTATCCGGCGTACGATACATAAGCCCTTCTTTAGCCAACAAAACATTCAGGTTGTTATCTGCCTGATTTTTGGTGTATATCATTACTCCATGCAGCGTTTGCCCATCCCGGTCCTTACGGCTAACCCGTATGGAGTAATCGGGGAAGGAGTTGCTGAATACGCCTTCGGGCAAAAGGCTTGCTGATTTTTGCTGGCGCACATCATATAACAATGAATAATATTTCAGGTTAGCAACCGGCAACATATTATCCGAAAATATGAATGCCGCGATACTGAGTATGGCAACCACAATTATCATGGGATACATGGCCCTGCGCAGCGATATCCCTGCGGCCTTAATGGCAACCAACTCATAGTTTTCTCCAAGGCTGCCATAAGTCATGATAGAAGACAACAGCACCGATAAAGGCAGCGCCATAGCCACGTTGGTAGCCGAGGCATACATCATCAACTGAAGAATAGTGTACCACTCAAAGCCCTTGCCGATAAGGTCGTCGATGTATTTAAACAGGAACAACATCAGCAATACGAACATCACGATGCCAAAAGTGACAGCGAACGGCCTGACGAAGGATTTGAGAATTAAAAGATGAACTTTCTTCACGATGCAAAATTAGGGAAAATTAGAATCCCTATGCACCTAAAACGCTGATAAGGTATTCAATCTGATTATCCCAGATCAATTTTCTTTCTGCAATAGCTTCCTCGGTAGCAAAATCGGTAACACTAAGAGCCACATCGTTGGTAAGCTCGTCCTGCAGTATCTCCATTTCGAAATAGCATTGAGGCTCGTCATCGACCCATTTGAAACGCACCAGCTTATTTTCTTTGGTAGCCAGCAGCTTCGCTTTTTGCTGTTCGCCATCCCAGGTAAAAGTATAAACCTGGTCGCGAACGCTTACATCATCTGCAAACCATTGGGTCAGCCCGTTTGGTTCACTTAAAAAACCATATAATATCCTTGGGGATGATTTTATCTCGTACTCAATATTAAATTTTTTCTTCTCAGACATAGGGGAAATCGGTCAGCGCTTATCTGCTTGCGGCAAATCTTCACATTTTTTCTAAAGGAAATGAATTTCTGCTATATTTGCAAACTCTTTTTACAGCCGAGGCCCTTTATTTGAAACTGATCTTGTATACTGATATACAGAATGATGTTTAAAGAAAGATGAGGCCGTTTTTTACGAAAACCAGGTGAAAAATGGAAGCAAAAAAAGGAGAAAAAATATTACGGCGGGGTAGCTCAGATGGTTAGAGCGTAGGATTCATAACCCTAAGGTCGGCAGTTCGATCCTGCTCCCCGCTACTTGAAAACCAGCCTGTTACGAATTTTCGTGACAGGCTTTTTATTTTTGTTAACAGTTTTGTTAGCTGCTCTTACATATTTAAAGGTACAAAGCTTGTTCTATTTTTGCAAGCCGATAGTTTTGTAACTGATTGTCCTAAAACTAAACGCATCGGTTTTCAATGTATAACATTGGACTCATAACACAAGGCCGTCGGTTGAAGTCCTACTCCCGCTACAAAAACGGCTTTTTTCAATGAAGGCGCTTTTTTATCATTCTGTAATGACCTTTCTTTTAGGCTCTACCAAATAATTTATGTTTTTTGTAGATTTATATTACCTATTGATTGAAATAATACAAGCCTGGAAATAACTATGCAGAAAATTCCGATCAGACAACTTTCTCAAACACAGCAACTGCACCCTATTGCAGAAAAGTTTAAGATCCGTCGTATTGAAGACATCATCGGAGAAAAAGACCTGGTTCATCACCTTCATCGCCACGACTTCTTTTTTATACTTTCTTTAAAGAATGGCCAGGGTAATCATGAGGTTGATTTTGTACCTTATAAGGTGCAGGATCACTCTATATTCTTTTTGCGACCGGGACAGGTTCATCAATTGTTTCTAAAAGTTGGCAGCACCGGATATTTACTTGAATTTAATTATAAGTTTTATAATCCAAAGGGAACCGCTGCGAATCAAAGATTAAGGAAAGCGAGTAATAAGAATTTCTGTGAATTTGACGCAGGCAGATTTGATAAGCTGCAAACTGCCCTGGAATCTATGTTTCAGGAATATACTGCGAGAGAAGAAGGTTTCCAGGAAATTATCCAATCCAACCTTGACATTTTCTGCATCGAGTATACCCGGCAGAGTCCAAACCCTGATGGACCAGCACAAGCGCCGGCAGCCAACACATATGTGCAAGAACGTTTCGAAGACTTTATCGAACTGCTGGACAAACACCTCACAAAGTTTAAACAAGTATCCGAATATGTAGACCTTATGAACCTTTCGCCCTATCAGTTGAATGAGATCACGAAATCTTCCGTAGGAAAGACAGCTTCAGAAGTCATCAACGAACATATTATTCTTGAAGCAAAACGGTATCTTCTTGCCACTCCGAACCAGGTTAAAGAAATCGCCGAGGTATTAGGTTATGGCGATGTTTCCTACTTTATTCGTTTCTTTAAAAAACATACCGGGCTTTCGCCTGATGTTTTCCGGCATAATCTCAGTATTACGTAATACCTTCTCTTATTTCACCGCCGTGACTGGATTTTATCTACTAACGTATTTTAATTGTCATTCAATGCTCGTCCGGTTTTCTTCTTTTTCTTGAAGACTTCTATCGCTTGGATTTACCAACCATTGCCATATACGGCGACATGATGATTATACTCATTTAATAAAAATTTAATCGCAGGCCGATGGCGCATTATCCCCAGATATTAAGACCTATTTCATTGACGATTTGATGAAACCTTTAGCGATCAGGTAAATACCTAAAGCCAATTCAAACAGGGCCACCAGTATAGCAGAAAGCCCGGCCCAGATGGAATCCCTGCTAACGATGCCAAATACGATCGCCAAATATCCGGCTAATAAGGGAAATACCCCAATAATGCCGATCATTGATAAGGTACGCGGCACCAGGCGGGACCGATATAAAAGATAGCCTAATAGAGCGTCATTTATCGCGGGCATAAAACTTTGCCCAAGCAAAAAGGCGCGGTCATAAAGGATGATCAATGTGTGGCTAGATGGATCTGCTTGCTTTGCAGCCTGCTGATGCAAACTTACTGCGGCTAAAATAAATGCCACTGCTATGAAGATGGTAGAAGCTTCCAACACTCGGGATGCGACTAATGCCAAGGCAAGGCTTTCGTTTTGCTTTTTTAATACAGGATATAGGGCGATGGCCGACGCCACACAGCTAAGCGCCACAATAATCTCCAATAAACCTCCTATAATAGCTGAGGTATCACTGCCTGGAGTCAGGATATAATCGGGCTGATGCAAAGCGTGGTAAAGCGAAATCGTAGGAATGGATACAAAGGTAAGCAGGTACAACACACCTGCTGTTACCGCAGTTTTACGTGGCGTGTTCCAATTGGTTTTTAAAGTTTTCATTAGAGTCGGTTAACTTTTGGCTAAGGGGTTTTTCTTCCATGCTTTAGAAAAATGTAAACTGACCATAATGGCCCGGTTATAAAGTTGGTTTACTGCGCTTATATTGATTAAGCCGTAGCCATACCTGATATCCAACTCAATCCTTCGCTGCTTAAATGGAAATTCCACGCCGCCGCCAAATTGCATGCCAGCGTCGAAACGATCAAATGCCCTGGACGAATTGTCAAACACTATGCTTGATGACTGGCCGTTTTGTTCAGTTTTTCCACTAACATTATAGGCAATAGACGGGCCTGCATTAATGTGGAATTTTCCGAAGTTATAGCGGGCTAGCACAGGTAGTTCCAACGCATTCAGGCGAATACCTGACTCGTCGTTGGTGAGCGCGTTGCCGTTTCTTAAGTTGCCGCCTTTGCGGATATAGTAAAATTCCATGACCATTGAGAAAGATGAGGTAATACCTCCCTGGAAAGATACACCTGCCTGAAGACCGTTAGCCGATTTCTTGTAATTTGAAACGGTACTGTTTTGATCGCCGTAATTGAAATTATTGCTAACGATATTGATCATAATATCGAAGTAAGTTTTCGCCGTTTTTATTTTGGTGGTACGTTGAATTGAGATGGTGTCTGTTGACTGGCCAAATGTGTTCATATTCAGGAAAACCATTGCTAATACAAGCGTTACCGATAATTTTTTCATGATAATTTTTTGATTGATTTAAATTGTATCACAAAATTATTTTCAGGCGACATGCCGGGATAGGACAATTACGGAGTTGAATCGGATATTGCTAAAGTTATAATTTGCTTTATTACAGTCAATTACGAGTGGTTTTTTTAAGAATTGTCCTGTATAACTATGGCACCGTCCTATAAGCGAGATGGCAGGTCGATTAGCTTTGTTGCTATTAACAAAGCATAAAAAAAATGAAAATAAAAATGAAACTGATTGCCGCCTTGAAGACATGGGTTGTGATCTATCCGTCTATTACCCTGTTTAATTTCCTTTTTGGAGAAGGATTGGCCAATTTCCCAGCTTACCAGCGTACCCTGATCCTAACGGTTACGCTAGTGCTCTGGATGATATTTGTAGCTATTCCATTTATCGACTTACTCATCGGAAAAATAAGTACCAAAACGGGCATGAAATAAATAAAAGGTATGAAAATGAAAGGGGCTGTTCCATTTATTGTGGAACAGCCCCTTTCATTTTCACATGATCAGCTGCTTACCAGGTTTTTATGATCTGCCCGGTCTGAGCTCCGAATATACTTTTGCGAAAGGCAAATTCTAATTCTGCCATCGTAGTCGGTATTTCGCCGGGAAAGTAGGGGAAATATTGCGGCGAATTCTCGATTACCGTTGGGCTAACTGCATTTATGCGGATACCATTTTCTAATTCGATCGCCGCACCACGTACAAAGCCTTCGACTGCGCCATTGGCTGCCGAAGCGTTTGCAAAATTTCTTTGCGGTTCTTCTGTAAGGGCCCCTGTAATCAAAGTGAACGACCCTTTCGGATTAATATAATGCTGGCCAATCAGCACAAGGTTGATCTGGCCCATCATTTTGCCCTCCACTCCGCTACGAAAAGCAGTATCGTCCAGCTTTTTCCAGGGGCCAACGAAGGTCGGCCCTGCGGTAGAAATCAGCGCGTCAAATTCACCGGCCTGTTTGAACATATTTTCAATGGAAGCAGTTGAAGTAATATCTGCTTGTATATCGCCGCCTTGACTAGCTACGCGAATGACCTGATGTTCTTTTTCCAAGACACTTACTAAGTGTTGTCCCATGGTGCCTGTTGCACCCACGATTATTATTTTCATTGTTGACTGTTTATGAATGCATTATACTGTTTTTTGCGGCCGGCGTACTGCATAATCGCGCCGGTCCCTGGTGATATTGACCCTTGTTGCTATAACAATTGTTCCAAAATCCTTCATAAATTACAGGTCAAAACTGTTCAGTGATTAGCTGCCTGGTAACACTTATGCCGGCAGTTGTTCCAGTTGCGATGGCATTGGCTACCGTACGGATCTTGCTGGCATTATCACCAATTGCCAATATGCCCGGAACATTTGTTGCTTGCGAAGAATCTACTTTAATGTAACCCTCTTCAGTTAGTGTACATCCCAAAAATTCAGGAAGTGAGCAAGCCTGTCGGAATGGACTACGAATGTAAGCGGCAGTAAGCGGAGTCCGTGCGTTATCGCTGAACAAAATATTCCGGATATACCCATTCTCGTGCTCCAATTTGGTAATTGGTTTTTCGATGACCTCAATTTTGCGATTCGCCAATTTTAACCGTTGCTCCCTCGTAAATTCAGTTGCGCCATTAGTGAAAATGGTAAGATCGTTTGTCCAGTTAGAAATGAGCATAACTAATTCATAAGCCTGTGTGCCATTCCCGACAATACCTGTTTTTTCATTCTTTACCTCATAACCGTGACAGAATGGACAATGCAGTACAGATATGCCCCAGCAAGCCGCCAAACCATCAATAGCAGGCAACATATCTCGTATGCCTGTGGCGAATATTACTTTTTTAGCAGAAAACGTTTCGCCGGAGGAAACGCCGATCTCGAACCCATTATTCATCTTTGCGGCTCTAATTGCCATTCCATCAAAAAATGTTACACTACTATACTCTTGTACTTGTTTCCTGCCAAGCTTTGCAATCCCAGCGGGGGTTTCACCGTCGCGGGTTAGAAAGTTATGAGAACGTGGAGTTTGGGCATTGCAAGGTTTACCGCTGTCAATGATCAATACTTTACGTAAAGCCCGTCCTAAAGCCATGCCTGCCGCAAGCCCTGAATAGCTTCCGCCTATAATTATGACATCAAATTGTTGTAGAGTTTTCATACGATTTGCTTTGTTGAACAAAGTTAGCTTAAACACAAAATCCTGAATAGGACGAAGAAAAGGTTCAATAGGATTTCTCTGAAATATCGAACCCATTGCGTGTTCGAAATGGTCTTCAGAAACACTGCTCAGACTGTTTTATAAATTCCCCGGGGAAGCTTTCAACTATAAATCAGATCGCATAAAAGAGATTAAGTATCAATATAATTATCCTGTAGTCTAAATAGATATTTTTAAGACCCGGCCAGAAAGACTTAAATAGAAAGGGCAAAGTCAGCTAAACCAATTTTATGTACCTTAAACAATTATGGTGTTTAATTCGGTATTAGTACAAACTTGGAATAGAAGGCGATAGTCCTCATTCTAATTTTTTTTAATCTTTCACTACGTTAGATCAAGACTACCTATCTTTCTTTCAGGCCTATATCGACCCCCATCCTACTCACACGCGCTAGTTTATGTCACCTAACGAATTCGCTGACGAGGGACATACCATAAAACGTCATTATGTTTTGTAGCTTATATTATTATAAGTAATTTTCAGCTATTATTCGTTGATCAAAAAATTAACTATCCTGCAGGTTGTGCCCTTGCTTGCCTTATTTTTTTGTTCGCTTATCCTGATCTTCAAAATATGATTGCCCGGCTTCAGATCGCTGCCCAGCAACAGATACCAGGGCAGGTGCAGCATGCCGCTCCATTGTGTATACAGATCCAGATTTTTGAATTTGCCGTTATCGATGGCGTAAGAAATAATGCCCGCGTCGGAGCCTGATACGATGGCTATCCCAACGGCTGTGCCTTTAAACGGCAATGATAATTCGGCACCCGGCGTACCCGAGCTTAATACCGGGATATTCACAAAACCTTCCCGCGTGGGCAATCCGTCCGAAGGTTGCCATTGGGGTGTGATGGTCCAGCCGCTTTTAAAAACAGCGTTTTTTATATTGTAATATTTGCCGTTTTGAAGGTTAGCTTTATCAAGTGGTTTTGGTAAGGATAGTGCCGGCCCAGGCAAACCGCCGGGCAGATGATCAAAGCAATCCTGTAACAGTCGCCTGATGGTGGCAAAATACAATTCCTGCCCGAATGCAGCCGGGTGAAGATCTTTAAAATCATCGTCCCAGCTAAACTCATGGTGACTCATTTTATCCCATACTTCCTTGCCAAGGTTAATAAAAGGGAGACGATAATAATGCGATAATAACCGGTGATTGGCGATCTCTGCCGGTACGATACCATTGTTGAAATCAGCCGTTTTTTCCGGGTCGGCGAAAGCCATCATTACAATATCCATATCCGGGTTGCTTTTTTTGGCGTGGCGGATGATCCCTTCGAGAGCGCGTACCTGGGTAATACTGTCCGTACTGTTTGCCCTGTCATTTACCGCAGCTTCAACAAACAGAAGATCTGTTTTGCCCGAATCCAGCACATCGCGCTGCAGTCTGAAAGCGTGAGGAAGACTCCCTAAAGATGGAATGCCGGCGGCAATAAAGCGGAACTTTGCGTTGGGAAACCGTTCTGTTAAATACCTGCACACCTTTTGCCGCCAGCCGGGGTTATAGGTGATGGATCCTCCAAGAAAAGTTACCGTAGCTTTTTTACGGGTTGTAATAACATTATAAAAATTCTTCAACCCGTTTGCCTTTTCATAGTAATTGCTGTATGGCAAAGTATTTTTTACGGGGTACGAGTTATCGGCTATAAAATCTGCGTAGTAAGCCGGCCTGTCGATAGGGAAATGATGCCCCATCAGTTCTTGTGGTCCTTTGGTCACCGGGTAAATGCTCATAGGGCCTCCGGCAGCTATATATTTTTGCGCAAACAGATAAGAGTTTTCGGCCGGGGGCGCCAATTTGTCGTCCAGGCCGATAACATGTAAAACAGGTACCCTGAACGATGCAAGGCCTTCCAGGTTGTCAATGGGGTTATCGTGGTATGTTATGGCCTCTTGCTCTGTAAAATGATAGACCGCTTTTAGCTGGCTCCACAAAGCGGTATCGCCTATGCCCTTTTCCTTACCGCCCGGCCAGCTTTTTATGTCGCATACCGGCGTTTCCGCGTAAACACAAGTAACTTTATCCGGGTTGCGTTTCGCCCAGCCATAAGCATATAAGGCGCCCCGGCTTACTGCTTCGAGCGCCACCCTCGAAGCAAGGTTTATTTTAGTGCTCAGGTACTCATAAAACTTATCCCAAACCTGCATGGCCTGCGGGCTACCGTATTGATCATCGTCGCTTATGTAGGCTATGTAAAAGCCTTTGGTAAGTAAAATACTATCCATATCGGTATGCCAGTCGGGAAATGAGGCCCGCCAAACCCATGGATTGCCCGGCAAGGCGTGGACAGGCTTCACATAGTAAGCATTGTGCCCTTCAATTGAAAACACAACCTTCTCAAATCCTTTCCATGAATTGTTTGCTGACCTATCCTGCCCATTGACAAATGCGAAAACGATAGTAAACAACAGGGTGAAGGCTAGCTTACGGCGCAATCTTGAAAACATTAGAAAATATCCGGGCATTGAATTAATTTTTACGGTTGCCTCAATATAGGCAAAAGCCCGTAATAAGAGCAAAAAACCATTCAAACAAATGGCTGCCCGGTGAGAATAGGCAGTTGGATAAAAAATAATGCGCCGTGCCGGGGCGCATTATTTAAACAGACAAGTCTGTTTTATAAAGGCTATATTTTTAGCCGATATTATTTTTCGATAAAAAGTCGCTGATATTCGCGGCTATTTCTTCGCCATACTCTTCCAGTGCAAAATGGCTGGTATTATAGGTAAACAACCCGGCGGCAGGAAGGTCTTTTTTATAGGCCAGGGCAGATGCTAGCGGGAAGAACGGATCGTTTTGCCCCCAAACCAGCAAGGTTGGCGGCTGGTGTGTCCTGAAATATTGCTGCCAGGTATCATATTCGCCTACATTGCTTGAGTAGTTGTGCAGCAAGTCGAGGTGTATATCTACCAGGCCGGGGCGGCTCAGGTAATACAGGTCACTCATGTAACCATCCGGATTGATCCTTGATGGGTCTTCGGCGCCGGTGAAGTAAAATATCTTTATACCATCCAGCGTCATTAATCCTCGTATCGGCTCTTCGTTTTCAGGTGTCCTGTTTTGCAGGAACGGCATGGCCACACCAAAAGCCGGACCGATACCTTCGGTATAAGCATTAGCATTCTGGATAATGAGTGATTGGATCAATTCGGGCCGGCGGGCGGCGATACGAAAGCCGACAGGGCCGCCGTAATCAAAGGCGTACAAACTGAATTGTTTGAGGCCGATCTGATCGACAAACTTCTCCATCGTTACCGAAAGGTTGTGGAAAGTATAAGCATAGTCTTCTTTGGAAGGCACGTCGCTGTTGCCAAAGGCCGGGTAATCGGGCGCGATAAGATGGTAATCATACTTCAGGTGATCGATGAGGTTGCGGAAACCGATGGATGAGGATGGGAAACCGTTCAGGAGTAAAATAGATGGCTTTGTTTTGTCGCCTGCCTCCCTGTAGAAAATATTAACACCGTCAACATTTTCGTTTTTGTAATAAACTGTTTGTTTTTTCATTTTGTTGTTAATTATCGTTTAAAACCTATGGATTGGAACCGATGAACACATCGGCTGAAAATGAATTATAATGAAGCCCCGCCAGCAGGGTACAGTAAATAAGAATATAGATCATCTGGAAAGTAACCACCTGCCAATCAGCCACCAGGCTTTTACCGAGCAGCAACATCAGCATTAAAATACACCCGGCCAACAGTACAGCATTTGTTGCCAGTCCAATGGTTAACGCCATACCTATAAACAATTCGGCGTAAGGCAGGGTATTTGCAAATCCGGTTAAAAGCCAAACCGGTATCCCCGAACTTTTAAATTCGTCCCTTATACCCCGGACAAATAATGCTGGTCCATTTTTAACACGCACCAATCCGTGCAGCCCGATGTTTAATCCCAACGCTACCCGTAGCAGCGTAAATGCATATATATAATTCATACAGACAAGTCTGTTCATTTTAGATAAAATTTTTTTACAATATTTTTTCAGCCATTTTGCGCGCTGTCTTCACAGGCCAGGCATCGCCATGAACCTTGTTAGTGATTAGCGCCGCGTCAAAAAGCATATATAATTCATCGGCCAGCTTTTCCTTATGTGCCGGTTTAAGTATCTCCCTGAACATAATACGAACATTATCCTTCTGTTTTTTTACCAATTCCGTCAGCCGCGGGGTACCTGTTGGTATCTCGGATGAGATATTAAGGAAATTACAGCCATAATATTCCTGCTGCCCCATCAGCGACGCCAGGAAATCAAATATCGCCAGTACCTTGCTTTTGGGCTCACGGTGGCTATCGGCCACAGCCTTCAGCGCATTATCGGTTTCAATGCCTTTGATGGTCAGGTATTCAACCAGCAGATCCTCCTTCGAATGAAAATGCTGGTACAGCGAAGCCTTGGCCACCCCCGCTTCCTCAATGATCTGGTTGATACCCGTGGCGTTATAGCCCTGCTTATAAAACAAACGCGAAGCGGTTTCGACGATCTGGTTTCGTACCTGGTTCCTTTTCATGATGCAAACATAAATATTATTTATAAAACAGACAAGTCTGTTCAATTTTATTTTACAAAAAAAAATTTAACAATTAGTCTCAACGTACTAGGTTGATGCACGTTATATCAAATCAAAACAACACTTTGCCGATATTATCGATAATGTGATGGAGTTATTGGATTAGCCCCTTATTTAAGGTAGGCATTCGGCACATTCGGCGGCATATAATCCATCCCGTAGGCATACTTCATCAATACCGATACGGTTTCGGCTACGGTAATATCTTTACGGTGCATCTGGGGCAGCAGCCCCATCATGGCATAGCTAATTGGGTTAACAGCAGGGATAAATGTTTCCCATTCATAGCCCTTACCCCATATTAATCCTTTTACGCTGACTGAGAGATCGGCACCCTGATCCAGCAGGAACTTCATCACATCCTTTGAGTTATTGCTGTTTTGGTTTACGGTATGAAAAATTGGTGTATGCCCGCCGAACCCATACTCGTCGAAGCCGGCCCTGGCGTTGATATCAGCTCCATGGCTCACCAGCAGTTCGGCGCAATTGATGCTGTTATATTCTGCACAGAAATGTAAAAGCGTGGCGCCCAGCAACGGGGTGTAAGTATTATTGAAACGGGAGTACGTTTGACTAATAAGGGTTGGGTTAACCTTGAGCACCTGTTCCAGCTTAACCGCATCGTCAGTAAAAACAGCCAGCAGGGCGGGCAGGTCGAATTGAACGCCATGATCGATAAACGCCTGCACGCATTCCTTGAACCGGGGGCTGCGCGTATACATTTCCACCATCATCGTGAACAGGGGCATACCGTCATTCAGCCAGTCATTAGGGCTGCCTCCCTGCTCAAAATAACGGCGGATACCTTCGGGCGAATGCACCTCGATTTCGTATAATATTTGATCGTTACCGGCTGGCATAATAATATTAAAATTAAAAAATAACCCTGATAAAATAATCAAATGCAAAAATCAAAAAATGGTAAAATAGTATTACCTGCCAATGGCTTATGCATCTAATTTTAGGTCGTTCCATTATAACCTGTTTATATGAAAAACTTATACCTGTTATTATTCCTGGTGGCGTTGATATCCGGCACAACAAATACTTTCGGACAAAACACGGCCCCGCAATTGGTTACCGCTGGCGCCACGCCCGAAGCGAAGGAGCTTTACGCCTATATCAACAGCATTTCGGGCAGGCGAACTATGGCAGGGCAACACTCGGTTCCCCTGCTTGGCGGGGCCAGGCTGAGCGAGGTGTACCGGGTAGCCCACGAATACCCGGCGGTTTTCGGGCAGGACTTTGGTTTTAGCTTCCCGGGCGACTGGGACGGCATCAATTACCGGCAGAATTTGGTAGACGAGGCCATCAGGCGCAATAGCGAAGGATTTATTATTACCCTGATGTGGCATGCGGTACCGCCTACCATGGATGAGCCGGTAAGTTTTAAAGAAGCTATACAAAGCCAGCTGACCGATGCGCAATGGAACGAGCTGGTTACGCCAGGCACGCATTTGAACGAAAAATGGAAATCGCAGGTGGATGTGATAGCCTTTTTTTTGAAACAGCTGCAATACGCGCATGTGCCTGTACTTTGGCGGCCTTATCACGAAATGAACGGCGGCTGGTTTTGGTGGGGTAAAAAGAAGGGCGATAACGGTTATAAAAAATTATATAAAATGCTTTACGACCGGCTGGTGAATTTCCACGGGCTGAAGAACCTGGTATGGGTGTATAACACCAATGAATTTAAGCCTGGTGTGGACCGGCTGGACGAATACTACCCGGGCGACGATGTGGTTGATATTATTACCACCGATGTTTACACCCAGGGCTTTGACCAGGAGAACTATGACCAGATAATCAAACTGGCAGGCAATAAGCCCGTGGCATTGGGCGAAGTGGGTACCATACCGACGCCGGAGATATTGCAAAAACAACCCCGCTGGACCTGGTTTATGTTTTGGGGCGATCCGGGCGGACCGTCATTCCAAACTTACAGGTCGGAGCAGGTGATCAAATTAAAGGATCTGCCCTGGGTTAAGGTAAAGGATCCCAGGATGTTTTACCCGGTGATAAAGTAAGGCCTCAACCAACAATATGTCATTTCGGCGAGGAACGAGCAGAAATCTTGAACATAGCGCATAACAACTTCGCGGCGCATGAGATTTCTCTTCGCTCCCTGGCGCTTTCCTTCCTCCTCATCGAAATGACATTTTATTATTCTTTCCTAATCGCCTTATTCCTGATAAAAAATACCGCCATGGATGCGCCCAAAAAGGCAAGCCCGGCAGAGAGGCGCATAATGTTGGCGTAAGCGGATATGAAAGCTTCGTGGTAAGCTTTTTCAACAGCCGGGCTTTGCTTCGGGTCGATGCCCTTCGGGACTTTGGCGTTGCCGAGGTTGGCAGCCTGCGCCATTATCTCCTGTTTTTGTGCAGCCTTTACCGGAACAGATTTAATCCGATCCTGCAATGCGCCTGAAAAGAAAAGCACTGCCAGCGCCCCGAAAATAGCATTGGCAAACACATTAGAGATACGTGTCATCGCATTGTTGATGCCCGAAGCCGTACCCGAAAAATGATCGCTTACCGATGCCATAACCGTGGCCGTTAACGGTGCAACGGTGAGCGCCATGCCCAGGCCAAATACCAGTATGCCGGGGAAAAAGGTTGTCCAGTATTCGGACGCGCCCCGGGTTTGGCCCACGAATGATAAAAGCAGCAAGCCCGCCCCGGCCGCGGCAGGCCCGAAAATGAGGAACATGCGTGGACCGAACTTATCTGCCCACGCCCCGGCAAAACGGGCAATACCGATCATCAAAACAGTAAACGGCAAAAATGTAAGTCCGGATTGGAGCTGCGTATATCCCTGGGCCTGTACCATGTTGAGCGAAAGAAACAGCATACCTGCGCCAAGACCGGCGTAAAGGAAAAAAGTAAGCAAGTTGATGCCGCTAAACGTCTTATTTAAAAACAAAGTCAGCGGCATCATGGGGTGCTTGCCTTTATGCTCGATGATAATAAAAGCGATCAATAACAACACCCCCATAATTAGCGAGCCGTACACCTGCCAATGAGTAAACCCAAGCGCAGGAACGCGCAGGAAGCCGAAGGTAAGCAGGGCAAGGCCCAACGCGATGGTAACAGCTCCCGCGAAATCAACCGCCTGATCGGCGCCTTCATCCCGGGTTTCATTTACTTTTCGCCACAGGATAAACAGCGATATTATACCGATAGGTATGTTAATAAAGAATATATAGCGCCAAAGCCCGGCGTCGGCAAGGGCGCCGCCGAGTACCGGGCCTGCCAGTATCAAAACAGTGGTAAAGGCCGACCATGTGCCTATAGCCTTGCCCCGCTCCTTTTCGTCGATCGATGTGGAGATGAGGGACAGGCTGCCGGGGATCATCAGCGCCCCGCCTACCCCCTGCACCAGGCGAAATGCGATTAAGTAGAACACATCCGGCGCAAAGCCGCAAGCCATGGAGCCGATCATAAACAGCAGGATGCCCCACATAAATATCTTTTTCCGGCCCAATTTATCGCCGAGCGATCCGCCAACTAAAATAAGAGCCGCCAGGATAAGCAGGTAAGCATTCAGCAGCCAGAAAAGATCGGCAGCGGTTGCGTTAAGGTCCTTCTGCAGGGCAGGCAGCACCACGTTAAGAGCAGTACCGTCGATAAAAGCCATAGACGAGGCCAGGATAGTGGATACCATCACCCATTTACCCGCCGGACTGCCAAGTACAACTGTTGCCATCAGGTTAAAGGTACGAAGCCGTTTATAAAGAAAGCGTCATTTCGGAAGATATCAGCAATGCTTTTCGAAATGACACTATTCTTCTATCCAACCAGTCAATAATCTCCCTGGGGTATCGGTTCGGTTATCATCTTTTCACCCTTTACATCGTAATAAGAACACAACATGGTTTGCGTGTTAACCTCCCAATGATGTACCCCGTTTGCTGCCGCCAGGGCGCAAATGCCGGGAAAATCGGACCTGCCTGCCTGGTGGTCACGGATATCCTTTTTCATTTTAGCTGTTAATGGTTTAGGACCTATTTTTTTAATGGGATAGATCGGCGGGGCCTCGGTCTGGAAATTATCCGGGCCGAAATAAATTGTGCGTCCGTCGTCAACCATAAATTCATATTTAATAAGGCCCAATGCTTTAATTTCCTGTACGTACCCGGGGAAATCTGCCCCCGAGCGGACTTTTGAATGTGCTGCTTTGATTTGTTGTACTGTGAACATTTTTTTGAGTTTTAATACAACAAAATTACCCAGGCTGGCCGGCCTGGAATTGTAAAAAAACGTTTATTTCACTTTCCCTGAAGACAGGTTTTTTAGATACTGACCTGGCGTGACCCCTGTAAAGTCCTTGAAATCGCGAATAAAATGAGCCTGGTCGTAGTGATTCATCCGGTAATCATGCTGCACCGTTATGGAGGATTGCATAGCGATGAGCGAAGATTTCATGCGGATGATATTAGCGAATTTTTTGGGCGTTGTGCCGACAACCTGGCGGAAACGTTTTTCGAGCGGGCTTTTGCTGGTATAAAGTTTTTCGGCAAGATCAACCATGCGGATATTGCCCTGTGCCAGGTGTATTTGTTCAATGGCGGACGCAACCAGCAAATCATTGCGGCGCGGCTGTAACCTTGTCATTAAAAACTGCTCGACCAGAATAATTCGTTTCTCATCGCTTTCAGCCGCAGAGAGCTGTTCCTCCAGGGCCGACAATTGCTCCCGCTTCACAAAATGTTCGAGTGAAAGGCTCTCATTATACAACTCGTACAGCGGTTCATGAAAAAAGAACGAAGCCCCTCCCTCTTTAAAGATGACCAGCACCGTACCTGTATTGGCTGTATTTTCGAAAACCCTGAAGCTGTGGAGTATCCCGGTGATACCGGACGATGCCAGCCTGATAGCAACATTATCATTGTGAAAAGCCAACTGCCCCCGGTACTGGAAACCCATTACCAGTGACGTACCGGGTAATACAGTATAGGACTGTGCCTGCCCGCTCTCCGAAACCATAAGGCTTTGGACGTAAGGTTTTAAAGCAGTACAGGGAATGTAAGACTTCATTAAGATAAAAATAGGGAATTGACCGCAATTCCTACCTTACCTGAATGTTAAACCGCGAAAGTTTTGTGTTTTTTACCGGATTCGATAATTAAAGCGGAAATGCCTATTTCGGCAACTTTCTTCAATTCATCCATCGTTACATCGTATTTTTTTGCCCAATACTCGTCTTTGAAGGCTTCCTGGAGTTTTTCTTCCTGTTTAACCTCTTTTGCTGCTTGAACGTTGTTTTCCATGGATCAATGAATTTGATTGTGTGAATTACTAACCGAGCAAAGGTATTGCTACAGAATTAACTCATCATTGTTTTTGTGTTAAATTAATGTTAACAATCTCCGGCGCAATCGGCCTCTCCGATAACACCTGGTGTGCTATTTTAGTTTTATTTATTCTTTTCCTTACTTTAGTTGCATGAGAAGAACCGTCCTGCTAACAATTATCCTTTTATGCTTTTTTGCTTATTCCAAAGCGCAAATAAAGGCCGCGAGAATATTTGGCGACCACATGGTGTTACAACGCAACCAGCCGGTGCCCGTTTGGGGAACATCCGCCAAAAATGCAAAAGTAACCGTGACCTTTAACGGGCAAACCGTGAGCGCCAAAGCAGACAGCAAGGGCGACTGGAAAGTGACCCTGCAGCCAATGAAAGAAGGTGGCCCGTATAACATGGACATCGCCTCGGGAAAAGAGACGCTGCACTACAGCGATGTGATGATGGGCGAAGTTTGGCTGTGTTCGGGCCAGTCGAATATGGAATTTGTGCTGCAAAGCGCGCAAGGGTTTAAAGCAGAGCAAAAAGTAGCCCGGGAACAAACCATCAGGCAGTTTTTAGTGAAACATACCATGAGCCTGACGCCCGACAAGGACTTTTCGGAAGGGCAATGGGTACGGGCCGACACCAATACGGTGGCATACTTTACCGCTGTCGGTTATTTCTTCGCCAAAAAAATATCGCAGCAATTACATGTTACCGTTGGGCTGATCCACAGCAGTTGGGGCGGCACGCAGGCCGAATGCTGGATAAGCCGCGAGTCGATGCTGACCGACCCCAACCTGGCTGCCGGGGTAAAACGAATGCCGAAAACATGGGACGGTTTAAAATTACAGGTTGACAGTATTATAAGGGCGTACGCTTTTCAAAATACTGCCCCTGCAACCTATAATATAGCTCAACTTGCCACACAGCCGGCTTCCTTTTTTGATAAATGGCAAAAAGGCGGCGTAGGTGCATGGGAATGGCAGGGCCGGTGGGCATCGTACCGGGGCTCCGGTTTTATGCAGCGCACTGTCAAACTTGATAATAGTTATGCCAATAAAACTTCGATACTGCACCTTGGTTTGACCGATGCGGATATGCAATTGTATATCAACGGCAACCCGATAAAACCAACCATGGTTAACGGCAATTTCCAGGTTGACCTGCCGGCAGGGACATGGAAAGGCGGCGATAACAGCCTGGTAATGGAACTATTGTCGCTGCAGAAAAACCCATCGTGGTTTGGCCTGGGTATTTATGGCGACTGGACGAACGTTTACACCCGTTTCCCGGACACAACAGTTAATCTTTCGGACTTCAACTGGCGCGTAATGCCCGACCTATCCAAACCCTACCATTTCGATTTTAGTCCAAATAACAGCGTTGGCACACTTTACAATGCGATGATAGCGCCGGTGATACCTTACGCCATAGCCGGGGTGTTATGGTACCAGGGCGAGGCCAATGCCGGCAAGGCTTATCAGTACCGCACTACTTTCCCGCTGCTGATAAACGACTGGCGCAAGCAATGGGGGCGGCAGTTCCCGTTCCTGTTCGTACAACTGGCATCGTGGGGCACCATGCCGAACAGCAACCAGGGCAGCGATTGGGCCGAATTGCGCGAAGCGCAAACCATGGCATTAAAACTGCCTAATACAGCCATGGCGGTTACTACCGATATTGGCGACGCTAATAATATCCACCCAACGGATAAGGCAGATGTGGGATACCGGCTTGCCTACGAGGCGTTGAACTCTGTTTATAACACCCCGAACGAGAACCGCAGCCCGTTATTTAAGGCCGCCGATTTTAAGGATGGCTACGCTGTGGTGAGTTTAACCAACGCCGATGACGGGTTGATGGCTAAAGACCAATATGGCTACATCAAAGGATTTGAACTGGCAGGGGCCGACCATAAATTCTACTTCGCGAAAGCAGAAATAGAGGGCAGTAAGGTAAAAGTATGGTGCAGCCAGGTACCACAGCCTGTGACGGTCAGGTATGCCTGGACCAACGCGCCTGTAGAGGCCAACTTATTCAACAAGGAAGGTTACCCGGTTGGGCCTTTCCGCTCGGACGACTGGAAGGGTGTGACGGAGGGGAAATGACGAATTGCAGATCCTGACTTTATTAGCATGGGCCCATGATCTATTTCTTTTCCTCTTCCTTTTCAGCTTCCAAACGTACTTTCTTAAGGTCGGTACGGATAAGCGCGAACAAACTCATATAAACATTAGCGATAAATACCAGTGAAAACCCGGCTATGATATAGCCCCGCCAGCCGGTGTATAATAACTGGTAGCCTGTGATGAGGAGCATAATAACGGTTACATAATGGCTGAAACAATACTCGCAGGTAAATAGATAAAAAAACTTACGCCCGGCCAGGCTTTTGCTTTCGTGGCAGCGTTTTACGCAATACTCCCGTGGTTCGCGAAAAACTTCTTCATGCGTAACCGTCCAGGCGATACAAGCTATCGGTATAGCGAGTATAAAAAGCCAAACTATCTGCGTGCTTAATTCCATAAACAATCAAATAGCCAGGAGGCTGAAAATGTTTTGGTTACAGCCGGTTTTCCCCGACATGTAAGGCCCGGCCGGGGGCCTTGTTCGTTACCGAACACGAGTTTATCAAAACCGCACACAAACAAGACATCATCTTTATAGAAAATACTGACTATAAACCAGTTATACCCATGGCATATTTCTTGACGGCTGTACGCAAACACAACCCGGCCAACATGAAAGCCATTATTACAATTATTGCCCTGTGCGTTACTGCCAATTGCTTTGCGCAGCAGAAAACCATTACCGAAAAAGACCTTGCGCCCGTCAACCGTACAGTTAGTCTTGGGATGGATGGTGCCGCACAGGTGATACATTTGGACGCAAAAGATGATGATGGCGTGGCGTGGATAAAGGGGACACAGTTTACTGAGGGCACCATTGAGGTTGACATTAAGGGCAAAGATGTGCTTCAGCATAGTTTTGTCGGCATTGCTTTTCATGGCGCCGATAATAAAACTTTTGAGGTGATCTATTTCAGGCCGTTCAATTTCAGAGCTTCGGATGATGTCCGAAAATCCCACGCCGTGCAGTATGTCGCCTTGCCTGGGTACGACTGGGAAAAACTGCGCACCGAACACCCCGGACAATACGAAAAGCCGGTTGAGCCTGCGCCTGAACCTAACGAATGGTTCCACGCGAGGATAGAAATACAGAGTAACATTGTCAAAGTATTTGTGAACGGCAACGCTACCCCATCGCTCACGGTACAGGAACTTGTGCATACCAACGGCAAAATGATAGGCTATTGGGTAGGCAATACTTCGGACGGCAATTGGAAGAACATAAAAATCAGCCCTGCTAACCACTAATTAACCAGCGATTTAACTTTTTTTAACATAAATTAACAATCCGACAGTTTGTATCCTAAGCTTTTAGTTTTACTTTAGGGGCTCCTAACATTACCTTATGCGATCAACACTCTTACTCTGCCTGTTTCTTTCCCTCATTTCGTTATCCGTATCCGCACAAAGCAATTATGCTGTAAAAGGTGTTATAGCCGATAGTGTTGAGCATGCAAAACTTGGCAATGCCTCGGTGGCCATACTTGAAGCCAAAGACTCGATATTGGTCAAGTTTACCAGGACTACCGAAAACGGTGCATTTTCAATGGCCGGCCTTACCAAAGGGAAATTTATCCTGCTGGTATCCTACCCCGATTATGCAGATTATGTTGAACCGTTCAGCCTCGATTCATTGAAGCCGGAGCACCGTTTTGGCAATATCAATATGAACCTGAAATCGCGCCTGCTGCAGGAAGTGATCGTAAAGGGAACGGCGGCACAGATCAAAATAAAAGGCGACACGACTGAATTTAATGCCCGTGCCTTTGTTACCCAGCCAAATGCCAAGGTTGAGGACCTGCTGAAGCAATTGCCCGGCATACAGGTGGATAAGGACGGTAAAATTACCGCCCAGGGCGAAACCGTGAACAAGGTGCTGGTGGACGGCGAAGAATTTTTTGGCGACGACCCTACCCTGGTGACCAAGAACCTGCGCGCCGACATGGTGGACAAAGTACAACTGTATGATAAAAAAAGCGACCAGGCTACTTTTACGGGGATAGACGACGGCCAGCGCACCAAGACACTTAACATTAAACTGAAAGAGGATAAAAAGAACGGCTATTTCGGCAAGGCGGACGTGGGTGCGGGTAACGATGGGTATTACCAGGGACAGGTACTTTTTAACCGGTTTAAGGGGAAACAAAAGTTTTCAGTATATGGCACGGTGGGCAACGACGGGAAAACGGGCCTGGGATGGCAGGACAGTCAAAAGTACGGCGGGGGCAGCGACAATGTGCAGGTAGTTGACGATGGCGTAATGTTTCTTAGCGGGGGTGGCGACGACCTGGACTCGTGGAACGGGAACTACGATGGCAAGGGTATCCCGATAGCCCGTACAGGCGGCGCGCACTATGATACCAAGTGGAACGGCGACAAGGAATCACTGAACGGGAACTACAAGATCGGATCGCTGACGGTGGACGGCACTGACAATAACATATCACAAAACAACTATTCGCTTACGGGTGTGCAAAACACCAATTCGGATCAGAAATATCATAACTACCTGTTCAGGCAGAAACTGGACGCAACCTATAAGCTGAAGATCGATACCACATCGGACCTGAAGTTATATGCAGACGGTACATCAAAAAATAGCCAGACACTGAGCGATTACCACTCCTCTACAACCGATGGCGACGGAAACCTGGTAAACAATAACATCAGGAAGGTTAAAAACAACGTGGATACCAAAATATTTGATATCAGCGCATTCTACACTAAAAAGTTCAAAAAGAAGGGCCGCACGTTTTCGTGGAACATCAGCGAAAGCTACAATGAAAGTAACGCCAAAGGGAACTTGTATTCGGACATTACATCGTACACTTACAACCCGAATACCAGCCACGATAGTATAGTGGATCAGTATAAAACAAACGACCTGAAAAGTTCGGTACTGAATAGTAACATGACCTACACCGAACCCCTGTCAAAGTTTACCTCGGTGATATTTAATTACGGGCTTGGCATAGCCAATAGCAGCGCCGACCGGAAATCGTTCAACCAATCGGCACCAGGCGTATATAATGTGCTTGACAATACTTACAGCAACGACTACAAACTGAGCGACCTTTCAAACCAGGGCGGGGCCGTAGTAAATTACAAAAAAGGCAAGGTCACCTTAAATTTTGGCAGCAAGGTTACCTTTGTGAATTTCGACCAAACTAACTTGTACACAGGCGACGAGTTTAAAAGAACTTTCGTAAACTGGGCGCCGCAGGCTTTCATCAGGTACGACATTACCAAACAGTCGGGCTTTAACATTAATTACAGCGGAAAAACAACCCAGCCGACGGTTGACCAGATACAACCCGTACTGGTGAACAGCGACCCGCTGAATATTGTGCTGGGAAATCCCAATCTAACCCCATCATTCACTAATAACTTCCGTATCAATTATCATTCATACAAGGTATTGACCGACCAATACCTGGGGATTTACGGCAACTTTTCATTCATAACAAACCCGATAGTGAACAGTTCTGTTACAGATACCTCGGCAACTGCTATTATACGTGGCCGTACCACTACCCAATACATTAACCTGGATAAAAAGCCTTATAACTATTATGGGGGTTTATATTTCGGGCGGAAAATTCCATTAGCCGGCCTGCAAATAGGGCTGAACCTGAATGCCAACGGCAGCAAAAATTATAACTTATCCAATAACGAGCTGAATATTATAACATCCAACTCCTACTCGCCAAGTTTCCAGGTATCAAGGTATGCCGAGAAAAAGTTCAACGTGAACATTAATTTCGGCCCAACTTACACCACCGGGGGCTCGTCGCTCCAAAAAACCAGCAATAATGGGCATGGGTTCCAGGGGTACGGCGAATTTGGCGTGTACCTGCCGGGAAAATTCCAGATCAGTTCGGACGCAAACTATCAATACACTTCGAAAACACAAACCTTCCCGACCGACTATTCGCGGGTGTTGTGGAACGCCAAACTCATAAAAAGCTTTACCAAGGAGGAAAGTTTTAAATTATCGCTGGCCTGCAACGATATCCTGAATCAAAATTCGGGATTTGACCGCGGATCGAGCGGTACCCTGATAACACAGGACAGGTACACCACCATCAAAAGGTTTTTCCTGGTGGAATTTATATGGGAATTTAATCACGTTGGCGGGGGTGCCCCAAAAAAATAACGCTATGAAACACACATTCATCATTTTTATCGTGCTGTTGCTTACCGGCAATATGATTTTTGCCCAGCACGCTCATTTTACCACATCGGGCACCATAGAGTTTAACCGGAACATGAATATGTATGCCCTGTTAAAGAAAAGGATCAACCCGGACAATGAAGCCTTTATGCAGCCTTTTGTAGATAATTTCATGAAGAATAATCCGCAATTTAAAGTATTGAAGAGCACTTTGTCGTTCACGAACAACAAAACGATATTTAACCCGATAGAGCCGGAAACCACCTCGAATAATTTCTTTGGCGATGAACCCATGACCACACAAAACAACGTCATTTATACCGACCTTTCGACCAACAGCCAGGTAAGCCAGAAAAAGGTTTTTGAGGAGACCTTCCTGGTGAAAGACAGTACGCGGAAGATACGGTGGAAAATAACCGACGAAACCCGCGAAATAGCCGGTTACAACTGCCGCAGGGCCAATGCCATTGTGTGCGACTCGATTTACGTAGTAGCTTTTTACTCTACTGAGATCCCAGTTTCGGGCGGGCCGGAAAATTTCAGCGGCTTGCCGGGCATGATCCTGGGTGTGGCGCTGCCGCATGAAAATATTACCTGGTTTGCAACCAAAGTAACCGACACCACGCTGCCGCCGAATACGGTTGTACCACCCAAAAAAGGAAAAGCTGCCGACAACGCGTCGTACCGGGAAACATTGCTGAAAGCCACAAAGGATTGGGGACAGTGGGGGCAAACTTATATCAAAGGGTTTTTGCTGTTGTAATTGCCGATCAAAAAAATCTAAATAAAGCAGGCTCCTGTACAGTTTACAGGGGCCTTTTTTTATTGCCCCCGTAACCGGTGGTTAAAGAACCCCTATTGCCGGCTAATATTTTTCGTGCCGGTTTGACGACATATTATTCCTAATCTCCATTACCTATAAAACAGCCTTACAGTAGCTTACAAAATAAAAATTTGGTAGATTGCAGGTACTTACAACCACTATGCAATCTGACTTATACCAGCTACTGTTAAAGAATAGTGATGTGGCTTATCGGGAGATCTATAAGGCGCATTATTCGGTTATTAAACAATATGTATTGAAAAACAGCGGCTCGGAAGATGATGCGAAGGACCTGTTCCAGGAAGGTGTGATAGCCTTGTGGGACAACATCCACTCCGGCAAATACAACCATACCAATGAAACCATGCTGCACGGTTATTTCAGATCGATATGCAAATTCAAATGGATGGAGATATTGCGGGCCAAGGGCAAATTCATCGAAATAGCAGATGATGGAGAAATGGATGTTATAATGGACGGGACAGTGCTGAACGACATGATCAGGCGCGAGGAGATAGATGAGTTTATGGGCATGTTCTCGGCGCTGGCCGATAAGTGCAGGCAGATATTGTCGCTGTTTTATTACGACAAGAAGAATATGAAGGAGATAAGCGTGATAACAGGGTACGAAATAAGCTCGATGCGGAACGAGAAATACAAATGCATTGAAAAGTTGCGCACGCTTTACCTGAAAAGAACCGGCGGGAGGAAATAAAATGAGCAAGTATAATACAGAAGACATAGTAAGATTTATAAACGGCGGGATGGACGAGGCTGAAGCAGCCGCTTTCGGGCTTGAAACGAATAAGGATAAAGCACTCGCCGAAGAAGTGGCCGCGCAGCGCGAACTTTCGAGAGTGGTGCAGATAGCAACGATTAAACAACAACTGGATGCCATACACCAGGAATACGAAGCCGTTGAAAAAAAAGCGGTAGCTATTCCCGGCAGGAATAACGTGCGTAAACTTTTTGGCTGGATAGCCGCTGCCGCCGTGGTAGCGGGTATTATCATAGGTGTGTTCCTGTTCAGATCGGGCGGCTCGTTCGTCAACGATAAAATATTCGCCGCTAATTTCAAGGACGATGCCGGCGCCCCTTCGCTTATGGATAATTCGGCAACGCCTTTTGACGATGCTATGGTTTACTATAAATCGGGCGATTATAAAACCGCCGAAGGTAAATTCAGCAAATTGCTGTTTGATAAGCCGCAAAATGATACTTTGAAATACTATGATGCGCTTTGCCAGGTAAGGCTTAAAAATGAGGACAGCGCCCTGCAATTATTATCGGCAATAAGCCAACCGGCAGGAAGTGAACTTGGGATAAAGGCTAAATGGTACTCGGCGCTGATACTGATACATCAAAACAAACCTGCCGACGCGAAAAAACTGCTGACGGAATTGAAAAGTTCCGGTTCAGACTACGCCGCCAAAGCAGGTGAAATACTGGCACAGTTAAAATAGTTTCAGGCAGCAAGGCTGCGGCGGCGCCATTTGATAAAACCAACAGCGCTAATAGCGGCAGCAACACTGATCAGCAAAAGCCAGCCGCCGTATTTTGCTAAACTGCTGTTTTCTTCGAGCTGTATCTTCTCATTCTGTCCAAGCAATACCAACCCGCTCCAGTAGAACGGGTTCACCAGGCCGCCGTCGGCAGAACTCAAAAAATCCTTTTTGGCGTGGTATAGCGCATCGGATGTACTTTCTCCAAGGGCAACGTGCTTATAGAAATTTGCCGTAATGTCCGAAGCGGCTTTTTCATCGATGGGCCAAAGGCTCATGATGGCGCTTTTGCAGCCGGCATATTCAAAGCTGTACGAAAGCGACATCATGCCCTCCCCTTCCTTGTAAAGGCCGCCGCCCGTTTCGCACGCGGTGAGTACCACCAGGTCGGCGTTGATCTTTTGGTTATATATTTCGGAGGAATACAAATAACCATCGTTAGCATCTTTATCGGTCGTCAGTTCTTTTGCAAACACCAGGCACGACCGCATGGGGTCGATATCGTTCAAAATAGCGTGCGAACCAACCTGCACAATGTTGTTACCGGGCGCCCCCGATTTAAAATCAGATTCAGTTGCGTGGCGGCCCATCTCCTCCCTCACCTTCCATTTGCCGGCCAGTTGGCTGCCCAGTTGCAGCATGAACGGCTGGTACAGGTAAGAGAGGTATTCGTTGTCCGGCAGTTGGCGATGACTGGTTACGTAGCGCTTGTAATCATCCTTTAAGCCATCGTCAAAACCCGGCGCCGAAAAATAAACCTGCTTTTTTTCTGCCGTGCTATCCGCCTTATTAAATGGGTTTAACAGCGAAAATGCCGATACCGCATAACTGAAATTATATTTATTGAATAGGAAATCGCGCGCGTCGAAATTGTTGCCTGCAGGTTTGGGCCTGGTTGGCAGGGCCTCGAAGCTTAAGGTCGACAGCGGCCCGTCGGCACTGATGATGATCTTTGAGCCGGGCTTTACATATTGCTCCAGCGGCTGCACCAGGTTGCTGTAAACCGCATAGGCTTCCTGATAATATTTTTTTGCGTCGCCGGTTTTTAGCAATTCGCGCAGGTTGCCTATCTGCGCCACTACAGAATCTTTATGCTCCAGGCCAATTACCGAGCTTTTGCTTTTGGTGGTCACCAAAATATAAATGCGCTCCTTGCTGAACAGGTATTCGGCAAAGGCGGTGGAATCGTTAGGCAACCATTGTTGTATTTCCTTTTCGTTTAGCTGGTAAGGCAGATATTTGAGGCGATAATAATTGCTGTACCTGGCGGCGAGCCTGTCCAAAAATTGCTGGTAGGCTTTATTGACGCTTTCTTTTTTTGACTTCGGCACATCCCTGCCTGCGGCAGCGGTAACGGCACTGCGGACAGCAGCTTCTTCCTTTATAACCACATCGGGCACACCCGAAAAATGAATGGCTTTTGAGTTGAGTATGCTGCTGCGCAGGAAGGCCCCCCGTTTATTCTCGGCGTAGTTGAGCACACTGTTACGATACCTGTCCTCGCCGGTGAGCTGGTACAGGCGGTAGGCAATATCGGCGCAAATTTTATAGTAATCATACATCCGCTGGTAGGCCGTTGAAACATTCTCGGGCGAATCGAAATGCCGGGTATAGCTTTGCATGTACTTGTCGGTGGCGTCGGCAACGCGATAAGCTTCTTTTAGGTATTTGATCTTATCAGACTTTTCCCTGGAATTTATAGCCCTGTTGGTATACATCACCACCCTGCTGGTAAGGTAATCGGGGATATAAGTATCAAAAGGTATCCCGGAGGTGCGGTTAATTGCTGCCGTATCCTTTGCGACATCGGGGATGAATAAACCGAGCGCACGATCATTATATTCGACCGCCTTATCAAACTGGTGCATTTGGGCATATGAGTCGGCTTCAGCATCATAGGCCCACGCCATGTAGCTGTGCGCCGGACCATAATTTTTCAGGTAGATGCGTTCTACCTCTTTCTGATAAGGTAAGGCAAGGGCGCCTTTATCCATGTTATTATAGGTGCGGGCAATATCGTCAAGGCAAAAGGCTATCTGCAGGTGATCTTTCGGGTAAATGGCTTGTCTTATTTTAAGCACTTTCCGGCTATAATACAGCATCGAATCGAACTTACCTTCGTCCGAGTACAGGTTGCCCAACAGGGAATAACTGCGGCTAAGTTCGGCGCTGCTGTCTCCGAACATCGCCTTATTCAACGCGATGCTTTTGCGAGCGTAAAACTTGGCCTTACTGTAATCATGCGTATTAGTAAATATACGGGTATAAGTGATATTGACCAGGTTGGCACCGCTGCTTGTCACCGGGAAGGAAGCTTCGCGAACAAAGGCCATGCTATCCGCGTACAGCAGCGCATTCTTATGGTCCTGTTTGTTGGTATAGGCCTGCTGAACATCGTAATACGCATTGAACAGGGTCGTAGCGTTGCCGCATTGACGCGCATATTCCAATTCTACGCGGGCATTCTTTAGCGGCTCATCATAATCCATATTATTGAGTCCAGAGCGGGCGAAAGCCTGGTAAAGCAAGGCTCGCAGGTAATTGTTGCCGGGGAAGTTTTGCTCCACCACACTTTTAAGTTTTGCCGACAAACTGAACGCACTATCCGGACTGCCGTTATCATTAAAAAACTGGATGCGATTTGCCAGGGCAAGCGCATAGTAATAACCCTTTTTAAGATCTTTAAGGCCCGGGTAGCCCATAGCCAGCCGACTTAAACTATCCACCTTCTCTACCTGGTGTATTTGCTTATACAAACCGATACGCAGCAAAAGAAGCTTTACTTTGTAAGCAGCATCCGGTACCAGTTTCTCCGCTTCGACGAACGCCAGCTTAGCCGAGTCGGGTTTGAGGCGGGCCGTATATAACTGCCCCTGCAGCATATATGCCCCGGTTGCAAGCGAATCGTCGCTAAGGTGGCGATCAATTTGTTTTGCGCTATCAATATATTGGGAAGCGAGCGGATAATTGCCTTGTGCCAGCTTTGCGTCCGCCATCCTGAGCAGGCTTTGCGCCTCCTGCTTCAATGCTTTTTGCTGACGGTAATTATTTGCCGCTGACGAAGCCAGTTCAAATACGCGGACTGTGTTTCCGCGGTTATAGAACTCGTCATCAATACCGGCTATAGTTGCCGGCTTACCATTATTTTTTTGAGCCGGTTGATGGCACGCCGCCGCAAAACATAGTAATATCACTATGCCCAACAGGTAATTGCGCGTGCTTAGGTTGTTCATTTGATGCTGAAAGGTTCGCTCCTTTAAATTTATGAAAAATTACCAAGCCTTACCCGACGCCTTTTTAAAATAATTCTCCTTTCCTGACGACATCTGCTATGCAACTGCTATTAGCTGGTATAAGGGCCAAATAAGGTTTGTTTAGTTAGTTGGTTGACGCCGGCGGCTTCCCCAAGGCTGCCGGCTTCTTTATTCTACAACCTTTTAAAAAGATTTTTACCGATACTATCCATCACCGACGCACGGTAGCTTTTACTGATAGGAAGTGTATTGTTCGTCAATATAACCTCGTTGTTATCAATTGCCTGTATTGCATTTATAGCCACAATAAATGATTTATGGATCTTGAGGAAATGGCCCGGCGGCAACTGGCTTGCCATGTCCTTAAAACTCATGTACACAATATGTTTTTTACTTTTTGTATGCAGGATAACGTAATTGGACAAAGCCTCGGCATACAAAATATCTACGATCAATATTTTTTCGAGTTTTTGGTTCGATTTGATAAAAAAATAGGAATCGGTGGTAAGCAGGTCGTGTTTTACTTTAAAATTCAGCTGGGCCTGCGCCTTTAATACCGCCTTAAAAAAGCGCTCGAAACTGATGGGCTTTAATAAATAATCCAGTACGTTCAGTTCATACCCCTCAATGGCATACTCAGGAAAAGCCGTGGTGAAGACAACCAGCGGAGGGGTTGGTAAATTCTTCAGAAAATCGATCCCGGTTATTTTGGGCATTTGGATATCGAGAAATACAAGGTCGACCGTGTTGTTTTGAAGCGCCGTACTTGCTTCTATCGCATTTTTACATACAGCCACCGCGTGCAAAAACTCTACCTGTTCGATATATTCGAGCATGCCGTTACGGGCTATAGGTTCATCGTCTACAACCAGACAATTAATCATCGTACTGTAGTTTAAGAATAGTTTGGTAGGTATCAGTATTCTTGCTGATATTCAATTCATGCCTTCCCGGGTAAAGCAGTTCGAGCCTGCGCTGCAGGTTTTGAATGCCGAGGCCGCCCGTTTGCAACAAGTGTTTTTGCCCGTCAGACTGGTCATAGGTATTTACCGCCTCTACAAAAAAGGTTTTCTCATCCTGGCTTTTAACCGTAAGGTGTATTTTATTCCTGGCGGCTTCTTTAAAATTTGAGACGTGCTTAAACGCATTTTCCACGATGGGCAATATCAGTAGCGGGGCTACCAGGAAGTCGCCCATTTCATCATCGATCATTAAGCTGACGTCCGATTCCTTCTCCATTCGCAGGGTTTGGATGGCCACATAATTTTGTATGTAAAGCAGCTCCTTTTGTATCTGTATCTTGTCGGTTGTACATTCATAAAGCTGGTAGCGCAGCATCTCCGAAAACTTCTCGACCGACAGGCGCGCGTCGGCGTTTGTTTTTTCTATCTGGAAATAGATGGTGTTCATCACGTTGAAAAGGAAGTGTGGATTGATCTGCGAACGGAGGAATGAAAGTTCGGTTTGGATCTTCTCCTTTTCCACTTCGACGAGTCTTTTTTCCATACGGAACCGGTCGGACAATATTTTTAACCCGCTGGCGCCAAACGCGGCAAGTATGCTGTTCCAGACAAACAGGTCGACCGACGGGCCCATTATCTTCCAATCGGGAATGATCTTCCCGGTATGCGTCGTCAGGTGGTCTACTATCCTTGTAAAAAACAAGGTGGTTAGCCCCATGCCAATAACCAAAACGATAAATGAAATGATGAACGCGGCGAATTTCCTGCGGTAAAGCAAACGGGGGACCAGCACATAGGCCGAAAAGTAGAACGGGATAGTTTGAAATGCGCTCACCACTACAACATTAGCCACCTGGGAAAAAATACTGGCGGCGGGGTTATAATAGGCAAGAAACGAGAATGCCATTACGAGGGTCCACATCAGCACGTGCAGCAATTTGTGTTTCCTGAACCATCCCGTTGCTTTAGGGGCCATCTAAACTAAGTGTTGATTGTAAAGGCAATTTACAATCATTCCGCGAGGTAGCAATTTCATTACGTCAAGTATTTAAATCCTATGGTCAAGTATTTAGGTCAGGTTATATAAAGTCGAAAACAGCAGATGATAATTCGCATATTTTAGATAGCAAATAACTGATCATCAACGAGTTTTTAAAAAATAGCACTCCATTATCGATTTGACAAAACATGAAAAGCAATACCCCCCCTGCCGCCATACCCCCTAACAATCACTACTGATAATAAAACAGCCAAGAAAAGTATCAAATACCACCTTAAAAACACCAGATCATGAAAAAATTACTATTACTCACAGCATTCGCCGGCATTACATTTTTTGTTAATGCGCAATCAACTACATACCACGCGTTTAAAGTTGATATTGGCCTCGGTTACGCCATTCCTTCGGCCGGCAACGGCGGGGGCACAAAGGCAGGTGTCACATTTGCCGTCGAGCCGCACTACCGTTTATCGGACGACCTGGCAGTAGGCTTCCGGTTTGAAGGCGCCGGCCTTGGTTACCAGGACGTAACTGCGGGAAGTACCAAAACGCATGTCTCGCTTTTAACGTCCTATTGCCCGTCTATCGAATATTATTTCGCCAAAACAGGGTTCAGGCCATTTGGCGGCGCCGGTGCCGGCATTTTTTCGCAACAGGCCGTTAGCGGTTCCAATGGCAATGTAGTACTCGCCGCCAGTGCTTCCAGCTTTGGCTTCTTTCCGCGGGTTGGGTTCGAGGCGGGGCATTTCAGGATGGCGGCCGCTTATAACGTTGTTGGTCATAATGCAAGTTATGCCGCCTTTAGCATTGACGTCTTCTTCGGGGGTGGCAAAAAGTAGCTTAGCCCGTCCCCTGTTTATTTGCCCCGACATCTATAGAGAATAATATAACCGAAACCCTGGATCTCCTGTGACGGTTAGTTTGATGGTTGACTGAGATCCCTGCTGCGGTAGCCAGAGGCCGGCTGCCGCGCGGGGATTCTTTTTTACGGGGAGCAAACCATACCAAAATCAAAAGTAACTTTTTGACGACATTTTTTATCCGCAAGCTATTAGGAATCAAATTGCTGCAGGCTGCGAAAGATATCTCTATGTAAATGGCCTGTTTTGGGAAAGACTATCTCCCTGCCGTTTGGCAGGGAGCCATAGTCGGACATGGCGCAGCAGATAATCTGATCAAATAGAAACATGGTGAAATGCTGTGCAATAGTTATGTTTAAATAGCTGAACGCAACTGGTGATGAACGCATCTGGTGGCCGTAGATAATACAAAGGCGTAAGCCTGGTAATTTGATAATGGGGCATTGGTATATTATGGTGCAGTAAGATTGATTTATATTTGCGGACATGAAAATATCCGCCAGTATAAAAAGCGCCCTCAACAAGCACGACGTAAGTGTGCAAACCAACGATTCGGCAAAAGAAATAAATATCGCGGTAAGATCATCGGGCTTTGGTTCGTCAATTAATGGCGGAGAGTTGTTAATGCTTTCTCTGGCGACATGTTTTTGCAATGATATTTATCGTGAAGCTGCCAAAAGAAATATTGAAGTTACCGGCGTGGAAGTTGAATTTATGAGCGAATTTGGCGCCGAGGGCGAACCGGGTTCTGATTTTCACTACAGGGCAACAGTCCTGTCGGACGCTCCGGATGAAGAAGTGCAAGCATTGATAGCCCACACCGACCAGGTGGCGGAGATACATAATACGCTAAGAAAAGGGCTTACGGTGAAATTGGTGAAGTAACTTAACGGCAGCATGGTTTTGTTACCCTATTGATAACAAGTCCGTCAAAATCCGCATTTCAAACGATTTGATATTTCCCGAAAAGAAAAATCAATATTTCTTATTAGGAAATATTGCTATCTTTATTCCATCCTTTATAAACCATCTTCCAATATTAAAACTATGGAAAATCAAAAAACGAAACTTGACCTGTCTGCCAGGCGACTTAGCAGGGATGAAATGAAAAACATTAAAGGCGGCACTTGCAACCCTGGCCCGTATTACAATAAGCCCTGCTACGATATTTCGGAATGCGGCGGCTCGGAATGCGCAACTACGCTTTATTGCTATCACGCAAACGGCAACCAGTATACTTTGGGGGTTTGTTTGTTCAGGTAAATTTCGCCTCCCTCCAATGCCCTCTCCTTCGGAGAGGGCATTGTTGACTTGAGATTACTTTGATGTGGTCACCGTAGTTGGTGATACCACCGCCGGGCCGGCAAAATGATAACTTCCGGAACCTACCTTTATCAATAGGTAACCGTTTTCAGCAGCGCCGATACTAATATCTTTATCAGCGGAAAGCGTATTACCGTTTTCGGTAATATCATCAGCTGATGAAGCCGGCAGGTAAATATCGGCTTTGGTATTTGCGGGGATATCGATATTGTAGAAGGTATTCCCATCCTTAATTTCCCAGCCCGAGGCAGCTTTACCGTAATAGGTCTCCAAACTTGCCGTTGCATTGGTAAAACCGCCGCCGGGATGTGGCTTTATACGAATGTGTTTGTAACCGGGCGCATCGTCGTAAGTATCTAAACCGGCCATTACGCGGTACATCCAATCGCCGATGGCGCCATAGGAATAATGGTTAAACGAGTTCATGCTGGCAGCCTCGAAGCTTTTATCGGGTTTAATGCCGTCCCAACGCTCCCATATAGTTGTGGCGCCCATTTTAACGGGGTAAAGCCAGGATGGGTAAGTATCCTGCAACAACAGGCGGTAAGCCATATCGTTATGCCCGAAACGGGTAAGTACATGGCACAGGTAAGGCGTACCTAAAAAGCCTGTGGTGAGGTGGTTGCCGTAGGCGTGGATATTTTCTACCAGGCGCTGTGCGGCCTGGGTGCGCAACGACTCGGGCAGCATATCGAAATTGAGCGCCAGCGTGTAGGCTGTTTGCGTGCCCGAAACCAGGCGCCCGTTGGGCGTTACATATTCTTTAAAGAAAGCATCTTTGATATGTTTTAAAAGGGTAGTATACGCTGCTACGTCGTCCTGCTTACCCAAAACATTGGCGGCATTGATGAGCAACTGAGTGGAATACGCGTAGAAACACTGCGCTATAAAATACTTATCGGTAATGGCCGACGTGCCGTCGGTGTCATCATCGCGGCTGTAGAACAGCCAGTCGCCAAAGTGGAAGCCGCTTTGCCAAAGGTCGTTTTTGCTTTGGTGCTGCATATAATCCACCCAGGCCTTCATACTGGGGTACTGTGTTTGCAGGATACGTTTATCGCCGTACGCCAGGTACATGTTCCAGGGCACTACAGTAGAAACATCGGCCCAGCCGGTACTGCCCTGGGTAAAGCCAAGGCAGTTAGGCACCACGAACGGCACCACCCCTGCTGCCGACTGATCAGCAGCGACATCGCGCAGCCATTTGGCGAAGAAGTCGTTCACGCCCATGTTAAACGTAGCGGTACGCGAGAATACCTGCGCATCTCCCGTCCAGCCGAGGCGCTCGTCGCGCTGCGGGCAATCGGTAGGCACATCGAGGAAATTACCTTTCTGACCCCACTGGATGTTGTGTTGCAATTGATTGATGAGTGCATTGTTAGTAACGAAAGTGCCGGTCGGTTTCATATCGGAGTACATCGCGACAGCAGTAACATCTTCGGGTAATATCTCATCGCCGGGATAACCCTCGATACGAATGAACTGGAAGCCGTGAAAAGTAAAGTGCGGCTCGAAGGTTTCCTCGCCATTGCCTTTCAATATATAAGTATCCTCGGCCTTTGCCGCGCGAAGGTTTTCGGTATAAAAGTTACCCATCTTATCAAGCACCTCGGCATGCCAAACCTTGATGGTGTCGCCGGGTTTGCCTTTCACTTTCAGCATTACCCAGCCCACCAGGTTCTGTCCAAAATCAATCACACGCTCGCCTTTGGGTGTTTTGAAAATGCGCACAGGCTTAAAGGTTTCGTGCTTTTTCACCATCTCGTTATAAGTTGCCAGCAGGATATTTTTCGGGTAATCTTCCACTTTTACACCGCTCCATTGCGCATCATTGAAACCGGGCCGGGTCCAGCCGTCCTGTGTTTTGTTATGATCGATCGTTTCGCCGTTGTATATTTCGCTGTAGCGTATCTCGCCGGTGGATGATTTCCAGCTTTCGTCGGAAGTGATGACACCTGTCGTTCCGTCCTCGTAGGTGATGTTGATCTGCGCCAGCAGGGCAATATCCTTGCCGTATACGTTTCTTTTATCGCTGTAGCCAATAATGCCGCGATACCAGCCGTTGCCGAGCATTACACCAATGGCGTTGTTGCCTTCCTTCAGCATATTAGTTACGTCGTAAGTTTGGTACTGCAGGCGGTTTTTATAGCTTGTCCAGCCCGGTGTCAGGTAAGCGTCGCCCACGCGCTGCCCGTTTATCTGCGCCTCGTACATGCCGTGCGCGGTAATGTATGCTGTTGCCGACCTGATCTTTTTATGAACATCAAACTGCTTGCGCATAAAAGGACTCGGGCGGTTAACGGTATCTTCGGCATATCCGGGAGTTATCCATTTGGCCTGCCAGTAGTTACCGTTCAGCAGGGCCATTTGCCACCATGCGGTTTCGCTCCAGCCCGAGGCTTTGCCGTAATTATCCCAAACCCGTACGCGCCAGTAGTATCGCTTGCCCGATTGCAGAGGTTTGCCTTTATAGCTTACAAACACCGAAGAATCGGAACTGATCTTACCCGAATCCCAAACATGGCCACGGAAATTTGCGTTGTCGCTTACGTCTATGCGGTAGGCTGCCTGCATTTCATTACGTTTGTCGGCATTGAGCTGCCAGGTAAAACGGGGCACCGTTACATCCATACCCAGGGGGTTGGTGCGGTTCTCGCAAAGCAGGTTATCAACTTTTACCTGCGCGCAGCAAACGGCGGCGGCAAATTGCAGGCCGATCAGGATAGCGGGGAATTTCATCAATTTCATTTATTTACAGGTTATCGTGCTTGTTGCCTGTGAGGACACAGGCAACGGAGGTGCATGAGAACCAAATCTAAATAAATAGGAACATAATAGCTATGGTGTAACGGGGATTTTATTTTGGCGATTGCCTGTGGAGACACAGGCCATTGGAGTGGGGTTAGTTTTTCTTTATTCAAACAAAAAATGCAGGCCGCCCGACCTGCATTTCATTTATATAAAATGGTTGAAATTATTCTGACTTGATACTATTTACAGGGTTAGCTATTGCGGCTTTAACAGACTGGAAGCTGACGGTTAATATGGCTATCAGGATGGCGGTTGCGCCGGCTACAGCAAAGGTTACCCAGCCTATACTGATACGGTAAGTAAAGTCCTGCAGCCACTTGCTTGCTGCCCACCAGGCTACCGGAATTGCGACGATGATGGCGATAACAACCAGGGCCACAAACTCGCGCGTTAGCATTTGAGTGATACTTGCCACGCTGGCGCCAAGCACTTTACGTATGCCGATTTCTTTTGCCCTATTTTCAGCCATATATGATGCCAGTCCGAACAGGCCAAGGCACGAAATAAATATGGTGAGACAGGCGAAAATACCTGCCAGCTTGCCGGTTTGCTGCTGATCGTTAAATTTCTTACGGTACTGGGTATCAACAAAATTATAGGTGAAAGGATAAGCGGGATTATATTTCTTAAATATCTTTTCGGCTGTCTGCAGATTTTTGGCCATATCATTTTGTGCACTGAAGCGGATGACCGTATTATATATCCATCCCCTGGTAGCAAAAACGATCATCGGCCCGGTGTTTACGTACGGCGACTGGATGATGAAATCCTTGAACACACCCACTATTTTGATCGGGAAAGTTCCGCTCTTGATGAAATTTCCTACCGGATCCTTTATCCCCAATTGCTTAACGGCTGTTTCGTTTAGCATACATGCGACACTGTCGGACGGATAAGCGGTGAAATCAATATCGCGGCCAGCGATCAGTTTCAAACCCATCGTCTTGATAAAATCGCCGGAGGTACCGAACCGGGAAAACGAGATGTTCTGCTGATCCTTATTGATGCCATCCAGGGAAAAGCCACCGCTGGTTGAGCCGTCAAGGGTTACATCCAAACTCGTTTGACACATGGCCGTGGCAGCGCCGGAATTGATCAGATCGTCTTTTATAAGCTGGTAGTTTTTGCGGATATCCCCCTCAACCGGAACTTCAACCAGGCGATTGACATTGTAGCCTGTGTCCCTGCTTTGGGCAAATTTGATCTGGCGATAAACGACAACCGTGGATATGATCAGCACAATGGCTACAGAAAATTGCAGTACTACCAATACCTTGCGCGGACTTATAGCCGAACGAACCGCGCTGAATTTACCCTTCAGCACTTTTACCGGTCGGAAGGCCGACAGGAAAAACGCCGGGTAGCTTCCGGCTATGACGCCAGTGAAAAGGATAAAGCCTAAAAATGCCAGCCAGAATATAGGATCAGCATAATTGATAAAGAGCTGTTTCGAAGTAAGCTGGTTAAAAGCGGGCAAACACAGCTGCGCCAGCGCCAGCGCAAAAAGCCCGGCTATTAATGTTATTGCTAATGATTCGGTTAAAAACTGGCTGATGAGACTAAAACGGGCCGCACCCATCACCTTGCGCACACCTACCTCCTTAGCACGTTTCTGGCTTTGGGCTGTGCTCAGGTTCATGAAATTGATGCAGGCGATCAGCAAAATGATACCGGCGATGCCCAGCAGCAAGCGTACAATCTCGATACGGCCACCCGCCACTTTCCCGTTATCAAAACGGCTATACAGGTGCATTTTGCTGAATGGGTAAAGAAAAACTTCCTGGTCCTTTTGTCCATTTTTTTTGGCCAGGTTTTTAACTTTTTGATTTAGCTGGTCGCCATTTACGCCAGGCTGTAATTGCACATACGTATAATAGCTATTATTGCCCCACGAGCCATCGGTATAATTCCTTTCGTTAGCCGCCAGCGATACGAGGTATTCAAAATCAAACTCGGTGTTGTTGGGCAGATCCTTTAAAACGCCTGTCACCTTAAAAGTTTGTGAGTTGGCTATTTTAACCAGCTGGTTCATCGGGTCGGCATCTTTAAATATCTTTTTCGCCAGCGATTGCGTTATCACCATACTGTTCACATCGTCCAGGGCATGTGACGTGCTTCCCTCGACCAAAGGAAAGCTGAACATGGTAAGAAATGCCTTGTCGACATCGTTGCCTTTGGCTTTCAGCGATACGTCTTTGTAATTGAACAACCTGTCCATGCTCCAGTATACCCGTGCAGAACTTTTAACTTCGGGGAAGCCATCCTTTAGCGCTGTACCCATTGGCGACGGAGTAATATCAGACATGCCGATATAGTCCTTGCCCAAATAGCGGTTCCAAACTTTGTAAAGGCTCGTGTTGTTAGCATGGAACGAATCGTAGCTATACTCATTTTGCACCCAAAGCAATATCAATATCGCCCCTGCCATACCTACGGCAAGCCCGGTAACATTGATGAATGAAAAGGTCTTTTTTGTCTGCAGATTGCGAAAAGCAACTTTTAGGTAATTTTTGAGCATGATCTAAAGTTTACGAGTGATTTCGTATAAAAAATATGCCATTTATGCAAAAATTTGATTACCAATAATTTACATATAAAAGCTTTTTATAAATGTGCGAAAATGAACGGTTTGCGTACGGAAGCGGGACACTGGGGAGTGCCGCTTCATTAGTTGACTTGCTTCGTTCGTCGATCGTCTCCACCGCGCGCAGTTAAACGGGTTTTATTTCATAAACCTATCCTCGTTTTCGGGGATCCATAACGAGTTAATTCTTTAGCTTTCTTTGCCTGTTTTGCAGCATCCTTAAAGCTTTATCTACCTGTCCTCCAATTGCCTTGCCTACCCAACCCAATCACAACCGCCTTGTTTATACCCTTTTGACAGGTCTTCGAAAAACTCCTTCGCACCCGCATTCCGTTTCGCCAGTTCCTCCAGTTCGGCGGGTACGCCTTCAATGCGTTCGCCCTTATTTAGCATGTGTTTTTAAATTATTTAACAGTAAAACCGTTTTGCCTTAACTATCGGTGCCGGCCTCACGTAAAAGTTAATATTAACCACCTATTTTCTAATCAATTTCTAACGCGGATTTTAACTTGAATTTATAATTAACAGGTAAACTTGTGTATAAAAATAATACCCCTTGTTTTAACATGACGAAAGCTATTTTCAGCGCACAGGCCCCTAAAACGCTGATCCTTGTTCTGCTGGTATTAATGCAGTATTACTGCAAGGCACAATCTACCCCGCTACCCAACGGCTTTGCCCACAACGATTACCGCCATAAGCGCCCGCTGTTTGATGCGCTCGAGAACGGCTTTACCAATATCGAAGCCGATATTTTCCTGCGCGATACCACGCTGGTGGTGGCCCATGCCTTGCCCCAGTTCAAAAGCAAGGGACGCAACCTGGAAAGGCTTTACCTTAAACCCCTGCACGACCGTGTGCTGGCCAATAACGGCCGCGTATACGCCGGATATGTTCGCCCTGTCATCCTGATGATCGATATCAAAACAGGCAGCGACGATACCTACCGCGCCCTGGCCCGCATACTTGATAAATACCGCGACATGCTTACCAGCTACAATAACGGCGATGTGCATTACGGCGCCATCACCGTGGTACTTTCGGGCCATAAGCCTTATAAAATGCTGGAAGGGCAAACCAGCCGTGTTGCCTTTATCGATGAGGACCTGCGCAAAGTGGCCCGCGACTCGTCGGCGGTAAACAACGATGTGTTTACCATGGCCAGCTGCAAATATTCGCGCATGCTTAGCTGGGACGGTAAGGGCCCCATGCCTTTGCTGCAGCGCGAACGGCTGCTAAGGTTTGTAGGTATGGCACACCGGCTGGGTACCAAAGTGCGCCTGTGGGCCTCGCCCGACCGCCAGGTTGTATGGGACGAACTGCTTAAATGTGGTGTCGACCTGATCAATACCGACCACCTGGTTACCCTCAAAAATTACCTCGCCAAAAGCCAGGTTACCCTGGCCAAAGCTGACCTTTAGGCGGTTGCAAAAAATATTTCTTTTTTTATAAAAAAGTGAAACTTTTATTTTCTATAATTGTCTATTAATCACTACATCTACGAAAATCAATTAAATTAAATTAGGGGAATAGCCGGTCGCGAGCCGGCTATTTTTTTTATGCCTATTTACTGCTTCATCTACCGTTAAAACACGGTAGCAATTACCGTTAAAATACGTTAGCATCGCGATTGAATATTACTCAAATTAGCCATAGTAATTTAAACCATCAGTTTACTAAACTGCTGTATAATACAAGTTTTTGAGAAAAATGAAAATCAGTTAACCATGCCAACTTCAATTTTTGACACCTACCAAACCGACGGCTCTGCAAATCAAATTTTTTTGAACATCCAGATTGGCTTTGCACAATTAGGCAGCACCGCTGTCTCTGTTGATGGTGTGCCTATTGTTATAACTCCGCCGGCTGATGCGGCCGGGAACTACAGGAATGATTTTACCATACCCCTGGGTACTAATGCCGCCTTAGCCGGGCGGGTGTTGCAGATAATATCCAACGTAAATATTATCCAGCCGCCAGGAAATTCAAGCGTCTCCATTAATTTATCGGGGGGCACAGCACCGCAGCAGTACCTATTAGATAGTACCGGGGCTGCCGTAGGCGATGTCGTAAATTATTTTGCTTCAATTACATTTTTATAGGATCATGTATAAGAAAATACTCATTTTGTTTGCAACTCTGCTGATTGGAAGCGTATTGCTGTTCCCCCTTAAAGGAATTGCCCAGGCAAAAGATACCACCAAGGCCTTACATGCTAATGGCGATACCTCGTGGGTTATCAATACATTAAAGGCCCCCTCGTCCCCAGCGGCGAGCCTTATTGGAATTTCGCCAAGTTCGATCCAAAGGCCTACCGACCCCTCGGCCTTTACCACTTCTTTTCTCAACGCCACCAATAACTTTTCCACCATACCCAACAGCTACGCTGTTGATTTTGCCCCGGCCTGGCTTTTTAGCGGTCGTAATATCTCCTATAATCAATTCAACTCGGACAAACTGAAAAATAATTTGTGGCAAAGCCTGGATGTTTCTTTAGCCATGAACAATGTTAAAGACAGCCTGACTAACAACACGAATACGACTTTGGGGATAGGCATAAAAATCTCTTTCCTGAGAGGGAAGATCAATTCAAAAGCTAATCATCTTGTCGATCAGACCTATGCCTTATTAAGCCAGGTTACCGCCCTGCAACAACAAAAATTGCTGGCGTATGAAAAAATCCATCCGGGATACCTGGCACTGCAAAGATCGTTGCACACACTCCCCGACAGCGTAAGAATCATCCGCATCGCGCAACTGAATACAACCAGGGACAGCATTTTTAAACTGGCGAACACCGAACTGAAAAATCAACTCGACTCGATAAAGTCGATCGGGCAATCGATAGATTTTACCCGGTATGGATGGAAGCTTGACCTGGCAAGCGGCCTGTCCTATTATTTCCCAAAGCAGAATTTTTCAAACGGGACCTTAAATAATGCGGGCGCATGGCTGACAGGCGGATACGAAGACGAGGGCAACCGCATTTCCTTTCTGGGAATACTAAGGTATCTATATAACCCGAAACATGCTTTTGCCGATGCCAACAATATACTATCTCAAACTAACTTAAGTACATTTGATTCAGGCATCAGGTTATTATTCGAAACCGCAGACAGCAAATTCACCTTCGGAGGCGAAGTGATATATCGCAGCATTCTGAATAATACGGCTGTTAAATCTTCGACCAGGTATAGTATAAGTACCGACTATGAGATAGGTAAAAACCAGCTGCTTTCGTTTGTATTTGGCCGCGATTTTGATGGAACGATCAATAAAGGCGGGAGTCTGCTTGCCGCCCTGAATTTTATCATTGGATTCGGGAACACAAAATCCATCAAGCCTAATTAATAGCCGAGCAGTCTTAGTGACGCACAAGTCCTGTTTTATTCCGGGCGATTAACTTCCAATTAACAACTCATCTGTAAAACATATAATAAATTAGGGGAATAGCCGGTCGCGAGCCGGCTATTTTTTTGTGCCTATTTTTATACAAAGTATTCACGGTTAAATCAACCCATTCCAACCCGGCCACTCAATTTATATTCAAACTAAATTGCATTTCTCATTTGCGGGCGGCGGTTATTTATATTGACGTTGCCTACCTTCGGGAATCGAATTTAAATCGCCGTTGGTTATGGATGATTTTCTTGCCGCCAGGTCGCAAATGGCGCTATCGTTAGGGTTCCACATCGTGTTTTCATGCATCGGCATGGTGATGCCCTTTTTTATGGCTATAGCGCATTGGTACTGGCTCAAAACCAAAGATCCCGTATATCAGAACATCACCAAAGCCTGGAGCAAGGGCGTAGCCATATTTTTCGCCACGGGTGCGGTATCGGGCACTGTACTTTCCTTTGAGCTCGGTTTGCTTTGGCCAACGTTTATGAAACACGCCGGGCCCATCTTCGGGATGCCGTTCTCGCTGGAGGGAACGGCGTTCTTTATCGAAGCTATTGCGCTTGGTTTTTTCCTTTACGGCTGGGAACGCTTCAATCCCTGGTTCCATTGGTTTACGGGACTTATCGTGGGCGTAAGCGGCATTGTATCGGGTATCCTGGTGGTATCGGCAAATAGCTGGATGAACAGCCCGTCGGGGTTCGATTATGTGAACGGGCAATACCTGCACATCGACCCTGTTAAAGCGATGTTCAATGCGGCGTGGTTCCAGCAGGCGCTGCACATGTCGATAGCGGCATTTGCCGCGACAGGTTTTGCGGTGGCGGGCGTACATGCGCTGATGATAGTGAGGAAGAAGAATGTTAAGTTTCATTACATGGCCTTCCGCATCGCCATTGTTTTCGGTGCGGTAGCGGCAATACTGCAACCCATTAGCGGCGATATATCGGCTAAAAACGTCGCCAAAAGGCAGCCCGCCAAACTTGCCGCAATGGAAGCACACTTTAAAACCGAGAAATTCGCACCGCTTATTATCGGCGGCATACCTGACACGGCCACGAAGCAGGTAAACTATGCCATCAAACTGCCAGGCATGCTCAGCTTTATGACCTATGAAAATTTTAACGCCGAGGTAAAAGGGCTCGACCAAATACCGGCAAAAGACCAGCCACCCGTGGCCGTTACGCATTATGCCTTCCAGGTGATGGTAGGCTTGGGTATGGCCATGCTGGCGCTGGCGCTGCTGTATTTTATTGCGCTGTTTAAAGTGAAGAAATGGTTTAGCAAGGAGTGGTTCCTTAAACTGTTCGTAGCGGCTACGCCACTCGGCTTTATTGCGGTGGAGGCCGGCTGGACCGTGACCGAAGTAGGCCGCCAGCCCTGGATAATACAAGGCGTTATGCGCACCGCCGATGCGGTAACCCCGATGCCGGGGATAGCGTATTCGTTCTACATATTTACCGCGGTTTACATTTCGTTAAGCCTGGTAGTTATATTTATGCTGTACCGTCAAATAAAAATGGTACCGGTGGTATATGATGTTGCCTCACCCCAACCCCTCTCCAAAAGAGAGGGGCTTTAAAAGAGAGAATTAACCGACCCTCTTTACCGCTCGCGGTAGAGAGGGTCGGCGAGCGTAGCAACGCCGGGGTGAGTCAACTAATGAGGCTACGTTCAAAATAAAACAATTAACAAAAATCCCTCCTTTGGAGCGGGATTTAGGGAGAGGCCAAATGCTTTACGTCGTTATCATATATCTCTGGCTTGCGCTGCTGCTGTACCTGCTTTTAGGCGGGGCCGACTTTGGCGCGGGCATCATCGAGCTGTTCACTTCCGAAGATAATAAGGCCAAAACGCGGCGCATCAGCTACCAGGCTATCGGCCCGGTGTGGGAGGCCAACCACATGTGGCTCATCATAGCCATCGTTATCCTGTTTGTGGGCTTCCCGGATATCTACTCCACCATGTCCGTACACCTGCACATCCCGCTGGCCATTATGCTGCTGGGTATTATTGCCCGGGGCACGGCCTTCGCCTTCCGCAATTACGACGCCGTGGTGGACAACATGCAGAAGATCTACAACAAGATATTTGTTTACTCAAGTTTCATCACGCCGCTGTTCTTGGGCATTATTGCAGGCAGCGCGGTATCGGGGCAGATAGACACCCATGCCAATACCTTTTTATCGGCCTATATCTACAGTTGGCTCAACTGGTTCTCGGTGTCCATCGGGTTTTTTACGGTGTCGCTTTGCGGCTTTATTGCGGCTATTTACCTTATCGGCGAGGCAAAGGACGATGACGAGCGGCGGCGGTTTGTGCGCAAAGCCTTGCAAATGAACGTGGCTGCGGCGGTGTCGGGTTCGCTGGTTTTTGTTTCGGCCATTGCAGACGGCATACCCCTGGTGGATTGGGTTTTTGGCAACCCGGTAGGTATAGCGGCGGTTTCGGCGGCCATCCTGTCACTTATTGTTTTGTGGCGGCTGATCCATAACGGTCGCGCGCGGACACTGCGGCTGCTGGCCGGTTTCCAGATAACGATGGTACTGATAACGGTAACCTATAAGCATTACCCCAACATTGTGATACTGAAAGGGGGCGGCTACCTGTCGCTGGTGGCAAACCGGGGCGCGGATAAGCCGATAGAGGCGCTGGCCCTGGCGCTGCTGATAGGGAGCCTGTTTATTTTGCCGGCGCTGGTGTATTTGATCTACAGCTTTCAGAAACGGGGAGCCGGGGAGCATTAAGCCTCACCCCGGTCCTCTCCAAAGGAACGTCGAAGTTTTTACGTCGCTGTTCGGTGTTCGGTATTAAAACCCCTTAACTTGATCACATTGGCCGCACGTTAATGTGCCCTAATCAAATTCCGCAATTTCCACCCGAAAAATGGCCCAACATAAGCGTAAAACATCGCCCCCGGGCCTGTTACTTACAACTTTCACAGCTAAAATCGACCTAACCCCCGGCATCTGAAAACCGTAAAAGCCCTTAACGCCCGGCGCCGGTAGCTATGCGCCAAACAAAAAATATTATATTAGCAACAACAACCGAACAACCCGCATGAAAAAAGGACGCATGGAGGCTTTCAGCGACGGCGTATTTGCCATCATTATCACCATTATGGTGCTCGAGCTTAAAGTGCCCACCGGCATCTACGGCGACGATTGGCGCGCCATACTGGCCATGGCGCCTACGTTTCTTACCTATGCGCTCAGTTTTGTGTACGTGGGCATTTACTGGAACAACCACCACCACATGCTTTACCTGGTCGACTCGATTACCGGCGGCGCACTGTGGGCCAACCTTAATTTGTTGTTCTGGCTTTCGCTGATGCCCTTTGCCACCGGCTGGATGGGCGAAAATCATTTTTCCAAATGGCCCGTCATCGGTTACGGCACGGTGCTTATCATGTGCGCCATCGCCTATACCATACTTGCCTATATGCTCGCCAGCCATTGCGGCAAAAACTCCGAACTGGCCCGCGCCCTCGGGCGCGACTGGAAAGGCAAAGGCTCGCTCGCGCTCTACATCATCGCCGTTGCCGCGGCTTTTTTCGACCCGCGCATTGCCCTCGGCATCTATACCATCGTGGCCCTTATCTGGTTCATTCCCGACAGGCGCATCGAAAAACACGTGCAGCATAGTAAGTAGGCAGTTTGCCGTGCGCAGCAGGCAGTTGCCCTGTTATTGCCACTGCCGTTAAGGGGTTAACATGGTTAACACTTTTTTAGCGACAAATTAAGTTAATAAGCTGAATATCAGATAAATAATAAATTTTCCATTGCAAAGGTGTTAACCATGTAAACAGTCGGCCCCGCATAGGCGACAGTACCCGGTAAACCCAGGCAAGCAGGCACAGCGCCCCTACGTTAACGAACCTACATTACAAAAACAGGCAACATCAAGACGGGCACCGGCAGCACCATTAAACCAATGACGAAAAGGAAACAGCACCAGGCAACAACGTGACAAAATGTAAATCTGGAAGGCGAGGAACTGCATTAGGCCGAATTGTGGCCGCAACGGGCAGCACGGGTAAGCGATAGCGGGAATGGTGAGAGGATGAGGCAGGAATGTGATAAATGTAGAGCCCAAACCTTTGCGCTAGAGATGGGGCAATTACAAAATCAACTATATTAGCTATTAATTTGACCTAAAACTTTTCTTACTTTGCTCAATGGCTTCTTTTAATACCGTCTTAGATAAATACCGCGAAATTTCTTTTTCCGAACGAGATAAAGGCGAGCGCTTTGAACATTTAATGCAAGCATATTTATTAACCGATCCTCAATTTACTGCGCGGTTAAAAAATGTTTGGCTTTGGAACGAATTTCATGGCAGGCACGATTTAGGGAGCGTTGATACCGGTATTGACTTAGTTGCAAAAACTATAGAGGGTGATTATTGGGCCATACAGTGTAAATGTTATGCGCAAGGTACTGTTATCGACAAACCGGCTGTTGATAGTTTCCTGTCAACATCAAGTCGCCACTTTAAAAACGAGGAATTAAAAACAGTAGCTTTTTCACACCGCCTTTGGATAGATACAACAGGCACGAAATGGGGCAGCAATGCCGAAGAAGCCATTAGAAATCAGAACCCTGCTGTTAGCCGCTTAAAATTGCACGATTTACAGCAAGCGCCGGTAGATTGGGAAAAGTTGGAAAAAGGGGTACATGGCGAACCCGCCCGCACAAAAAAATATACGCTGAAATCGCATCAAAGAGATGCGATGGAAAAAACACACGAGGCTTTTAAAACTGCCGACCGCGGCAAATTGGTTATGGCCTGTGGCACCGGCAAAACTTTCAATTCGTTGCGTATTGCGGAGAATGAAACAAACAACAAAGGCTTCATTTTATTTTTGGTACCGTCAATAGCGCTACTGGGTCAAACTTTGCGGGAATGGACTGCTTTGGCGAATGAACCTATTAACGCCATTTGTATCTGTTCCGATCCCGCTATTTCAAAAAAGCAAACTAAAAACGAAGATACGGATGGCTTTAGCACGGTAGACCTGGCATTGCCGGCATCTACCAATATGCAGGAGATCATTCACCAATTCAATTACATCAAACTGACGGGGAATCAGGGGATGACGGTGGTTTTTTCAACGTATCAGTCCATTGATGTAATTGCCCGCGCGCAAGCTGAACTACTGAAAGAAAAAAGTCGTTTTGGAGAATTTGATTTGATTATTTGTGATGAAGCGCACCGCACCACGGGCGTTTCATTGGCAGGTGCCGATGAATCGGCCTTTACCAAAGTACACGATAATAACTATCTGAAAAGCAAGAAACGCCTGTATATGACGGCTACGCCCCGTTTGTACAGCGATGATACCAAAAGTAAAGCAGCCCAGGCCGATGCCGTTCTATGTTCGATGGATGACCCTGCTCTTTATGGTGAGGAAATTTACCGCATAGGTTTTGGTGAGGCTGTTTCGTTAGGATTGCTGACCGACTACAAGGTATTGATATTAACACTCAATGAAAATGATGTGCCGCCCGCCGTTCAGCAGATGATTGACAATGGCAATAACGAGATCAACACCGATGATGCGTCAAAACTGATAGGCTGTGTTAACGCGTTATCCAAACAAATATTAGGTGATGCCGGCGTATTAGAAGAAGGCGATCCCGAGCCAATGCGCCGCGCAGTAGCTTTTTGCCAAACTATAGCCACCTCAAAAAAAATTACAGAAACCTATAATACAGCTTCCGAAGTTTACATCGATTCCCTGCCGGCGGCGAAGAAAGAGAAAATGGTGTCGGTGGCTTCAAAACATATAGACGGCACCATGTCCGCCCCGGAGCGGGATGAGTTATTAGGCTGGTTAAAAGCCGAATCTGGGCCAAACGAATGCCGCATATTAACCAATGTACGCTGTTTAAGCGAAGGGGTAGACGTTCCGTCTTTAGATGCTGTTATGTTTCTTTCGGCGCGAAATTCGCAGGTTGATGTAGTGCAGTCCGTTGGGCGCGTGATGCGCCTTTCGCCCGGTAAAAAATATGGCTATATCATTATACCGGTAGTAGTGCCATCAAACGTAAAGCCCGAAGTTGCACTGAATGATAACGAACGTTATAAAGTAGTTTGGACTGTTTTGAACGCCTTACGTGCCCACGATGACCGTTTTAATGCAATAGTTAACAAAATAGAATTAAACAAAAAACGACCGGAACAAATTTTAGTTGGCCGCCCCGAAATATCATTTGAAGACGGCGTGCCTGTGTGGACAGACCGGGACGCTGCGGTTGAAGGCAACAATGATTTAGGCCAGCAACTGGCCGTTAAGTTTGAAGAGCTGCAGCATGTAGTTTTTGCCCGCATGGTGCAAAAGGTTGGCGATCGCCTGTATTGGGAGCAATGGGCAAAAAGCGTGGCCCAAATTGCGGAACGGCAGGTTGAGCGCATTACCAGGCTGATAAAGGAAGACACCGAACATCAGCAGGCTTTTGCCGACTTTCTGAATGGCCTGCAAAAAAATATTAATCCATCTATTACGCAGTTGCAAGCTATTGAGATGCTGTCGCAGCACCTTATTACCAAACCGGTATTTGAAGCATTATTTGAAGGCTATTCGTTTGTAAAGAACAACCCGATCTCGGTTTCGATGCAAACCATGATTGACCTGCTGGAGGGACGGGCCATTGAAAAAGATACTGAAACCCTGCAAAAATTCTATGATTCGGTAAAGATGAAGGCGCAGGGTATTGATAATGCTGAGGGTAAGCAGCGGATTATTATCGAATTGTATGATAAGTTCTTCAAAACCGCTTTCCCAAAAATGGTGGAGCAATTGGGCATTGTTTATACCCCTGTTGAAGTTGTGGACTTTATTATCCATTCGGTAAACGATGTTTTGAAAAAGGAGTTTGGTCGCACTCTGAGCGATGAGAATGTGAATATACTCGATCCGTTTACCGGTACGGGCACCTTTATTACCCGCTTGCTGCAAAGCGGGCTAATTGATAAAAAAGACCTGCAACGCAAGTATCAGCACGAAATTTTCGCTAACGAAATTGTATTACTGGCTTACTACATAGCCGCGGTGAATATTGAAAATACTTTTCATGATGCCATAGGCGAAACGGATTATCAATCGTTTGAGGGCATTTGTTTGACGGACACCTTCCAGTTGGGCGAAACTGACGGTAACTATAAACTGCACCAGGATATGTTCCCGCAAAACTCGGAGCGTGTGGAAAAACAAAAGAATACACCTTTAAAGGTTATCATCGGCAATCCGCCTTATTCTGTTGGGCAAAAATCAGCGAACGATAATGCACAAAATCAAACGTATGAACGTTTAGACAGGCGTATAGCCCTCACCTATGCAGCCCTCACTAATGCTACAAATAAAAACTCACTTTATGACTCTTATTTTAAGGCTTTTCGGTGGAGTACAGACAGATTAGATGCTAATGGGGGGATTATTTGTTTTGTATCAAATGGCGCCTGGCTTGATGGTAACAGTGCCGACGGCTTTAGAAAAACATTGGAAAGAGAATTTTCTGCTATATATGTATTTGATTTGAGAGGGAATCAACGTACCAGCGGTGAGCTTTCCCGAAAAGAAGGAGGTAAAATATTTGGATCAGGTTCGCGGACGCCAATCGCGATAACTTTACTTGTAAAGAAGCCGTCCGATGCACAAACCGCTAAAATCTATTACCATGACATCGGCGATTACCTAAGCCGCGAAGAAAAACTGTCGATTGTCAAAAAATTCAAATCGGTTGACAATGCCGATATGAATTGGAATATATTAACGCCTAATGAACAAGGGGATTGGATAAGCGTAAGAAATGACGTCTTTGACGTTTTTATTCCTGTTCAGCCTGATAAAAAATTCAACCTTCGCTGTCAATCATTTTTTACTATTAATTCAAGAGGCAACGAAACTACAAGGGACGCTTGGACTTATAATTCTTCGAAGGTGGAATTGCTTAGCAATATGAAAGGTATGGTCGAATACTATAATAAACAAGTTGATGAGTTCAGGATATCAAAAGATCATGACCCTAATTTAACAGGTATCGCTTTTATCGATACTAACCCTGCAAAGATCAGCTGGTCGAGCAGCTTGATTCCCAATTTGGAGCGTGGTTATAAAGCGACATTTGAGCCTGACAAAATTTTATCTTCCTTTTACCGTCCATTTTTTAAACAAAATTTATATTTCGGTGAAAAGATGATACATCGACGGGGGCAAATGCAAGAATTTTTTCCAAATGCCACAGTTAAAAATTTGATTATTTGCGTATCTGGCATAGGTGTAACAAAAGAATTTTCGGCAATTATAACAGATACGTTGCCAGATCTGGAGTTAATTGGTAAATCACAATGCTTTCCACTTTACGTTTATGAGGAGCGGCAAATGCAAAACCCCAGTTTATTTGAAGTAGCAGGCGAGAATGAATTTATACGCAGGGATGGTGTGAGCGATTTTATTTTAGAACGGGCGCATAGCCAGTACGGCAAAACCATAAATAAGGAAGATATTTTTTACTATGTGTACGGCTTTTTACACAGCCCGCAATACCGGGTAAAATTTGCCAACGACCTAAAAAAGATGCTGCCGCGACTGCCATTATTGGATGATGTACGGGATTTCTGGAAGTTCAGCAAAGCAGGGAGGGAGCTGGCAGAACTGCATATCAACTATGAAAGCGTACCGGCTTATGAAGGCGTTACTGTAACAGGGGCAAAACAGGGCTTTTACAAAGTGGAGAAAATGCGCTTTCCGAAAAAAGATCAAAAGGACACTATTCTTTTTAATAGTGCTATCACAATAGCGAACATTCCGGCCGAGGCGTATGAATACGTAATAAACGGTAAAAGCGCTATAGAATGGATTATGGAACGCTACCAGATTACAACCCACAAAGAAAGCGGCATCCGCAACGACCCTAACGACTGGGCCGATGAGGTGGGCAACCCACGCTATATATTGGACTTGCTGTTAAGTATTATCAATGTAAGCATCAAAACGGTTGATATTATAAAAGGATTGCCAACGGTTACTTTTGAATAATGGCTCATTGGTATTTGCCCCTTAGTGTACCGAACTTCCAAAAACGTATTTTCAGTTACCCCGTTTTTTAATGGATTTATGCGGTACCGGCGGTAAAGTTTTTGACCCGATTTGGCTTATTGCCAACTTTTATTGCGCGTTGTTGCCTTTTTTGGGAAAGTATGCTTAAAAAGCTACCAGGTGGCGGCAATTACGGCTTTGCTATCTGCCTGGTATACAGCGCGTAATTCGTAGGTGTTCACGAAAAGTGCAAAAAAGGGCCACTTTTTGGGGTATGGCAGAGTTGGAAAGCCTGGTGGTCAGCCGGTTACAATCGTTGCAGCCCGGCAAGCGGCGGCCGCGTGAACACTTCGTGTGGTGAATGGTGAATGGTGAATGGTGAATGGTGAATGGTGAATGTTTTAATTGACTATTCACTATTGACTATTCACTATTGACTATTCACTATTCACTATTGACTATTGACTATTGACTATAAACAAGAAAGGCCGTTATCTTTGGATAACGGCCTTCTTATAAAATTTGGCACCGACCTACTCTCCCACATTTTACTGCAGTACCATCGGCTCTGGCGGGCTTAACTTCTCTGTTCGGAATGGGAAGAGGTGGACACCGCCGATATAGGCACCTGAATATCTTTATAGATGTGAGATTTTAGATTTGAGATTTGAGACTGATTTGCAGTCCGATCTCTGTGAGCGCGACCCTTGGTCTCTTATCTCATGTCTCATATCTAAGACATTAATTGGAAGGAGTTATTTCGAAAAGAAGTACAACAGCTTTTGTTTGTTATCTGTTGATGTGGTGAATAGTGAATTGTCAACAGTGAATTTACATTCACCATTCACTTTTCACTA